>Ga0207670_10001551_pt1 | contig 12097 bp, 10 predicted proteins | sample KBSS23HmetaG_FD_184339 | JGI IMG/M metagenome (GOLD analysis project Ga0207670, IMG submission 184339) | Switchgrass rhizosphere microbial communities from Kellogg Biological Station, Michigan, USA - KBS S2-3H metaG (SPAdes) (version 2) | ecosystem: Host-associated > Plants > Roots >... | reverse complement strand
TGGATGTATTTCACCTTGGCGACCTCCTTGAAGAAATATTCGGCGCCGATCTGCGGGCCGGTGCCGACGCCGGCGCTGCCGTAGGTGAAGCTTTTGGTCTTGGCGCTGGCGATGAATTCTTTCAGGTCCTTGGCAGGGTTGCTCGGGTGGATGGCGATCACGTCCGGGCTGATGGCGACGATGGCAACCGGCCGGATGTCGTCCATCTCGAAGCCGCGGTTCTTGGAGGCGGTCATGTTGACGGCGAGGCCCGTGGTGGTCGCCAGTAGCGTGTAGCCGTCCGGAGCAGCCGTGAAGACCGTCTTGGCTGCGATGTTGCCGCCGGCGCCGCCCCGATTCTCGACGACCACGTTCTGCTTGAGGCGAGCCTCGAGCTTGGTCGAAACCAGCCGCGCAATGATGTCGGCAAGACCGCCGGCCGGGAAGGCGACCAGGACGGCGATGTTCTGCGAAGGGTAGGTTTGCGCGACCGATGGCTGCGCAAGACCGGTCGCCACGACGGCACCGACGATCAGCGCCTGAAATTTCAACATGGCGTTCTCCGTCAACATGATTTTGCACCCTAGTGCGCGCTGATCGCGAGCGTCAATGCGACCCGTTACCGGTCGTCGCCGGCCACCGGTGCCCACAACACCTGCTCGATCCGCGCGGCTCCGGTCGCCAGCATCACCAGCCGGTCGAAGCCGAGCGCGATGCCGCTGCTGGGTGGCATGGCGGCAAGTGCGGCAAGAAAGTCTTCGTCGATGGGGTATTGCTCGCCGTAGCGGCGCTGCCGCTCCGCCATCGCATCCTGGAAACGGCGGCGTTGCTCGGGCGCGTCGGTGATCTCGGCAAAGCCGTTGGCGAGTTCGACACCGCAGGCATAGAGCTCGAAACGCTGCGCGAGGCGCGGGTCGGTTGAGCGCTGCGCCCACGCCGCCTCGGGCAACGGATATTGGTCGAGCAAGGTTATTTTGCCAAAACCGAGCCGCGGCTCGATCCGCTCGACCAGCACGCGGCTGAACACGTCCGACCAATTGTCGTCGTCGGCGACTTGAATTCCAGCGGCGCGCGCCGCTGCGGCAAGTTTTTGGCGGTCGCCCGCGTCACCATCGAGCGTTGCCAGCAGATCGATGCCGGCGAATGTTGTGAACGCGTCAGCGACAGACAACCGCTCGGGTCCTGCATAGGGATCGGCGGTACGGTCCTTCCATTGCAGTTGCAGCGAACCGGCCGCCTTGGCCGCTTCCATCAGGATCGCGGCGCAATCTGCCATCAACACCTCGTAGGGCTCATTGGTCCGATACCACTCCAGCATGGTGAACTCGGGATGATGCAGCGGACCGCGTTCTCGATTACGATAGACATGCGAGAGACTGAAAACCCGCGATTCGCCCGCGGCCAGGAGCTTCTTGCAGGTGAACTCCGGCGAGGTGTGCAAATACATCGGGGTGTGGCCGCCGCTCGGCATGGCGAGCTCGGTCGCGAAGGCGTGCAGATGGACTTCGTTGCCGGGGGACACCTGGAGCGCCGGTGTCTCGACCTCCAGGAAGCCGCGCCGCCGGAACCAGTCCCGGAGCGCCGACAGGATGCGGCCGCGCGCCAGCAGGAACGGCCGCCGGTCAGCGTAAAGATCGCGGTCCCACCAGGGGGAGGGGTCGGTCATTTGACCTCGTCAGTGATGCGAAAAGGGCTGGCGAACCCGGCTGAGTTGAGTATGGTTCGGCCCGAAATCACGGGGCCCGGCCCCGAAAACCAAAAAGGGATAGCATCCGTGAAGGTCATCGCCAGTTCGCTCCGAAAGGGCAACGTCTTGGATATCGACGGCAAGCTCTACGTCGTCATGAATGCAGAGAGTTTCCATCCCGGCAAGGGCACGCCGACCACCCAGGTCGACATGCGCCGGATCAGCGATGGCGTGAAAACCCAGCAGCGCTACAAGACCACCGAACAGGTGGAGCGCGCCCATGTTGAGGACCGCGAGCATCAGTTCCTCTATCAGGACGGCGAAGGCTTCCATTTCATGAGTTCGGAAAACTACGATCAGATCACTCTGCAGGCCGATCTGATCGGCGACCAGGCCGCCTATCTGCAGCCGGAAATGAAGGTGATGCTCAGCGTGCACGAGGGCAACGCGGTGGCGATCGTGCTGCCGCAGAAGGTGACGCTGGAGATCGTGGAGACCGAGCCGGTCACCAAGGGCCAGACCGCGTCGTCGTCCTACAAGCCCGCCATGCTGTCGAACGGCGTGCGCACCAATATCCCGCCGTTCATCGGCCCCGGCACCCGTGTCGTGGTGATGACGGAGGACGGCTCCTACGTCGAGCGTGCTAAGGAATAGGCCGCGTTTTCAGAATTTGTTCTTCCGTGCCCTGATCTCCGCGAACACTTCGGCAGCGGGCTTGCCGGCAAGGCCGACGGCAGCAGCGACTGTTGGCACGTCGGCGCGCAGGAACGGGTTGGCGGCCTTCTCGTCGTCGATCGTGGTCGGAATGGTCCATTGGCCATCGGCGATCTGCTTTGCCGCTTCCGCGGCGCGGGCCTTCAGTGCCGCGTTGTCGGGCTCGACGGTCTGGGCGAACTTGATGTTCGCCAGCGTGTATTCGTGGCCGCAATAGACCCGCGTGTCGCCCGGCAGATCGCGGAGTTTCTTCAGGGACGCCCACATCATCTCGGGCGTGCCCTCGATCACGCGGCCGCAACCGATCGAGAACAGCGTATCGCCGGCAAACGCCAGCTTGTCGCCGTGAAACCAGAATGTGATGTGTCCTGAGGTGTGGCCCGGGGTTTCGATCACGTTGGCGGAGAGTTTGCCGACGCTGATCGTGTCGCCCTCGCTCACGCTCTCGTCGACCAGCGGGATCTTGCCGGCTTCGGCCCTGGGCGCCACCACACGGCAATTGTGTTTCTTTTTCAGCTCGACGATGCCGCCGGTATGATCCGCGTGGTGGTGCGTCACCAGGATGTCGGTAAGTTTCCATCCAGTCGCCCTCAGCGCGGCCTCGACCGGCCCTGCTTCAGGCGCGTCGATGGCGGCGGTCGCTTCGCTGGCGGGGTCGTGGATGAGCACGCCGTAATTGTCCTTCAGGCAGGCGAACAGCTTGATCTCGGCGGGCATGTCGAATCCTCGTTGGATTTTCCTGAGCGTAACATAACCAAACCCCGGTCTTGAACGCCCGAATTCGTTAGTCGTTCGTGGTACAATTCCACCATGTCCATCGACGTCGTCGACTTGCGCGATTTCTACTCCAACCGGCTCGGTGCGGTGGCCCGCCATTTCGTCGGCCGCGGCGTGCGCCGCCGCTGGATCGACACACGCGGATTGCGCGTCCTCGGCATCGGCTACGCCACGCCCTATCTCGGGCTGTTCCGCGAGGAGGCCGAACGGTGCCTGGCTTTCATGCCCGCCCCCCAGGGCGTGGTGAAGTGGCCGACCGCGCGGCCCGCGCTCTCGGCCCTGGTCGACGAGTTCGAACTGCCGCTGCCGGACGCGGCGGTCGATCGCGTGCTGCTGGTGCATGCGCTGGAAATGTCGAATGATCCTACGGCGCTGCTGCGGGAAATCTGGCGGGTGCTGGCCTCCGGCGGGCAATTGCTTGCGGTCGTGCCGAACCGGCGTGGTCTGTGGGCGCGCATGGACACCACGCCGTTCGGTCACGGCCGGCCCTATTCACGTTCCCAGATCACGCACCTTCTGCGCGAGGCTTGGTTCACGCCGGTGGACTGGAGCGAGGCGCTATACGTGCCGCCGATCCAGCGCGGCTGGTTTCTACGCTCGGCGGTGGCTTGGGAGCGCGCTGGCGCCACCGTCTCGGCGCCGTTCGCCGGCGTGCATATCGTCGAGGCGACCAAGCAGGTCTATCGCGCCATTCCGGCCAAGCGCGAGAAGCGGCGTCTGGTGCCGGCGCTGGAACCGGTGCTGGCGCCGTCGCCCGGCGGCGCAGCAAGGCAGGGCCAGTAGGCAAAAGGGCCAGGCGATGCCTGGCCCTTCGCAACATTAAATCCGATCGCTTCTAGGTATTGCCCGGCGCGTCGTTGCCATCATCGCCATGGAATTCCTGCGGCATGTTCGGCAGGTCGGGCCGCGGGCCGCCGGGACCGCGATGGCGCCGGCGGCGGTGACGCGGATAGCGGTCGCCGCCCTGGTTGTCGTAGCCGTTCGTCTCGGGGGCTTGCGCGATCTGCTGCGGCTGCGAGCCGGTGATGAAGGACGGCAGTTGGCCGGCATCAGTGGCCGCGGCAGCCGGCTGCGGTGGCTGCTGGTGCTGCTGCGGCGGGCTATAAGGCTGGTGCTGCTGCGGCTGATGCTGCGGGCGGCTTTGATAATGATTCGAATTCGGTAGTTGGCCACCGTAAGGCTGTGGTTGTTCGCGCGGCGGATAAGGCGGTTGTTGGCTGTTGGTGTAGTTCTGCGAACTGTTGAAATGCTGCGGCTGCTGGTTGCCGAAATTCGGCTGACCCTGCGGGGGCTGGCCCTGAATCGGCTGCGCCTGTCCGGGCTGACCGCCACTGTCTTCGCTGCCTTCGAAGGCTTCGTCGCGAACCTCGCCCGGCGCCGGCGGTGCCTGATAGTAGGGATTCTGCGCCCGGAACTGCTCCTGCGCCGTCGCGATCATGCGCAGATAGTGCTCGGCGTGCTGGAAGTGGTTCTCCGCGGTGACCGGATCGCCGGAGCCTTGGGCGTCGCGAGCCAACTGCAGATACTTCTCGGCGATGTGATGCGCCGTGCCGCGGATCTTCACCTCCGGGCCGTTCGATTCGTAGACCCGCGTCAGCGGATTGTGATGGTGTCCGCCACCACCGCCGCCGCCGCCGCCCCCGCCACCACCGCTGTGATGGCTTTTATGATTGCGATTACGTCCCCGCATGCGCTTGTTCTGACCGTTTCTCATGGCTCGCCTGTCGCCGACTCCTGTTTGCGGCGGTTGTTGCCCCGCCGGTTCGTTCACCCAACTTCAAACCGCGCTTTCCGGCGGGCACGCGCTTGCCAGCTTGGACGATCCAGCCGGGCACGCGACGTTCACCCTAGATATTCGGACCCTGATATTCGTTCGTTGGCCATTATGGTTGCGTTGGCCGCAACAACCCTTTGACCGCGATCCTGTCGCGGCGGCGCTTGTCTCTCACCATGCGAGTCGTTGCCGTTAATGCGTCGTAAATCCGATGCGCGTTCGACCGCTAGCTTTGCAGACCCGAATTCGGCGATCCCGTTTGCCGTCTGACCCGGCTCTTCATCCGGTCTACTGCCTGCCTCGCCGAGCGTTCCGCTCCGGGCCTTGGGCAATGCGACCTTCGGGTCGATTCCGTACCTGGAAGGTAGTCTCTCTGGGGCGACATTCCAAGGGCTTTTTTGCCTATCCGCAATGTTCAGCGGTCATGGCGTCATTGTGGCAACACGCGCCGGCAACGCACGTGGGATGCCCAAAAGATCGAGGCGTGCCGGCGACGGTATAAGCCCCGCCGCGCGGAACAACGTGGCAACCGCCGGTTCCTGACCGATGCCAAGCTCGACCACCAGACCGCCGTTAGGCTTAAGCAGCCCCGGCGCCTGTCCTGCAATGGTGCGATAGCAGTCGAGACCATCGGCGCCCCCATCGAGCGCGGAACGCGGATCGTGCCGCACCTCGGGCGAAAGCGTGCCGATGTCGGCGCTCGCGATGTAGGGCGGGTTGCTGACCACGAGGTCGAAGCCGCCGGTGAGCGCGGCGCCGAAATCGCAAATGGCAAACTCCGTCCTCGCGGCAACGCCGAGGCGGCCGGCGTTCCCGCGTGCGGCGGCAAGCGCGTCGCGGCTCACGTCGGTGCCGATGCCGGCCGCGTTCGGCAGTTCCGTGAGTAGCGCAATCAACAATGCGCCCGACCCGGTGCCGAGATCGGCGATGCGTAACGCGCGGTCGCGCGATCCGGTGCTGTCGATCGCCGCCAGCGCCGCCTCGACCACGGTCTCGGTCTCCGGCCGCGGCACCAGGGTGGCGTCGTTGAGCCGGAGCGGCAGGCCCCAGAATTCCTTGACGCCGAGGATGCGGGCGACCGGCTTACGCTCGAGCCGCCGCGTGGCGAGCGCCGCCAATGCGTGTGCCGCGTCACCGCCGAGGCTCCGTCCGCTGTCAATCGTCAGTCCGGTATGGTCGAGGCCGAGCGCATGACCGACCAGCAGCCGGGCATCGAGCTCCGGAGAATCCAGTTCGGCCTGGCGAAAGGCCTCGGTCAGCGCGCGGCGCGCCTGCGCGACGGTCATGCCCGGCGCGAACAATTCTCGCGTAGGTGCCGGCATCAATTGCCTTCGGCCGCCAGCAACTCGGCCTGATGCTCGGTGATCAACGCGTTGATGATCTCGCCCAGCGCCTCGCCCTCCATCACCTTGGGTAGATTGTAGAGAGTCAGATTAATGCGGTGATCGGTGACGCGTCCCTGCGGGAAGTTATAGGTGCGGATCCGCTCGGAGCGGTCGCCCGAGCCGATCTGATCCTTGCGCTCGGCGGCACGAGCTTTGTCAATTCTGGTTTTCTCGGCGTCATAGAGCTTGGCGCGCAGCATCGCCATCGCCTTGGCGCGATTCTTATGCTGCGAGCGCTCCTCTTGCACCATCACGACGATGCCGCTTGGCATATGCGTGATGCGGATCGCCGATTCGGTTTTGTTGACGTGCTGGCCGCCGGCGCCCTGGGACCGCATGGTGTCGATCTTGAGATCATCAGGCTTGATTTCGATATCGACGTCCTCGACCTCGGGCAGCACAGCGACCGTGGCGGCCGAAGTGTGGACGCGGCCCTGGGCCTCGGTGTCGGGCACACGCTGAACGCGATGCACGCCGGACTCGAACTTCAACCGGGCGAACGGCCCGCGGCCCTTGATCTCGGCGACAATTTCCTTGAACCCACCCTTGGTGCCTTCGGTGAGGGAAAGGATTTCGGTGGTCCAGCCCTGGCGCGCGGCAAATCGTTCGTACATTCGGAATAGGTCGCCGGCAAAAAGCGAGGCCTCGTCGCCGCCGGTGCCGGCGCGGATTTCGACGATGACGTTTCGCTCGTCCATCGCATCCTTGGGCAGCAGCGCCAGCCGCAGCTCCTCGGCCATCCTCTGGCGCTTGTCCACCAGCACCCGCCGCTCGTCATCGGCCATCTCGCGCATCGCGGCTTCGGTCTTGGGATCGGCGATCAGCGCTTCCAGTTCGGCAAGCTCGCTTGCGACCTCGCGGTAGGCCTTGATCTTGGCCACCACCGGGTCGATCTCGGCGAACTCGCGCGACAGTTTGACGAACTGCTCTGGCGGCAATTGGCGCGATAGTTCGGCCTCCACCACCGAATGGCGGGTGAGCAGTGTGTCGAGCTTTCCTTCCGGCAACGTCGTCACAACTGCAGTCCTTCGGCGGCGGCGAAGGCTTCGAGCTTCTGCCGGATGGTGCCGTCCAGCGGTGGGGTCTCGACCAGGGGGCGCAGCAGTGCTTCGGCCTTGGCGGCGTCGAGGTCGATCAGCATCGCCTTGACGGCGCCGAGCGCCGACGGCGTCAGCGACATGGCGCGGAAGCCGAGCCCGATCAGCGCCAGCGCGCCGATCGGCTTGGAGGCCAGTTCGCCGCACAGGGCGACCGGCTTGCCACCGGCTTTGGCCTTGTCGACAATCATCATCAGTGCGCGGAGCACTGGCGGCGACAGCGGATCGAAACGGTCGGCGACGCGTTTGTTGCCGCGGTCGGCTGCGAACAGGAACTGCACCAGGTCGTTGGAGCCGACCGAAAGGAAATCCACCCGCGGGATCAGCGCGTCGAGCTGGAACAAGAGTGACGGCACCTCGACCATGGCGCCGACCTCGACACGATCCGGTAGTTTGTGACGACGGCGGCGCAATGAAGTCAATTCGCGCTCGATCAGCTCCTTGGCCTCGTCAAATTCGGCGCAGCTCGCAACCATCGGAAACATGACCTTCAACTCGCGCCCCGCGGCGGCTTGCAGCAGTGCGCGGATCTGGCTTCGCATCAGGCCGGGCCGGTCAAGCCCCAGGCGAATGGCGCGCCAGCCGAGTGCCGGATTTTCCTCGGCCTCGTGGCGCATATAGGGCAGGATCTTATCGCCGCCTATGTCGAGCGTGCGAAACGTCACCGGCTTGTCGTCCGCAGCGTCGAGCACCGAACGGTACAGCGAAAGCTGATCGCTGATGCGCGGCATCTCGGTCGCGATCATGAACTGCAATTCGGTACGGAACAGGCCGATGCCGCCGGCGCCAGTCTCGGCGATGTGGGGCAGATCGACCAGCAGGCCGGCGTTGATCATCAGCGCGACCGCCTGGCCATCCTTGGTGACGCTCGGCCGGTCCCGCAGAGCGCGGTATTGCGCCTGGCGGCGGGCCCGCAGCTTCACGCGCTCCGCGTAGGCGATTTCGATATCGGCTGCCGGCCGCAAATGAACGTCGCCGGTCGAGCCGTCTACGATGATGGCGTCGCCGGTTTCGGCGATACCGGCGATGTTGTCGATCTCGCCCACCGCCGCGATTCCAAGTGCGCGCGCCACGATGGCCACATGCGAGGTCGGGCCGCCTTCCTCGAGGATGAGGCCACGGAGCTTCCTGCGGTCGTAGTCGAGCAGCGCCGCGGGCCCCATCGAGCGGGCGACCAGAATGGCATTGTCCGGCAATTGCTCGCGCGGCGGCGCATGGTCTTGGCCCATGAGTTGGCGCATCAGCCGGTTGCCAAGATCGTCGAGGTCGTGCAGCCGCTCGCGGATGTAGGGATCGGTGACGCGCATCATGCGGGCGCGGTTGTCGGACTGCACACGCTCGACGCCGGCTTCGGCGGTGAGGCCGGTGCCGACCGCTTCGCGGAGGCGATGCAGCCAGCCCTGGTCGTGGGCAAAGCTGCGGTAGGCGTCAAGCACTTCGCGGTGCTCACCGCTGTCGGCGACGTCGCGGCGCTCCAGCATGAGGTCGAGATCGGCGCGCAGCGCGGCGATCGCATCGTCGAGGCGCTTCAATTCTTTCTGCACGTCGTCGGCGATGACATTCTTTACGGTGACGCGCGGCTCGTGCAGCACGACATGGCCGAGCGCGATGCCCTCGGCGAGCGCCGCGCCGGTGAGATGCAGCCGCGGCTTGATCGCGGGCTCGGCGCCGGGCTGGGCGAGGGACAAAAGCTCGCCCGAGGCGATCATCTCCGCCAGCACCATGGCGGTGGTCTGCAGCGCTTCCTCTTCCTCTTCGGAATAGGCGCGGCTGGCCCGGTTCTGCACCACCAGCACGCCGAGGGTGTTGCCGGCGCGGAGCACCGGCACGCCAAGGAACGAATGGTAGATTTCCTCGCCGGTCTCCGGCCGGAACGAGAACGCTGGGTGGGTCTGCGCCTCCGACAGGTTGATCGGATTAGCCTCGCTTGCCACTAGGCCGACCAGGCCTTCGTCCTGTCGCATCACGGTACGATGGACCGCTTCGCGCTTGAGACCTTCGGTGGCGTATAGCTCGAGCGTGCCGTCGACCCGCAACACGTAGACGGAGCAGACCTCCGCCACCATGTTGGCGGCAATCAGCACGACAATCTTGTCGAGGCGTTCCTGCGCGCTGACCGGTTCCGCCATCACCTCGCGGAGCCGGCGCAACAGCACGCGCGGACCGCCGAGCGCGCCAGGCATGGCAAACTTCCTCAGGGCCGCATTGGTCCAAGGGCTATAGCGAATGGGCTATGCAAGCTGCAAGCCAAAGCGGTTCTAAATGCCTGATGCGACGGTACGGTTACCAGGCTGAGCTTGCCGAGATGCGCCCGCAGGCTGCCCGAAACGCTTCGGTTGCGACCGCACTGCGATAGAGGTCGCGGATCGTCGAGTTGGGGGCGAGTTGGAGAAGATTCGCCCAAAGCGGCAGCGCGGGAGTGCCGAACAGCCGCTGGTGGGCTGCGGCGATATCGGAAGGCTGCGCGGCCCGGTCTGGATCGGCCGGATCAAGGCCGTTGATGAGCCGTTCGGCGATTGTGTCGAAGGGCGTCAGCGGGAGCCGCACCATGTCGGCTCCGGCGAGCAGCCGGGCGAGGCCATGGTCGGGGTGCGAGGCGTCGTCGAGAGCCGGCTTGAACTCCCGGAAAGGGATGACGCCCGCAAACGAGGGCGGCGCCGCGTTCAGGCGTTCAGACAGGGCGGCGTGCTCCCCGGCGACGTAGTAGCGGTTGAGGCTGTCGAAAAAGACGAAGCGATAATCTTGCGCCGTCAGCAGCGGCTCCCAGGCCTCCCAGGCGGGGGCCATTGTTACCGGCGCCAGCGCCTCCAGCACGACGACCTTGGGCCGGAATCGCCGCCAGTCGCCGCCGAGCAGTACCTCGCGCTCGGCGCCTTCCACGTCGATCTTGAGAAAATCGATGGCCGCCGGGGCGTACCGCTCGCATAGCGCTCGCAAGGTCGTGACCGGCATTGTCATCGCCTGCGAGCTTTTGCCGAACTCGCTTTGGGCTTTCAGCGCGTGGCCTACCACCGTGGTCGAGAGGCCATGAAAATCCTCGACGAGGTAATAGGTCGTCTCGCCAGGGTCTCCCCCGACCAGCGACTGATTGCGGCTGTCGCGCGGCCGCACCGCCTCGGTCAATTGCGCGAGCCACGGGTTAGGCTCGACCGTAATGCCGTTCCAGCCACGCAGGTAGAACGCGAACGACACGTTGTCGTAGACCGGATGGCCGGCGCCAATATCGATGTAGAAACCGCCCGCCTGCTCGCCAAACACGCGCAACAGGTGCATGTCCTCGTAGCGCTGCGCGTAGGAAATGATCGGGGCCATCGCCCTATTTGTCGAGCCCATAAAGCGAATGCAGCGTGCGCACCGCAAGCTCGGTGTAGGCGGCGTCGATCAGCACCGAGAACTTGATCTCGGACGTGGTTATGGCCCGGATGTTGACGCCGCGGCCGGCCAGCGCCTTGAAGGCGTCCGCGGCGACGCCGGCGTGGCTCCGCATACCGATGCCGATCACCGACACCTTGGCGACGTCGATTGAACCGTCGATATGGTCGAAACCGATCGCAGTCTTGGACTTGTTCAGCACGTCCACGGAGCGCTGGTAGTCGGCGGCCGGCACCGTAAACGTCAGGTCGGTGGTCGCGCCGTCGGCGGAGACGTTCTGCACGATCATATCGACATTGATACTGGCTTCCGCGAGCGGTCCGAAGATCGCGGCGGCAATACCCGGCTTGTCCGGTACGTGACGCACTGAAATCTGCGCCTCATCCTTGGAGAAGGCGATGCCGGTGACGGTCTGCTGTTCCACGATATCCTCCTCGTCGCAAATCAGCGTGCCCGGCGGCGTGCCGTGCGGGTCAATGTCCTCGGGCCTGTCGAAGCTCGAGCGCACAAAGATTTTCACCTTGTGCAGCATGCCAAGCTCGACCGAGCGCACCTGCAGCACCTTGGCGCCGAGCGACGCAAATTCCAGCATTTCCTCGAACGCGATCTTATCCATCCGCTTGGCGCGCGGCACCATGCGCGGGTCGGTGGTGTAGACGCCATCGACGTCGGTGTAGATGTCGCAGCGGTCGGCCTGGATTGCGGCGGCAACCGCCACCGCCGAGGTGTCGGAGCCGCCGCGGCCGAGCGTGGTGATGCGGCCAGTGTCCTTATGAATTCCCTGGAAGCCGCTGATGACGGCGACCTCCTTGCGCTCGTTGAAGCGCTTGATCAGCTCGGCGCCGTTGATGTCGATAATACGTGCCGAGCCGTGCGCGTTGCTGGTCAGGATTGGCAGTTGCCAGCCCTGCCAGGAGCGGGCGTTGATGCCGATGCCTTCGAGCGTAATGGCCAGAAGACCCGCGGTGACCTGCTCGCCGGAGGCGACGACGGCGTCGTATTCGCGGGCGTCATGCAGCGGCGACGCGCCGCGGCACCAGCCGACCAGCTGGTTGGTCGTGCCGGACATTGCCGACACCACCACGGCGACCTCATGGCCGGCATCGACCTCGCGCTTGACGTGATGCGCGACATTGCGGATGCGGTCGATGTCGGCGACCGACGTTCCGCCGAACTTCATCACAAGCCGAGCCATGGTTTACCGACGCGTCCCCGCAGCACTCGATACCGGCGGCGCAATCCCGCTGGAGCGCCGGCCAAAAAGGCGCGTATACATACCGGCGGGGTCGGGGGGCTGCAACCGCGGCGCCCC
>Ga0207670_10001547_pt1 | contig 12101 bp, 12 predicted proteins | sample KBSS23HmetaG_FD_184339 | JGI IMG/M metagenome (GOLD analysis project Ga0207670, IMG submission 184339) | Switchgrass rhizosphere microbial communities from Kellogg Biological Station, Michigan, USA - KBS S2-3H metaG (SPAdes) (version 2) | ecosystem: Host-associated > Plants > Roots >... | reverse complement strand
CTCGCGCGGCGCGATCGTCGGCATGGATCACGCCAAGGCGGTAACCGGAGATTTAAGCCAGGAGCCGGCCCGTTACGCCAACCTGCAGATCAGCGGCAACCGGGTGCGGTGACGGCGGACGGCGACCTGAGCGTTAAGACGGCCTCGCGCCTGTCGTTTTGCCTGTGCTAGCATTTGCCCGGGAAATTGCCGGGAGTTTGGAATGTCAGTGAGCGAAGTGGCGGGCCGCACCGTGGCGGGCCTGTCCGGCCAAAGCATTATCCGCGAAATCATGGCGAGCGGGATCCAGTTCGTTATTTCGGTACCCGATATCACCACCAGCGAAGGCCTGCTGCGACCGCTCGCCAAGCTGACCGATCCGCGGTTCATCCGCGTCTGCAAGGAGGACGAGGGCGTCGGCATCTGCGCCGGCCTGTCGTTCACCGGCAAGCGCGGGCTGTTGCTGATCCAACAGACCGGCCTGCTCGACTCCATCAACGCCATCCGCGGCAACGCGGTCGAATACAATCTGCCGATCTGCATGATGGTCGGCCTCCTGCAAAAAGAAGCCGGCGTGCCGCCACGGCAATCCAAGAGCTACGGTGTGCGTATCGTTGAGCCGATCCTCGATGCGATGGGCATTGTCTATCAAAACATCGAGGAAGACCCAGACGTGGCGAAAATCCGTCCGGCCATCGACAAGGCATTCGCAGACTCAAAACCCGTCGTTCTCCTGATTGGACAAACCCCAAAATGATGGACCGCAAGAAAACCCTGGCTGCTATCGCCCGCCATGTCACCGACGCCGATATCGTGCTGCCGGTCTATTCGAGCGCGTTCGACTGGCTCGATATCCGGCCGAACCCACTGAACTATCTGTCCCATGGCGCGATGGGGCTTGCCTCGTCGCATGCACTGGGCCTCGCCCTCGGCCGCCCTGACAGGAGGGTGATCGTGCTCGACGGCGACGGCAGCCTGCTGATGAACCTCGGGACGCTGGTGAGCACCGCGGAAGCCGCGCCGAAAAATCTGTTTCATTTCGTCTGCGAGAACGGCACATATGAGGCGAATGGCGGCCATCCGATCCCGGGCCGCGGCAGCGTCAGCTTTGCCGGCATGGCGCGCTCGGCCGGCTATAAGAGCGTCCACGAGTTTTCCGATCTGAAGAACTTCGAGCAGCAGGTTGGCGCGATCCTGGCTGAGCAGGGCCCGGTGTTCACCTGCCTCAAGATCGTCTCCAGCGGTGCGCAGGAGCGCGACTACAGCCGCCTGCACGGCCCGCATGTGCGCAAGACTTTCCGCGACGCGTTGGCGGCGAGTTGATTTCAGCGCCGGGGGGCGTCATGCGAATTCGCCGCGCCGTTATCGCCACACTTGCTGCGCTCATTCCCGCGGCTGCGTTGGCGCAGACGGCCGACATGCCGAACCGGAAGATCACCATGGTCGTCGGCTTCGCGCCGGGCGGCGGGGTCGATGTGCTCGCGCGCGTGGTTGCGCAGGAGCTGAACGACAACGCGGGCTTCCAGATGGTGATCGAGAACCGGCCCGGCGCCGGCTCCAACATCGCGGCAAAAGCAGTGGCTTCAGCCACGCCCGATGGCGCAACGCTTCTGTTCACCGGCAACAGCTACGCCATCAACCAGACCATCTATCGCAGTCCCGGCTATGCGACCTCTGATCTCCGCGCGGTGGCAATCGCGGCGCTCGATAGCCAGGGGCTCGCGGTCAACGCCGCTAATCCGGCGCGGACGCTTGCCGATTTCATCGCAGCGGCCAAGGACAAGCCGCCGAGCTTCGGCTTCGGCGGTTCGTCGTCGCGCATCATCGCCGAATATGTGCTCAAGGTGATGGCGAAGACCGAAGCAACGGCGGTGCCGTTCCAGAGCGGAGCGCCGGCGCTCAACGCTCTACTCGGCAATCACGTCGATATTATCGCGGCGCCGATCGCCGAACTGGTGCCGCAGGTGCGGCAAGGCGCGGTGCGCGTGCTGGCGGTGAGCGGCAGCAAGCGCTCGGCGGCGTTTCCCGAGGTGCCGATGCTCCGCGAAGCGGGCTTTCCGGGGCTCGAAATCAACGGCTGGATCGGCATCCTGGCGCCCGCCGCAACGCCGGACGACATCTGCCTGAAAATCAACAGCGCGGTGAATGCCGCCGTCGGCAAGCCCGCCGTCAATGAACGGCTGCGCTCGCTCGGTTACGAGCCGCACGCCATGTCGCTAGCCGGCACCGCGCCGTTTCTCACGAATTCGATTGAGACGTGGCGCAAGATGATCCTCGCCACCGGCATGGCCATCAACTAGGCCGGTGCGCAACGCCGCCTATTGAATCTTAATGTTGGCCGCCCGGATTACTTTGCCCCATTTCTCGGTCTCGTCGCCGAGCAGCTTGCCGAAGTCGGCAGGCGTCATTGCCACAGGGTCGTTGCCGAGCTCGCTCAGCTTGGCCTTCATGGCCGGATCGCCGAGGCCGGCATTGATTTCCTTGTTCAGCCTGTCGACGATGTCGGCCGGCGTGTTTCTTGGACCGCTGAGACCGGTTAGCAGGGTCGCTTCGTAGCCGGGCAGGACATCACTGACCGTTGGCAGGTCCGGAAGTGCCTCCGAACGCGTCGTCGAGGTCACGGCCAGCGCGCGCAGCTTGCCAGCCCTGATGTTTGAAATCGCGGGCGGCATGGTGGAGAAGATTGTGTGCACTTGACCGCCGAGTAGATCAGTCACCGCCGGCGCGAGGCCCCGGTAAGGCACATGAACCATGTTGACACCGGCCATGGCCATGAAAAGCTCACCGGCCATGTGGGCCACGGTGCCGATGCCGGCAGACGCGTACGTGACCTTGCCCGGATTGGCCTTGGCGTAGGCAATAAACTCCGGGACTGTCCTGGCCGGGAAGGATGGGTGCACCACCAGGACATTCGGCCCGCGGCCAATGCTGGCAATCGGTGTGATATCGCGGCTGAAATTGTAGCTGAGCTTGTCATAGAGCGACGTATTGGTGGCGTCCCAGGAGCCGCAAGCCAGGAGTGTGTAGCCATCTGCCGGCGCGCGCACCACCGTTTCCGTGGCGATGCTGCCGCCAGCGCCGCCGCGATTTTCGACGATGAATGGCTGGCCGAGTCGTTCCGTCAGCCATTGGCCCATGAGCCGCGTAATGATGTCGGTGGCGCTCCCGGACACAAAGCCGACGACGATGCGCACCGGTTTCGCCGGGTAGGTCTGCGCCCGTGCGTTGCGCAGAAGGGCAGGTAGCGCAACGGCACCCGCTGCCAATCGCAAAAATGCACGGCGTGGATATGTCATGACGCGCCCCCCGACTGCGGGCGGCAGCATAGCATAATGTGCCGGGGCGCCGATTCCGGCTCGTTTACTCGGCCTTTATGCCGGCCGTCCGGATTACTTTGGCCCACTTATCCGTCTCGCCGGCGATGAACATTCCGAAATCGGCCGGCGAACCGGCGAACACCAGACATCCGAGGTCGGCGAGGCGCTCCTTCATCTTGGGATCGGCAAAGGCGGCATTGATCTCTTGGTTGAGCTTCTCGACGATCTCGGTAGGCGTGGCCTTGGGAGCGGCGATGCCGTACCAGCCGCTTGCTTCATAGCCCGATAGAAATTCCCCCATGGCGGGGATGTCCGGCAGAACTTCCAGCCGCTTTGCCGTCGTCACGGCCAGGGCGCGCAGCTTGCCTTCCCTGATGTATCCAAGCGAGGACGGCACGACGCCGAACATGACGTGGACTTGTCCGGTGAGCAGATCGGGCATCGCTGTCGCCTCACCGCGATAGGGGACATGAACCAGACGGACGCCGGCCATCATCTGGAACAGTTCTCCGGCGACATGGAGCGGCGTTGCATTGCCGGCGGATGCCATGTTGATCTTGCCGGGATTGGCCTTGGCGTAGGCGATGAACTCGGGCACCGTTTTCGCCGGAATCGATGGATGCACCTCCATGACCAGGGGAATGCGGCCAACGAGCGCCACCGGCGCGGTGTCGCGCGTGAAACTGAAACGCAGATTATCGAACAGTGTGGCGTTGATGGCGTTCGCCGACATGGCAAAGAGCAGCGAGTAGCCGTCCGCCGGCGCGCGAACGACCGTCTCGGTGCCGATGTTGCCGCTGGCGCCCGGCCGGTTGTCGACGACGAATTGCTGGCCGAGCCGCTCCGACAACCATTGACTGATCACCCGGGCGATGATGTCCGGCGAGCCGCCGGCTGGCGTCTGCACAGTCAAACGCACTGGCCGCGCCGGATAGGATTGTGCCTGTGCCACGCGCGACGCCACCGGCAGCGTGGCGACGCCCACCATGAGATGCAGGAACTGTCTCCGCGCAAGTATCATGATGTGCCCCCAAATGATCGCGGAGTTTTTATACGCGAAACGGCAGCACGTTTATTCCGCTATTCTGCAGCTTTGCTCGAATGCTCCAGCCGCTTGTGCAGCGTGATCAGGAGCCTCTCGGCGGCGTCGGCGATCACCGTGCCGGGCGGGAAGATCGCCTCGGCGCCGGCCTTCATCAGCGCGTCGTAGTCGTGCGGCGGCACCACGCCGCCGACCACGATCATGATGTCGTCCCGGCCCTGTTTGGCCAGTTCAGCTTTGAGCTCGGGCACCAAGGTCAGATGCGCTGCGGCAAGCGACGATACGCCGAGAATGTGCACGTCGTTCTCGATGGCCTGGCGTGCCGCCTCGGCGGGCGTCGCAAACAGCGGCCCGATGTCGACGTCGAAGCCGAGGTCGGCGAAAGCCGATGCGATCACCTTCTGGCCGCGGTCGTGGCCGTCCTGGCCGATCTTGGCGACCAGGATGCGCGGCCGGCGGCCTTCGCTCACTTCGAACGCCGCGACCCGCTTCTGCACGCGCGCCACGCCGTCTGTCATGCCAACCTCCCGCTTGAACACGCCAGAAATCGATTTGATCTCGGCGCGGTGGCGGCCCCACACCTTCTCCAGCGCTGCCGAGATTTCGCCCACTGTGGCGTGGACGCGGGCGGCGTCGACCGCCAGCGCCAGCAGATTGCCGTTGCCGCCATCGGCGGCGCGCGTCAGCGATTCGAGCGCGGCAGCAAGCCGGGCCGGATGGCGCTCGCGTTTCAAGCGGGCGAGCTTGTCGAGCTGAAGCTGCCGCACCGCGGAATTGTCGACGCTGCGCACCTCGATCGGCGCTTCGCCCTCCGGGCGGTACTTGTTGACGCCGATCACCGACTGCTGGCCGGCGTCGATGCGGGCCTGGGTCTTGGCCGAAGCCTCCTCGATCCGCAATTTTGGAATGCCGGCCTCGATGGCCTTCGCCATGCCGCCGAGTTCCTCGACCTCCTGGATGTGACCCCAGGCCTTTTGCGCCAGTTCCTGGGTCAGCCGCTCGACATAGAACGAGCCGCCCCAAGGATCGGCGATGCGGGTGGTGCCGCTTTCCTGCTGCAGCACGATCTGGGTGTTGCGGGCGATGCGGGCGGAGAAGTCGGTCGGCAAGGCCAGCGCCTCATCGAGCGCGTTGGTGTGCAGCGACTGGGTGTGGCCCTGGGTCGCCGCCATTGCCTCGATGCAGGTGCGAGCGACGTTGTTGAACACATCCTGCGCGGCCAGCGACCAGCCCGAGGTTTGCGAATGGGCGCGGAGCGACAGCGAGCGCGGGTCCTTCGGGTTGAACTCCTTCATGAGCTTGGCCCAGAGCAGCCGCGCGGCGCGGAGTTTCGCCACCTCCATGAAGAAATTCATGCCGATCGCCCAGAAGAACGACAGCCGCGGCGCAAACCGGTCGATGTCGAGGCCGGCTTTGACACCGGCGCGGACGTATTCGACGCCGTCGGCGAGCGTATAGGCCAGCTCCAGATCCTGCGTCGCACCGGCCTCCTGCATGTGATAGCCGGAGATCGAGATCGAGTTGAACTTCGGCATGTTCGCCGAGGTGTAGGCGAAGATGTCAGAGATGATGCGGAGGCTCGGTGCGGGCGGATAGATGTAGGTGTTGCGCACCATGAATTCCTTGAGGATGTCGTTCTGGATAGTGCCGCCAAGTTTTTCCGGCGGCACGCCCTGTTCCTCGGCGGCGACAATGTAGAGCGCCATGATCGGCAGCACCGCGCCGTTCATGGTCATCGACACGGTCATCTGGTCGAGCGGGATGCCGGAGAACAGCGTCCGCATATCGTAGATGGAATCGATCGCGACTCCCGCCATGCCGACGTCGCCGGCGACGCGCGGATGGTCGGAGTCATAGCCGCGATGGGTGGCGAGATCGAAGGCAATCGAGAGGCCCTTCTGTCCGGCGGCGAGATTGCGGCGGTAGAAGGCGTTGGAGTCTTCCGCGGTGGAGAATCCGGCGTACTGGCGGATCGTCCACGGCTGGGTGACATACATGGTCGGGTAGGGGCCACGCAGGTACGGTGCGATGCCGGGATAACTGTCGAGCCCGGCGAGGTCGTTCAGATCGTCCGGGCCGTAGGCGGCTTTGACGGCGATGCCCTCGGGTGTCAGCCACGGCTTGCCGCCGATGCCCGCCGCAGACGATGGCACTTGTGCGAAATCAACCTTGGCGAAGTCCGGAATTCTGCTCATGACGATGCCTGTGCCCGGCGCTCGCAATATATCATGCGATCGGACCGCAGTCGCCAGACCGTTGCTCGGCATTTCAGGTTGGCTGGGTCAGGTCGCGAAGACGTTGCTCGCGTTCCGCGATCATCATTTCGATTGCGCGGGCCTCGCTTGGTGCTTGCCAAATTCGCCGCGGCGGCGAGATCATGTAAATCCAGGGCTGTCCCCATTGGTAGAGCGCGCAGAAGGCAACCGCGAGAACAATGAGAAGGCAAACTCCGCCGACTTCCACGTTGCCGATAATAAATGCACAGATGGCGATCACCGTAATAACACCTGTCGTGATCACGAAGAACCATTGCGTGATCCGGCCCCATTTGTGCATCAGCGCGTAACGTGTGCGCAGGATTTCGAGCTCGTGCTCGATTTTCGCTCTTGCTTTGGCGTCGCTCATGCCGACAGATTATCATGGGCCTTCCGCAGAGTGGTGAGCACGTTCCCGCCAGCGTAAATGAATTCTTTGACGCCGGATTCACGCCATCGGCCTTCCTGTTCGCCGGGCTGTCCAGCCAGATAGACAAAAGCTCCCGCAGCGGTCAGTGCCTTGGCGGCGTCAATGGCTTCGCGCTTATACACGGCGTCGGCCGAGCAGAGGCAGGCGAGCTTGGCGCCCGATGCCTTGAAGGCTGCGATCATGGCGTCGCGGTCGGCGAAGCCGTCGCCGGTGGCGGCCTCGATGCCGCCCGCTTCGAAAAATGTCTTGGCAAACGACGCGCGCGCGGTGAACTCGGCGGGGGTGCCGAGGGCGGCGAGAAAAATCTTCGGCCGCGCGCCGGTCTTGGCGAGCATCCGGTCGGAAGCGTCGCGCAGGTGTTCGAACGGCTCGGCCAGCCGGATCGTCTTCAATGCTGGATAGGTGATGTTGGCGACCGGCGTTCCGAGCGGCACGGGTTTGAGATCGAGCACCTGCACCGGCGTCTCGGCGAGGTTCGGAAAATCGGTGGTGCCGGTCAGCGCATCCTTGCGCTGCGCGGTCGCGGCCTCGTGCGCGGCGCGGACCTTTTCGACTTTCTCCTGGATCAATCCGCTTTCTAACGCCGCCGGCGCGCCACCGGCCGCCTCGATCTCCTGGAACAGCGCCCATGCGGCGCGGCTGAGCTTGTCGGTCAAATCCTCGATGCTGCCGGAGCCGGCGGTCGGATCGGCAACCTTGGCGATATTGGATTCCTCGAGCAGCAGAAGCTCCGCATTCCGCGCGATACGGCGAGCAAAACGGTCGGGCAGGCCAATGGCGGATGTGAACGGCAGCACGGTCAGCGCGTCGGCGCCGCCGACGCCTGCCGAGAATGCGGCGATGGTGGTGCGCAGCATGTTCACCCACGGATCGCGCTTGGTCATCATACGCCAGGCGGTCTCGGCGGAAACGAACGTAGGCTTTGGATCGAGTCCGCAGGCCTGTTCGACCCGCGCCCAGAGCGCCCGAAGCGCGCGGAACTTGGTGATGGTCAGGAACTGGTCGGCGTCGGCGGAGAGACGAAACTCGATCATGCTGCGCGCTACGTCGAGCACCGCGCCGGAACCTTCGAGCGCACGCAGATAAGCGACCGCGACCGCGACAACGTAGGCGAGTTCCTGCGCTTCCGAGCCGCCGGCGTTGTGGATGATGCGGCCATCGGCAGCGGTGAGCGGGCTCTTGAATCCCTGCTTGGCCAGCGATCCGACATGCTCGGCGAAGCGCGGCATCAGATCGCGGTAGGGAATGGGCAGCGTTCCGGTCAGGCTGTGCGCGCCGATGGCGTCGTGGCCGAAGCGGATGTTGACCGCGCCGGGCGCGTGGCCGCGGCTTTTCACCAGCGCGGCAATGTGGTCGGCGGCGTCCCGGGTCGGCTCGGCGGTCTGCAATTCGATCGTGATGGCGTCGAGGTGCACGCCTTCAAGAATGCGCGCGACCGATTGGGCGTCGCCTGGCAAGCCATAGCCATAGGCCCCGATCGAGCCGGCGAAGACGAGCGTCAGCCCGGTCGCGCCATTCGCCAGCTCATGCAACGCCTCGGCGTTGGCCACCGCCGGATCCGGATGATCGATGCGCGCTTGCACCCCCCAGGGGCCGCGGCGGCCGGCGATCGGGCGGGCGTTGGCTGCCCGCGCATACAGCGGTTCGATCGGGATGCCGTCGTAGGTTTTGGCGGTCAGCTGTTCCAGCGGCCGGTCCTTGAGCGCCGTCCGCACCAGCTTCAGCCAGTCCTCGCGGCTTGCGGGCGGAAATTCGGCAGCGAGCGGCAGGTCGTCCGTCATTGGGCCAAAATGCCATGCTCCGGCGGGCAGCGCCAATGCGGCCCCGTCAGGGTCGAAGCAAGAACCACGCCTTTCGCCGGGCCTCAGAACGGCTCGTAATCGCGCAGCGCCGGCATCACCTTCTCGCCAAACAGCCGGATCGAGCGCATCAGGTCGGCCTCCGGCAGGTCGGCAAAGTTGAACTCGCCCATGAAGATGTTGAAGAAGCCGACCTCGGCGGCCTTGCGGAGCTTCTTCGTCACGGTGTCGACCGAGCCGACGAAAACCAGTTCGTTGTCCATGATGTAGTCCGGATCGAAGATGCTCGACATGATCTTGGCGGCGCCGTGCTCGCCGCGTGCCTCGAACCGGGCCTTCTGCTTCTTGAGCCGGTCCTCGAAAGTTTCACCAGGCCCGGCGACGGGCAGCAGACCCTCATAGGCCCGGCTCGCCCGCAAGAGGGCGGTGTCGAGCGCCTTCTGGTCGGTCTCGTCCACATAGACCACGGTACTGTAGGCGATGTTGGGCTTGCGCGGATGACCGGCCGCGTTCCACTCAGCGAGGAATTTCTGGTAGCGCGGTCCGGCCTCGTGGCGCGGGAAGCTAATGAAGTAGCCGGTGTTGACGCCCTCCCTGGCGCAGAACTCCAGGGTCGGCGGGTCGCGGCTCATCATCCAAAGGGGCGGATGTGGCTTCTGCACCGGCGGCACGGCGAGCAGCGCGCTGTCGGTGTTGTGGTTGTCGCCATGGAAAGCGAACGGCTGCTTGTCGCCGTAGGCGGCGCGCAAATAATGCACGAACTCGAAGGTCGGCGATTTGCGGAAGTTGTAGTCGATGCCGAACGGAGTGAAATAGCCGGGACTGATGCCGGGAACGAGGCCGCACTCGAAACGCCCGCCCAGCATCTGGTCGACGATGGCGATCTCTTCGGCGAGGCGGAGCGGGTTGTGCAGCGGCACGACGAAGCCCATCGCGCCGACGCGAAGCCGCTTGGTTCGCGCGCCGCCGGCGACCGCGTAAAGCGCGGGTGACGACATCCAGCTTTCGTCGGGGCGGAAATGATGCTCGACGCAGAAACTGTAGTCGAAGCCGAGCTCGTCGCAGAGCTGAAGCTCGCGCCAGAGCTGCTCGTAGCGCTGATGCGCGGTCATGTTGGGCTTGCCCCAGACATGGGAGAAGTGAGCGAATTTCATGAGGTTATCCACTGCGGCGGGGAGCTCGTTTGAGCCTACAGGGGCTCGGCGGCCCCGTCACCGGGGCGGCAGTTTTTCGATGCCGGTCTGATCGACGCGCGCGAGGGCGTTTTTGATGCGCACGCCTGAGATGCGCCGCTCGGGGACGAGGTCGGCGAGCGGCAGCAGCACGAAGGCGCGCTCCAGCGCCCGCGGATGCGGCAGCGTCAGTTCCGATGTGTCCATCGCCAGGTCGTCATAGGCGATGAGGTCGATGTCGAGCGTGCGCGGGCCCCAGTGGCGCTCTTGCGAGCGGTTGCGGCCGAGTTGCGCTTCGACCGATTGCGCGCGGGCGAGGAGGGCGGGTGGTGGTAGTTCCGTCGCCGCGACAATGGCGCAATTGACGAACGGCGGCTGGTCGGTGACCCCCACGGGCGGGGTCCGGTAGTCGGACGAGCGCTTCAACAGCCGCACCGCCACGCCGTCGCAGAACGCGGCGATGGCGCGATCGAGGGTATCGCGGACATTTCCGACATTGCCGCCGAGCGCGATCAGCGCCTCAGCCATGACGCTTGCGAAAGATTGCGACGCCGACGTCTTCGAAAGTGGCGGCGATCGGGGCGTGCGGCTTGTGGATGGTGACGCGGATCGCCGAGACCTGTCGGAATCGATCGAGCACGGCATCGGCGACGGCGCCGGCGGCGGCTTCGACCAAGCGGTAGCGCTTGGCGCAGAACGCCTTGCTCGCGGCATCGACCACCTGGTCGTATCCGACGGTGTCGGCGAGCTTGTCGGAGCGGGAGGCCTGCGTGAGATCGAGATCAAGCACGAGATCTAGCTTGAAGGTCTGGCCGACCCTGGCCTCGTGCTGCATCACACCATGATAGGCGTGCAGCGCCAGCCCACTCACAAACACCTGGTCGGTCATAAGCTGTTCCGAAGGGCAGCGGCAACGCGCAACGCCTGGATGGTCTCGGCCACGTCGTGGGTCCGGATGATCGAGGCGCCGTTCATATAGGCTACCACATGGGCAGCGATCGAGCCGCCGATCCGGTTCGTCGGCTCCGACGGCGACACCGAATGGATAAAGCGCTTGCGCGAGGCGCCGACCAGGATCGGCAGGCCGAAATGCTGGAATTTCCCCACCTTGGCAATCGCCTCCATGCTCTGTTCCGGGGTCTTGCCGAAGCCGATCCCGGGGTCGAGCACGATCGCGTCACGCGAAATGCCGGCTTTCTCCGCGATACCGAGAGAATAATCGAAGAATGCGTTGATGTCGGACACGATGCTGATGGTGGGCTCGGCCTTGTAACGGTTGTGCATGATGACAACCGGCACGCCGTGCTGGCCGACCACACGCGCCATATTGGGGTCGCGCTGCAGGCCCCAGACGTCGTTGACGATGCGCACGCCCAGGCCGAGCGCCCAGTAGGCGACCTCCGGCTTCAACGTGTCGATCGAGACGGGCACGCCCATCTGTACAACAGCCGGCAACACCGGCTGCAGCCTTGCCAGTTCCTCCTCGAGCGTCACCGGCTTCGCGCCGCCATAGGGACGGGTCGATTCAGCACCAATGTCGATGATATCGGCGCCTTCCTCGATCATCTGCTTGGCATGCTTGAAAGCGAGTTCAGGGTCGATGAACTGGCCGCCGTCGGAGAAGGAGTCCGGGGTAATGTTGAGGACACCCATGATGATGGGGCGGTTCTTGGCCAGCAGCAGGCCGAGAATGTTGGGCAGACGGGCGCCCGGGCCGCCAATCGGCTCCCCAATCGGGCCGTCATCGCCAGGCGAATCTGTCGCCCCCGTCATCGTCATGGCGGGTCGCTTTGCGCGCGGCTGGCCGCACTGTCAAGCATTGGATCAGGCAGGGTGGGGAGGCTCAGTACGTGATCTTGAGTTGCAGTCGCTTGGCCTGGTCGATCCAGCGTTCGACGGCGCGGCCGGAGGGCAGCACGCGGGCAAGCTTGCGCTTGGAATTGGCGTCCGCCATGGCGCGGGCGAGCCTGGCAGGGTTGCGGTACTTCAGTTCCTTGACCGTATCGACGCCCGCTGCCTGCAGCAGCCCGGCGTAGTCCGCGCCGACGCCCTTGATCCGCATCCGGTCGGCGGTGTTGGCCCAACTCAGGATGCGCTTTTCGTCGAG
>Ga0207670_10001546_pt1 | contig 12102 bp, 7 predicted proteins | sample KBSS23HmetaG_FD_184339 | JGI IMG/M metagenome (GOLD analysis project Ga0207670, IMG submission 184339) | Switchgrass rhizosphere microbial communities from Kellogg Biological Station, Michigan, USA - KBS S2-3H metaG (SPAdes) (version 2) | ecosystem: Host-associated > Plants > Roots > Rhizosphere... | reverse complement strand
TGAAGGCGCTGGAAGGCCTGAAGGGCAACAACACCGACCAGGACCTGGGCATCGCCATCACCCGTCGTGCGCTGGAAGCCCCGCTGCGCGCCATCGTCTCCAACGCTGGTGACGAGCCGTCCGTCGTCCTGAACAAGGTGAAGGAAGGCAACGGCAACTTCGGTTACAACGCGGCCAACGGCGAGTTCGGCGACATGATCGCGTTCGGCATCCTGGACCCGACCAAGGTCACCCGTTCGGCCCTGCAGTTCGCCGCCTCGGTGGCTGGCTCGATCATCACGACCGAAGCGGCCGTGACCGAAGTGCCGAAGAAGGAAGAAGGCCATTCGCACGGTGCGCCGGGCGGCATGGGCGGCATGGGTGGCATGGACTTCTAAGTCCCCGCCTCCAGGCATCGCAACAAAAGAAAGCCCCGCCTTGTGCGGGGTTTTTCTTTTGGATGGAAAAAAATTTCAAAAAAGTGGCGCCAGCCATTTCCGTTTTGCTGAGCCCGGCCGTCTTAGCTCCTGTCACAGTCACCATGTGGGTCGGGGAGCCTTGAACGAACGGAATCTTCAGCCTGGGGAGGAACCCCTGGACGCCGACCTGGTGTTCGCTGCTAGCGGCTGCGCTTACGCGGCGCAACGCTCCCTGGAGCGCGAACTTCAGTGGGCGGGGCTACCCGAGCCACGGGTGACTGGACCCAAGGAGCCTGCGGCCAAGGATGGCCACCCTGCTTGGTCGATGTGGTGGCGCTCGTTGCGTCAGCGCACCGACTGGAACGGATCTCCCGCCCAGCGCGCGCTGGCAGCGGCCAAATACCTGCTGCGCGCGGCCTCCATGCCGCTGATGCACGGCTGGTTCCTCGTCTTCCTGGCGTCGCACCCGCTATTGCGGGGCTTGGTACGGCGCGACCCGCGGTTGCAGGAACGCCATCTGCACCGCTTCGTGAACCGGCAATGGCATCGCATCGATCGCGTGCTGGCACTGCAGGCGCACTATCGGTTGTTGCTGGAGCGCTGGTCGGCGGATCTGTTCGAGGCGGTGTATGTGCGCGGTCGCGCCACGCTCGGTTCGTTGCAGCTGAAGGACGGCAGCGAGGTGCGGCTGCACCTGCGCCCGCCCGCACCGATGAGCTGCGAGGGCGAGCTCACCCTCGAATTGACCGATGCGCAGGACCACACGCTCTATCGTCTGATCATGACCCTGATCGACAACGACACGCTGGCCATTGGCTGCATCCAGGGTCCGACCGGCACCCGCGCCCGCGAATCCGTGCGCGAACTGACGCGCAACATGCACGGCATGCGCCCCAAGCAGCTGATGCTGGTGCTGGCCTATGCATTCGCGGGCCAGTGCGGCCTGCGCCGGCTCCTTGCGGTAGGCAACGGCGCGCATCCGCTCCAGGGCCGCACGCAGATGTTCTCCGACTACGATGGCTACTGGCTGGAGCAGGGTGGCACGCCCGAGGTGGGCGGCTGGTTCCTGATGCCGGCCACCTTGCATCACCGCACGGAGGCAGAATGGGAAAGCAAGCGGCGCGCTTTGTTCAGGCGCCGAGCGGAGCTGCGCTGGGAAGCGGTGAAGCTATTGAACAACGCATTGCGCCCGGTACCGTGGTGGCGTGATGCGATGGAGGCCACGGCAAGCATGGAATCCCTGCCGGCGCCTCCCGACGTAACCAGGGCCGCCTAGTGCACAAACCAGCCAACACGTCCGTCGACGCGGCCGTGAATCTCGATCCGGCGTTCGCGATGCGCATCGCGGACCTGTTTCGCGACCACAATCGAGCGCTCGTGGCGTTCCTGCAGTGCCGTCTTCATTCGATCTCGGACGCCCAGGAAGTCGCGCAGGAGGCGTATGTGCGACTCGTGACCATGGAGAGGCCCGAGCAAGTGGATTCGTTGCGCGCGTACCTGTTCCGCATCGCCTCGAACCTGGCCGTGGACCGGCTGCGCGCGCGCCAGGTGCGCGCCGACCATCCGCTGCTTGCGCCCGACGAGGACTTGCACCTGGCCCCGATCCCCGAGCGCCATGTGCAGGCCACCGGGCAATTGCAGGAACTGTACAAGGCGTTGCGCGAACTGCCGGCCAAGACCGCGCACGCGTTCGTCATGCACGTCATAGATGGCCGCGAGATCAGCGCGATCGCGCGGGCCATGAAAATCAGCGAGCGCATGGTGCGCTATCACGTCGCCCACGCCCTGGCGCATTGCCGGGCGCGGGTGGACGAACCGGAGATGCCATGATGGCCAATACATCCCAAGAACAAGCCCTGCGTGTCGCCGCCGACTGGTGGGTGCGACTGCGCGACCCCGCTGCGACGGAACGGACCACCGAGCAGTGGCTTGCCTGGACCGACGAAGACGCCGGGCACCTCGTTGCCTTCGAGCGCGTGACCGAGCTGGCCTCGCGCCTGCAACTGCTCGGCGAAGTCTCGCGCGAACGATTGCTGGCGGAATTTGCCCCCGTGGCGCCGGCGCCACGCCGCTGGTGGGTGTCGGCCGCGGCCGCTGCCGCGCTAGTACTGGCCGTCGGCGGCTATGTGGGCTGGTACGCCATGCAAGGAGCCGCCAACTCGCAGACCTATGCCAGTGCCGTCGCCGCGCAACGCAGCATCTCGCTGGAAGACGGCACCCGCGTGACACTTGGCGGCGCCACGCAGTTGAGCACGCGCTTCAGCCACGGACGCCGCCTGGTGGAGCTCACCGAGGGAGAGGCTTATTTCGAAGTCGTGCACGATGCCGGCCGACCGTTCGAAGTGCGCGCGGGCGACGTGACCATCGAGGACATCGGCACCGCGTTCAACGTCCGCCGCACGGGCAAGTACGTCACCGTCGCCATGGCCGAGGGGCGCGTGCGGGTGGCCGACGCCAGCGGCGGCGCGCACAACAGCGTCGAGGCGGTGGCGGGGCAGTCGGTGGTTTACGACCCTGCGCGTGCAGCCATGAATCTGATCTCCAGCGATCCGGCCAGCGCCGCGGCGTGGCGTCAGGCGCGGCTGGAATTCGACAACGAGCCGCTGTCAGTGGTGGTGGCCAATATCAACCGCTATCGCGCGCAGCCGCTGCAAATCGCCGACACCGATCTGAAAGCGCTAACGTTTACCGGCACGGTCAAGACCGACGCCATCGACGACTGGCTGCACGCACTGCCGCAGGTGCTGCCCCTGCAAGTGAACGACAGCGGTGGACAGACCGTGCTGTCCGATGCACGGCGCAAACCCGTACAGCATTGAGCGCCGGACAGCCCTCCGAAAGAAAGCATTCATGCCGGTGAAGTGAGCACACAATCGCCGCATCGCATGTCAAACTCGTGGTTTCGCTTGGCATGAAGCGGGGGCTATGAGGAAGCGTGCGAAGCTGCTGCTGTCGGGCAGCCTGTCGATGTCGGTTTGGCTGAGCATGCCGGGCATGGGCATGGCGGCTGCGTCGGCCATGCAGGAAACCTCGCGCATCGACTTCTCGATTCCCGCTCAGCCGCTCGCCACCGCCTTGATCGCCTTTGGCAAGCAGGCCAACGTGCAAGTGCTGACGGCGGGCTGCACTATCGCGCGCTTCCGCTCGCTCGGTGCGATCGGCAACCTGAGCGCGCCGGCCGCGTTGTCGAAATTGCTGGAAGGCACCGGGCTCGTCTACGAATTCACCGACCAGGGCACCGTGGTGGTGACCTTGCCCCAGCCGCCGGGCCAAGCCGGACCCGCCAAGCCACGGCCGGAAGCCAGGCAGCTGACGGCGGTCGAGGCCAACGCGTTGGCTGCGCGCGATATCGGCTTCAAGGCGTCGCTCACCAGCGCGGGCTCGCGCAACGACGCGGACCTGATCGACGTGCCGCAATCGGTGAGCGTGGTGACGCGCGAGCTGATGGATTCGCAGCAATCGTTGACCGTGGAAGACGCCGTGCGCAACGTGGCGGGCGTGGCCTTCGTGGAAGGCTCGGACGGCCTGCCGCTGTTCCAGATCCGCGGCTTCTACACCGGCAACGGCCTGATCGACGGCATGCCGAACAGCAATGCGGGCTCCGGTGATTTCCCGCCGTTGATCGGCCTGGAACGCGTGGAAGTGATCAAGGGGCCGCAGTCCATCCTGGGCGACTCGACCGGCAACAGCTTCGGCGGCCTGGTCAACGTCACCACCAAGCAACCGCAAAGCGAGCCGGTGCACGAAGTCAGCTACACGCTGGGACAGCAGGGCATGGTGCAGGCCGGGCTGGACATGGCCGGACCGTTGGGCCATGTGTCCGGCCTGACCTATCGACTGGTGATGTCGGGCGACTACGCCGATCGTACGCCGCAAGGCTATCGCAACCGTCGCAGCGGCTACCTGGCGCCGTCGATCGGCTGGAGCAGTCCGAGCACGCAGCTGGTGGTGGGCGCACAGCGCATCCTCAATCGCCTGCCGATGCCCGATCACGCGGTGCTGCTCGGCGACACGATGTCCACGGCCACGCCCTTCGGGCTGCTCACCGGCAACGAATACGACTACGCCAACTACCAGACCAACCGCCTCTACTACCTGCTCGACCAGCAGCTGGGCAACGCCTGGACCTGGCGCAGCCGCGGCCAGTACGTGGAACAAGAGAACGACCTGCAGAGCTGGACGCTGACCAACCCGACGCTGCTTGGCGATGTCTCGCCCTACGCGCAGGCCTATCGGTACAGCGATACGTACTACTCGCTGCAGAACGATTTCATCCGTGTGTTCGGCACCGGTCCGGTGACCCACACGGTAACGCTCGGCATGGACTACTCGCGTTCGCGCGTGGGCCACACCGACGACTTCTGGCATTCGTACAACAGCGGCGTCTACAACCTTTTCAGCGACGCCGCATTGCCACGCGTCTCCGAGGTGGTGCAGCCGGAAGATAACGTCCCGCTGTCGGGCACGCCGTGGTCGGTGGACAACGGCTTGTTCCTGCAGGATCAGCTGGCGCTGGGCGAACGCTGGGACATGCTGCTGGGCTTGCGCCGGTCCGCCTACGAAGTGTCGACCACCGACGCGCAGGGCAATCCGTGGACGCCCAAGCGCACCAAATGGGTGCCCAATGCCGGCGTCGTCTACAAGCTGACGCCCGACGTGGCGTTCTATGGCTTCACCAGCAACGGCTTCCAGCCGCTCTCGTATTTGGGCCAGAACGGTCGGCCGCTGGTGCCGGCACTGTCGCGCCAGCTGGAGACGGGCGCCAAGTTCAACCTGTTCCACGAGCAGGCATGGCTGACCGTGTCGCTGTATCGCATCATGCTCGATCACAGTTACCTGTTCCTCGAAGCGATGCCCAACTTCGCCAGCTTCGGGCCGGGACAAACCAACCGTGGCGTGGAGATCGAATTCGCCGGTCGCGTGGCGCCGGGCTTCGATATCAGCAGCAGTTACACCAACGCACAGATCACCAACCACGATGGCACGCAGCCCACCGGTGCGCCGCGCCAGCGCTTCAACCTGTGGGCCAGCTACTGGTTCCAGGGCGCCTGCCTGCAGGGTTGGGGCATTGCCGGCGGCGTGCAGGCGCGTAGCCGATCACTGGGACAGAGCGCCGACTACTCGACCTATTACCCATCACCGGGCCAGGCGGAAGTCGATGCCAACGTGTCCTATCGCACCGACCGCTGGCGCATGACGCTGGGCGTGAAGAATCTCCTCGCACGCGACCTTTACTCGGCCGACTTCAACGAAACCTTCGTGCCGCTGCGGACGCGCCGCAGCGTGATGTTGTCCGGCACCTACGACTTCTGACCGCGCCTGCGAAAAACCCCGGGAGTCGCCTCCCGGGGTTTGTTTTACGTGGTGCGCAGCGAGTTACTGCTGGGTGGCAGCCGGCGCCGCCGCGTCGGTCTTGCTGGCGTCCGTGGCGGCGGCCTTGGCCTTGTGCGTGCTGTGCTTGGCCGCCTTGTGCGCGGTTTCGCCGGTCTTGCTGGCGGCCTGATCGGTGGCCTTGGCCGCGTCCTTCGCCGTCGCGCCCGTGGTGGTCGCACTGGCTTCGGTCTTGGTCGCCGCGGCGGCGTCCTGCGCAAACGCCGGAACGGTCAGGACGGAAGCGGCGGTGACGAGGAGAGCGGCGAGCATGGTCTTGCGCATCAGGTAAACCTCCAGTGTGGGAATGCCAGCGAAGGCGTTGCTTCGTGGCTGGAATCCACGCTAGAGGCACATCGCCATACCAAACCTGAACCGGGCGGACACCCTTTAGCGCGCAGACAGATCGATGAATCCACGTTATGAAGCATGCGCGAAATCGTTTTCGCCGTGCTTGAAAAACGCGGGAAACGGCGTCCGAGCTCAATTTCGTTTGGACGTCCATTCCAATCGCTGCGTTAGGATCCCGTTATTGATGGGTGCCCACCGGCTCGACGCCGCTCGGTACCAGCGGCGCGTCTTCCACGAAGCCGGCGGTTTGCAGTTCCACCTTGGGCAGCAGGGCATCGAGCTTGCCCTTCATGCGCAACAAGGCAACGTTCGCCATGTCATCGTCTTCCTGGTGCTCGGAATTGTCTTGCGCTTCGGGTGGCGCGCCCGGCGCACGCGTCAGCGAGGCGAGTTGCGGAGCGATCACCTGGGTGAGGGCGAAGTAGGCGTCGTCGCGCACGCCGGCCTGCTCCAGCAGTCGGCCCGGCAGCATCCACGAGGCCAGCGCTTGGTGCTTTGGCGATGCAGGGTTGCGCGGGTCCACCAGCAGCCAGGTGCCGGCCTGACTGAGCATGTCCTTGCCGTCGACGAAGCCGGTGGTGTTGTAGGTGTCGGTCAGCGCAGGCAGGTGATCGCCGTAGAACAGCAGCAGGGTCGGTCGCTCGCGATGGGCGAGCAGCCCGGCCAGCCGGCCCAGTTCCTGGTCCGCATGACGCATGTGGTAAAGGTAATTCTGCAGCTCGAGCTTGTTCTGGCCCGTCACGCCCTGCGGTACGGGAATCGCGTCGCGCTCGGCCGTATGCGCCGGCGGCACGTCGTAAGGACCGTGTGCCTCGATGCTGATGGCAAACAGGAACTGCGGCGGGCCGGCATTCTTCAGCTGCGCCATGATCTCATCGGTCATCGCGCTGTCGGCCATGTATTGCCCGTCCATCGCGGCATTCGCGGGAAACGATTTGCGCGAGACGAAACGGTCGAAGCCGATCGCCTGGAACGCCGTGTTGCGATTCCAGAAACCCGGATCGTTGCCATGCAGCGCGATGGTTTCGTAACCGTGCGAGCGCAGCGCGCGCACCATGCTCGGCACCACCTTGTGGTTCATCTGCAGATACGGAAACTGCATGTCGTCGAAATAGCGCAGCGACAGGCCCGTCAGCACTTCGAACTCCGTGCGGATGGTGCCGCCGCCATAGGTCGGCACGTGCAGCGGCCCGCTTTGGCCTTGTGCGGCGAGCCGGTGCAGGTTCGGCGTGAGGTCGCTGTGTTCGTAGCCCTTCATGATCGACGGATCGAAGAACGACTCGCTTTGCACCACCACGATATCGGGCGCTTCACCGTTGTTGCGCACCGGTCCGTGCAGGTATTCGCGCAGCGCCACGTCGGCGCGCGAGATCAGTTGCTGTGCCGCCGCCGGGTCCGGCTTCTTGCGGGCGTGGCCCTGGTGAAGATGAAACATCATCAGCGAACTGACCAGGCCCGAATGCTCGGCCGTGGCGGTGGCGGACCAGGGTTCCAGCCACAGGTGATGGCCGCCGTAGAGCTTCATCCAGCCGGGCATGCCCGCGAACAGCGTGCCGATCAAGGCCAGCAGGGCCACGCCGGTCACCAGCCGCTTGCCGCGGGTACGCCGGGCGAACATCGGCGGTTCGATGCGCCAGGCGACCACGATGATCGCGACGGCGGCCAGCAACGCGAGATAGGGCCACGGACTGGCGGGCAGGTAGCTGCCCAGCAATTTCAGGCCGCCGCGACGCAGCTGGCCCAGCATGCGGAAATCGGCGGGCATCAGCGGCGTGTTGAGGTTGCTTACCTTCAGCGCGTTGATGGCATAGACCACCGTCTGCAGCAGAAAGGCGAGCCCGAACGAGAGGAACGCCCGGCGGCTCAGCACCAGCAGCAGCGACGCCAGCATCAAGCCGGGCAGGGCGTTGGCAATCAGGAACAGAGGCTGGCTGAGCGCCTGCATCGGACCCACGCCCACGCCGCCGTCGACCATCCCGGTCAACAGCGTGAATACGATGCCCAATACGAACACCAGCGCAAGCCGGAGGGGCATGGAGCGCGCGGGTCGCGCCGGTGGAGTCGCTGAGGTGGTCATGGCACCCTGGGGGCTGGCTGTCATGGCTCGGAAACGGAAATGTAATGTCCTGGATCTGAACCAATCGTTGGGGAATGGGCGTGGATCGCCTGTATGGCAACGCCTCGCGTGTCATCGGCGTGCACGCAAGCGGTAAAGAGTGCGGTATCCGGTCATGGGCCGGTCATACTGCGAAGGATTTGACGTGTGCAGGCGCAACAACGCACGCGACACTGCGGCAGAATGCTTAGATGACCGTCATCAACAGGCCCACCGAATCCCCGGCGCTGCGCGCGCTGATCGACGACCGCTACCGCGAGCTGATCGCGCGTTGCCGCCAGCAGGGCGTGCCCCTGCATGACGATGCCGGCGTCTCCGAACGCATCCGGCGCACCCTGCTGGCCAGCGATTTCGCCTTCGACACCTGGTTTCGCCAGCCGCAGCTGCTTGCGCCGCAAGGTCTTGAGCGTTTGCGCTCGGGCAGCGACGCCAGCGCACGCATCGAGGCGATCAAGCTGTCCGACGACGAGCCGACCTGCCTTACCCAATTGCGACGCTTCCGTCACGCCGAGGCGCTGCGCCTGGTCTTCCGCGATGTGAACGGGCTGGACGAACTGCCCGAAACGCTCTCGGCCACCAGCGTGCTCTATGAGGTGTTGCTGGAGTCGTCGCTGAAGTGGTCCGAACGGGTGCTGGCCGAGCGTTACGGCCACAGCCGCAGCCACGATGGCGAGTTGCAGCGGATGGTGGTGGTGGGCTTCGGCAAGCTCGGCGGCAGCGAGCTGAATTTCTCCTCGGACATCGACCTGGTGCTCGCCTATCCGCACAGCGGGCAGAGCGACGGTGCGCGCACGCTCGACAACAGCGAATACTTCGTGCGCCTCGCGCGCCAGCTGGTGCGCCTGCTCAACGAGCCGACCGTGGACGGCATCTGTGCGCGCGTCGACCTGCGCCTGCGTCCGTTCGGCAACGCCGGCCGCCTGGCGTTGCCGTTCTCGGCGATGGAGCAGTACTACCAGAGCGAAGGCCGCGACTGGGAGCGCTACGCGTGGATCAAGGCGCGTCCGGTGGCCGGGGACCGCCACGAGGGCAAACAGCTGCAGGATCTGCTGCGGCCCTTCGTGTATCGGAAATATCTCGACTACACCGCGTTCGCCGGCCTGCGCGAGATGAAATCGCTGATCGACGCCGAAGTGGCGCGCAAGGATCTCGCCGACAATCTCAAGCTCGGCCCCGGCGGCATTCGCGAGATCGAATTCGTGGTGCAGCTGATGCAGTTGATCCGCGGCGGCCGCGAACCGTCCTTGCGCGTGCGCGGCCTGTTGCCGGCGCTCACGGCCTGCGAAGCGCGTGGCCACATCAGCGCCGCGCGTGCCCGCGAATTGCGCGAAGCGTACGTGTTCCTGCGCCGGGTGGAGAATCGCGTGCAGATGCTGCGCGATGCGCAGACGCACGACATTCCCGACGATGCGCTGAGCCGCGAACGCATCGCGCTCGGCCTCGGCCACGGGTCGTGGGAAGAACTGGAAGAACAGCTCGCCGGCCATCGCGCCAAGGTCAGCGAGGAGTTCGCCGAAGTGTTGATGCCGCAGGGCGGCCGCACCGCCACGGCGCCGGTGGCCGATGTGGCCTTGTGGCAACGCGCCTGCGCCGAATCGCTGGATGCCGGCGTGATGGAATCCTCCGGCTTCACGCCCGGCGCCGAAGCCGCCGAAACGCTGCAGAAACTCTCGCAGGCTGCCTCGGTACGCGCGATGTCGCAGCGTTCGCGCGAACAGCTCGACCGCCTGATGCCGCAGTTGCTCGCGGTGGCACGCAACAGCGTCGCCCCGGTGGGCTGTCTGCTGCGCCTGTGCCGGTTGGTGCAGGCCGTGGCGCGGCGATCGTCCTATCTCGCCCTGCTGGAAGAGCAGCCCGCCGCGCGCTTGCGCCTGGCGCGGCTGTTCGCCGAAAGCGCGTTCCTTGCCGAACGCGTGATTGCGCAGCCGCTGCTGCTCGACGACGTGCTCGATCCGCGCATCGATCAATTGCCGCTCAAGCGTGCGGACATCAGCGCGGAAATCACCCGCGTGCTGGCCACACTGGATGAACGCGAGGCGGAAGCCGAACTGGAACGCCTCAACGAATTCAAGGCGAGCGTGGCGTTTCGCCTGGGCCTGGCTTTCAGCGACGGACGCGCCGATGCCGTGGCCACGGCGCGTCGCCTGGCGGTGCTGGCCGAATCCATCGTGCTGGCGGTGATGGCGCTGGCCGAACGCGAACTCGCGGCGCAGCACGGCCGCCTGCCGGGTGCCGGTACCGGCTTCGCCGTATTGGGTTACGGCAGTCTCGGCGGCGAGGAATTGGGTTTCGCCTCCGATCTCGATCTGGTGTTCGTTTACGACGGCAAGCGCGCGCATGCGATGAGCGATGGCGCGCGCCCGCTGGAAGGTTCGCGCTGGTATCAGCGCCTGGCCCAGCGCGTGATGAACTGGCTCACCGTGCTCACGCGCGCCGGACGCCTGTACGAAGTGGATACGCGCCTGCGGCCCGACGGTTCGAAGGGCCTGCTGGTAAGCAGCCTCGATGCATTCGAGGCCTACCAGAAGAGCCGCGCCTGGACCTGGGAACATCAGGCCTTGCTGCGCGCCCGTCCGATCGCCGGCGATGCGGCGCTCCATGCGGATCTTGCGACGGTGCGCCGCGAGGTGCTGGCGGTGCCGCGCGAGCGTGCCTCGGTCTTGCAGGAGGTCAGCAGCATGCGCCAGCGCTGGCGGGCGGAACGCGATCGCTCCGATGCGCAGCTGTTCGATCTCAAGCAGGGTCGCGGCGGTTTGCTGGACATCGAATTCGCGTTGCAGGGCCTGGTGCTGGCGCATGCGGCCGAACGTCCCGCGCTGCTCAACATCACCGCCAATGCCGGCTTGATCGAAGCCTGCCGCAACGCCGGCCTGCTCGACGGCAGGCAGGCCGGCGTATTCGCCGAAGCGCACGCCGAGTTGTTGCATCGCGCGCTCGCCTGCACGCTCGACCTGCGCTCGCGCATCGCGCCGCGCGATGGCGAACTCGATCGTCACAGTGGGCAGGTACAGGACGTGACGGCGGAGCTGGGCTTGCTGTTCTGACGCGGGTCAGTGCGTTTCGTTCTGCCGCAGTACGATCAGGTCGCGCAAGGTGGCGGCGATGGTGTCCGTGACGCGCAACGGCGGCACCGGCGGCGTATCGCTGGCGTCCAGCGGATGCAGCAATCCGGCTGCACGAAGCGCAGCGTGAAAACGTGCGAGCTTGTCGGGCAGCGAACCCACCACGAAGGAATGCACGGGGCAACCCACGGCGCAGGCTTCGGACAGCATGTTGACCGAATCGGGTGTGACCACCAGTCGATCCGCCCAGCCCAGCACGCCGGGATAGGGATTGCCGCCATCGTCGTGGCCGGCCCACACCAGTCCGGGTACGTCGCCCAGGCCTTGCCGCATGCGCTCCACCAGGGCCGGTGGCGTGCGTCGCGAAGCCATCACCAGCAGGCTGCCGCCTTCCTGGCGGCGCTTTGCGTGCAGGCCGCTGATCAACTGGTCGATGTAATTTTCGTTGAAGGTGACGCCCTTGCGCGGACCACCCAGCAGCACGCCCACGCGCGGGCGCGGCAGGGCGGCGAAGGCGGGGTCGGCCTCACGGCCATCCTGCAGCCACGCCTCGTCGACGGGGTTGAGCGAGCCCAGCGGGCGGATCACGTTGCGGCCGGTCAGCAGGTCGTGCTGTGGCGCGATCACGGTGTCCCAGTGGGCAGGATTCACCCGTGGGTCGAGAATCTGCACCGTGTAGCACGCGCCTCGGCTCAACCGGCGAAGCAGGCGCGTGTAGAGCGCGGCAGATCGGCCGCAGCCGATGGCCACGGCGGGCCAGGGTGCGGCGAACTGCCGGCGTTGGGTGAGGTCCAGGGCCAGCCGC
>Ga0207670_10001544_pt1 | contig 12106 bp, 11 predicted proteins | sample KBSS23HmetaG_FD_184339 | JGI IMG/M metagenome (GOLD analysis project Ga0207670, IMG submission 184339) | Switchgrass rhizosphere microbial communities from Kellogg Biological Station, Michigan, USA - KBS S2-3H metaG (SPAdes) (version 2) | ecosystem: Host-associated > Plants > Roots >... | reverse complement strand
TCGGCAATCAGGCAGGAGAGTCAGCCATTTCTATCTCAGCGGCTTCCGACTTGCGATCAATCATTTTCCCGAACGTAAACAGCATCCCTCGCTGCGTGGTCTGATGTCATCAATCACGCGGCAGTCTGGCGGTGCAACAATATCACATACAGGAGGGTCGACATGAAAAGCAGAAGAAGTAAATGGTTGGGCGGCATCGGCGCTGCGGGGCTGGTTGTCGGATGCCTGGGGCTGGCTGGTTTTGGTTTAGGAACAACAGCTTCTGACGCGCAAGCCGGTCCCTTGGCGGAATTCGAAGGCGGCAAGGCGGTGGAGTTGTCGAAGAGGTTTACCATTTTGGATTCATTTAATAAAGAGGCGGCGCTGGACAATGAGACCGGATTGGTGTGGGAAACGGTACCGGCGCGAGTGACGACGGTGTGGCAAAAAGCCGCCGCTGTCTGCGCGAAAAAGACCGTCGGTGGCAAGAACGACTGGCGCTTGCCCACAGTCAAAGAGTTGGAGACCCTGGCGGATCACACGATCTATCCTCCCCCCGCCCTCGTGAAAGGCCATCCCTTTTCCAACATCGAGCTTCATGGTTATTGGACGTCAACGGAGCACGAAGAGTATCCCTTCAGCGCCTGGGACGTGAACTTCGACTATGGCATCATCGGCAACGATTTTAAGATCAACAAGAACTTTGTCTGGTGTGTGCGCGATAACAAGTAAGAATCAGAAGTGACTCTTAGGTTATTGGCTGATTTGGGGGGGCGCAAGCCCCCCCTTGCTCGTCCCACCGTGAATCAAGCACATCGATACTGCTGAAAATCTTGTAATGCACGGGATTCCCCCGCAGATCACCCCAGTGGTGCTCCACCAGCACTCTTGAGCGCCATCACGATGGAGTCCTGGGTTGGGTGATTGGGCTGAGCCTCGTCCAGGTGGGGCGTGGAATTAGGTCTTGTCGAGAGGCTCAACAGCGAGGTCTGGATTTTTCAACGATGAGCTGATGGCCTGCGAGGTGCGCTGTATCTGCGTTTGAATATCCTCTCGTGCATGCTCCGGAAGACAGAACAAGCCTGCCCAACGACTAACTGTTGAGGGAGAAGAGCCCTCAGATTGACGCCAGGCCTTGACATGCCTCAGCCCACTCAGGACGAGGGCTGCCCCGCCCATGGCTACCGAATCGACGATGCAATACCAGAACGTCACCCCGCTTGGCGGATTGGCTTGAGATAGGCCAAGCACAGGGTCTATGGCGGCCCATTTCCACGCACCCACGGCTGTACCAATCAATTCCAGCCAGGTTGTAATAAAAAAGGCCGCGAGATAGACCATGGGCGAACGGCCAAGGAACAGAAACCCCAAGAAAATGGCGAACATTAATGCGCCCAGTGCGTCGGCCTGTTCAGGCAGCCCGCTGATCCCCCAAGCGGCCCATACGCCGCACACGATGATCACAAATGCAGTAATCCCTCTCGCATATCGCTGAAAGAGCCCCGAGCGTGCCATGGCAATGGCTGTGAGATATACCATTCCATGACCAGGCGGTACATAGGCCGGGACATTTTCAAACCGATAGGTGTATCCACCCATATAGATCGATGCAAAATGTTCGCCCCATGTGGCAAAGGCCACAGCAACGAGCACTTGGATTCTCGCTTCTCTTTTTTCGCCGAGGAGCATCACGAGAAGGGAGACGAACGCGATACCCCCCAAGATATACTGCCGCTCTAGGCTCGCGTTGACTTCCAACGTCAAACAAATGGCGACAGCAAAAAACGTATAGGCCGCAATGACGTAATCCCTGGTCCTGTGGGGATGCGCAACACCCAATTGAGGGAAATGGCGTAGCATGGTCGACTGCAGTACATTCATGAATCGTAACTCCAGCTTCCCCTGAGCCTGCTGCTCACACCAGTTCCCTGCAGGCCTCTCAAGAGGCTTCGCATCTTAGATGGAATCGAGCAGGGGCTCGCTTGTTTCAGAAATCTAACGTGTCATCGGTCCTGCGTCAACTCAACAAGTGCAATTTTCTGGTCTGTTGAGAAAAATAGTGTGACGTTACCCACAGGCATCCCTGGTTTGTCTTGCTTGCTAAATAGGAGCGGGAGCGATTCGCAGGATCGGGCCGATTGAGGAGGAGAGATGCCGGCATCGCGAGAAGCTATGCCGGCATCAAAGGTCAGTCTTCTTCTTTCTTCTCTTTAGGCTCTGCTTTTGGCACATTCTTGCCCTGAGCTAAACTGGCATTAAGATCGGTCTCCGGGACTTTTTTATGCACCAGGTTCTGATGGCAATCGATGCAGGTTGCCCCCTCGGTCTCCATCTTCTTGTGCGCTGCTTTTGCCGATGCTCCTGGCGGCTTGGTATTCTTGTGGCAAGCCCGACAGGTCAGGCTGTCCCAGCCCTTGAGCTTCATACGCGCCCTGTAGGCTGCTTCCGGCCGACGCTCGTTGAATTTCTCGATCGTCGAGTAATCGACGGTGAACTCGTCGATCAAGAACGGTAACCCATCGACTACGTGGGTCCATATAGCCAGATGGAAGTTTTTCAAGCCCTGCGGAACGTGACAGTCCTTGCAGCCAGGGTCCGCCCCGAGCGCACCCCAGTGCGATGACTTTTTCAGCTCCTCGTAGGGGTAGGTCTCGGAATGGCAGCTCACGCAGAACTCGGTCCTGGATATCGCAGCTTCGCCGCCGAATACCACGGCAATCGTCCCAACGGCAATCACTGCGCCAAGAGCCAAGGCGCCGACTGTCACAATGCCCCTCTCTGACATTACTCCTCCTTGCCTATCTCCGCCGGCTTCGCATCCTTCTGGAATTCCTCATGGAACTTCGGGGTAGGCGGACCTTCGAACGTTCCCGCTAGTTTGAAGTGTTCATGCATGGCCTTGTTGTTGCGCACGGACTTTTCAAAGTCAAACGCATACTTTTTATCAACGGTAGGGGTGAACGGGGTGTAGGGCTTCTTGGCACCCTTCCACGGGGAGCCTTCATAGTTCAGATGACAGGCGCTGCACTTCTCGATAAATTCAAAATCCTGCCCTGCTTCCGCGAGGGACTCCCGCGCTGTGACCTTTTTCGACTTTTCAAAGGCCTCGCCAGCCTTACGGTGGATCTTGCGGTAGTCAGTGCCAGCTCCATGGCAGGATTCGCAACCGACACCGATAAGGAATTTGTCGGGGTCCGAAGGTTCATACCCTCCCTCAGACCCGAACCCGGTCACATGACAGCCGATACAATCCTTGTCCTTGGTGTAGTCCTTCTTCGGGTCGAGTTTCGCCTTGACCATGGCTGCATTCTTTTCCTTATTCCTGTCGGCTTTGAGCGAGTCGACGGCTTTCGCGTGGGCGGTCTTTATCCATGAGTCTGCCTCGCTCTTGTGGCAATTACTGCATTTCTTCCGACCTTCAAACGGTGTCTCAGCGGAAGCAGTTCCAGCAAAGACCATAAACAACACAGCAGCCGCTAGGGCAAATAACATGGGATGCTTCGGATACTTCACAGGGCCTCCTTTCATCAGAAAAATTATTCATGGTCGCGCTTAAAAAATCGAATGTGCGTTAGTCTATCGTGTGTGTGCAAGATTTACAATAACGAGCCTTCTACTTCGGCCACTCAAAGAATCAATTATTCGATGGCTGTGCAGATGGTATCTTATACACCAAATAACCTCCCTCTTTATAGACCATCTGGAGGGGTTTGAATTCGAGAATCAAGGAGGTCGTCATGGGCAACATCTGCGCGAGCAGCGTCTTTGTGCTTTTTTCATCTGTGAGGAAGTACGCGCGGAAGATATTTTCTGAAAAACCATGCACAGTGTGTCCGGCATACTTGTTGTCCCCTTCCCAACGCTTGATCATTATATTGACTCCATGAACATCGGTGCTCGCTTTCACGGGAAAGTCCTTATAGGCAACACCTATACGATCCGGACGCATCAGCCCAAGCTTATAGATGTCTGCAATGTGAACCACGACATACCCTTCGCGTCCGCCGACCAGCTCACGCAGGATCTCGACACCTTCTTTGGGCTCTGAGGCTAACGCATCCGCAAATCGTTGGAATTTACGCTCCTCTTCCTCTGTCGGTGGAGCCGCCCAGAAGTCTCGTTCATACTTCGCGATGGATTCCATTCTTGGCTTCCAGACCATCGGCATAATGAGAGGTTCGTTCAGCTGAGTGGTGAAGACCGGATCTAATCCGGTGAGAAGTTGGATCTGCCGCGAGGTGTCCCACCAGGCCAGAATAGCCGCATCCTTCGGCATATGCTTGGAAATTGCCGGCGCCAAGATGGACAGCTCGGAGAGCTTACTATCAAGAAAGATCATTGGTTCGCCAACGTGATTTTCCCATCCGATCATCACGGGCTTCGAATTTCCTCGGCGTGCAATATAGGCAGCGGCTATCGCTTCTTGCATCCCCTCGACGTGGATTTCTTGCTTTGTGAGCTTAAGATCCGGCCAAGCCCCTAATTCTAGCTTGGGAAACTTTTCTATCCCGCCTTCTTCCACTAACCGATATTGATACGGTGCCGGACCCGGATCGAACCATAAAAATGCAAACCAACCAAGCAATAAAAAACCTCCCGCCGCCAGGATGACTCCTAGTGACGGGAGGATTTTACTACTCGGCCGCGTCAGCGTTGCTTCCATTGTCTGCGCGGCGCCCTATCTCACTTCTGGTTCTTCTTACGTCGGCTCCATCCGGCCAGCGCCAGCGTTCCGGTCAGCAGCATGCCGCCGCCCAGACTGCCCAGCGTCAGCTTGCCGTCGGTGCTGTCGAAATCCAGGAGCCGGCTCGTCTTGCTCTTTTCTTCGAGCTTGGTGACCCGTTCCATCAACAGCATCCGGTCCTTCAGCTTGGTGTCCTCATCCATGATTTCGACATAGGCCCGGTTCATCGCGGCCCAGCCGACCGTATAGGTGAACCCCGGATATTGGTGCGCCATACTCACGTGCAGTTGCACCAGATGGTCTTCCGCCATCTCGAAGAGTCTCAGCTCGATCGCGGTCGGGCTGTTGTTCTTGGACCAGTAGATCTGCCAGAACTGGTCGAACAGCGCCTTCGCTGGGGCCGGCGGGGCCGGCCGGTTGGTCCTCTGCCCGGTCAGGAGGCGCGCCTCGAACTGTTTATGCACGACGTTGTGCGCCTCGTCGTATTTATCCAGGCCGGCGCTCGTGCCGTTATCGATAAACTCCAAGTAGGCGCGGGCGAAGGTCTCGGAATGGCACGTGGTGCAGGTCTTGACCCACGCCTCGTACCGTTGCATACCCCAGTTGTCAAATACAGCCTCGCGAATCCCTGGCACGAAGGGATAATTCGCCCAGCGAACCTTACGCACCGTGTTGTGGCTGAATTTACCCTGGTACTCCATATGACAACTCTGGCAGGTCGGGAACTTCTGCCCGCCCTTAGCAACTGCATCCTTGAGCTGTAAATCGAAATTCCATCTACCCTTAGAAGCCTGGTACCCCAGCCCGTGCTGTGACCCGTTGTAGGCTTCCCAGTTGTTGTGATCGGCCCCGCTGTGGCAGGTACCGCAGGCTTCAGGCTTGCGGGAGTCGGCCACCGAGAATTCGTGCCTGGTATGGCAGTTATCGCACTTGTTCTGATTCGTATGGCATATGGAGCAGCCTTCAGCAATCTCGCGCTGCGACATGCCCGCCCAGATATCGGTCTCGACGTTGGCGCGCCAATCCAGCACGTGCGACGGACGACCCCGTGGCCACTGGTTCTTCGGCCATAAGATCGTGTCGCGCTCGGACTCGCGCTCGGCATATTCCATCAGATGGCAGTTGCCGCACACATCGGAAGTAGGCATCTTCAGGTCGACCCTGTGATCGGCCTTCTTCGTCGTGTTGATGTCGACATGGCAATCGATGCAGCTGACTTCCTTCAAGTTCTCTTTTGCACCAAGCTTGCCGATCGAGCGCAGGTTCGCCTCGATTTCCTCCAACTTCGCTTTCTTATAGAAGGTGTCGTCTTTGGGGGTCAGCTTGCGAATCTTGTCAAGATTGGCGTGGGCACTCTTTTTCCAAGTTATCACCCACCCAGGCGACTCATCGGTGTGGCATTTCACGCACTGCTCGCGCGTCGCCACTTCCTTCACCGATTGCGGCGGCTTGTAGAAGGTCGCGGGATCGAGGTACTTGGTGATGGGAATCGGCTCCCAATACTGGCCGTACTGCCCCTTCCCCGCTCCTTTGCCTGGATCCTTGTAGCGCTTCGTCAACGCCTCATGAAACTCCTTGGGGCTGGCGGACCGATCAATGTTCAGGGCCTCATAGGTCTCCTTGGGAACGCTGGGGAAGTTGGCCTGCGCGGTCCCTGCGAGCATCACCCCGCACACCACGAGACAACATCTCAGCCAGAATTTATTCGCCATGCTAACCCTCCCTCCATTCATAAACATAAAATACACCGGCCTATTACCTATTATTGGTGCGGACTTTTCAGATTTTTACATGCATTTATATCTAAATTAGCATTGGCTAATCTCAGCACCGCGCATGTATATCGCAGGACATAATCCATGTCAAGATATTAAGTGGCATTCAGATAAAAAAAACGCTTGTCACACATTTTTCATAAATTATTGCAAATACAGTGCCATCAATAAACGTGGAACAGTGTCAGTCCCTACATTAGGGTCTTTCACGATCGATGACAATGGCAACACCTTCCGCTCCAGGGCTCACCGGCTGACTCATTCCCTCCAGGTCTCCACTCTGCGGCATCGCTTGGCCGGACTTCGATAGGCGAGCCACAATCACGACCGTGCCGACATCAGAAAGTTTTCTGGAAGGCATCATACTGACTGAGTCATCGAGCCGAAAGTTGAAGGGCAAATCCTTCTTCGTCGCCCGCACAATCGCGACAGGCATCGGTGGGCCATTCGTTTCACGCGCAAATACAAACAATGTGTCTGTCGGGGCTCCTTTGCTGGCCAGGTTTGGCGCGATCGTCACCTTGCCACTGATGGCAAGCGACGATCCAGCCTGTCCAGTCGGCTTCGCAGGCGCTGTCGGTTCCGTATAGCCAAGCCCTGTTGAAGCAAGCAACAATCCGCAGATTAGTAGACCGCACCATATCCAACGTCTGTCGACCATGTGCAATACTCCCTATTTGTTAGAAGATTCTTCGTGATCTACGAATTGGTCGCTGAGGACACGCGCGCATATATCTCAGCATAGGTTGGGTGATGTCAAGGGAGGAGTGGACTGCTCTCAGAACCTCCGTGAGGTGTCAGAGGGAGGAACTCGGGCTATATAGGAACAACAGGCCAGAGACTTGTCGACTTTCGAGTGCTAGGGCCGTTCATGATCGATGACGACTGTGATCCCTTCTCCCCCGGCTTGAATCGGCTGACTGGTCCCCTCCAGATCTCCGCTCTGCGGCATGGCCTGGCCTGATTTCGACAGGCGAGCCACAATCACCACTGGTCCTGTACTCGACAGTTTTCTGGACGGCATCGGGCTGGTCGAGTCATCAAGCTGGAACGTGAAGGGCAAATCCTTCTTGCTCGCTCGCACGATTGCCACCGGCATCGGGGGCCCATTCATCTCACGGGCAAAGACAAACAGCGTGTCGGCCGCAGATCCCTTGCCCGCTAAACTGGGCGCCAGGGTCACCGTGCCTCGGATTGCACGTGAGGATGACCCGGCCTGCCTCACTGGTTGAGCCGGCGCTGCTGGTTCCCTATCCATCCGTTCATGATCAATGACGACTGTGATCCCGTCCCCCCCGGCTGGAATCGGCTGACTGGTCCCCTCCAGATCTCCGCTCTGCGGCATGGCCTGGCCTGATTTTGACAGGCGAGCCACAATCACTACTGGTCCCGCGCCGGACAGTTTTCTCGACGGCATCGGGCTGGTCGAGTCATCAAGCTGGAACGTGAAGGGCAAATCCTTCTTGCTCGCCCGCACGATTGCCACCGGCATCGGGGGCCCGTTCACTTCGCGAGCAAAGACAAACAGCGTGTCGGTCTCCGAGACCTTGCTGGCCAGATCGGGCGCCAGGGTCACCGTGCCTCTGATCGCACGTGATTGTCCAGCCTGCCTCACTGGTTGAGCCGGCGCTGCTGGTTCCCTATCCATCCGTGCCATCTCTCGGCCACCGCCAAGTCGGCTTTTGGCCTCTTCGATCGCAGCGACTAATTGCTGTGTCATTTCCGGATCGACGTCCTCAGGAAGATTCGCGCGAGCAAGTTCCCAATCCTTCACCGCCCGGGCGAAATCATTCCGATTGAATGCCACGGTCCCTGCCAACATCAGCGCCTTCACATTGCGTGGATCGATCTTTAGCGCCTGTTGAATCAAGGCTTCAGGCCTCCCCTCCAACTTCCGACCATGGAGCACCCCCATGGCATCCGCATAATCGGCGAGTAATTGGGCATCATTAGAGATCAGGTTGGTGGCTTGCTCATAGGCCAAGGCTGCTTCTGCGTAGCGACCAACCCCCATGTACGAACGCCCGAGCAATGCCCACCCCTCACCATCACCGGGGTTCTGCTCCATCTTTTGTTTGAGTCGCTCGATCAGTGGATCGAGTCCGGCAGCGAACGGATCCCCTTCTTGTGATCCTCCCTGTGCAGACAACGAGGGGGCGGGTGACTCTGTTATTGCGAGTGGATTTCCAAGTTGCCAGTAGAGCAACCCACAGGCCGTTGGGATAATAATGGCAAGCGCGAACGCCACGGGCTTGCCATGCATCTGCTGTGGGGGCTTTTTAGTGGTCGTCTCCGTGGTACCGGTTTCTTCCAGCAGCCGGCGTTCGAGCTCCTGTCGCGCTTGCTGATAGAGTTCGTCGGTGAGTACAGAATTTGCCCGATCCTGTTCTAGCTCCGCAAACTGTTGCCGGAAGATCGACAGGGTCTTCTCTTGTTCTCTGACTGGTGCAGCAGCCGCTGTACGCTTCATCAGGGGCCACAACAGGAGACCCAGGACGAGAAGAGTCATCGTCGATGCGATAAGCCAGAACATGATGGTCAAGGGCGATTCGCTCCCTCGGAGAGCAGTTGTGCGACACGGTTGTGCTCTGCTTCCGTCAGTGCCACGGCGGCAAGCTTCTTTTGTCTCTTGCGGAGCACAAGAACCAAGGCCGTCGCGCCTCCGATCACCAGGAGGAATGGTCCTACCCAGAGCAATGTGGTCGTGGTCTTGAGAGGAGGACGATAGAGGACAAAATCTCCGTAGCGGCTGACGAGAAAGTCAATGATCTCCTTGTCACTCATATTTTTGACAATCATCTCGCGAACTTCCCGTCGCAAGTCTTCGGCCAACGGCGCATTGGAATCAGCCAACGTCTGATTCTGGCAGACCAAACAACGCAGCTCTACGGCGAGGGCTTTTAGACGGGCCTCAACCTGCGGGTTCTCAGCGAGCGGACTTGCCTCATACGCCGCCATAGCATGACCAGAGATGAGAAGGATGGACACTAAGTAGAGCCACAACTTCATTGGTTCTGCAACTCCCTGACCAATGGCAAGATTTTCGTCTGCAAAACATCTTCGCGCAGCGGACCGATCTGTTTGTAGCGGATGACTCCCGCCTTGTCGATCACATAGGTCTCCGGCACACCATAGACGCCATAATCAATACCGACGCGCCCTGATTCGTCTACGGCAACAAGCGGATAGGGGTTGCCCCACTCTCTCAACCAGGCCAGCGCCTCCTCTCTACGATCCTTATAGTCCATACCATAGATGGGCACCTCTCCGGATTTCGCGAGGTGGATAAGGACAGGGTGCTCCTCCTTACAGCCACCGCACCACGAAGCCCAGAAATTAAGCAGCCACACCTTGCCTTTCAGATCATTCGAGGAGAGCACCTTTTCCTTTTCATGGAGCTGCGGAAGCGAGAAACTCGGCGCCGGCTTCCCCACCAAGGGAGACGGCAATTCACGCGGGTTGAGGGTCAAGCCGATACCGAGAAACACGAGTACGACCACAAAGATACCGAGCGGGATAAGAAACCGATTCATGAGACCGTCTGCCGAGCCATCTGTGTCCCTCCCGGCACCTCGACTTCTTTGCGGCGCCACGCGAGTCGGTACCGGCGATCACTGATGGCTAACACGCCCCCCACTGCCATAACCAGACATCCGCCCCAGATCCAATCAATAAAGGGCTTGTGATAGAGCCGTACACTCCAGGCTCCGCCTTCGAGTGGTTCACCCAGCGACACATAGAGGTCGCGCAGAAACCCGGGAGAGATCGCGGCTTCGGTCATGGTCTGGTTCTGAACGGTGTAGCGGCGTTTTTCAGGATACATCACCGTCACGTCACGTCCGTCCTGACTTACGTGAATCGATCCACGCGCCGCAATATAGTTCGGTCCCTTGTACTGCTCGGTTCCATCAAACCGGAACGTATAGCCACCGAGCGTTGCCGTCTCTCCTACGTTCATCCGTACATCCTGCTCAACTTCAAACCCCTTCACCATCGTCACGCCGGTGATGAACAGGGCAAGTCCGAAGTGGGCTATGACCATTCCCCAGTAGGCTCGAGGGAGCATGGCCAGTTTCCCTGTGAAGCTGCTTCCATCCGTATGGGCAAGCCTTTCACGCAAGTCAACGGCGATCGTTGTCGCAACCCAGAGCGCCAGTAATAGACCAAGGCTCACGAGCGGAGACCAATGACCCATGAGAATCGGCACCACCAGGGCGGTCGCAACACTCACCCCGAAAGCCCAACGCAGCCTCACCGCTAAATCCGGCAGACTGGCTTTCTTCCATTGCGCCAGAGGACCGATACCCATTAGGAAGATGGCAGGCGTCATCAATGGGACAAAGACTGTATCGAAATAGGGTGGACCAACTGAAATTTTACCAAGGTCCAGCGCGTCCAGGAACAAAGGATAGAGCGTGCCCAAGAGCACTGACCCCAAGGCCGCAACCAGTAATACGTTGTTCGCCAGCAACATTCCTTCGCGTGACACTATGGAGAAGCCGCCGCCCAGCCCCACGCGCGGTGCACGCCATGCGTACAATATCAGGGAGCCTCCGATGACCACGGCCAGGAACACCAGAATAAACAGACCACGCTTCGGATCAGTGGCAAACGCGTGGACCGAGGTCAAGACACCGGAACGAACCAAGAATGTCCCCAGGAGACTGAGTGAAAACGCCAGAATGGCGAGCAGCACACTCCAGGCTTTGAAGCCGCCTCGTTTATCCGTGACCGCCAGAGAATGGATCAATGCTGTTCCAGCCAACCAAGGCATGAACGAGGCATTTTCGACCGGATCCCAGAACCACCACCCGCCCCAGCCCAACTCATAATAGGCCCACCCGCTTCCCATCGCGACACCAATGGTCAAAAAGCACCAGGCCACCGTCGTCCAGGGGCGCGACCAACGAGCCCAAGCCGCATCCAATGTTCCGCCAAACAGCGCGGCTAGCGCGAAGGCAAACGCGACAGAGAATCCGACATATCCCATATAGAGCATCGGTGGATGTATCACCATGCCCGGATCCTGCAATAGGGGGTTCAGATCCCGTCCATCAAAGGCAGCTGGGATCAACCGTTCGAATGGATTGGAGACCGTCAGCATGAATAGAAGAAATCCCACGCTGACTAATCCCATCACAGCAAGAATACGGGCGCGCATCGCCTCGGGTAAATGTCCCGAGAAGAATGAAACAGCGACCATCCAGATGGTGAGAATGAATACCCACAATAGCAAGGATCCCTCATGTGCACCCCAGATGGCAGCGAGTCGATAGTGGAGAGGGAGTTGAGAGTTCGACGTGGACGCAACATAGAGTACGGAGAAGTCCTTGGCTGCAAAGGCATAGCCTAAGCAACAAAAAGCCAGCAGGACCAGAAGAAATTGTCCCCGCGCCGCCGGCTTTGCCACGGACATGAAGGAAGAATTCCCGACTGCAGCGCCGTAAATGGGAATAGTTCCCTGTACGACCGCCACGCAGAGTGCAAGGATCAAGGCATAATGACCGATTTCTGGGATCATGGTGGCTCCTAGCGTGGATTGACGACAAGCGTGCTGCTGGTTTGCGCTCCGGCGGCTGCTTTGGCTTTGGCCATCGCTTCAGCCGCTTCCGGCGGCATATAGTTTTCATCGTGCTTCGCCAGCACTTCACTTGCAAGGAAAGTCCCA
>Ga0207670_10001543_pt1 | contig 12112 bp, 12 predicted proteins | sample KBSS23HmetaG_FD_184339 | JGI IMG/M metagenome (GOLD analysis project Ga0207670, IMG submission 184339) | Switchgrass rhizosphere microbial communities from Kellogg Biological Station, Michigan, USA - KBS S2-3H metaG (SPAdes) (version 2) | ecosystem: Host-associated > Plants > Roots >... | reverse complement strand
TCGGCGGCGGCATCGGCTCGATCCCCGGCATCAGCGCCTCGGTGGTCGATTGGCTCGCCTACGGCCACGCGCTCAAGACCGAGAAGGGCGCCAACCTCACCTTCGGCAAGGGCGACGTGCGCGGCGTGATCGCGTCGGAAAGCTCCAACAACGCCAAGGAGGGCGGCGCGCTGGTTCCGACCGTGGCGTTCGGCGTTCCCGGCAGCGCCACCATGGCGATCCTGCTCGGCGCATTCCTCATCCACGGGCTCGTGCCGGGCCCGGACATGCTGCACAAGAACCTCGACATCACCTACGCAATGGTGTGGTCGGTCGCGCTCGCCAATATTCTCGGCGCCGGCGCCTGCTACGCCTTCAGCCCGCAGTTCGCACGGCTTGCGACGCTGCGCTACACGCTGATCCTGCCCGCCGTGCTGAGCATCGTCTACATCGGCGCGTTCGAAGCGTCGCGGAGCTGGGGCGACCTGTTCGCGCTGTTGATCTTCGGCGTGTTCGGCTGGCTGATGAAGCAGTTCAAGTGGCCGCGGCCGCCGCTGGTGCTGGGTCTCGTGCTTGGCGACAGCATCGAGCGTTACATGTTCATCTCGATCGAGCGCTACGGCTTCTCCTGGCTCGCCCGGCCGGTGGTGGCGATCCTGCTGATCATGGCCATCGTCGGCGTGGTGCGGCCGTTCCTGGCCGATGTGCGTCGGCAGGGCGGCATCGGCAAACTGTTGACGAGCTTCCAGTCGCCGACGTTCCGGCCGCAGCATTTGTTCACGATATTCATTCTGGCGGTGATCGGCACGCTGGTCGTGGCGGCGCAACCGTGGGCGTTTGCCGCCAAGCTCGTGCCGATGATCGTCGGCACCATCGCGCTCCTGGTCACGGGCATCAGCCTGTTCAACGAACTGTGCCGTAAGCCGACCGCCGCGGTCGGCGGCAGCCTGGCCGATCAGGCCCTGGCCGAGGTTGAGCAGACGATCCACGCGGATCAGACAATCCACATGGATCTCGAGTCCGACACCGGGCACCTGCCGCTCCGCACCATCGTAACGCGGTCGGCGCGGTTCTTCGGCTATCTGCTGGCCTTCATGGCTTTGATGGCCTTGATCGGCTTGATTCCCACGGCGGTGGTCTTCATCGTCGTGTTCATGCGCCTGGAAGGACCGGAGCGCTGGAAGCTGATCATCCCCTATGTGATCGTGCTGATCCTCGGCATCTACATCGCCTTCGACTGGTTCATGGCGATACCCTGGCCGCCGAGCCTGCTCGGCCAGCTTGTGCCGGCGGCCAAAATTATCCCGTCGGTGCAGTAGCCGGGACCCGGATACCGGCGCCGCCGGCCGGCGGTGGTGCGGCGACGCAACACCCGCCGAATTTGTTCGGCTTGAGAGCGGATTCCCCAGGAATGCCAGGAAAATAGCCCGCGTGGCGAAGGCCCGGCCGGTATCAATAAAACCGCAATCCTGATATTCACATTCCCAACCCGACCACCATGATCCCGGCTGCAAGTCGGGGAATTTTGGAGACAGCCCGATGGCAAGCGCGCGGTTCGAACACCTGCTGGCGGGGACGGCAATTGCCGTGGCCTTGGCGCTAACGCCGTATGCCAGCAGTGCTCGTGCCGCCTCCGATGCCGAGATCACGGCCGCCGTGCCGATGCCGGAAAGCGCCGACCTGCCGCCGCCGAGCATCCGGGATATTGCTCCGGCCGCAGCCCCGGCGCCTGCCGCACCCTCCGCGCCCGCCGCCACCACCCATTCGGTGCCGGCATCCGACGGCGCCAAGTTCACCACCGCTTCGGTTGGCGACACCACGATCGTCGAGAAGCTTCGCGATCAACTGGCCGCTGGAAAGTTCGACCGCATCCTTGGCGGCAAGAAAGAGCGCTCGACCGTAGAGACGTTCTACGCAGCCCGCGATTTCGCGCCGCTCTGGATTGCCGACGGCGCGATGAGCGATCGCGCCAAGGCAGCGGCGGCCTATCTGGCTGGCGTCGATGCCGACGGCCTCGATCCGAGCGAATATCCCGTGCCGCAGATCAAGACCGGCATGGAGCCCGAAGCGCTCGCCGAAGCCGAAATCAAGCTCACCGACGCTGTGCTCACCTTCGCGCGGCATGCCATGAGCGGCCGCGTGCATTACAGCCGCGTCTCCCCCGACATCATCTATGACCTTGCCAAGCCCGATCCGGCCAATGTGCTGGCCCGGGTTTCCAAGGGACAGGACGTCGCCGCGGCGCTCGACAGCTTCAACCCGCCGCAGCCCCAGTACAAGGCGCTCAAAGCCAAGCTCGCCGAGGCCCGTGGCAGCAAGAGCGATCCCAGCAAGCCGGTAATCGCGCAGGGTCCGGTGCTGAAATACAGCAAGGACAAGAAGGGCAAAGAGGTCCTGATGGAGGACCCGCGCGTGCCCGCGCTGCGCCAATGGTTCAGCCTCACCGCGCCGGACGGCGACACCAACTACGACAAGGCGCTGTCGGACTCGGTCGCCAAATTTCAAAAGGAGCAGGGCCTCAACGCCAACGGCCAGCTCACGCCGGCGACGCTCGAAGCCATCAACGGGCCGAAGCGCGAGAAGACCGTCGATATCATCCTCGCCAACATGGAACGCTGGCGCTGGATGCCGCGCGATCTCGGCGAGACCTACGTGATGGTCAACATTCCAGACTTCACGTTGCGCGTCGTGAAAGACGGCAAGCTCGTCTGGAAAACCAAGGTCGTGGTCGGCAAGCCGAGCCTGCCGACGCCGCTGCTCACGGCCGACATGAAGTTCATCACCGTCAACCCGACCTGGAACGTGCCGCCGTCGATCATTCAGAACGAGTACCTGCCGGCGCTGCAACAGGACCCGGAAGCGTTGGAACGCATCGGGCTGAAGGTCGAGCAGAATAGGGATGGCACCATCCGTATCTATCAGCCGCCGGGCGACCGCAATGCGCTCGGCCGCATCCGCTTCAACTTCCCGAACAAGTTCCTGGTGTATCAGCACGACACGCCGGACAAGCATCTGTTCGCCCATGACAAGCGCGCCTACAGCCACGGCTGCATGCGGGTGCAGGACCCGCTGAAGTATGGCGAGGTGATCCTGAGCCTAGCGTTGCCGAACGAGCACTACACGGCGGACCGTCTGCAAAAAATGTTCGGCGGATCGGAGGTCAACATCAACTTTCCGACCGGCATCCCCGACCACCTCACCTATCAGACCGCGTTCGTGGACGACGCCGGCGCCTTACAGATCCGCGACGACGTGTATGGCCGCGACGCCAAACTGCTCTCGATCATGAAGGGCTCGGAGCGCAAGGTGGCCGACCTCGCTGTCGACCGCCCCAAGAGCAGCTCCTCGGCGCCGGTGAAGATGCCGCCCGGCACCTTCGGCAACACCGTCGGCACCTTCGGCAGCGCGGGCGGCAACGGCTTCTCGTTCTTCGGGCGGCTGTTCGGCGGCCCGGAGGTCGCGCCCCCGAGGCCTCGTGCCCGCGTCGGCGCCGCCGAGCGCAGGGTCACCCCACGCTAACGCAAGTCTGCAAGATTCATCGGCAATCGGCCGCAGTCCATCGCTGCGGCCGGACTCTTTTTAGGGCAGTGTTCAGAGAACGAAGAGGACGCTTCTCATGGTACAGGATACCGAGATTGATCTTCCGGAGGTGCTCGCCGAGGTCACCGCCGCCTTCAACCGCTACGAAAAGGCGCTGACGACCAACGACGTCGCCGTGCTGGACGATACATTCCGGGTCGATCCGCGCACCATCCGCTACGGCGGCGCCGAAATTCTCTACGGCCACCAGGAGATCGCCGCGTTTCGGGCGGCGCGCTCGCCGACGGGCCTCGCGCGCACGATCTCGAAGACCGTCATTACCACCTACGGCCGCGACTTCGCCGTGGCTTCGACGCTGTTTCACCGCGCCACCATGCCGGGCAAGGTCGGCCGGCAGATGCAGAGCTGGGTGAAATTTCCCGACGGCTGGCACGTGGTCGCGGCCCATGTCAGCGTGATCGACGAGAAGGACGTTTGGAAACGGACATAGGTGGGTGGCAGGTATGCAGACGATCGATCCCCGCATCGTCGGGACTTGGCGCATGAAGAGCACAATGGGTCGCGACGACGACGGCAAGCTGCTGCCGCCGCCCTATGGGCCGGTGGCGATGGGTCTCGTCGTGTTCCAGGCCGACGGCCGCATGATGGCGGTGCTGTGCGATGGTCGGCCGGCGCTGCCCGAGGGCGAGCCACGGCAGTTCATGTCCTATGCCGGCAACTACACGTTCGACGGCCAAACGCTTTCGACGCGCGTCGACGCCTCGTCCGACGCGAGCCGGGTCGGCGGCGATCAGGTGCGCCACGTCCGCTTCGAGAACGGACTGATGGTGCTGGCCCCGCCGCGGCGGCTTTACGCCGGGGTTATGCAGCATCAGGAACTGGCTTGGGAGCGGATCAGGGCCTGAAACAGCCGAAACACGACCGGACGCAGTTCCGGCGGCGGGAACCATTGCCGCCCGCTCAAGTTTCCTTCCTGGAGCGAAGGAATCGAGCCATGGCGACAAGCACGAACCAAAGCGCCCCGGAAACCCCGGTGGTTCGCACCACCACCCAAGCGCGCCAGGGCATCACGGGACACGGCGTTCGCTATGTATTGGTGATCAGCACCGCCGCGATCGTGGTCATCTTTGCCGCGCTGTGGTTGTTCTATTTCCACTGAGGCAACGGCTTCTGCCGGTCCGATCGTCATCTGATCGTTCATGGGCGCAAGGCTGTCTTGCAAAATGATTGGCGCGCCAAGCCGGAGGCCCATATATAACGGGTCGCGTATGACATCGGAGATTCAATGAGCTTCAAATACCCTGATCTTGAGGAACGCCAAAGCGCCGCCGCCGCGGCGAAGAAGGCCATGCTGGAAAAATTCCGCGCCGCAGCCGCAGACCCTGATATCGCGAAGCGAGCGGCCGAGCGGGCTGCCATCGACAAGGCGCGCAAGGTCCGCATGGCCGAACGCGAAGCCGCCAAGGCGGCGCAGCAGGCCGAGTTGGCTCAACAGGCCGCTCGCGCTGCCGAGCTTGTTGCGCAAGCCCAGCGCGAAGCAGCGGAAGCCGAGGCGCGGCTCGCTGCCGAAAAGGTCGAACGTGAAGCGCTGCTGGAAATGGAGCAGAAGGCTGAGCGGGACGCGCGTTACGCCGCGCGCAAGGCTGCGAAAAAGGAGCGGCGGCGAGGCTACTGACCTACGCCGCTGCGGGATTGGCCAGAACGAAATCGACCGTCACTGTTCGATCCGATGTGAAAGCCGGTCGGAGTGCCTTCAATCGCGGCAAGTGCACGGTGCGACGTTGTCGACCCAATAACTCTCGACCGCCTCGTCAGCCCAGAAATCCACCGACACCGCGACCGAAGGCGGCAGCCATATGAACTGCTTCCGGAATTCGAGTTCAATCGCGTTTTCCTTTTGCCGTGCGAAACCGATCTCGAAGTAACCTCCGGAATTCAGCGCGCAACGCGACGCGTCGACCGACACGACCGCGGTCCATCTCCGCTCCATTGAAGGCAGCCGCCACTTCGAAAACTTGACCTCCGTCACTGCCAAGGCGGGCCTGCAGACCTCCCGGCCAACGGCTTGCGTTACGCCAATAAATCCAAGAATTCCTGCCAGTAGCGCGGATATGCACGGTCGATACATTTTGATTCTCCCTGCGGCTTGCTGAGTGAAAATTATTTCGTCGGCGGCGTTGCAGGTTCTTTGACCTGGTACACGGCAAGAGCGCTCAGTGCCGCGTACGCGCAGAACCCACCCGCGATGGCGACAAAGAATCCGGTTGCGCCGAGATCGAGCCAGGTGATCGCGGCCAGCGCGCATCCGGCGCTTGCAAGCAGGCGCACGGCGTTGGCTGTTACGGTCTTGAGGACGCTGCCGAACCCTTGGGTTGCGAAGTAAAGCGCCATCCCAAGGCCGTAGAGGCCGTAGATCGGTCCAACGATCCGCAGGTACGAGGTGCCGAGGCGGATGATCTCCGGATCGTCGCTGAACAGCCCCATCCAAAGCGCTGGAAACAGTGCGGCGATCAAGCCGATCGTCGCGCAGGCACCGGCCACGGTGGCGGCTCCGGTCCAGGCGATCTCGCGAGCCCGGCGATACTGCCTGGCGCCCCAGTTGGTGCCGACCATGGCGACGAGCGCCGCGCCGAACCCGAATGCCAGCGGGATGAGGATGTATTCGAGACGCGCGCCCATCGCATAGCCGATGGCCGCCTCCCGCCCCAGATGTCCGGCGATTCCGGTCAGCAGCACGACCGAGAGATTGGTGATGATCACATTGACCAGCCCCGGCACGCCGACCTTGAGGATTTCAGCGAACAGTTCCCACCGCAGGGACACGCCGCGAAATGCCAACCTGATGAGCGAGCGGGACGAGCGCAGGTAGGCGATCAACACGAGGCTGCCGGTGCCGAACGACAGCATCAGGCCCCAGCCTGCCCCGGCCGGACCAAGGGCTGGCACCGGACCCCAGCCGAAAATCAGCAATGGCGAGATGAGAACGTGCACAATCACGCTGCCGACGATGACGCCGGACGGCAGGCTCATGTTGCCAGTTCCGCGCACGGCATTGCCGAGCACGTTGAGCACGCAGATGGAGACGGCGCCGGTGAACACCGCGTTCGAATAGGAGAGCGCGGCGGACAGCACTTCGCCCTGTCCGCCCATCCACCGAAACACGAACGGAGCGCCAAGCAGCATGGTGGTCGAGAACAACGCGGCGAGCGCAAGCGCCAGGATGAATGCGTGACAAACGAGAGCATCAGCGCGATCACGGCGCCCCGCGCCGAGCGCACGGGCAATAGCCGACGATGCGCCGCCGCCCATGCCGCTGTTGGCGGCGTGCTGCATGAGCATCATGAAGGGAAAGGCGAGCGACACGCCCGCGAGCGCATCCGGACCAAGACGGCCCAGAAACAGCCCGTCGAACGTGATCATCCCGGCAATCGCCAACAGTTGCAGGGCATTCGGCGCCGCGAGCCGCACCAGAGTTGAAAAGACCGGCCCTTCGAGCAGCAGTTTGGTTCGCGCGGCAACCGGGCGGATGGCAGGCGAAGCGGGCGCCGCGGCCGGCGCGAATGATGAAGGAGAATTTGCAAGGGTTGCGTCGCTCATAGGCGCTCCTCCCCAAACGGGGCTGGAGCAGCACTTGAGACGACAGCGTCCTCAAGAACCGGGCGGCTGCGTTAAGAGCCCGGAAGCTGGGCTATGTATCTCCTTGTCGAACGCCCCAGCAAAGCATCATTTCTGGGCCATGCATTAGATATTCTCATGAACCGAACACGCTCTTGGTGCGCCTGAAATGCACCGTGCTGACATCCCTGCCTTGCCTGGCAGGCGTTGCCTCCCTATGCTGGCTTAGTTTTTCTCATGAAAATCGAGCGATGCTTCGCCGTTTACCACCGCTGAATGCCCTCAAGGCTTTCGAGGCCGCGGCGCGGAGCGAGAGCTTCACCCGGGCAGCCGAAGAGCTGAATGTCACGCAGGGAGCGGTGAGCCATCAGGTCAAGGCGCTCGAGGCAATACTCGGGGTCAAGCTTTTCAATCGCGAGCGCCAGCGGCTGGTGATCACCGAAGCGGGTCGCGAATATCTTGCCGTGGTCCGCGATGCGCTGGACCGGATTGCCGTGGGCACGGAGCGTCTTGTCCAGCGCCAGACCTCCGGAGTCTTGACGGTCAGCACGTCGCCTGACTTTGCCGCCAAGTGGCTCGTGCATCGGCTCGGCCGGTTTGCCGAAGCCCATCCCGACATCGACCTCCGCGTATCCGCAACGATCCAGCAGGTCGACTTCGCACGCGAGGATGTCGATCTTGCGCTTCGGCATGGCGACGGCAACTGGGCCGGGCTCGACACCGTGCGCCTTTGCCCGGAGCAGCTTTTTCCGGTCTGCGCGCCCAAGCTTGTTTCGGGACGCAACCGCATCACCAAAGCAGCTGATCTGCTGAAATTTCCCTTGTTGCGTCTCGAAGACTGGAAGAACTGGTCGCGATGGTTCGATGCCGCCGGCGTCACCGCCACCGCCGTTCCGGGGCCGGTGCTGAACCGTGCGAGCATGTTGATCGATGCCGCCGTCGACGGCCAGGGTATTGCGCTGGCCCGAACCACGCTGGCGGCGTGGGATTTGATCAACGGCCGTCTGGTCAAGCCGATCGATGTGTCCCTGAGATTGTCCAACACGTACTGGATCGTCTGTCCGAAGGCGACGTCCGCGCTTCCCAAGATCAAGGTGTTCCGCGAGTGGCTCCTGGCGGAGGCTGCCGATGACATGCGCCGCCTGAAAGCTCTTCATGCATAGATCATGCTCCGATTGCTCGTAAGCGCGACGCGCTTCACGCGGCGAGATGGTCGCGCAACAGGCGGCCGTAGCCGGCAATGCCCTCCTTTTGTTTGAGCAGCCGCAGGCCGGCCCAAAGGCTGACGGCGTTGTTCACCAGGACCGGCTTGCCGAGTTCACGTTCCAGCCGCTCGACGACCGGCATCGACGCCCAGTTGCCGCCGGGCATGATGATGGCGTCGGCGTCCGGGCGGTCGGCGCGGCGGGCAAGTTCGTACGCCGTTTCGGGACCGACCCGGCCGAGGTCGACCGAGGCCACGAACCCGACCACCTCGCTGTGCACGACGTTAAATCCGCTCGCCTGCATGAACTCGACCATCGGCTTGTCCATGGTCTTGCTCCACGGCGCGCCGATCGAGACCTTCTCCGCACCCAGCAGCCGGAGCGCATCGACGAACGCGGTCGCCGCCGTGGTCGCGGGCCGGCCCGAGGCATCCTCCATGCGCTTGATCAGCTCGCGATCGTAGCCCTTGCCCTTGGCAAGGGTGGGGGCCGTTGCCGCGAACACGATGACGCCGACCTCTGCATCGGCAAGCTTGCGGCTTTCCGATTCCAGCTCGAGCACGCAACGGTCCTGCTCCTCCGGGGTGATGTCGCGGTAGGCCACACGTCCGGTGTGCAGCGAGATGGTCGGCGGCAGGGCCGCCGAGAACTCCGGCTCCTGGGTGGTGTTGGATGAGGGCGTCAGCAGGCCGAAGCGATGGGTCTTCTTGACGTAGGTCATCCGCTCACTGCGATCCTTCAAGGCCGGCGGCCTTGATGACGGGATGGAACTTGTCCATTTCCGCCTTGATGTAGCGCGCGAAGTCCTCGGGCGACTTGCTGCTCACCGCCTTGGAGCCCTGCTTCAAGATCTGCTCCTTGACGTCGGGCATCGCCAGCGCCTTGGCCATGCCGGCGTACAGCTTGTTGATGATGGCCGGCGGCGTGCCGGCCGGCGCGAGCAGGCCGGCCCAGCCGACCACGACGGCTTTCGGATAGCCGGCCTCGGTCGGGGTCGGCGTGTTGGGAAACTGCTCGTCGCGTGCAGCGCCAAACGTCGCGAGCAGATTGAGCTTGCCGGCTTCCACGAGCTCGGTCACGCCGGCGGTGGTGGTGAAGCCGAGCGGAATCTGCCCGGACAAAATATCGGTGATCTCCGGCGTCTGGCCCCGGTACGGCACGTGCGTCATCTTGATGTCGGCGGCGAGCGACAGCAGCACGCCCTGCAGATGGGTCATGTTGCCGATGCCGAACGAGCCGTAGTTGATCTGGCCGGGGTTCGCCTTGGCGCGCTCGACCAGATCCTTGATCGACTTCGGCCCCGAGTCGGGGTTGGCGACCAGCCCCAGCGGATTGGCGACGGTCTGGGTGATCGGGGCAAAGTCGCGCAGCGGATCGTAGGGCAGACTCTTGTAGATGAAGGCGTTGGTCGTGACTGCGCTGACCGGAGCGTAGACCAGCGTGTAGCCGTCGGGCGCGGCCTTCGCGACAGCGTCGGTGCCGATGATGGCGTTGGCGCCCGGACGGTTTTCCACGATGCCCGGCTGGCCCCAGAGCTCGCCCATCTTCTGCGCCAGCGTGCGCGCCTGCAGGTCGACGCCGGAGCCGGCCGCTTGCGGCACGATGATGCGAATCGGACGGCTCGGAAAATTGTCCGCCGTCTGCGCGGCAGCACCGGTGGCGGCCACGAGCGCGACTGCGCCGGTCAACGCGACCCATAGAGCGCGTCTGTTCATGAACGCTCCTCCCTTATTTTCTTGCCCGGTCGGCGTTCCGCCGGCCGTATCAGTATCAGCCGCGACCCGCGGCGAGCTTGGCGCGCTCGGCCTGCCGCGGCGCGGCGCGGAGCATATCCATGAGCTTTCGCACCGAGCCCAGGTTTTCCAGATCGTTGACGGCCTCGATCGTCCCGGCGATGGCGGATGGCGTCAGCACGCCCTCCGCGTAGGTGCGGAATTTGCTCTCGATCTGGGCGCGCGACAGCGGGTTCTCCGCCGAGCCGCGCGGATGCTCGCAGCGCGCGGTGAGCGTGCCGCCGTCGGTCTCGATCTCGACCACAGCCTGGACGCCGGTCAGCTTGGCGTCGGGACGCAGCTCAATCTGCTCGGCCGCGGCGCGCCGCAATTTCGGATCGTCGTAGCGAGCCGGCTCGAACTGGTCGAGCGTCAGCTCCTGATCGTGCAGGATCACCGCCGCGGTGTAATGGCCGGAAATCAGCGCGTCGAACTTCGCCTTGTACTTCGCCAGCTTGCCGTGCAGATCGAATACCGGCTGGCTCAATGCCACGCGGACTTTTTTCACCTTGGCGGCATCGACCTTGTGCTGCTCGATGAGATCGAATAGCGCGGTGTTCATGCCCTGGATCGACGAGGCCGACGGCCACAGCCGGAGCGCGATCTGTTCGAGCTCCCAGCGCTTGCCGAGATCGGCGGTGACGTTCTCGGGACGGCCGCCGTTCGAATACGTATTGAACAGGCCGCCGTCCTTGGCGGTCAGGAATTCGCGCGTCGCCAGAAACTTCTGCTCGGCCAGCAGCGCCGCCATCAGCCCCGAGAGAGCGCCGCGGCACTGGTGGAATTTCACCGTCGGCGTTCCCCACGCCGCGAAGGTGCCGGCCGCCTGGCTGCCGGCGAGACCAAACGCCTTGGCCATGGTCTCGGTGTCGAACTTGCGCAGCCGGCCGACCGCGGCGGCGGCGCCGAATGGTCCGAGCACGCCCGGGCCATGCCAGCCCTTGGCCCGCATCGCCGGGTAGTCGACCCCGATGCCCACTCGCGTCGTCACCTCGCATCCGGCGGCGATGGCGACCAGCAGGTCGCGGCCCGACAAGCCGTCGCGCTCGGCGATCGCCAAGGCCGGCGGGATCACCTCCGGCGTCACATGGGTCAATGTCGAGCGGTGGATGTCGCACATGGTGACCGCGGTGACGAGATAGCCGTTCAGAATGGTCGCGCCGGCGAGCGACAGCCGGTCGCCGCCGATGACGCTGCTCTCGTTCGATTGCGCCAGCCCCGAGGCGAGCGCCGCGAGCTGCTCGGTCTCCTCGCCGCGGTGCCCGGCGACCGCGCAGGCCAAGGTGTCCAACAGGACATTCTTGCAGTGATCGCGGGTATGTCCCGGAAGATCGTCGTATTGCAGCGACGCCGCAAAGCCGGCCAGCACCTCGGTGACGTCACCAGACATACGATTTCTCCCTATCCAGGTTATTTTCGAGGAATGCCGAATTCACGTCCGGCGATCCATTGATAGGCATCGTAGTTGGAAACGGACGGCCCAGGCAACCTGCCGTAAGTCTCGGGTTCGTTTGGCCAAAACGAGTTCTCGGGTTCGTTTCGCCAAAACGTAGCGTTGCCCTTGGACCTCACCCTGAGGAGCCCGCCAGCGGCGGGCGTCTCGAAGGGTGGGCTGCAACGGAGAGCGTCGCCATCCTTCGAGACGCCGCGCTGCGCGCGGCTCCTCAGGATGAGGTGAGAGCAAGCGGCACGCTTCTTCGATTTCGTCCTCATCGTTTCTCCGTACATTCGTTGACCCGAGGGGGAGCGTTGCCGCGCGGCGCATCCCGGCGGACTGTCGTGCCAAATTGTCGGTTTCGAACCCTTCGCCCTCCCAAGTGAGGGAAGCGGAGCGCCGAAATTCGCGGGCGCGGAACGCCGCACCCATTGGCCTGCCTTGCGGCTGGGCCTCTCCCGTCAGCGGACGGGATTGCCGGTCCATAACGCGGACCGGCGCGCCTCTCGGCGCTCCACTGCGGCGTTTTCCTTAAGTCTCGAGACCGCCTTCTGGAAACGGACAGG
>Ga0207670_10001542_pt1 | contig 12112 bp, 15 predicted proteins | sample KBSS23HmetaG_FD_184339 | JGI IMG/M metagenome (GOLD analysis project Ga0207670, IMG submission 184339) | Switchgrass rhizosphere microbial communities from Kellogg Biological Station, Michigan, USA - KBS S2-3H metaG (SPAdes) (version 2) | ecosystem: Host-associated > Plants > Roots >... | reverse complement strand
GAACGCGAGTTGGCGATCTCGGCCCTGACCGCGCTGGCTGAAAAGCGCATGCGCCAGTTGCGCGTCGGGTTTGCCGTGACGGCGGCCTGCACGCCCTGGGTCTTGCGATCGACGTTCATCCACACGGTGTCGTGGTAGATGAGGTGGATGACGACGACGTCGAGGTCTTTGACGTCGGCGGGAAACGGATCGTCGTCGGGACCGATCACTGGCAGTTCCCGGAGTTCGGAACCTCTGAGATGGCCGCGCAGCCCTACATGCGCCCGATCATCGATGAGCTGGGGCTGCACCGATGAGCGCGGTCGTTTCGCCGGACATCGACGACGCGATAGTGGCTTACCTGCTGACCGACACGGATCTGCAGGCGATAGTCGGGACGAAGATCTACGCCGAGCTCCCGGCCGGGGTCGCGTATCCCTGCGTGACGGCGCGGCGAATCTCCGGTCGCTCCGGACATCCCCGATGGCTCGGCACCGTCACGATCGAGGTCGCCGGCTGGGGCCATCGCAACGACGCGCATGGCCGGAAGGATGCTCGCGACGCTTGTGAATACGCCGTCCGTGCTTTGCAAGACACCGTGAACACGCTGTCTCAAGACGCAGTCTTGTGCGGCCCCCTGGCAACGAACGATCCACGGTCCATCCCGGATCAGATCTCACCGGGCGTCTCCAATCCCCGCTTCATCGCGGAGGTGACGCTTTCCTACCACCCGGCCCCTGCCGGTTCGTAACACCAAGGCACCCCGAACACCCCTGCGCTATCCGGCGTGGGGTGACTCCATCCCTGGAAGGGGGACTCCGTGACACAGACCGCGGAAGAAGTTCGCATCGGAGCAGATGCGCAGCTCTATGTCGCACCCGTCGGAACCACCGAGCCATCCAACGTCTCTACGTCGCTCAACGCGGCATTCAGTTCCGCACTGGGCTACATCTCCGAGGACGGCATCTCGCTGACCGACGGCAAGACGATCACGCCCATCGGCGCGATGCAGTCGTTCTACGCCGTGCGGCAGCTCGTGACCGGCAAAGAGTTCTCGGTCGCGTTCACGCTGCTGCAGACCAACCGCGACACGTTCGAGACCGCCTTCGGTGGCGGAACGTGGACCGACCAGGGCAGCGGCAAGACGAAGTATTCGCCCCCGGACCCCTCCGAGATCCTGGAGTGGTGCCTTGTCGCGGACTGGCAGGACGGCGACATCTCCAACCGTCTCGTCGTGCCGCGCACGTCCAACATCAGCCCCGTCACGATGCAGCTCGCTCGCACCTCCGCGGCGTCGCTTCCGGTGACGCTGTCGCTGTTGGCACCGAACGAGGGCTCCGACCCTTGGTACGTGCTGACCGACGATCCCGCAGTGGCGAGCTAAGCCATGGAGCTGGATCTCGACAAGGTTGCCGCCGCGAGGCTCGAAGCCAAAGGCGCAGGCCACACGTTCATCTTCAAGGGTGTCGAGTTCGCCTTGCCGCCCGAAATGCCGTATGAAGCGGCCGAGGCGATGGAGCGCGGGAACTTCCGTGCTGCGCTCGCTCAGATGTTGAACGGTACGTCGGAGAAGTTCTTCGAACTTGGTCCGACGACCAACGACGTCGAGGCGCTCACGTCCGGCATGGTGGAGATGTACGCGCCCGGGGCTTCGCTGGGGGAATCCTCAGCCTCGTCCTCTTCGTCCAAGCGAACTTCGAAGAGCTCGAGGCGGCCTTCCAGCGCGACTACGGCATCCCGCTAGCCACGGCGCTCTACGGAGATGAGCCTATGAGCCTGCGGCGCGTCGTTGCCCTTATGCGAGGCCTCGGCTATTCCGCCACGCCCACACGACGCCCCTCGGCGCCGCCGGCTACCTCTCAGGAGGATGTTCGGCGGCTGCCGAGGGGCGTCGTTCGTTATGCGCCGGGGGTGAACGATGAGTGATCTCGGCGTCGGTTTCGTAGACGTCCTGCCGCGTTCCGATGCGTTCGTCTCGGCGCTCACGACGCAGATGAAGGGGGCGTTCGGCAAGGTTCAGAGCCAGATGGCTTCGGTTGCGAAGTCGTTCAGCAGCGTCCAGGTCGCCGCCGTAGGAGCCGGTCTAATCGCTGCGACGGGGATCGCCAAGGGGATCGAGGCTACGCAGGAATGGGCCGCTGAAGTGCGATCCCTGCAGCGGGTGACCGGTCTCGCGGCCGAGGATGCTTCACGACTTGCGGCGGCGGGGACCGAGTTGGGCATCCCGATCTCCAAGCTCAATGTCGCGTTCGGGCTGCTGGCGAAGAACGTCACGAATGGCTCGACGAACTTCGACAAATACAACATCGCGACCAAGGACGCCGCCGGCAACACGCTGCCGTTCCTCGACATTCTCGGCAACATCACCGACAAGTTCGCCACGCTCGCCCCGGGGACCGATCAGGCTGCGTTCGCGATGAACGTGTTCGGCCGTTCGGGCAAGGATCTGATCCCAGTCCTGCAGCGCGGGAGCGAGGGGCTTCAGGAGCTCTACGACAAGGCCCAGGCCGCTGGCCTGGTCTTGGGCCAGGACACGCTCGACGCATCGAAGAACCTGACCCTTGCGCAGCGCGAGTTGGGTGAAGCGGTGAAGGGCGCCTCGATCTCGCTCGGCGAGGCGTTCATCCCGGTCGTGACGAAAGCCGTCGAGGTCCTCACAGGGTTCGTGGAGTTGGTGCAGCTCATACCGAAACCCGTGCTCTCGATCGGCGCGGCGCTGCTGACTCTGGCCGCAGCCGTCATCGTGGGGAACAAGGCATGGGTTGCGCTGCGGGCAACGATGTCAGCGAACATGAAGCTCCTCACCGGCACCGTGCCGCTCATCGCGGCGCTGGGCTTCGCCTATGAGGTCGTCTCAGGTGTCATCAAGGATGCCTCGATCAACTTCGCCGATCTCGCGAAAGAGACCAAGATCAACGCCGACCTCCTGGAGTTCTTCGCCGACCGGATGGACTTGTCCGGCTCGGCGTTCGAGAAGAACAAGGGTGGTCTGGCGGGATTCGTCGCGGAGATCGGAGGCATCAGCGACAACTTGGGCGAGCTGACAGACAAGCTGCAGCCGGTCATCACCCAGCAGGCTGAGCTCGGCCTCAGCACCGAGGCACAGACCGCTGTCCTGGCGCAGTGGTCAGAGCAACTGAACGCCACGACGCCCTCGATCGACGAGTACGTCGAGCACCAACAGTTCATCGCCGACAACATCGCAGTGATGGAGAAGGCCCTGGGCAAGGGCAGTCTGACGCTGAAGCAGTTTGTGACGGGGCTGCAGGGCTACGGGATCTCCGTCGAGGATGCCACCAGCATCGCCAACAAGGCCCTCGGGGAGTTCGGTTCCCATCTCGACGAGAGCGGCAAAGAGGTCGCGAACTTTGCTGGCATGACGACGAAGAAGCTTGAGGAATGGGCGACCAATCTCACATCCAGCTTCCGTGACACGTTCACCAGTCTCGGCAACACGATCAAGGACACGTTCGACACGACGCCGCGGGAACTGCAGAAGGCGTTCTCGGAGATGTTGGCTGTCACGATCCGATTCAAGCGTGATGAGGAAGCGCTCTTGGCGCTGAAGCCTGGAACCTTCGGACTCAATAAGACTGACATGCAGGGCTTCGAGAAGTACCTCCTCGATCAGGGGCCAGCGTTCGTCGATGCGTTCGTTCGCTCCACCGTCGCGCAGCAGCAGACCATCGTGAATAAGTGGCAGGAGAACGTGAACACGTTCAACCAAATCACCAAAGGCATCCGCGACGCGACGGTAACGGTCAAGGCTGACACCCAGCCCGCCAAATACACCATCGACAACTTCATCGCCGCCGAGGGTCAGCGGATCATCACGATCGGGGTCCAAGCCAAGAACCAGTTCGCGAGCGGCGGGGTCGTTCCTGGGTTCGCGGCGGGGGGTTCCACCGACACGATCCCCGCGATGCTCTCGCCCGGCGAGTTCGTGATGCGTCGGAAGGCTGTCGATCAGATTGGCCTTCCCACCCTCCAGGCCATGAACGCCGGCGGGCAGCCCGTTGCCGGGCCCGCATGGGTCCAGCAGAAGCCCCAGAAGATGGACGGAGCGCTCCGCATCTACGACTGGCGAAACGGTCTCGCGACCCTCGATGCCGAGATCGGCTGGGAGGACGCGGTGCGCACCCGATGAGCGGCTGGGGCTCCGGCCCGTGGGGGACGATGCCGTGGGGCGGCGGCGCTCCCGTGGGAACGCTCGAGCCGCTCTGCACCTACCGGTTGGTGCTCGCGAACCGTTCGAGCTCGGGCCTTGGGACGCCGATCATCTCCGACGTCCTGGACGCGGGTGTGCCGTTCGACTCCGACGTCGCGGGTCGGTGGTCGCGCACCTTGAACGCTGCCGGCACGCTGGAGTTCACACTTCCGATCGACGCCTGCGACGCCTCGGACTTCGCACCCGGGCAGCGGGAGCTTCACCTCTACCGGGACGAGGGATTCGGCGAGGTGCTGGTCTGGGCCGGCCACTTGTGGGTCGCGGACGTTCGAGCGCCTTGGGTCCGGTTCATGGGGATGGGCTTCTTCGAGGCGCTGCGTCATCGCGAGATGGCAGATGACTTTTTTAAGCACGGCGTCGAGCAGCGCTCCATCGCCTGGCAACTCATCGCCTACACCCAATCCCAAACGGGCGGGGGGCTGGGGTTCACGCGGGAGACCGCGGCGGGCTCGGCCGTGCAGCGGACGGTCGAATATTGCGCGGAGGCGCGGCAGAACATCGCCAGCGCCATCGAGGACTTGGCCTCTGCCGACGACGGATTCGACTTCGAGATCGGCCCCGACAAGGTCTGGCGAACCTGGACACCGCAGCGAGGCACAGATCTGTCCGCCACGGTGGAGCTCGACACCACGACCACCATCGTGGATATGTCCTACACAATCGACGCGACCCAGGTTGAGAACGAGGTCGCCGGCATCGGGAAGCACGGCGATTGTGAACCGATCCATTACTACCGCGCCACGGACGCCACCTCCCGCACTACCTACGGGCTGATGCAGGGCACCATCGAACGGTCGGACATCCGCGAGGACAACGACATGATTACTGCATTGGCGAGAGAGCGGCTGGCGCTGGTGAAGGACGCCCGCAAACAGCCGACGGTTCGGTGCTTTCAGGGGCTCATGGATGCCTCGCCGTTGTCGGGAGACTTCGGGCTGGGGGATGTCATCACAGTCACGGCGTCTTGGGGCTATGCCTCGTTCACGGACCCGTTCCGCCTCATGGGCTACACGGTGAGCTTCGACAAGCTCGGCTACGAGATGCTTGACCTCACGCTGGATGCCGTCGCATGAGTCAGCGCAAGACGCCTCCGCCGCCGTTTACGATCGGCCACGGCATTAACCCCAAGCCCGGCCTTGACGGGACCAACGACTTCTCGGACCCGAAGAAAGGCGCCCGTCAGATACGCCGCACCATCGCCTCGCCGTGCGACAGGCCGCCAGCCACGCCCACCGGGGTCCAGATGCGCTTTCGGGCCATCGAGGCCAGGACGCATCTGACGTTCAAGGGGCGCATCGTCTGGGATGACGTCACGGAGGACACATCCGGGTTCCGGATCAACACCGTTGACCGCTGGGATGTGCGCTGGCGGGCCGTTGATTCCGACGGCGACCCGCTCGAGGTCGAGCACTCGGCGCTGCGCGACGCCACCAACCCCTCGGGCTCGACCTATCGGTTCACCACCGAGCGGAACCACGGCTGGACCGTGGGGGACACCGTCAAGGTCAAAGGGTGCTCGCCCCAGACCCAATACAACGGAACTTGGGTCATCACGGCGATCGGAACGCCGAACCGTTTCGACGTCACCGGCTCCGGCAGCGGTCTAGCAGATGCTAAGCGCCCCGGCGAGGTTTATGACCTCTCGACCGAGCAGAGCTTCCGTCGCAAGCTCCGCAACCCCGTCGAGTCCGCGACGCTCCGCTCCGCCTCGCATACCACCGGACCGAACAAGCACCACTACACGACACGGGGTGCCAACGGGTTCAACGTCGGCCAGAAGATTCGAGTCTCAGGTTGCGTCCCCACCGACTACAACGGCGACTTCGTGATCGACGCCATCTTCGATGAAGATTCCTTCACCGTAGTCGCAGGCTCAGGAGCCCTTGCGGACGCCACAACAGTGGGAAAGGTCGTCGACCGCGACGACTTCCTGCACGTCGTCATGGAAGCCGTCCCGCGGCCCAAGAGCTGGTCATGGCAGGCCAAGGTGCGCTGTCGCTCGGGCGAGGGGTGCTGGAGCGCATTCTCACCTTGGACCACGCCGATCCTGCCCTGGGACGGCGCCGACCCTCGGCCTCCGGTGCCAACGTATGGCGCGTTCCCGATCACCTTCGACCGCAAGGGCAAGGACGAGAAGCACAAGCTGCGGCTGCTCTTCACCTATGACGAGGTGAGCTTCTGGGACGTCCCCGGTGGGGACCGCGAGGATGACGTCCGCGGCTACGACGTGCAGATCGACCAGTCCGAGGACGGCGTCAACTGGGACACGGCACACGGCGGCGGAACCCCATACCGGACCCAGCACCGGCCCGCGATGGATGACGACGCGGACACGACGCGGGTCGCGGTGTTCCCTCGGATCACCCGGCGCTACTGGTATCGGGCCCGGGTCCGAACCGTGGACCGGTTCAATCGCAGGGGCGACTGGCCGGAATGGACCGACCCGGCGCTGCCGTTCGATGACACCGACCCGCCCACACCGACGGACGTGGAGATCTACTCGCTGTCCACCGACCGGGTTGTGGTGGAGTGGGACGACCCGACCATCGACCTCCCGCTGGCCGGGACCGTGGCCGGGACGTCGGGAACAGCCACCCTCACGGGCACCGGGACGCACTTCCTGCACGAGCTCGAGGCCGGCGCACTGCTGAAGATCGAATCGGACTCCACCATCTACACGGTGCTGAAGGTCACGTCCCCCACGGCACTGACCCTCACAACGAACCTCGGCACCTCACCCGCCGCGAAGAAGATCTACGAGGTGGTGGAGGATCCCGACGTCGACTTCTACACCGTGCAGCTCGCGACCTATCCCAACGTCGACCTGGGAACCACGCCGAACGAGTGGCAACAGGTCTATGCACGGGACCGGCAAAAGGGCAAGCGGCACGCATTCAAGATCAGGGACGCTGACATCTCCAACACGTTCTACGCACGGGTGCGTGCCATCGATGCCGCACGAAACCGTAGCGAGTGGATCCCGGCCTGGGTGAGGACGCTGCACTCGGGTGATGCGAACTCCGACCCAGATGCGGACGCCGACGGCGTCGTCGTGCTGCCGGGTGTCCCGAACATCTCCGCGGAGTTTCACGCGCCGAATCCGGGCACGCCCTCAACCGGGCAGATCGACACGGGCACGATCCCGAAGAAGTGGACGAACGAGGGCACGACGCGGCTGTGGTTCCAATACGCCCGGATGGTATGCGATCCCGACCACGAACCGACGGGTGCGGACATCATCGTGCAGATCCAACGCTTCGAGGACGACGACGTGACCTCGGCGAACATCTTCACCTCGGGTAACCGCCTGCGCATCAACGCCGACGAGCACCGCTCGGGGCGTGAGGACAACTTCGACATCCTGTACCTCGACCCGGGTGAGTCCTTGCAATGCACGATCCAGCAGGTGGGGTCGGGCAATCACGGGCAGGACCTCGACATCACCGTGTGGATGTCACTCGCGCCGCCAGTGGCATAACCGACAGGAGGGCAAACCGATGGGCGATCTTCAGCGTGTGCGCTATCAGCTCACGCGGTTCGGCAATGGGTTCGACCGTGGGCACCATCGGCTCCCATTCATCCTGCGGGCCCTGACACTTCGGCTCCTGCGCATCCCCGGTCCGTACACGGCCGACGGTAAGGGGCCGTTCACTCGCCCTGAGCTTCGCGAGCATGTGCGGAAGGTCCTGCGTCAGTCCAAGGTCGGGACGAAGGTCGTCGTTCGGGGCGTCCATTACGACTCGCCGGCGTATGCCGTGCGCTCCGTCAAGGTCGAACGGACCAAGCCCGCCACGCCTCTTGTCGACTGGGTGGCGCAGTTCGTCTCCAAGTCCCCGTATCTGCTCGGCGAGACCGGGCCTCCCGGCAAGTCAGACTGCTCCTCGACGACCCAGAACGCGGCGCGGGCGGTCTACTCGGTGCAGCTCGATCACTCCGCGGAGCTGCAGGCCAAGGACGCCGCGCACTTCGTGTTCTTCCACGACCCCGCTGACCTGGAACCCGACGACTTCGTGTTCTACAACTACGGCCGCAAGGTCTGGCCGCTCGCTGATCACGTCGAGCTCTGGGTGGGCCGGCGTCCGTTCATGTTCTGGCGGCGCTGGACGATAGGCTCGCGTCCCTCAACGAGTGGCGTGAACTACTACGCGATGAACTCCTACGACGCTTCGCGGGTCGTGACATACGGCAGGCTGCGTAAGTCGTGACGTGTTGGTTTCGGTAAACGGCTCTGCGTGCATAAATAGGGTCCATACTCGACGAAGGAAGGGGAACGAAATGAAGCGACGTTCATCGGCCCTTGTCCTTCTAACCGCTGTGTTCCTGCTGGGCTCGATGCTTCCCGCATCCGCCTCGATCCTTTCGGAGCGCTGCGGAGCCAGGTGGAAGGCTGACGATAGCCAAGCGCTGCGCTGGTGCATCGCTGTCAACTACAACGACACCACCGGCAACATCGAGTCGGTCTTTCACTACTCGGACTTGAACACCGGCGACGTCTACCGCGTCTGGGTTGGGGAGATCAACCTGTGGCGCCGCGGTCCCGACGGGGACATCGCACTCAAGGCGTCCTGCGGGGCGTGCCCGACCTGGGAGTTCGTCTACGACGGCTGGAACGAGATCGACACCGGCTGGGTCGGCTACCTCTGCAACCGGGACTACTGGGCCGACGTCACCTTCCGCATCCAATGGAACGAGGGAGGCGCCATCACCGACGACGTGACGAGGCTCTCGGGCGCCGTCAGTTTGTGTTGACCCCATGCTGGGCCAGTCACTGGATCCCAACCAGTTCCTAGGTCCCACAGGCGTCACGCTCCTGGCCCTCACGTTGCTGTTCGTCCTTGCCCGCGCCGTGGTCTGGCTGATGAACAAACTCCTGGCGGCTTCGGAGGATCGCATCGAAGAGATGCGGAAGGACCGCGATACGTGGCGGGAGTTGGCCGTAAAGGGTCTGAGCGCGGCGGAGACGTCGACGGATATAGCCAAGCGAGTCGTGGCCGACGACCTGGCGGCCGAGGTGAAACGCCTTCAGGCTGACGTTGCGAGGCTGAAACGCCGAGGCGCGGGATGAGTTGGCTACGGCGACTGGTGCAGCATCCTGCCCAAACCCCGGAAGAGAAGCATGTGGGTGAGCAGCAGGTCGAGGATTTCGAGCGGCGCCTGAGCAGGGTGGAGGCGCAGGTCCGCGCCATCAAAGCCACGATGCGTAACCGGCCTAAGTCCGAGGAGCCGAGATGATCGCCGTCAAGGTCGTCCCCAAAGAGTTCTTTCTGGCCGATGACATGCGGATATGGACCGTGGTGCTATTCAGCATCGCCGTGGCGGTCACGATCGCCACAGTGGTCTCGGCCTATCGGGATTACCGAGCGGTCAGGGATCCGTCCTTCGCGGTCGATGGGCCGGCAAAGCTCACGACCGCGATGGTCTTGCTGCAAGAGACGCTGATGCTGTTCGCCTGCATATGCCTCCTGGCCGCATCGGCTTTGCGGCTCGTGGCAGCGGCCCCTGAGCCTGGGCTGTCGGTCTGGCAATCGGTGCTGTATTGCATCGCTGCGGCGTTCCTGGCGTTCAAGTCGGTCATGGTCAACCGCTACCGCGCTCGCATCCTGGACGAGGTCTCCTGGGATGGCGCCGAACGCCGCGCCGAGTAGCCGCTTCCTTCCCAACCCAGCAACACGACACCCACGTTAGGGGGTGAACAACCATGTATCTGTCCATCTTCACCAAGACCGCAGGCGCACTTGCGCTGACCACGTTACTGGCAGCCCAGACGCTGGACTGGTCCGACAAGGACAAGGTCATCGCTTCCGGGACCATCGTGGCCTTCGGGCTACTCGGTGCGCTCATCGGCGGGCTGATCGCGGTGGCGTGGGCCTTCGTAGCAACGCCCGCGGTCACGGCCGTCGGCAAGGGCCTACGCTCCGCGGTCCAGGCGCTACTGGCGTTGCCGATCGCAGGCGTTGTCATCGATGAGGCCAGCGACTTCGTCACCGTCGAGAAGCTGCTGATCCCGACGGCCTGCGCGGTCGTGCTCGCGTTCCTCGTGAGCTACTTGTCGAACCGCACGCCCGCTCCGACTTCGGAAGGCAAGGCGACCGGGGCTGACTTCATCGGCCTACCTGGCTGAACCAACTTCATAGATCCGGTATCCGCGACCTCGGGCCCTCCAGGGTCACGAGCCGGAGCCCTCAGACCCCCGCTCGCTGGCTCGCGCCGACGGCGGGGGTCTTTGCGGCGTTAGTCAATCAGGTGTACCGTTTCCGGACCCCACAGTGCGAAGGCGCAGAGCCCGACAAATACCCCGATGGCGACCGCCAGTGTGATCCCGATCAGAGCGTCGATGCTCAGCGTTACGCCTTTGTCCCTCATGCTCCCTCCAATGCCATCGCGACCTTCTGTAGTTGCTCGTGTCTGACCTTCGTGTAATAGCGAGACGTTGTCGAGGGCTTGGAGTGGCCGGCCCACTTCTGGACCGCGCCCTGCATCACGCCGCGCTCCTGGGCGATCGTAATCGCGGTTCCCCGTAGCAGGTGAGGGTAGGCGCGGAGCCCGCAATCCTTCCCCGCATCCGATACCCACTGCCAGACCGTTTGCTTGGCGCGGGGCAGGACTCGCTCCTGCTCGCCGAAATGCTCCCGGAGTCCCTCCACGGCTCGCAGGAGCGATGGCGACCAGGGGGCGAGGCGTTGCTTCCCGCTCTTCGTATGAGCGAACACGACGCCCTCTGTGGTCACCCGATCCCAGGTCAAGGCGACGGTCTCTCCGACCCTGCCCCCGGAATGGAACAGGAGCTCGACGGCATACCCTCTGATGTCGGAATGGGCATAAGCGGCCTTGCGGACCATCTCGTACTCGGCATACGTTAGGGCTTCGGGTTCCTTCTCCTCGGGCGGCAGGACCCTGATGTAGGCGGTCGGGTCCTTCTCGAGCCCGGTCTCCGGGTGCCGCATCATGTAGGTGAACAGATGTTTCAGCCCGTGCATGTACGTGGTTCGCGCCGATGATCGATGCGGGAAGGTCTCCAGCCACTCCACGATCATGCGCTCCGTGACCTCGACTAACGGAATGCCGGGTACGGTCAGGAGGAACGCCCACACGGACCGGTAGTAGCCCTGGACCGTGCTCGGTGCGTTCTGCACTTCCATCCACTGCCGCCAGACCCCAAGGATTTCCATGGTGTCCACCGCTTCCCTCCGGGGAGAGGTCTCCTCAGGATTCTGAGCCAAACTGTTACGCGAAGGCAAGAGGCCTTGTGGCGCAAGAAGATGGGGAACGAGAGCTAAATGGCGGCGATCTGATGATCGTCTGTGAGGGGTAATGGGCCGATGCGGGGGCCTCATGGCGCCCTCAGGCCGCGACTTCGTACGGGAGTGAGAGGAAAGGGCCCTGAGATCTCGCTGACGGACCTCTGTCGGCCATGTCAGCGAGCACCCAGCCTACGGTCTCGAGCTCGTCCCATCCGAAGAACTCACACACCGTCCGGATGTTGGGCAGGCTCGGCAGCTTGCCGGTCTCCCAGTTCTCGACGGTGCCCGATGAGACTCCAAGCTTGAACGCCAGCTTCTCGCGTCCGATCCCCAGCCCGTCGCGTGCCTCTCGGAAGCGAGTTGCGAACCGTCTCCCGATCACTACCTGACTCACAGCATCCCCCCTGTTCCATTGGCCTGGGCATCTTCGCGTTATCCACAGAGGTGGGCAAGTACGCCGTTTGGCCTAGCGACAAATAGCCCAGATTCCCGACCCAAGAGGCTTGCACCCAGACCTCTAGGCATAGTACGTTGCGTGGTGTACCGGCCAACGGAGAAAGAGGAGACGAATGGTGCAGAGTCCGAACCCAGAAGTGCAGCAGCCGCCGCTCGGAGCATCATCTCTCCGTATTCCGTTGGCAGGAAGGCGGCGGGCTGCCGCGGG
>Ga0207670_10001541_pt1 | contig 12115 bp, 15 predicted proteins | sample KBSS23HmetaG_FD_184339 | JGI IMG/M metagenome (GOLD analysis project Ga0207670, IMG submission 184339) | Switchgrass rhizosphere microbial communities from Kellogg Biological Station, Michigan, USA - KBS S2-3H metaG (SPAdes) (version 2) | ecosystem: Host-associated > Plants > Roots >... | reverse complement strand
ACAGGGGGGGCGCTCTAGTGCGAAAAAGCCACAGTGCACATGAATTCCAGCACGTTCCGTGGGAACTCGGGCGGGGCATAAATCCACCGCTGCAAGGCCCTGAGATACCAAGTGAAAAGGCCCCTTAACAACTTGCGCCGGGGAGCTTCCGGTCACCCGATCAAATCTTTGTTGTGGTTGGTTGCGCGCTCACGAGTATTGCGCTGCCGCCGCTTGTTGCCGCTCGAAAAAATTCGGCTAGATTGAGCGCCGCAGCCGGAGCGAGCTATGCGTCGACATGCCGTCATTTGTGTGGGTCTGATCGCCTTTTTCCTTGTTTTGTTTGATCCGTCGAGTCCCATCCATGCTGCGCAAGTCACTGCGGTCGCCAGCGAGTCGCCTGGCACGATTGTCGTAAACACCAGCCAGCGCCGGCTTTATCTTGTCGTGTCGGAAGGGCGTGCGGTGAGCTATCCCGTGGGTGTGGGCCGGGCCGGCAAGCAATGGTCCGGCACTTCGTACATCGCCAGCAAGCATTTGCGGCCGGCATGGTCTCCGCCCGAAGAGATCAAGCATGATCGTCCGTCTTTGCCGGCCGTGATTCCGTCGGGATCACCGCGGAATCCGATGGGGGCAGCCGCGCTTGTTTTGGCTCACGGTCAATATGCTATCCACGGGACCAACGCGCCCGGATCGATTGGCGGGTTCGTCTCGTATGGATGCATCAGGATGTTCAACAAGGACATCCTCGATCTTTATGCTCGTGTGGGTGTGGGCACTCGGGTTGTTGTTCGTTAGGGGAGGCGAAGTTGGTGTACAGGGCTCGGAATTCACGCGGCAGCATCGCAGCTGTGCTGGCGTTCCTGTTGGGGATTGGCCTGTCAACGCCGATCCAAGCTCAGGACACGACCGGATCGCGATCAGCTGAAAAGTCTGCCACCGGACAAGCTCATAACCCGACGACAGCCGGCGGTGGATATTACATCGAATTCAGGGCCGCCCAGATCGGCGCCTATGGCCACAGTTACGTTGTGTACGGAAATGTGGGTGGCCGGCAAAATTTTGCCGACCTGCATCCGATGGGCAATTATGCCGTTATGGCCTTGGGACATGTTCTGCCTGTTCCGGCAAACACGCAGTGGGACCCAGACGTGCTTAAGCTGCCTGTGACGTCGCGCTATCGTCGCAACCTGAATGGCGAACAATATCGAAAGCTGCTTGCGGCGTTGAGCGCCGCCAAGGCAAACAAATCGCCGTATTGGAATGCGGTTACAAACAACTGCAATCATTTCATCGGCGAATTGGCTCAAGCCGTCGGCCTTAAAGTTCCCGGGCAGTTCCAGGTATCTTATGCGTTCGTTCCGGCGCTCAAGGAGTTGAACGAAGGCGGCGGTGCCAGGACGGGTGGGACGTCGGGCGAACATCGGGCGGCTGCAACGCCCCGCTCATGAATGCGGGCCATCTCGTCCCCGCGGTCGTCGTCACGGGCGCATCGTCGGGGGTTGGCCGGGAGTTCGCCCGCCTTGCGATCGAAGATGGCGTTGCTCTGGTTCTGGTGGGACGTTCCGAGCCTGCGCTTGCGGAGCTCGTGCAGGAGCTTTCGGCCCGGCGTGCCGCCAATCGAATATTGAAACTGAGTATCGATCTGCAGCGCGCCGACGCCGTCGCACAAATCGACGCCTTGTTGTCCGAGAACGGACTTTACTGCGACGTTCTGATCAATAGCGCGGGCTTTGGCGTTTTCGGTCCAGCCGCCAATGCTGACAGCAGCCTTCAGTTGCAGTTGATCGATGTCAATGTGAAAGCCACCGTCGCGCTGTCGTTGCGGTTTCTTCCCGGCATGCTGTCGAGAGGCCAAGGTGGCATCATCAATATCGGCTCCATCACCGGGTATTCACCGGGGCCGTATATGGCCGGCTACTGCGCATCCAAGGCATTTGTCCGCTCATTTTCGGCGGCGTTGTCCGCCGAGGTGGCGGGCAGCGGAGTGACGGTGACGTGCCTGACGCCGGGCATATTGCGAACGGCGTTTTTCGATCGTGCGCCCATGGGACACAGCCGGCTGATGAAAATCCTGCCACGGGGCAATGCCGAGAAGGCCGCACGCATCGCATGGACGGCCTTCAAACAGGGCCGGTCATTGGTGGTGCCGCGCCTCATCGACCGCTTTGTCTTGTCGATATGTTGGCTGACACCCGACTGGCTTCTGGCCCGGCTGGTTCTGGCATTGCAGCGCGCGTCTTGAATATCGAGGTTAGAGGCGGGGAATGACCCTGCCGGTGCGCCTCATATAATCGCGATATTCGTCCCCAAATGCCTCCAGCAGCATGGCTTCCTCGCGGCCGACGCGGAATAGATAAAGCGTTCCAAAGCCGAGGATGCCGGCCAACCCGGCGATCCAATTGGGCAGCAAGATCGCCTGCGCCAGGGCCCAGAGCCAGAAGGCCGTGTACATCGGGTGCCTGACATGCGCGTAGACTCCATCGGTGATCAGGGAATGACCGACCCTGACCTCGAGGGTGACCGACCAGTTGCGTCCGAGCTGGGCATGCGTTTTGCGAAACATCCAAAGCGCGAACGCAAAAACCAATAGGCCGAGCCAAGGCTGCCAAAATTGGATCGGGTAGTCGGCAAATTTCAAAATGTCTGAGAAAACAAAGAGCGCTGGAACGATGCCAAGGCCGGTTGTCGATATCGTAAGGAGGGAGCGTTCAAGTCCTCGACCGACAATTCGGGCCTTGCTGGTGCGCCGGCTCCTTCGGGCGTGCGGGTGGCGGATAACGAACCAGCATACCACGCCGACGCACCATATGATTTTGGACGCGAGCAAAATCACGGAAGCAATTCTGCGCTTTCGGAGACCACAGCGCTTTGCGCATCAGCAAAGAAATCCAGCAGGCCCAATGGATTGGTTGTCCACTCCTTGGTCAGCAGAGGCCCGCAGATCATCATGAAGTAATCATAGGAAGCGCGACGTTCGTTGGCCATCACGAATTGATAGTGAAGGCGCAACACGCGAAGTCGATACCTGGCGAAGGTTGCCGGCTGGAGCATGTCTTTGATATGGACCCGACGAACGGGCGGCCTGGCGGCGAGCTCGTCGTCCGTCCCGCGAATTCGTCGCAACGTGGCCGGATTGAACCGATAGAAGCTGATCGGATCGGCCCTGGATTGGTATTCGACCCAATGCACCGACGGCTCGTCTGCCACTGTCCTGATCGCGTTGCGAAGCCTGGAGGCGTGTGGATGGAGCGCGCATTTCGGAATTGTCGCTCCCACTGTCACCACGCATACGGAGCGCCCGCGACGGCCGAGCCCCGGTTCGATTGCAAGTGCGCGTACCACCGCGTCGATCGCAAAGGTGGCACCCAGACTGTGGCCGATAATGACGATCTCGTCGGCGGTTCCATGGATCGCTGCCGAAACAATGCGCTTAGCGAACTGGTCGAGCCGCGTCTCGAGTGCGGCTCGCTTTGCATAGATATAATCGAGCGACAAAATCCAATCGTCGAAAGCCTGATAGATGCGCCAACGTCTGCCTGGCCATTCGAGCAGGAGAATGAACAGGACAAGGCCTGCAATGGTGCCTAGCGAATAATCAACGAGCGCAGAGCCGCTCAGATCATGCGTGAAATACAGCGCCGCCGACCATGCCAGAATACCCAGGAGAATCGCTTCGACCAACGGCACGATGGTGAAGAGGAAGTATCTCTGGTTTGCCATTGCGTAACGCAACAGCGTCCCGGTCCAGATTAAGTTTGCATAGGCGTTCAACGCCCGAAGCAATCGAACGATGCGGGAGCCTTTTGCATCCGCGTTTACGAGATCGTCCCAGGCGAGAAGCTCAACGTTCGCTTCAGTGCACCAATTCGGCCCTTCCGTCGTCACATTCCAGTTGGGATTGGATGTCGAACCTTCCAGCGCGGATGCGGAGGCTGCAACGGCCCATGTTTTCTTGAAAATCGCCAGTTGCCTGACAAAGCGCCGGTGGTGGTCGCTGACAGACACGGGATCGTATCCGGCGATGTGAAAAACCTGCCGGCGGCGCCGGGTCGTGCGCGGATCTGGCCGATGTCCGGTCAAGAACAGCTCTCGTTTTGGTTCGAGCCAAACAGCGAGCCCGCTGGCCTTCGAACGCCCCAAACTACGCGGTGTAAGCGATGGGCATCGACGCCCACTGCGGTGTTCTATCTATCGGTCTTTTGGCACCTGCCGGCGACGACCTTATTCATCAAAGGCGCGCCTGGCACCATCACGCCAAGCACAAAGTCGCCGGTGGGCTTGTCAATCGCCAGCGTGCCGACCGTAACGGCCCGATCCGGGGCATCGGCGCGCGCGTACGTTGCAATGACCGCGCGATTGCTGTTCTCAACAATGCGGTAGGTCGTTGTCCCGTCCCGCAGCACATCGACTGTGCGAACTTCGAATCGCTCTTTAACGGTCATTGTGCTTATGAGGCCCGGGAAGGTGCAAACCCAGACTTCGTCCGCTGTCGCGGAGACAATACCCGCGAAGCCAATAACAAGAGCAAGACCCTCACGAACACCTGGCAATTTCATTGGCGACCGCTCCGCAGCCAACGTTCAATGATGAATTTAAACACATAAAAGCAGCGGCCGGTTGAAACCCTCACCTTTGGACGACAACGGTCGCGCCTATTTTGGCACGGTTGTAGAGATCGATGATGTCGTCATTGGTCAGGCGGATGCATCCCGACGAGACCGCGTCGCCAATTTTCCAGGGCTCGTTCGTCCCGTGAATGCGATAGAGCGTTGCGCCCAGATAAAGAGCCCGTGCGCCGAGCGGATTTCCGTCGCCCCCCTTCATATGATCCGGCAGCTCAGGCTGCCGTTTTTTAATGTTCGGCGTCGGGGACCAATCCGGCCATTCCCGCTTCGAGGAAATGGTGCTTACGCCAGCCCAGGAATGCCCTTCCTTCCCCACTCCGATGTTGTAGCGAAGCGCCTTTCCTTCACCGAGCACGAAATAGAGATAGCGTTCGCTCGTATTTACGACGATCGTCCCAGGGGCGTATTTAGCGGCATAAGATACGGTTTCGCGATCATGGATCTTGTAGACGATCCCGAACGGCGTCGTGAACCAAGCCGGTGCGTTCGTGCGCGACGTCTCCGCCGCCTCTGTTTTCATGGCGAAACCGCAAGATCCGGCGAACAGTATCGTGACCAAAGCGGCGGCAATCCGATGAGATGAACGGCGCATCATTTTCCTAGAGTTCCGACGGGCAACGACGGTGGCGGACGTTAAATCATCTGCGGGTAAAGACCGTCAAGATGCAGACAAGAGCAGCCCGCATACATCGGCGATCGCTTCTCGGATTGGCGGCTCTTGTATTGGAATTGTGTTTCCTTACCGTGTGCGTGCGCATCGGCTTGCCAGTTCCATGCGATCGGAGAAACCCATGAAGCGTCGCAGGTTCGGGGTGCTTCTTGGCGCCGCGGCAACACTCTTCATGACCGCGGCGGACGCGGCTCCGCTTCGAATCGTTGCCGTCGGCGCAAGTAACACATCCGGCTGGCTCATCAGCGAGCAGTCGGCGTATCCCGCGGTCCTGCAAGGGATGCTCAAGGAAAAAGGCGTTGAGGCACAAATCGCAAACGCCGGTGTACCCTTCGACACGACAGCCAAGATGCTGGCTCGCATCGATTCTGCCGTCCCCGAAGGAACCCAGATCGTTATTCTGCAGCCCGGCGGGAATGATTTGCGGTTTCTTGGCTCGAGAGAGCAGCGCTCCGCGAACATCGCAATGATGACCCGGCGGCTGCAGGCTCGCTCGATCGAGGTCATTGTTTATGATGACGAAATTCCCTGGAAGTATGTTTTCGACGGAATCCATCTCACGCCGGCTGGCCACCGAATGATTGCGGCGTCCCTCCTTCCGAAGGTCATGGCGCTGACCCATGGGAAACCGGCGAACAGGTCGCCTCGCCCCGGAACGCGGGGGATAGGTTCAAACCAGCCAAACTAGGGTGGTCTCAAATCAGATTTGGCGCTGAAAACGAGCCAAATGTAGCTGAAATCCATCCACTGTGTCTTTCTTGCACTAGTTGTTCCACGAACTACGTTGTCATTTGTCCCTCGTCTGCATTAACAGGGGGACGTCATGAAGAAGGTTGCATTAGCCTTGGTGTTGGTGGTCGCTGGCTTGAGCCTGGGCGGCTGCTTCGTCGGCAAGGGCAAGGCCCCGGCTCCGATCGTCACCAAGGGCTAACACCTAAATAGCTTGGATCGCGGTTAGCGCGGCAAGAGGCGGCATCAGCAATGTTGCCCGCTTTTTTGCCGTGCCTGCACCAGGATAGAAGCCGTCGCGAAATCGCCAACGACGCGACCTCCGCAATGTTGCTGCCGCGGGCGTTCATTGACGAACCTCCGGATTTGAATGGGCGCGGAATTTGATCGACAAATCCAACCGGTCGCGAAAGCTCTTATTCGCCATGCCGCGACGGATATCGTCGCCTGGAACCCGCGGTGACCCAGCGCGTTGAAGGCGCTGGAGCATCGTCGTGGGCAGAATTTTCCGATCGATTGTACTTGTCGTTATTCTGCAGGCCGCTGCCATTGGGAATGCGCCCGCAGCGCCAGGCCGCGATACCGTTTTAGTCGGATACGAGCCCGGCACCATCGTGGTGAAGACCTCCGAGCGCCGCCTCTATTACGTGCTCGAAAACGGCCAGACCGTCAGCTACCCGGTAGCGGTCGGCAAGGCCGGCAAGACGTGGACGGGCGTCGCTCATATCCAGGGAAAGTTCTTGAAGCCCGCCTGGTCGCCTCCCGAGGACATTCGCCGGGACAAGCCGAACCTGCCGGATGTTATTCCGGGTGGAACACCGGAGAATCCAATGGGGGTCGCGGCCATGACACTCAACCCCGGCGAATATGCAATCCACGGCACCAACAACCCCGGCTCGATTGGCCACTTCGCCTCTTATGGCTGCATCCGCATGCACAATCACGACGTCATGGACCTCTATCGGCGCGTGGATGTCGGCACACCGGTCGTCGTATTGAGATGACAAGCGGATTCTCTTGAGGCGGCTTCAACAAATCGGAGCGCGCCTGGCCGCGCGAGACATGCGATATCGGCGCCACGCACAGACGCGCTGAAAGGGACAGGTTTCTTGGAACCTGGATGCGCGCTCTGCCGGTGGCTTGGCTAACTACCGCTCGAAAACCACCCTTGTCCCCACCGCCACGCGTGCGAACAAATCCATGATGTCTTTGTTGTGCATGCGGATGCAGCCCGCTGACACCAGGCCGCCGATCGAGCCGGGGTTGTTGGTGCCGTGGATGGCGAGCTCGTTGTCGGCCAACACCAGGGCCGCGGCACCCATCGGATTCCTCGGCGAGCCGGACTCGATGTAGAAGTCCGGCGAGCGCTTGCCGCGCAGCGACGCCGGCGGCTTCCACGCCGGCTTGATGTGCTTGCTGACAATCCGCGTGGTGCCGAACCATTGCTGGCCGGAGCGGCCGACGCCGACCGGATATTTGAGCGCCTGACCCTTGCCAGTGACGAAATAGAGGCTGCGCTCAGAGGTTTGCACCACGACGGTACCGGCGGAGACATTGCCGGCGTATTCGACTTTCTCGCTGGCCCTGGCGCCGGCGGCCCCGGCGAGCATGGCGGCAGCGATGACGATCAGGCGAAAGGCATGAAGGAGCACGGGGCGACCCTGTGGGGTGAAAGACGTTGGCCTTCAGAATATCGTGCCCTAGGCGGCGACGGATGCCAAGCTTCCCGTATGGTTAGCGGCCGTCTCGGTATTCCGGGCCGCGATCTATGGCTCACTCCCGCTATCGCGGCGTCCAGGCGACCCCGCGGTCAACGACACGAGTAATGGCGACTCGGCTCTACTCCACCGCCTCGAATCGATAATAGTTCGAGAAACGCAGCAATGGCTCGTCCGACAGCGCAAACAGCTGCGCGTCCGACGTCGCGCGGTGGCCAATGGCGTACCAGCCCGGCGCCACGAAGGTGTCGCCGCGCCGCCAAACAAAGCGCTTGTCGCCGATCGTGCTTTCGCCTGAGCCCTCGGCAACGTGGAAAATGGTGTTGGCTGTTGTTCGATAGCGCTTCGTCCTGGTGCCGGAGGGAAGGCGCTCCATCACCAGACCCATCGGCGGCATGGTTGGTGCTTCGAGCGTGACGCGCGGGCCATGGAAGCCGTCGGGATCGGCCGTCGCAGCATCAAGCCGACGCGCGATTTCGTCGCGCTTGAAGCGGTAGGGTGAGGTCTGAGCCACGCGCTCGACCTTCTGGTGCTTCTGCGGATGCTCCTGGAAGAACATCGGTTCCAACAGATGGGTGAGCGGCACATCGAGCCCGTCGAACCAGTATGCCGGCTCGTCGCCGTCATGACCGTGGCCATGCCAGCACCAGCCGGGCGTCAGCACAACGTCGCCGGTCTCCATCGGTGTCTTCTCGCCATCAACGACCGAATACGAACCCTTGCTGTCGATGATGACGCGCAGCGCATGCGACGAATGGCGATGCGACGGCGCGTGTTCGCCAGGCAGGATCATCTGGTAGGCACAGACCAACGTGCGGCTCGTCTCGAAGCTGGCGTTCGCCGCCGGATTGCGCATCACCAGGTTGCGGCGTTCCGCCAGCGTAACGTCGATAAGCCGGCCGGCGGCATCGAGGCCGGCCTTGGCGTCTTCGTAGGTCCAGTGTGCGGGCAGGTATTCGGGCCGTGGCTCACTCCACAGGATGGGTTTCTTGCGTGGTACCCAGCCGGGCGTGAAGTTCACGCCTCCCGCGGCTTCATAGAGAGATTCGAGCGTCGGAATATCGCGTCCCGACAGGCTCCGTGAGGTGGTGGCAACGGCGGCGACTGACAAGCGAGCCTCCCTAGTTCTTGAAATGCGGCATCACTTCTTGCGCGAACAGCATCATCGACCGGTCCGCGTCGGCTTGCCCAATCATACCAAAATTCACCTGCAATGAGGCGGATTCAAAGCCGCTCACCGCGCGGTCATAGGCCGCTATCGACTTGCGGATTTCATCTGGCGTGCCGATCCAGGCGCCTCCCTTCGCGACCTGCGACTCGAAAGTTTCTTTGGAGAGGAATTCGATGGTCTTCTGGTAGTTCGGATAGTCCTTCGATGCGACGCCTGACATCCAGTCCGATGCGGCATTGACGATTGACCGCAGATAAATGTTGAGTGGCTCGCGTGCGATCGCCGCGGCCTTCTCGCGGGTTTCCGCACAGAACATATGGAACGCCAGCATCACCCGGCCTTGGCCGGGATGCCCTGCGGCCTTCCAGGCGTCGCGATAGATCTTTATGAGTTCCGCCATCTGCGCGCCGGCCAGCGGAATGCCCATCAGGTGGTGGCCTTGCCGGCCGGCGGTTTCGAATGACTCTTTAGTCGACAGCGCGGCGATCCAGAAGGGCGGGCGCGGCTTCTGGGTCGGGCGCGGCAGCGACGTCACCTTTTCGAAACTGTGGAAGCGGCCCTGCGCGGTGACATTCTCCTCTTCCAGTAGGCGTCGGATCTGCTCGAGGCCTTCGTCAAAACGGCTGCGGCTCTCGTCCATCGAGATGCCGAAGCGGGCGAACTCGTGCGGTAGAAAGGCACGCGCAAAACCCACCTCAAGGCGGCCCTTGGAGATCGCGTCCACCATGCCGATCTGGCCGGCAAGCTTCAAAGGATTGTTGAATACCGGAAGAACGGCGCCGGTGATGAGTCGGATGGTCCGCGTCATTGCAGCCGCCGCACTCAGGAAGATCAGCGGGTCCGGGCTATAGCCGCCGTATGGATGAAAATAATGTTCCACCGTGCGCACATTGGCGTATCCCAATTGCTCCGCGCGCTGCGTGAGTTGCAGTGCCTCGCCCCAATATTGTTCAGCGCTTCTCTTGTCAGGGCCGACCGACGGAAAAAACTGCACGCCAAATTCCATCTGACACCACCTCGTTGCCATTGAACGTAGTCGAATTGGAGCAACTGGCCAATACGACTACCACCGCGGCGCTCACGTCGCACGCAAACGCAGAGGATAATGAAGAAATCCGCGGAAGCGCGCACGGCCGCCGCGAATAAAATCACCCGCACGTTCAATCGTCTTGAAGCGCTGCACCAGTCTTTCAATGGCGACCTGTGCCTCCATTCGGGCGAGCGACATGCCGGCGCATGCGTGGATACCTGTACCAAAGGCGAGATGCCGGTTGGGCTGTCGGCGAATGTCGAGATGGTCGGGGTGCGGGAATTGTGCCGGATCGCGGTTGGCAGCGCCAATGCCAATATGGACGTAGGTGCCTTCCGGCATTGCCATGCCTCCCAACACCGTGTCCTTCGCCGCCCGGCGGTTTCCGAGCTGGTTCGAGCTTTCGACACGCAGGAATTCTTCGATCGCGGTTTCGATGAGCTCGGGATTCTCGCGCAGCTCCCGTATCGCATCGGGATTTCGAATCAGAAGATCGAGGCCGTTGCCAATGAGGTTGGTGGTGGTCTCATGTCCCGCGTTGAGAATGAAAATGCAATTGTGCAGCAGTTCAATGTCGGTCAGCCGTTCGACCGATGTTTCGATTGACGAGAACTCGCTGGCTGCGATCAGCTTGGAGAGGATTTCGCCATCGTCATCGCTGTGTTCCCGTGATCGTCGTTCAACCAGATCGCGAAGGAAGACCTTGAAATCGTCGACGGCTTGCGTGCCGCGGCTGAACTGTTCAGGGGTCAGCACAGGCTCCAGTGCTCCCAGGATCGCTAACGACCAATCGCGCAACGGGCCGCGTTCGTTGTCCGGTACGCCGAGCATGTCGCCAATGAGCTGCAGCGGGATCGCCGCGGCAAAATCTCCGATCAGGTCGATGCTGTCACGCGTGGCGGCGCGATCGAGCAAATGGTCGACGAGAGCTTCGATGCGCGGCTGAAGGGCCTTCAGAGCCCGCGGGGTAAAGGCTGGCGCCAGCAACTTGCGGATCCGGCTGTGGTAAGGCGGATCGTTGAACACGAGGCTCGTGGTGTGGTGCTCGTAGAGCGAGCTGCTGCCGAAATTGGGGCGGAAGTCGATCTTCTTGTCCGAGCTCCATGTCTGCGGATCGTGATAGACCGCGTTGCAATCTTCGTAGCGGCTCAGAAAATATGATCCGTCCGGCATCCGATGAATGGGGTCGTGCTCGCGCAACGCCCGGTAAATCGGGAACGGATCGGCGAGGAACGACGGCTCGAGACGCTTGATATCAAAGTTGAGGGCGGCCTCGCGGAGAGCCTGCTTCTCATCGTCGGATTGGGCAACTTGCGGGCGCACCGCTACCTCATGCCTTCGCCGTTCGCGAGAGCTCGAACGAAACCCCAGAGCTGCTCAGGCGCTTGCCACGATCACCGAAAAACCGTGCGCAAATTATAGCGCTGCGCGCGCAGCTTATTCACAAATTACGCACACTCGTTGCTCTTGCTCCATTCACAGATTTCGATTCCCGTCCGCTTGATTTTCGTCACCCACCGCGACGATATTCCAACCATCCCTGCTCAACAGAGGGCGTCAACCGGTGGCGCTTGTTGACGGAGTGGGGAGCGGCGCCTGAGGGTTCGGCCTAGCCAGCCGGGCCTCCGGGGGTCTCGGGAGACACCGCCCGGCCCAACTACATGGGTCCGTCCGGCAACGGGCTGGTGGAGACGGATGAACGCGGGTGAAAGCCCGCGGAATCAAGGGCGTTCCGTATGGGCGCCCCTGTCCGTTTCCAGAAGGCGGTCTCGAGGTCTAAGGAAAACGCCGCGGTGGAGCGCCGAGAGGCGCGCCGGTCCGCGTTATGGGCCGGCAGTTCCCTCCCGCTGGAGGGACGGGCGCGACCGTAAGGTCCGCCAATGGGTGCGGCGTTCCGCGCCCGCGAATTTCGGCGCTCCGCTACCCTCTGATGGGGATGCGAAGGGTTCGAAACCGACAATTTGGCACGACAGTCCGCCGGGATGCGCCGCGCGGCAACGCTCCCCCACGGCTCAACACATTCAGAAAGAAACAATGCTGATGTTTCCATACCTAACTCTCAACCGTCATGCCCGCGCTTGTCGCGGGCATCCACGCCTTGGCACCAAAGGAGGGCGTGGATGGCCGGAACATAGGCGAGCGAAGCGACGCCGTCCTTCGGACGGCTATGTCCGGCCATGACGAACGATG
>Ga0207670_10001538_pt1 | contig 12123 bp, 14 predicted proteins | sample KBSS23HmetaG_FD_184339 | JGI IMG/M metagenome (GOLD analysis project Ga0207670, IMG submission 184339) | Switchgrass rhizosphere microbial communities from Kellogg Biological Station, Michigan, USA - KBS S2-3H metaG (SPAdes) (version 2) | ecosystem: Host-associated > Plants > Roots >... | reverse complement strand
TCGTCCCGATCGTTCCTTTGGTCACGCCGATCGCGTCGTCGAGCTTGCGATCGTGCGCTTCCGCGCGGGCATCTTCTCGCACCGCGATGCTGCCCACGATCCCGCCCACGATCGTCCCGATCGCTCCGCCGACCACGGCCCCGACGGGACCGCCGAGCGCACCGGTGGCGGCGCCGGCGACCGCTCCGCTCGCGATGGCGGCGCTCGTGAACGAGGCATCGGCATCGTGGTGAGGGGCGCCGTTCTCGGCCTTTCGCGCGACGAGCACGGGCACCAAGGAGCGACGCACGAGGCCTTCGGCGACGCTGCCCAACATCAGTCGTGCGGCGCCCGCCCGCCCGTGCGTCCCGACGACCACGAGGCCGGCGTGGCACTCGTCGATGGCGCGGAGGATCGTCTCCACGACGTGCCCCGTGCGCACTTCCTTGCGGACCTCCACGCCGGAGATGAGCAACGACAGGAAGTGAGCCTCGAGCATGTGCCGGGCGTGCTGAGACACGTACTCCCCGAGATCGACCGGATTGGAGGCGTCTGTGGGCAGGAGCCGCGTGCCTTCCGGAAGACTCGTCGGCGGAGCGACGTGCACCAGAACAACGCGGCCTTCGAGCCAACGGGCGAAGTCCACGGCCAGCGAGACCGCACGCTTCGAGGGCTCGTCGAAGTCCACCGGTACGACAATCGTGGGCTTATGCAGGATGGGGAGCGTCATGACGTCCCGCTGTGCAAGACGTTCGCCACTGGCGATCGACCAGGTTTCATCGCCAGCAACCCGATGTAGCGCGCCCCCCACCGCCAGCCGCGGGGCTCCGCGGACGCAACCCTTGCGTGCGCAGCGCACCGGCACACGACTCCGCCGAACGCTATGCTGGTTAGATACTCATCGCGGGTCGGTGGGATGAGATGCTCAGCCGTACCAGAGCATCCTCGAAGACATCTCGCGAGCGCATGGCGGAACGCGCGGATGCGCGTGCCGCCAGTTCGAACGTGCGCCGACGAGAGGGGTTACGGTGGAAATGGTCGCGAACCGCCGCATGGCAGGCACGGGACGGCGCGAGATTTACGCCGCTATCGAATACCGATGACGCAGTCCGCCGACTCGCGGAAGCGCAACGACCCGACCTGCACTCGATGGTTCTATGGCTCGCCCGCAGGGCGCGTCGCCAGCGAGCGCCATATGCGGTCGATCTTCGTTGTAGTAGGCGATGTGGGCACGAACCAGGCGTGCCAGATGCCGTGGCCCGAGCGCGATCACATGATCGAGCAACTCCCGCCGGAGCGTGCCTACGAACCGTTCTGCGAAGCCGTTCTGCCAAGGCGAGCGAGGAGCGGTTTGCATCTGTCGAACGCCGAGGTGGTCGACCCGAGCATCGAATTACCTTACCGGATGGGTGCGCCTGAAAACGAACGTGGCGTCGAGCGCGCGGCGCAGCGACGAGGCATCGAAAGGACCCGTTTGCGCGAGCAGCGCGATGTCCGGGAGGTCCTTCACGCGCGAGTTTGGGCGACTACGCGGAAGCGTGTACGCGTGGCGCTTTTCGCGGGGAGCACGTCCGAAAGGTTGTGGATCGACAGCGCGGTCTCGCGACCGAAGATGCCGTTGCCTCCCGACCAGAGGAACGTCGGGACGAGCTCCTCGCGGTCACCCGGTGGAAAATGGACGAAACGGAAGATCCCTCGCGCCCAGCGTTCGACCTTGCCGTCGCGCAAGTAGTAGTGAAGGAGCTGCGACAAGTAGCCGGCGCCCGCGGCCTGCTTCGCCGTAAAGTAGCCGGTTTGGGCGGCGGCGATGCGCGCGTGTCGGTCCTACGGCGGGATTACCCATGTGGACGTCTTCGACAACATGCGTACCGTCGTGCTCGAGCACAAGACGATCCCCGTCTTCCACCCGCGCTTCGTCCAATGCTTCCGCGCGCGGCTTTGCGATCACCGCCTGTCGCCCGAGGATTCCGACGGGCAAACCCGACGTCGAGCGCGGCATCGGTTTCGTCCGCGAGCGTTTCTGGCCAGGGCGTCGTTTCGCGAGCCTCCTCCATCTCAATCGACAGGCCATCGCATGGCGTGACGACTTCGCCAATGCGCGCGTCCACGAGACCACGGGCAAAGTCCCGGCGCTCGTGTTCGAGCGCGAGGAGAAGAAGTGCCTCTCGCCCCTCGCCAATACCCCCTTCGACACCGACGACCTCTTCGGCACCGGCGTCACCAAGACCTTCCGTGTCGCCTTCGATCGCAATCGCTATTCGATGCCACCCAGGCTCGAATCGCAGTCCGTCGTCGTCCGCGGTGACGACGATTTCGTCTGCGTCTTTCTCGCCACCAAGGAGGTCGCTGCCCATCCACGCTCCTGGGGCGTTGGCGAGGATCTCGGGCACCCGTCACGCGGCGGATCACCCACTCGCCGGCTTTCGCAGCGTGCCCGCCGCCGCGGCCTTTCTGGCGCTCGTCGCTGGTGCGAATAGGCGATCCCTCCGCGTCGAGGAGCAGGCCGAGCACGACAGCGAATCTCGCCGCCTCACGAAGCCACTGCTCGTGTATCGATGCGCCGCCACAGGCGCGTTCCCCCTGGCGCCCTTCGCGTATAGCGTGAGTGCTGGGCATGTCCATCGGAGGGCCGCGTTGAGCCAGGGAGCCGCGAGCGAGCGCGACCCTCCCGAGGCCAGGCCATCCGACGCCGCCCCGTGCGGGAGGCTCCAGCCGGGCGAGCGGATGGCGATCCTGGACGTGCTGCGGGGCTTTTCGCTCCTCGGGGTGCTCGTCGCCAACATGGCGATCGGGTTCACCGGCCTCGTGCTCCTCCCGAGGGCCGAGGTGAGCGCGATGGCGAGTGGAATCGACGGGATCGCCCTCGTCGTCATCGAGGCCCTGTTCCGGAGGAAGTCGCTGACGCTCCTGTCGTTCCTCTTCGGGCTGGGGTTCGCCCTCCAGATCGAGCGCGCGGAGGCCCGGGGAAAGCCCGTGGTCCCTACCTACCTGCGCCGGCTCGGCGCCCTCTTCGTCATAGGCGCGGTGCACGCCGTCCTCCTCTGGTGGGGTGACCAGCTCACGATCTACGCGATCGCGGGCGTCCTGCTCCTCCTGTTCCGGAGGGCCTCCGTCCGGTCCCTCTTGATCTGGGCCGCGCTCCTCATCCTCGTGCCACGGCTCCTGGCCGCGGTGCCCGCGATCTCCAGGCTGCTCGATCCGTTCGACCCGGCGAAGGCGGACGCGTTCACGGCCCGGGTGCTCGCCGCCCTGCGCGGTCATGATCCCGCCGATACCTTCAGGATGCAGGCGCTCCAGACGGTTCATAGCCAGGGGTCCCTGGCCGCCTGGCAGTACCTCTACAACGTCGGCCGCTTCCTCCTGGGCTACGCCGCCGGCCGGAGCCGGTTGTTCCATGGCGGCGAGGAGCGACTCCCCTTCTTCCGCAGGCTCCTCTTCTGGGGGATCGGCATCAGCGCCGTCTGTACCCCGATCTCGGTGGCGTCCCGCGTCCTCCTGCGGCGAGGCGTCACGATCCCACTGGCCGTCAAGCTCGCACTCGTGGTGCCCGAGGAGGTCGGCATCATCGCCTCGACCGCCGTGTACCTCGCGGCGCTGGTCCTCCTCATGCAGCGGCCCGCGTGGGAGCGGCGCCTGATGGTCCTCGCGCCGGTGGGGCAGACGGCGCTGACGTGCTATCTGACGCAGAGCCTGATCTGCGCGTTCCTGTTCTACGGCTGGGGCCTGGGTCTCATGGACCGGGTGGGCCTGGCGCTCTGCCTCCCCTTCTCGGCCGCAGTCTTTGCGGCGCAGATCATCGCGAGCCGCCTCTGGCTCACGCGCTTCCGGTTCGGCCCCTTCGAGTGGGTGTGGCGCACGCTCACCTACGGGAGGCAACCGGTCCTCCGGCGGGAGTGAGCTGAACAGCACCTCTCCCGCCTGGTTGACCGGATCGGCGCGTGCGTTCGCGCGCATCGCGGCGGCGAGCGGTCTCCAGCCGCCGAAGCGGACGCGGAGGACCTTCAGCGCCGCCTTCACATGTGCCTGCTCTTTTCAGGTCGGAGGAGTAACGCGGCTCGCTCTCCTCGCGCAAAAGGCCCATCAGAGACGGGTCACCACCCCGCTCAATGCCTACGAGATGATTCGGAACGAACGTGCCCATGTCTGGGACGGAGGGCGTCGCGGTTTGGACGGTGGCTTCGGCATGTACTTCGCCACCGTATTCTTGTCGACGCGATGCCCGAGCTTCGCCAGCTCGCTCGCGATCCGTCGGCGGCTCCATGTCGGGTTTTCCCGCGCCATGCGTTCGATGAGCGCGACGAGCTCGACCGCCGCCGACGGACGACCCGGGCGCGTCGACTTGGCTGCCCAGAACCGGGCGAAGCCTCGGCGATGTCACGCGAGCAAGGTCTCAGGTTTCACGATCACCACGGCGTCGGCCCAACGCGACCACGTCCACGATACGACCACCCAGAAGGCTCGATCGAGCGGACGCAGGCCCGGACGAGGGACGGCGCGTCGAAGGACCGCGAGCTGCTGGCGCAGCACCAGGTTCTCCACGACAAGGCTCGCGCGAGGCTGGAGCCCGGCGAGCAGCGCGCCGACTACGGCTGTGACGATCGCCACCACGCCCGAGATCCTCGTCCGCTCGCAGCCAAACGTCACCGGCGAATCGCTGCGGCCGGCGCGATACTCTGGCTGACGCCCTGACACGCCACCTTTACGGAAAATGAGCCGGAATGAGTTCATCACCACCACAGCTCGGCTCGAAGACGACGAACCTCAGGCTCGATGCGGAGGTGCGCTCGGCCACGACGCGGAACGGCGATCGGTCGAAGCGGAGGACGGTGTCGCCGTCGGGGTGGCCGGGGACTTCGGTGACGTACAGGCGGGTCGCGCGTGGAATGGCCTCTTCGAACAATCGAACGCCGCCGATGACGAACGGCTCGGGGTCGACCGCCCACGCCGCGACGAGGGCGTCGTCGAGGGTGCGCGCGACGACGACGCCTTCGTGCTCCGCGGTGAACGTGCGCGAGACGACGATGTTGGTCCGCTCCGGGAGCGGCGTGCCGCGCTCTTCCCAGGTGCGCCGGCCCATGATGACGGCGTGCCCCCGCGTCGTTCGAAGGAAGAACGCGCGGTCCTCCGGGTAGTCCCAGGGCAGCCCTCCCGCGCGGCCGATCACGCCGTTTTCGGCGATCGCGAAGATGACCGCGAGGCGTCTACCCGCGGTGTTCGCCGACGTCGGCCCGGTCGCGCGCGCGGGCTCCGTCGCGCGTGGGTCGCGCGGCTTCACGGCGCGGCGCGGGCGCGGAGGACGACGCCGCGGATCGCCAGCGCGACGCCGGCGAGGAAGAGGAGCGCGGTGGCGAGGAGCGGGCCATAGGCGAAAAGCGCGAGCGCCGGGTCGTGCAGGTTGTATTCAATCATCGATTCGGTCGTCGACGTCTTGAAGCCGACGCTGAAGAACGCGGCCCAGAGAAACGCCGCCAGCGCGCCGGGGATCGCGCACGCCGCGAGCACCGCGCCGATGATCAGCGAGCGCGTCCCGCGGTCTCGCTGCCGTACCGGCGGAGCGACACGCAGCGCGGGGCCCATCGGCCGAACGTACGCGGTGCTCGCGCGCCGAGCCAGCGGCGATGCCGGCGCGCGCGGGCCATCGGAGCCGCGAGCCCTGCGCCGAGGGGCGCGGCACGCGCGAAGACGGCTCCCTCGGCGGGTATCGCTGGGGGCTCGAGCGGAAGGCCGCGCTCCTCGCCCGCGAACGCGGCGCATGATCGCGGCGCTCACGGCGCCCACGCCGCGGCCCGAGGTCGCGGTCGATCGCGCGGCGCGGGCCGAGCTCGAGCCGGAGGAGGGCGCGATCGAGGGGCGGGTTGCGTCGCTCCCGTGAGACCGCATCGCGCGCGACCTCGACGCGAACGGCTTCGCGTGCTCGGGCCCTCTCCTCTCCGCGGAGGCGTGCCGCGCGCTCGCCGCGACGTACGACGACGAATCCCGTTTTCGCTCCCGGGTCGTGATGGCGCGGCACGGCTTCGGGCGTGGTGAATATCGATATTTCGCGTATCCATTGCCGGGCGTGGTCGCGCGGCTGCGCGCCGCGGTGTACCCGCGCCTCGCGCCGATCGCGAACGCGTGGGCCGTGCACCTCGGCGACGACGACGACGACGAGAAGAGCGCCCCGCCGGATCTCGAGTCGTTCCTCGCCGCGTGCCACGCCGCCGGACAATCGCGCCCCACGCCGCTTGAATTCGTGCTCACCGAGCAGCGCCCCGAGGATGCAGTCGCGGGTCGAGGTGGTCCCGCTGCGGCGCGGCGAAGCGGTCGCCTTCGCGGTGAGCGGCCGGCCGGTACGAGGGCTCCGCGGCGATTACCGCGTCACGATGCGCCACTGCGCCACGGGGTCAGCCGGATTCGCCGCGGGCATCGCGTCACGCTCGGCGTCATCTTCCACGACGCGACGTGATCCCGGCGGGACTGTCGCGGCGCGCGTGATCCCGGCGGGAATGGCGCTCCGCGGTCGCCTGTTCGGCCCTTCGATGACCTCTTCGAAGCGCAGGGCGTTCGTCCGCACGGCCCTCCAATTCGCGTCGATCACCGCCGTAGCGTTCACGGCCCGCGCCTCGCTCGCCGACCACTACCGCGTCCCGAGCGGCTCGATGTCGCCGACGGTCCACGTCGGCGATCACATCGCGGTCGCGAAGGCGGCGTATGGGCTGCGCCTGCCGCTCGCCGACACCTACCTCGTTCGTTTCGCCGCGCCGGCGCGCGGCGACGTCGTGGTCCTCGACCCCCCGGACGACGAGGCGCGCGTCGCGACGGCCGAGGGGATCGGCGCCGTCCTCCTCAAGCGCGTCGTCGCCGTGGAGGGGGACATCGTCGAGGTGCGCGACGGTCGCGTCCGGATCGACGGACGCGCGGTCGCCGAAGAGCACATCTCGCTCGACGAAGGGGGCGGCCCCGATCTCGGACCGCTCCGCGTGCCCACGGGCAAAGTCCTCGTCCTCGGCGACAACCGAGGGAACAGCCGCGATGGCCGCTCGTTCGGCTGGATCGACGTCGACCGCGTCCTCGGTCGCGCGTGGCGCGTCATCGCGCGCGACGGTCACCCATCGTCGCTGCCGCTCTGAAGTCCATCACGCCGCACGTGTGAGCGAAAGCGCCGACGACGATGCTCGGGGACGACCTCGGCGGCCTTCGACGGATCGTTCATCCTGCCAAGTGGAGCAAGCGCCGGGCCATGCGCGTCGGCGCTCCCCGCCGAGCTCATGTCGCCAACCTGTCGCTCGCGCGCCAGAGACGGCGGGCCTCGTCGTAAGCAATCCGCGTGAGACGACCGAGCTCGTCGCGCGCGAGCGGTGGCATGGAGTGCGCGGCTAGCGCGCGGGCAGCGAGCGCGCCACAGCGACCACGTGCTTCGTTGATCGTCCCCGGCCAACCGCCCGCGATCGCGCGCCCCTCGCGCGAGAGCACTTCCATGACGTGCTTCGTCCACCCGCGCGCGGCATCGAGCGCGGTCGCGTCGAGCAGATGATCGCGACGACGAGAAGACGAGGAGGACGAGGACGCCTCATTCGCAGGTCGCGACGAGTCGCAGTTCAATAGGCTCATGCAGTCTCCCGAATCACGGCTGAGTGTCCTGCCACCAATGAGCCGTACGCACAGGAGGGAGGTGCAGCGCCTCCGCAGCGTGCGACGAGGTCGACGCGTCGAAGCCAAAATCGAATCTATCGGAAGCGCCACGGCCGCGCAACACGAGCCGCTGCGGTCCTACGCGCGATCGACGTGACCGAAACGTGACGGCGCGCCTCGACCCGTGCACCGCGTACGAAATCAGCAGCCTTTCGCGTGAGCGCACGATATCGACGCCGCCCCGCGCGCCGGAAGCGCGGAGTTGCCTCGGGGGCCGTGTGAAGTAGAATGACGGAGCTTCACGACACGTTCCGTCGCACTACGACGCTCTCTCGATCACGGGATCGCGCAATCGCGCTGCGAAGCTTCGTTGCTGTGAGGACGCGGAGGGATTCTCCGCGGGCCTCGTCCGATCCGCCGGCTCATTGGACGTCAGGTTTTTTTCGACGCCCCGAGGCCGACGACGATGAAAGAGAGAGACGAATGAGCAATCGACTTTACGTGGGCAATCTGTCCTACGACGTCACGAAGGACGCCCTCCATGCCTGCTTTGCCGAGTACGGCAACGTCGCCGAGACGCACATCGTCACCGATCGCGAAACTGGCCGTGCGCGCGGCTTTGCCTTCGTCACGATGACGACCGTCGCCGAGGCGACCCACGCGATCGCGCAGCTCAACAACGCGATGTTCGAGGGGCGTCCGCTGCGGGTCAACGTCGCGGAGGAGCGCTCCGCCCGCGGAAACCGCCCGGCGCGCGGTGGCCACAAGGGCTGGTAGACCGTGCGCGCCGAAGGCAAGCGTGCGGTGCGCATCGCGCAACAGTTCCGCGAGCGGCACGGCATCGTGCGAGCGCCGCTATGACGCTCGACAACGACATCGCCGTGCCGCAGCCCGCGACCGGAGGACACATGAAGACGCCGTTCGCGGTCGAGTTGCGGCAACGGTTGGACGCCGCGTGCTCGGAAGTGACGTTCGCCGAGAGTGCCCTCGAAACGGCACTCCGCGAGCTCGGCAGCGGCCCGCGGGCCGAGAAGATCGCCGTGACCGCCGTCGTGAGCGACGCGTTCGCGCGCCTCCGTCTCGCCCACGCGGAGCTCCTTCGGCTGCGGGACATGGTCGACGGCGAGTGAGCCCGACCTCGCCGCTCCCCGTCGGGGGCGCAGGCGCCGGCGAGCTGGCAGTTGGTACGAATGAGGCGGCGCGCTCGAGCGCGGCGATCGCGCCGCCACGATCGACGACGCGGCGGGCGCGCGGGTCGTCCGCGGCGAAGAGCCACGCGAAACCCACGAACGCGATCCATAGCGCGGCGAGGTGCTCGAGCATCACCGCGCCGCCGCCGCGCGCGAAGAGGACGCTCGACACCGGCGGGCCGAGGAGCATCCCCGCCGAGTAAAAGACGTTGTAGATCGCGTTCGAGCGGCTGTACAGCCGCCGCAGCACACGGCCTCGGTGAACTCGCATGTCTCGTTCGGGAAGCGACCCGTCCGCGAGACGCGCTCATACGCGACGAGCTCGAGCAACCCGAGCACACGGCCCAGCGAAGACGAAGCGGCGCCTGTCGGGTGCGGTCCGGACGCGCTCGAGACGTCGTACAAGGCGCGCGTTCACTGCCGCCAACCGCTGCGCTTGCCGGTGGAGAGCGTCGAGCTCGTTCGGAGGGCTCACTCTCTTCATCTTCTCGGCGATCGTGCGCCTCCTCAATGATATAGAAGCGTCGCTTCGACCCCCAAAGCGACGGCGCCCAGCCGATATTCGGTGTCCGTTCGGTTATCGTCGTGGAGCTGGGCGGTGCCGACGAAGCCGGCTGCCCCCTGGACGCCGAGCGACCACTCGGGGCCGAGCCAGAAGTCGTATCCGCCGAATACCCGCCCGGCGGGCGCATTACTGGTCCACGTGCTCGCGCGGTACTGCTCGATCGAGACGCCGCCGAGGCCGAGCATCCCGCCGACGTGCCACCCGCTGTGCTCGTTCGGGAACCAATCAAGCATCGCCGCAAGTATCGCCGCGGATCCGCTCGAGACAGCGTCGGGGAGTCCCTTCGCGTTGGCCTCTGCGGTCCCGAGCGCGCCGATCGCGCCGCCCAAGACGAGCCCCCGGCCCAGCGTACCGCCGAGGGCGACCATGAGCGACGCTCCGGGTCCGCTGAGCGACGCGTCGCCGCTCGGCCCCGACCCGCGGATCCATGCCCCGTCCATTCCCAACGAGAAACGGAAATACAACCCGTCGTGCGTGTACGCCCCCGGTCCACCGCACGGTGCGATCGGAGGCGTCGTCACGTTGGGAGGACGCGGCATGTCAGGTGTCGAGACTGTAGTCACCTCGGGCGGGGCACTCGTCGCGTCTACCGGCGCGGCCTCCGGGGGCGCAGGCTGCGGGGGCAGAGACGGGAGTGGCTCCTCGGACTGCGCGAGCGCCGGCGCGGGCGCGACGAGCCACATCACGATAGCGACAACCATGCGTACTCGGCGTGCCATTCGCCACACATACCATGAGACGAACTTAGCCGACGGAGGTGTTAGCAGGGGAATACGGTGGAGTGACAGCACATCCGGTCTCACAAGCCATTGGGGAAGGCCGATGAGAATGCTTGAGGTTCGATGGCAGTCGGGGTGCGGCGCCGTAGCGGGGAATCGATGCGTGCGGATCACCTCGCGAATACCAGAATGGCGCCGCACGAGAAAGCGCACGACGTACGCGCCACGTCGGGTCCTTCCGCTCCCTCCGCCGCCCTCACCCCCTCCCCACCGGTACCGGCCCGAGCCACACCCCGTCCTCGGTCAATCCTGTGCTGGTTAGATACTCATCGCGGGTCGGTGGGATGGATGCTTAGCCGTACGAGAGCATCCTCGAAGACATCTCGCGAGCGCATGGCGGAACGCGCGGATACGCGTGCCGCCAATCGAACGTGCGCCGCCGAGAGGGGTTACGGTGGAAATGGTCGCGAACCGCCGTATGGCAGACACGGACGGCGCGAGATTTACGCCGCTCTCGAATACCGATGACGCAGTCCGCCGACTCGCGGAAGCGCAACGACCCGACCTGCACTCGATGGTTCTATAGCCCGCCCGCAGGGCACGTCGCCAGCGAGCGCCATATGCGGTCGATCTTCGTTGTAGTAGGCGATGTGGGCACGAACCAGGCGCACCAGATGCCGTGGCCCGAGTACGATGACATGGTCGAGCAACTCCCGCCGGAGCGTGCCCACGAACCGTTCCGCGAAGCCGTTCTGCCACGGCGAGCGAGGAGCGGTCCGCATTTGTCGAATGCCGAGGTGGACGACCCGAGTATCGAACACCTTGCCGAAGACGCGGTCGCGATCGCGGATCAAGCGCGTCGCCGGCGGGGCGCCGGGACCGAGCGCCTCCACGAGCTGCTGTGCAGCCCACGCCGCGTGGGGTTGTGCCGTGACGTTCACATGGAGCACGCGCCGCCGCTCGAGCGACAGCACGAAGAACACGTACAGCACCCCGAAGGTGACCGTCGGGACCGTGAGAAAGTCGATGGCGAGCGTGCCAGCGAGATGGTTACGTATGAACGGACCCCAGGTCTGCGACGGCGGGCGGCGCGGTCCAACGGGCGCCTTCGGCGTGTACTTGGCCACGGTGTTCTTGTCCACGGGCGCGGCGCAACGCGAGGTTCTCGGCGACGAGGCTCGCGCGCGGACGGAGCCCGGCGAGCAGCGCGCCGATCATCGCCACCAAGAGCTCCGCCATGACGGGGGAGCCTCGCGCGCTCCGGCTCGAACGTCACCGGAGAATCGCCCAGTCCGGCGCGATACTCTGGCTGACTGTCCATGCCACGGTCACCCGCGGAAATGAGCTGCAAATGAATTCGTCACCGTCACAGGGTGCCACTGACTCTGGTGGCGCTCTCCGTAATGCCCTGAATTGCATTCAGTGCATATGTAAATGAATGTGTACGCTCAATCTGGACGGCGATTCCGGCACGAACCGAAAAGAACGTCGTGGTTTGGGGATTATGTCAACCGGACCACCCCGCTTGAACGCCGCACCCCGCTAACACGGCCTTCTCGCCGCTCTCTCGTCTGCGGCACAGCTGACGCGCAATCGATCGATGGTGACGAATCACTCTTACGTCACTAGCAGACGCCGCGAGACTCTGCTTGGATGGCGGCACACCGATCCTGGTCATTGGCCGATGTCGTCGCTCGCCTCTCGGTAAAGCACGCAAGGGCGTGCGCTCGACGTCGGTCCTTCGTGCTTCGTCTCAGTCCACCAAGCTCACCGCCGTCGCCTCGCGAGGGCCGAGTGAGCGCCCCGCCCTGTAGTCTCCGTCACCATCACCACGAAGGGACTCGCATGAAATTCAAGACCCTCGCCGCCGCCAGCCTGCTGATGTGTGTATTCGCCTCACGCGACGCCGAAGCGGCGGACTGTACGCTCGGGATCGCCCCGGCGTCGTACATTCCTGTCGGCCAGACCTTCAGCTTCGTACTCTACATCACCGACTTCGGCCCGCTGCCGCCGTACGGCTACTCGGTCGTATTCTACGGCTCCAAGGACGGAGTCGCCG
>Ga0207670_10001537_pt1 | contig 12124 bp, 7 predicted proteins | sample KBSS23HmetaG_FD_184339 | JGI IMG/M metagenome (GOLD analysis project Ga0207670, IMG submission 184339) | Switchgrass rhizosphere microbial communities from Kellogg Biological Station, Michigan, USA - KBS S2-3H metaG (SPAdes) (version 2) | ecosystem: Host-associated > Plants > Roots > Rhizosphere... | reverse complement strand
GTGGACCTCGAGCTGGTGGACCGACTCGCGCATGCGGCGCTCATCCCCACGACCTACGCAGGCGGCGCGCGGTCCATGATCGATCTCGACGAAGTCACGCGCGTTGGCCAGGGTAGAATTGATCTCACCATTGGCTCCGCCTTGGATATTTTCGGCGGTCAGGGCGTGCGCTACAAGGACGCGGTCGCATTCAATCGAAAACTAGCGCGGGCAAAATCCTGACAGCAGGCCCATCGGCAAGCAAGCAGCGTGGCTTGAGCTCTACCAAACTTTGTCGCATATGCGACAAAGTTTGGTAGGCGGTTATCCGGCGGTATCTGGCGACATCCATGGTTTTGGGAAGTCTCAGACGTTGAACGGCTGCCGCCCATCCTTTGTTGCGCAATGGAGTTACCCTTAATTGGGCAGCAGCAGGGCCAGGGTCGCCAGAAGATTTACATAAGCCGCCGCCAGCACATCGTCCATTGTCACGCCCCAACCGCCTGGCAAATTCTGGCTTTGGCGCACCGGCCACGGTTTCAGCACGTCGAAGAGACGAAACGCCGCGAAGACCGCCACTGTCAACGGCCAGGCGGCGGGGCTGAAAAAAAATCCCGGCGGCGGCAGGACGCCGTGCCGCCAGTGGTATTCGCCCACCCACACAGCGAAACAAAGCGGGAGGGCGACGATCTCGTCCAGCACCACCGAGCCAGGATCGGTCCGGCCTAATATGCGTTCCGCGGCGCCGCAGAGCCCGACAGAAAGGAAGATCCCAACGATCATTCCGACCAGGCCGACCCAAGGATTTCCCGGCAACAACAGCACGGCAAACCAGAGCAGCCCGACCAGAGAGCCGAACGTGCCGGGCGCGAACGGAATGCGTCCGACGCCGAACCCCTGGGCGATCCACAAGATGAACTGATCTTTCATTTGCTTCCTGATTCGTCGCAGTCGCAGCGCGGGCGGGTCTTGAGATTCCCAGGTCTGGTTTGAATGCGTGAGCGCATCAGCCACCGGCTTGCCCATGCCGGCGCCCACGGATTTTCCGGCCTCGTAGCCAGCCTTGCGGGATTCGCGGAGGATTTGTTTGCTAACTTGTCTCAATCCCCGCACGAAAGGGAGAATCCTGTTCGCGCCAAATAGAAAGACGACGATTACGGCCATCAAGAGCAGTTCATCGCCGTTCAAACCGAGGATCCCCAGCATCGATTCCCCAAGCGCCGCGGTTTCCATGAAGGCGACGCTAACTCACAGATCCTTCAAATACAAATGACGATTGCGCCAGAGATACAACGCGCCGGAGGTGAACGTGAGGATGACCGTCACCCAAAGTGAAATTCGGGCCAGCACCGGCACCCACGGTTTGAAAACCTGTTCCGCCCAATCTCCCCACTCACCGAAACTCTCGGCCAGCAGCAGCGTGATAATCGCCACGATCTGTGAGACGGTTTTGTGCTTGCCGTAACCCTCCGCCGCCAGCACGACATTCTTCGTCGCGGCCAGGAGCCGCAACCCGGTGATGGCCAGCTCGCGCGCGACGATGATCACCACCATCCAGGCCGGCACGGTCCCGCGACCGACAAACGCGATGAACGCCGAGCAGGTCATGATCTTGTCCGCCAGCGGGTCCATGAGCGTGCCGAAGTTGGTGATGAGCTTGTCGCGCCGGGCAATCTTGCCGTCGTAGTAGTCGGTCAGACTCGCCACGCCAAACAGGACCAGTGCGACCGTGTCGCTGAACGCAGCGCGCCAGAACATGGCTGCGAGAAAAAAGATGGTGAAGACGAAGCGGGCGAGCGTCAGTTTGTTCGGTAAATTCATTCAAAGATAATCCGATTCCCATCCTGTTTGGGGTCGGCGGCGGCAAAGCAGAAAGTTCAAAGGCTCGCTGGCTCGGCAATCAAATCGTAATCGGTATGGCCGATGACCTTCACTCGGGCGAATTCGCCTTGCCGCAGCCTGGCTCGCACATAAACGCGGCCATCGATGTCCGGCGCGTCCGCTTCCCCGCGGCCAACGAGAAAGCGGCCACCGGCGAGCGGCGAATCTTCCGTCGCGGCGTCGCGGAGGAGCCCGTGTTCCCACGAGTTGATGCTGGCGAGTTGAAGATCCGTGGCGCTGGCGTTCTTTTCAACCAGCACCTTGATGGTCCGGCCGACAAATGATCCTGCGATCTGTCGCGCCACTTTGAGTTGTTCAGCCATGGCCTGGTCACGGCGGCGTCGTTTGACCCGGCCCGCGACCTGGTTCTCCATTTTCGCCGCCCGCGTCCCTGCTTCGCGCGAATAGGTAAACACGCCGAGCCGTTCAAATCGCGTTTGGCGGATGAAATCGAGCAGCGTCTGAAAACAGGCTTCGCTTTCGCCAGGAAAACCGACGATGAACGTCGTGCGCAGGGCGATGCCCGGAATGCCCTCGCGGATTCTCCGGATCAAATCCACGATGTACTCCCGCGACGTTTCGCGCCGCATTCGTTCCAGCATGTTGTCGTGAATGTGTTGCAGCGGCATGTCCACGTAGCGCGCCACCTTCGGGCATTCGGCAATGGTTCGAATCAATTCATCCGTCCAATGCGCCGGATGCGTGTAGAGCAACCGAACCCAGAAATCACCCGGCAGCCCATTGAGTTCACGCAGCAACCCGCAAAGCGTCGGCGCATCGGCCGGCAACGCCTTGGCCGCGGCGTCGAATCTCGCTGGCGACGCGATGGAGCCGGCGCGGGTCGGTCGAAGATCCAGCCCGTAATAAGTCGAGTCCTGCGAGATCAGGTTCAGTTCCTTGACGCCATCGGCGATGAGTTGCCGCGCTTCGGTGACGATGTCGGCCAGCCGTCGGCTGCGATGACCGCCGCGCATCCTGGGGATAATGCAAAAGCTGCACGGATGATTGCAGCCTTCGGCGATTTTGACGTAAGCGAAGTGCCGGGGCGTCAGGCGAAAGCGCGGCGTGGCAAAGTCCGGGATGTAACTCGGACGCAGGTTGACCTCCACCAGCGGACTCGACGGGGAACCACCCGCGTTGAGGGCGGGAGGCGTGGACGGCGTGTCCCCAAGAATGAGGTGGGGACGGCCGCTTCCCCGCGTTTTGTCAGGAACACGCCGTTCAACGGGGACGAGCCGTCCCCGCCCCGGCCGGCTCACTTGCTTGAATGTTTCCGGCGTCGGCGTGACCTTCCTGGTCTTGTCGAATCGATCGGTCCGGCGAAGGTCATCCTGGGTTGTTCCCCCGGCATGCCGTCCGAGTTTGGCAACACGGGCGGCAGCTTTGGATGTGTTATTTCGAGTTTTCCCGATCACATCGGGATTCCGGATTCGCTCGGCACGGTGTTGCAGCGCCCGTTGCACCACCTCGGTCACCTCTGCGACCTGGTCGATGCCCATGAATGCGTCCACTTCCGGCAACGCGGCAGGCAATTGGTCTCGAAACCGCTGCGGCAAACAACCGGAGACGATCAGCGCCTGGCCGCGATTGTGCGCCTCACGCAGTTGCGCCGATTCGAGGATGGCTTCGATGCTTTCCTCCTGCGCTGAGTCGATGAACGAGCAGGTGTTAACGATCAGCGCGTCGGCGCTGGCGGCATCGTTGGTGATTTCGACGCCCTGCCTAAGCAGCGAGCCGAGCATAATCTCGGCGTCCACCAGATTCTTGGCGCAACCGAGCGAGATCAAGCCCACGCGCGGCGGGCGCTTGGTCAGGGCGTTTTTCACAGAGGGGAGAAGCTACGCGAACGGAACGCCACAACGCAATCTTGGAAATGGGGGTTTGGGTGTTGGTGTTTCGCTCAGAGCCGGCTCAAAATCTGAGACGCGCCGAGCGATGGTGACCCCAATCGGTGGCGAGTTGGAATCCGTGCAGGAGAAGGAGAAGCGGGGACCGAAAAAACGCTGAGGCTCGGCTTGGTCATCCACGGTTGAACAGTCATGGGCGCGTAACGAGAAGCCCCTGCTGGGGGCGTGCCTGGACGAGCCAGAGGTCACTACCGACCACCGCGCCTTCGATATCCTGCGGGGTCCCGAATGCGGCTTCGATCAACCGGCCGACCGCGCCGAGTCGTCGGCCCAGTTTGCGACGCAGTTCAGCATCGCGCGAAAATGGCACGGTTGAATAGTCAATCCTCTCTCGCGACAAACCCCCGCCCGCCTTGGGCCGGAGCCCCGAGCTGAAATTGGCGAAGGCGAGCGTGCGCGCCTCGCCCGGTGCTTTATCACAAACGAGCCGATAAGGATTCCCGCGCGTGGCTCCGGAGACGAGGGTTTCACCCAGGCCGAGGGCGAGCTCGGCATAAACTTCGGCGGTGTTTCGGTTGATGGGGTTGACGGTGTGAAGAACAAAAGACAGATCCGGGGAGACCATGGCCTGGACCAGCACGGCCATGTGGGCGTGCTCGTGGAGAATACCCGTTTGGCGGCGGCTAACTGCCGCTCGGTCGGTCCACAGCGAGGCCCAGACGGTGCGGATCGCCGCGGCTGCATTTGCTGGCGTGACGTCGGGGACTGACTCGTAAAGGCCGGCTCCCGCCAGCTCAGGCAGATCCTCGCAGTTGGAGCTGGAGCGTACCATCAAGCGTGCCTCGGGCCCGAATCGCTTGGCGATTTCAGCGAGAACCTCGCGCGGCACTCGGAGATTCTGTATCAGGTTCCGCAGGCCCGCCGCCGCCGTGGCCCACTCCGCTTGAGGCAACTGGTCGAAACCGCCGGACAGGCGCCGGTATTCGCTTTCGACGCGCGGGTCTTTACGCAGGGCCGCCTCAAGGACGCCAAAGGGTATCGCCAGGCCGGAGGGAACTTTGAAGTCGGCCCGGCTTCTGACCGTCAATTCGGCCAATCGCCTGGTGCCATCCGCTTTGTGGCCGACCGTTTCGAGAGTCACTTGTTCCAACGGGAGGCACGTCGGTTCAGGGCTCAGTTGAACGGCATGCATTTGACCCGCCAAAGAAACCTTGGCCGACGCGCGCGATGCCGGGGTCTTCGGGTGCTCCGCGTCCTTCTGGTCCCCAGGAGCCGCGGGGGCAATGGCTGGAAGCGCCTGGCAATCCACCTTTTCGGCGGTCGCAGTCAGCTTCACCAGCCGGCCTGCGAGCGCCTTGAGCTGTTCAAAGCCGGCCGTTTCCTCGCTGGTCACAAAAACCACGCCGGCCTGCCGCGCGCGAACTCCAAGATGCGAGAGGTGAGGCATGTCGTGCGCCAGCACGATGCCGGCTATGCCGGGGGGAATCTCTTCGTCGCCAGTTGCTTGGTCGAGCAGGACCACCCGCGCCTCCGGCGACTGTTGATCCGATGCCGAAAGTGTGTGGAGGACCAGCACGCGGCCAGTGGCCACGCCGCCCACGAGGACATCCCAAGGTGGCAGCGCCAGGTCGCGGCGAAGCCAGCTCAGGAGCAGCGAGGTCAATTTCGCGAATTGGAAAATGATGTGGCGCCGCAGTTCGTCCTCGCTGAACAGGAGAATGGCCTGATCGGCGACGCCGAGGGCGCGTCCCAGCTTTTCGGCGCGAGGTGGAAACAGCGCGAGGATGCGCTGGCTGTGATCTTCGGCCAGACGCCGGGCGCGATCCGCGGTCGCTTTGAGGCGAAGCAGGTGCTCACGGTTCGCTCGCTCGAACTCCTGGTTCCAAGCCCGCGATTCCGAGGCGATGGCGCCGCTCTCCTCGGGTTCGAGGTGGCTAAGCCGGAGGTTTTCAGCGGAGAGTGAAAGTGCGTGGAGCAGAGGAGACCACGGTGGTGGCGGAGCCGCGTCGGCAAGTGGAACGCGGACCTCGGCTTGCAGGCCGTTGGTCAAATTGCTCAGCAATGCGAAGGCGAAGTTTTCGAGCTCAATGTCGGTGTGCAACGCGTCGTCGGTCGCGGCCTCGAGGTTCTTTGTCGACGTGTCATGGAAGTCACGCCGTAAATCGGTCAGAGCGGTGAGCGCATCCAGTTGTTGCTGGAGAGCGGCCTGTTCCTGCTCACGACCCATGAACCGGTACTCCAAATTAGTGGCACGGGCGTCCTGCCCGTGCGAATCGTCCGACCGACACACGGGCGAGACGCCCGTGCCACTACCACGCGGTTCCTGAAGAGAGGAAGCGGACTCTTTCCGGACCAGGAAGGAACGGATCAACGCGGCCCGGCTCGGTGCGGCGGTTGGAAGCAGGGCATGCAACCGTTCTTCGAGCGAGCGGGCGTTAAAGAACTCTTTCAGTTCGTCATGGAAGATCTTGAATTGGTCGACGAAGGCGGCGGAATAGTCCGCCCCCTGAGCAGTGATGCGGTCGAGCAAGGCTTGCGAGGTGGCGAGATCCTCCGGGCCGGCGCAGCGATGCAGTTTGTTTTGGAGCGTGCGCTTGATTTCGCCTTTTAGCTCGGAAGGGATGTCGTTGCGATGGGCGATGTCGCGAATGCGGGTGAGCGGCTCGGCTCTTTGGAAGGGTTCGGCGGTGGAAGGCAGCCAGGGGTAGATCTTGCGAACCAGAAATGCGTTGGCCGGAACCGTGATCCGGGCGAGGTGCTGCTGAATCTTGAGGGCAGTGCGTGCGTGATGTGAGGGACGAAAGTGGCGACCATCTTCTTGGCAAGGGATTTGACGGGAATTGAGAAATCGGAGGTAAATGGCGATATAAGCGAGTCGCTCCTCGATTGGAGCCGGGTGGCTGGCGCCTGGTTGACGAGGGGGACTGCGCTGGACGAGGAGGTCGCGCACGACATCGAGTTTCTCGCGCCAGCTTCTGGAGCGTTGGTCGGCGGCAACCAGGGTTTGGAGAAATGCGCTTTCCTCCGGCTGACCGTGGGGCGCCGGAGTCGGTTCCCTGAGGCGCGATCCATGATCGTGCGGGTCGGCGGAAGGTTTGGTACCGGCGCGCTCGGTGGCCGGAGGCAAGTTAGGTTCCCGTCCGGCGGGAGTGCCGCCACCGGGGTCGGAACCGAGCATCTGGCGCAGGCGATCGCGGGCTTGATTTAGAAGCGATGGTGGGTTGGGCCATTGCTCCAGGATGATCGAGCCGGAGAAGTTTCGTTTGCGGAGCCGCTTGATCAGGCCGCGAATCCCGGATTCATCACGGCCGGCCGGACCGGTGAAGAGAGTTAAATGGGTGTCCGCATCGCCCCAGTTTTCGTGTAGATGCAGGTGGCCGATTGGCAGTTGCGGATCCAACCGGTCCACAAACTCCAGGTAGCGATTTCGCGTGGCGTTGCAGAGATTGGCGTGGCCCAGATCAAAGCACAACGCGACGTGATCCGCCCGTGCCGAGCGGAGTCTGCGGAGAGCGGCGAACAGCTCATTGAACAGCTCGGGCCAGTGGTCGAGTGTGTTTTCGATGGTCAGTTGGATGCCGGCTTCGGCGGTGCGCCGGATCAATGGAAGGATCGCTTCCAGGTAGGCCGGGATTCCCCGCTCATGAGCCAGATGGATATTCAGCGACACCGCCGCCACGTCTTGAGCCAGCGCGAGGTCCCGCCAGAACAGGTCAAAGGTCTCCGGCTGAAAAGGGTCAGCCTGCCAACGCGCGTGGACCGAGAGCCGCATCTGCCGCTCGCGCGCCCTTTCCCGGATCTGCCGGCGCTGCGCCTCGCCCAGATCGGTCTCATCCCAGCCGGCGCCGGGCTTTTTGTCTGGGAACCACTCGAAGGCATCGAAGCCGTTGGCGACGGCGTAATCGAACGGCTCCAGCGGTGCAGCAGCGAATGAGGTTTGGTTGCCGATGCGTATCATGGTGTTGATGGTTGAGCGCCATCGTCCAAGGTATAGCTGAGGCTGTGGGACGGTTCCATCTTTTTGGTGACAGAAGTAGTTCCGGTCAGTTTGCGATGCGCGACGGCCAGAGACTGCCGGACGTCCGCAGTCCGGATTGGATTTGCATTGGCTCCTCCAAGTGTTGCGGCTAATAACCGGAGACTATTCGCGCCCCTGCAACAATACTGATCGGTCTTCTGCTCTGTGGATCGTCCGCACTGCCTCAGACGGCTATGACCAACGCACCCGACGCGAGCATGGGGCCATCAAAATTCCGCTCCGCAGAAGATGGCTGGCTCGACGTGAGCGGATTCCTGGACGAGAAGTATGGGTTTCTCCCCGTGGTGCTGCCGATCACAGAACCGGCGGTGGGTTATGGCGCTGCCGGCGGCCTCGCATTCATCAACCAGCCCCTGGGCGAGGCCCAGGCGCCTTACGACCGGCCCAACATTACCTTCGTGGGCGGACTGGGAACCGAAAACGGCTCGTGGGGTGTCGTGGCAGGTGATGTGCGTCATTGGCTCGATGACCGGGTTCAGACCATGGCCGGCGTAGTGTACGCTTCCGTGAATCTCGACTTCTTCGGCATTGGCCAGAACAGCCTTTTGGCCAACGACCCGTTGCGCTACAATCTGGAGCCGAAGGGCGGGATGTTTCAGGGAAAATACCGCCTCGGAGATTCGCGGCTGTGGGCCGGACTCGGTTACGCGTTCGCAATAACAACCGTCGAGTTCGAGGCGCCTGCGGGTACGCCCGGGTTGCCGGACTTCAGCAGTGAATCAAATGTTGGTGGCCTGACTCCGTCACTGACCTTCGACACACGAGACAACATGTTTACACCGACTCGCGGCACCTATGCCGAGGTGTCGGCGGGATTGTTCAGTAAGGCGTTGGGTGGAGACGATGAGTTTCAACGCGTGCGGCTCATCGCGATGCAGTTCATTCCTTTGCATTCCAGGCTGTATCTCGGTTTCCGTGGTGAAGCCGCAGCAAGTTTTGGGGACGAGCCATTCTATCTTCGGCCATTCATTTACCTGCGTGGCGCGCCGGTGATGCGTTATCAGGGTGAGGAAACGGCGCAGATCGAGGCCGAAGTTCGCTGGCAATTCTGGAAGCGCTACAGCCTGGTGGGTTTTGTTGGCGGCGGGGCGGCCTGGAATGACTTCAACCGCTTTGAAAACACACAGACGGTCGTGACCGGCGGCACTGGTGTCCGCTACGAATTGGCCCGTAAATACGGAATTCACATGGGCCTGGACGTGGCGTTCGGCCCAAATAACACGGCCGTTTATTTCCAGGTCGGCAGCGCGTGGTCGCGGCCGTGACGAACAACAAAACAAACTTGGTGACCCCACCAGGAATCGAACCTGGATCTCAAGTTTAGGAAACTCGAGCTCTATCCATTTGAGCTATGGGGTCGGCTCGGGAGGAGCATAAGGGCAACAGCTTGTGCGGGCAACTTCGGGTTAATCCACCGAAAGTAAGGCTACTCATTTCCCTATGATGTCCGGGAAATCGCGCAGGAGTTGAGACTTGCGGCGCCGCGCAGCTCTGCGATCGGCGCGGCGTTGCGAGTTCGCGACTCGACCGAAACGCATGAGGTTGGCTCCGGCCCCCACCGGATTGCCCACGCGCTGCGGATCCCAGAGCCGCGCTACATGTTGGCCAGAGAACATTTGCCGCCATACGAAACGATTTGCAAAGTAAGAACCAAACATGCGTGAGCGAGGCCTACGGCACGGACACCGTCACATCACTTGTGGAAGTGTTCCCCGCCGCGTCGGTGGACTCGACCGTGACCGTGTAAGTTCGTCCACGTCCCTTCGGAGCACGCTCCGCGCGCAACTGAACGGTCAGGTCCCCGGTGATATTCCAGTCCGGCGCCAGATCGCCCTTGAAAAGCCCGCTGATCGGATCGCTGCTCTTGACCGACTTGATCTTGCTCGTCACCGGCCCGCAGTTGTCAGTCGCGCTCGCCTGCACCCGCACCGACACCATCCGATGATCCGCCGGCTTCAGAACGTTCGGTGTCGCCGCCAGGCTCTGCACCGTCGGTGGCGTCGTGTCTTCCACGGTTATCCTCGTCGAGCAACTCACCCCACTGGATTTGCCGTCCGTAACCGAAACCTGAACGTCGTGTACGCCCGATTCAAAATTCGCCGTGAACCCAACGGTCGTTCCGGTTGCCGAAATGGCCGAGGGCACCTCGTTCGCCTGATACGTCACGCCGTCCACCGTCCAGAACACCACCAGCGGGTCGCTATCTTCATCGCGCACACCCACGCTCAGCTCAGCCACTGCGCCATTGTTGCATTGCAAGGTGGCGGGCGACGGACAACTGATCGTCGGGGCGTGGTTCGAGACCGGCTCCACGCTGGTCCGCAGGGTGACCCCGGGCAGCGCATCCACTGCATCCGCCGGCGTCAGTGCTATCCCGCGCGCCGCAATGCTGAACTGGCCGCTGGTCGAGGTGCCGGACAACACCGCGTTATTGGGACGCTCCAGCAGTTCATTTAAGGAGATCACCACTGACACCCAGGCATCGCCTCCAATGCGCGCACCGCTCACCGTCGATGCCGCGATGACTGTGGACTGACCGATCTTTCCCGGCCAGTTCTCCGGCAGATCGATCGAAAAATATCCGGAACCGATCCCGGAGGACGAATCGACGTCGAAGGTGTAGATAGTCGCGTTAGAGTTGAGGAAACCAGCGAACGCAGCAAAGGCGATCACTCCGATCTGTTTGAGCTTTTTCAAGACCATAGACGGAGATGCCTTGCAATCGCCATACCAACGCAAATCGCGAATCCTGAATCGTCACATCAACAACTTAGGGAGATAATGGTGGCGCATTTCGTGCAAATGCAGGAATTCAGACCTGCAGCCGCATTGCAATGTGATGGCGGTCTGCAAAGAACCAGAAGGAGATCGCTCGGGTCAATTCCGAGCGCCCTCGGAGGAGCGCGATCAGGTATCCAGGTGTCACCGTTAACAGGACGGATTGAGAATTGAAAATTGAGAATTCTGAATTGTGCCATTGAAAGACGGTCGCGTCAGAGCGACCGCGCTCCGGCTCAGTCAATGGGCCATTTCTCGATTCACAATTCTCAAATTTAAATTCCCCTCACCCTTGGCAGCTAACTCGCGGCGGCCAATTCAGGTTGAGCGCGACACCCGGCGGCGTTCGAAGAAAGGCTTGCGACGAAGAGTGAACTCGATCAAAGGAATGGCCGTGCGAACGCCAGTTTGTCTTCTTTCGTCGCTCGCCGCTCTGGGAGCGCTCGTGGTACCAGTGCAAACGTCAGTGAGCTCAGAATATGGTGTTGTTGTCCGGAACGGCACGCTCTACGACGGCGGCGGAAACGCGCCATTCGTTGGTGATGTCGCGATCAATGGCGACGTGATCGCGGCGGTCGGCAAGTTGGAGAACGCTCGCGGCAAAATTGAAATCGACGCTAAAGGCCTCGCCGTCGCGCCCGGGTTCATCAATATGTTGAGTTGGGCGACAGAATCTCTGATCCAAGATGGCCGTTCGCAAAGCGATATTCGCCAGGGCGTGACGTTGGAAATCATGGGTGAAGGAGAGTCCATGGGACCACTCAACAAGGCGATGAAGAAGGAGATGCTCGAACGCCAGGGCGATATCAAATACCCGGTCAAATGGACGACCCTCGGGCAATACCTCGATTTTCTCGCGCGGCGGGGGATCTCCTGCAACGTCGCTTCCTTCGTCGGCGCCACAACCGTGCGCATCCACGAAATTGGTTACGCCGATCGTCCCCCGACATCCAACGAGCTGGAGCGGATGAAACGGCTTGTGCGTCAGGCCATGCAGGAGGGCGCGCTCGGCGTCGGTTCGTCCCTCATTTATGCGCCGGCGTTTTACGCGAAAACGGGCGAGTTGATCGCGCTGGCCAAAGTCGCCTCGGAATTCAACGGCATGTACATCTCGCATATTCGGAGCGAAGGAACCCGTCTGCTCGAGGCCGCGGACGAGTTGATCACCATTTCCCGCGAAGCAAAGATCCCCGCTGAGTTCTACCACTTGAAAGCCGCCGGCCAATCCAATTGGAACAAACTCGGCGCGCTCATCCAAAAAATCGAAGCCGCCCGCGCCGGGGGACTTCGCGTTACCGCCGATATGTACACTTACACCGCGGGCCAGACCGGTCTCGACGCGGCAATGCCGCCTTGGGTGCAGGAAGGCGGATACAACGAGTGGGCCGGGCGAATGAAGCAACCGGCCATTCGCGCGCGACTCAAACGCGATATGGACACGCCCACAGATCAATGGGAAAACTTTTTCGTCGCCTCGGGTTCACCCGCCAATATCTTGCTGGTCGGGTTCCGGAACGACAAACTCAAGCCGTTGACCGGCAAAACGCTCGCGGAAGTGGCGGCGATGCGGGGCACGTCGCCGGAGGAAACGGCGATGGAC
>Ga0207670_10001533_pt1 | contig 12140 bp, 13 predicted proteins | sample KBSS23HmetaG_FD_184339 | JGI IMG/M metagenome (GOLD analysis project Ga0207670, IMG submission 184339) | Switchgrass rhizosphere microbial communities from Kellogg Biological Station, Michigan, USA - KBS S2-3H metaG (SPAdes) (version 2) | ecosystem: Host-associated > Plants > Roots >... | reverse complement strand
GCATCGTCGGCATGCCCAATGTCGGCAAGTCGACGCTCTTCAATGCGCTGACGCAGACAGCGGCGGCGCAGGCGGCGAACTACCCGTTCTGCACCATCGAGCCGAATGTCGGCGAGGTGGCGGTGCCTGATCCGCGGCTCGACACGCTGGCGGCGCTCGGCAAGTCCGAGCAGATCGTGCCGACGCGGCTGTCATTCGTCGACATCGCGGGCCTCGTCCGCGGCGCCTCGAAGGGCGAGGGCCTGGGCAATCAGTTCCTCGCCAACATCCGCGAGGTCGACGCCATTGCCCACGTGGTGCGCTGTTTCAAGGACGACGATGTGACCCATGTCGAGGGCCGCATTGATCCGGTCGCCGATATCGAGACGATCGAGACCGAATTGATGCTTGCCGACCTGGAAAGCCTGGAGAAGCGCGTCGATGCGCTGGAGAAGAAGGCCAAGGGCTCGGGCGAGGAAGCGAAAGAGGCCAAGGCGGTGCTCGATCTCATCGAACGGTCGCTTACCCTGCTCCGCGACGGCAAGCCGGCACGCTTCGTCGAGCGCAAGTCCGAGGAGGAGAAGCTGTTTCACCAGCTCGGCATGCTGACCTCGCTGCCGGTGCTCTACGTCTGCAACGTCGACGAGGCGTCGGCTGCAACCGGCAACGATCTGTCGCGCCAGGTCGAAGGCCGCGCCAAGCAAGAGGGCGCCGGCTGCGTGGCGATCTCGGCCAAGATCGAGTCGGAGATCGCCGCGCTGCCGGCCGAGGAGCGGCAGGGCTTTCTGTCCGACCTGGGCCTGAAGGAAACCGGGCTCGATCGGCTGATCCGTGCCGGTTACGAGCTGCTGCATCTGGTCACGTATTTCACCGTGGGGCCGAAGGAGGCGCGTGCCTGGACCATCACCAAGGGCACCAAGGGGCCGGCGGCGGCAGGCGTGATCCACAGCGATTTCGAGCGCGGCTTCATCCGCGCCGAGACGATCTCCTACGACGACTTCGTGAAGTACGCGGGCGAGGCCGGTGCGCGCGACGCCGGCAAGCTGCGGCTGGAAGGCAAGGAATATGTCGTCGCCGATGGCGACGTGATGCATTTCCGCTTCAACACCTAGCGGGTTTCCCACACAAGTTGTCTCACTCTCCGCCGTCATGCCCGCGCACAGCCGTCTGAAGGACGGCGTCGCTACGCTCGCCTATGTCGCGGGCACCACGCCTTGGCACCAAAGTAAGGCATGGATGGCCGGGACGAGCCCGGACATGACGAACGTTGATTCAGTACAAGGAGTGACGGCCCTAGGAAATTCCGACGATCGCCACGTCGGAATTTCCGGCGCGGACCACGTCGCCGATCTGCTTGCCCATCAGCGCGCGCGCCACCGGCGAAACATACGACAGCGTGCCATGCGCGGGGTCGGCCTCGTCCTCGCCGACGATGCGCCAGGTTTGCTGCCGCCCGTCGTCGCGCTCAATCGTCACCGTTGTGCCGAAGGCGACCGTCGCCGGTGTATTTGGCGGCTTCACCACCTGGGCGCTGGCCCGCCGGGCGCTCCAGTAGCGCAGATCGCGCGCGATGGCGGCTTGCGCGGCGCGGTCTTCGGCTTGCAAGGCCGCGGCGTGGCGCTCCTGCAAGTCCGCAAGATTTCGGTCGATGAGGGCTAGCCCCTCCGCCGTCACGATATTCGGATGCGGCGAGACCGGCCGGTCGGGCAGCGGCTCGATGCTTCCACCATCGTCGTCCTTGACGAAGGCCCGGCTCATGCGCGTGACCTAGAGTTCGCCCCGGTTGCGGATGGCGCCCAGGTGCTCGTTGATGCGGAACACGATCAGCACGAACTCGGACACGATCCGTGCGAATAGGACGCCGATCGTCACGCCGAGCAGGCTGCCCAGCAGCATGAAGAAACCGACACCGGCGCTGGTCGTCATCATCTGCAGTGCGGAGGCAATGCCGGACAGCCCGAACAGGATGATGATGGCGACGGCGAGCCAGAAGAACAGCTTGATGATCGAGGGCGTAACGAAGCGTTCCCACTGGAACAGATCGCGGAAGCTGAACATCGTTGGTCCTCCGTCGCCAAAATCGGGTAGCGGAATTCGTGTGGCAGTTTGGTAAGCGATAAGTTTAGCAAGAATGAACAATCGTGAATGGCTATTTCCGTGTCCCATTCGCGCCGTACTTACGCCCGATCTGCGCCCCACCTGTTGACGCGCGGCGCCGACCGGTTTTTAACGGCATGGGACCTCACTCGAAAGCGCGCCGTGCCGCAATTCCAATGGGAAGACTTCACGCCGGGCCGCGTCTTCGCGCATGGCCCGCGGCGCGTGCCCCGCGGCGAGATGGTCGCATTCGCGGCCGAATTCGACCCCCAGCCGATGCATCTCGACGAGGCGGCGGCCGAGCACACCATGCTGGGCGGGCTCGCCGCCTCTGGCTGGTATCTCTGCTGCATCCTGATGCGGATGTGCACCGACGCCTTCGTGCTCGATTCCAGCTCGATGGGCGCTCCGGGTGTCGACGAGGTGCGGTGGCTTCTGCCGGTCCGTCCCGACGACGAGCTTTCCTTGCGTGCGACCGTGCTCGACACCCGCGCCTCCAAGAGCCGGCCCGACATGGGCTTCGTGCGGTTCGAGTTCGAACTGTTCAACGCCCAGGGCCAGCGCGTCATGACCCTGACCACGACGCTGATGATGGGGCGGCGGGAGCGGGCCGCATCATGAAATTCTGGGAGGATATCGTGGTGGGCGAGCGCGCCGAGGTCGGCCGCTACACCTTCAGCGCCGATGCCATCAAAGGCTTCGCGCGGCGCTTCGATCCGCAGCCGTTCCATCTCGATGAGGCGGCGGCGGCGCGTTCGCATTTCGGCGCGCTCTGCGCCTCGGGCTGGCACACCGCCTCGGTCTGGATGCGGCTGATGGTGGAACACCAGCGCCGCGAGGACGACGCACACCGGGCGCGCGGCGAGCCGGTCGCGACGCTCGGGCCGTCGCCCGGCTTTCGCGAGCTGAAATGGCTCAAGCCCGTCTATGTCGGCGACACCATCATCTACACAACCGAGGTGATCGAAAAGCGCGCTTCCAACAGCCGGCCCGGCTGGGGTCTAATGTCGATCCGCAACAGCGGGGTCAACCAGAAGGGCGAGGCCGTGATCTCCTTCATCAGTGTCGCCTTCGTCGAGCGCAGAGGCGCCGCATGACCGTGGCAACCGAGGCCGCTTCCGGCGCCGCGGTCGGCACGGTCGCCAGCAAGGCCGACGAACGCCGCGCAATCGGCGTCGCCTCCGGCGCGCATGCGCTGCACGACGGTTACACCGATCTGATCTACGTCATGCTGCCGCTCTGGCAGGCCGAGTTCGGCATCGGCTTCGCTGCGCTCGGCCTGCTTCGCACCTGCTATTCCGGAACGATGGCGAGCCTGCAGATTCCGTCCGCGCTGCTCTCGGAGCGGCTCGGCATCCCGCTGGTGCTTGCGGTCGGTACGGCACTGTCGGGCATCGGCTATCTGGTCGCGGGCGGCAGCGTCGGCTTCTGGACCTTGGTGCTCGCATTGCTGATCGGCGGGTTGGGCTCCAGCACGCAGCATCCGCTGGCGTCGGCGCTGGTCGCCCGCGCCTTCGCCGGGACGCGCTCGATGAAGGCGCTCGGCACCTACAATTTCGCGGGCGACATCGGGAAAATGTCGGTGCCGGCAGCGGCCTCGCTGATGCTGGTGCTGCTGCCGTGGCAGCCGGTGCTCGCGATCATGGGCGTGGTTGGCCTTGCGGCGGCGGTTGCGATCTTCTGGTTGTCGCCGCGGCTTCCGGCCGAGGTTCATTCCGCGGCGAGCGTCGAGAACAAGGCGGCCGCTGGTGGCGGCAGCCGCTTCGGTTTCCCGGTGCTGCTGTCGATCGGCATGATCGATAGCGCGACGCGCATGGGCTTTCTGATCTTTCTGCCATTCGTGCTGATCGCCAAGGGTGCGAGCCTGCCGACCGTGGGCTTGGCGCTGACGTTGGTGTTCGCCGGCGGCGCCGCCGGCAAGCTGGTCTGCGCCTTCATCGGCGCGCGCCTCGGCGTGATTACCACCGTGTGCCTGACCGAAGGCCTGACCACGGCGGGGATTTTCGCTTTGTTGCCGCTGCCGCTCGAAGTCGCGCTTGTTGTGCTGCCGGTGATCGGCATCATGCTGAACGGCACCTCCTCGGTGCTCTACGGCTCGGTGCCGGAACTGGTCGAGGCGAGCAAGCGCACCCGCATGTTCGGCATCTTCTACACCGGCACGATCGGCTCCGGCGCCGTGGCGCCCGCGTTGTACGGCCTCGTCGGCGACGCGCTCGGCGTGCCAACTGCGCTGATGGTGGTGGCCGGCGTCTGCCTGCTGACGTTGCCGCTCGCGCTGGTGCTGCGGCCGATGCTGCCGGCGACGTCTCGATAAAGTTTAGCGCCAATCCCCGAGCACGGCCTGGATCAGCGCCAGCGCCGCCACCGCGGCGGTGTCGGCACGCAGAATGCGGGGACCGAGCGACAGCCGCATCACATTGGTGAGCTTCAGGAGCGCGGCGCGCTCCTCCTCGGCAAATCCGCCCTCGGGCCCGATCAGCAGCGCCAGCGGCTGCGCGCTTCTGCCGGCGCTCGCCATGGTGAGCGGCAGCATCGCGCTCGGCGCCTCACGGGCACCGGCCAGCACGGCCACCGGGTCCTTCACGTCCGCCGTCTCGTCGCAGAACAACAGCAGGCGGTCCGCCTTGCGCGAGGCGAGCGCGCGAGCGAACGTCACCGGCTCGCCGATTTCGGGAACCGACAGGACGCCGCACTGCTCGGCGGCTTCGATGGCATTGGCGCGGATGCGCTCGACGTTGACGCGCTTGACCTGGGTGTGGCGTGTCAGCACCGGCTGCAGCCGGGACACGCCCATCTCGACCGCCTTCTGCACCATATAGTCGAGCCGCTCGTGCTTGAGCGGCGCAAACAGGTAGTGCAGATCCTGCGGCTCGGTCTGCGGCCGGGTCTGTTTTTCCAGGATCAGGACGGGGCGTTTGCCATCGCCAAGCGTCGCCTGCCATTCACCATCCTTGCCGTTGAACGCCAGAACCCCGTCGCCAGTCTTGAGGCGCAGCACGTTACGGAGATAATGCGCCTGCGATTTCTCGAGGGTGATCTCTGCACCGGGCTTCAGCGCGCCGGTGACGTGGAGCCGAGGGCTTCGGAAGTCGTATTGGGGCAAGGGGCGGTCCTTGAAGAGCTTTTGACCGGCTTTACGCCTCCCAGCGCGGGGGCGCCAGAGCGTGGGACTGGCCCGGCTGGAACCGAGTTTGGCGGAATTCGGCGGTGGCGGTGCGTCATGCCGCCCTATCGCCCGAATCCTGGACTTGATATTGATTGCCGTCCCCAGGGGGGTCGGGCTTGGAGACGAAGCAAATGACGCCATATCGCTTGCCCGGTGGCCGGGTTCTGGCCGTCGCATGCGTTCTGGTCGGTGCCGGGCTATGCCAGGCCGCGGCCCAGTTTCCGCCGCCGCCGGGGCAGTCCGCGCCGGCGCAGGCTGCGTCGGGAAGCCCATTTCCGCCGCCGCCGGGCACCCAGCCATCGAGCGCCTTTCCGCCTCCTCCGGGTCAAGGCCCGGCACCGACCTCCATCACGGTTGGTCCGTCTGGAGGCGGCTTTGGCCCTCCCGGCGGCGGCAGCTTTGCTCCCCCGGGTGGCGGCGGCGGATTCAGCGGTCCTCCTCCCGCCCCCACTGAAGCACAGAAGGTCTGCATGAACTTCCCGGCGCTCCGTGAGGACGTCGAAAAGGGTGCCGCCGGGATCAAGGCCGCCAGCGCACGCAAGGCGTCGCGCGAGGAAGTGTGTCCGATGTTCAAGAGCTTCGCCCTCAAGGAAGCCAAGATGGTCACCTTCCTCGAGACCAACCAAAAGCTTTGCGGTGTGCCGCCCAATGTCATCACGTCGATGAAGACCAATCACGCCGCCACCATCCGAATCCGCAATGTGGTGTGCAGTCCCGCGCCGGCCGGTCCGAGCGCGGTACCGACCTTGAGCGATGCGCTCGGCGGGCCGATCATTGCCGATGATCAGTCTGCCAAGCTGCCAGGGCGCGGCACCTTCGACACGCTGACGGGCAACGCTCTGCAAAAATGAGCTAGTGCCCCTTTGTTTCCGAAGTTCGTGACAGAGTGTGCAGCAACGTATTACGAACTTCGGAAACGGGGCACCAGCCATGATCCAGTCCGCCGGCCGCGTCGCCGATGCGACTGGAAACTGGGTGGACCAGAGCGCGCCACAGTGGGCGCGTCCCTATCTCCGGCTGACACGTCTCGACCGTCCAATCGGCTGGTGGCTGCTGCTGCTGCCATGCTGGTGGTCGGCGGCGCTTGCCGCCGACTTAAGCGGCGCCTGGGGTCCTGACCCCTGGCACATCGTGCTGCTGTTGATCGGCGCCATCGTGATGCGCGGCGCCGGCTGCACCTGGAACGATCTGGTTGATCGCGACATCGATGGGCGGGTCGAGCGTACGCGGTCGCGGCCGATTCCTTCGGGGCAGGTGAGCGTCAAGGCTGCGGTCGTCTTTCTTGTGCTGCAGGCGCTGGCCGGTCTTTTGGTGCTCGTGCAGTTCAACCGCTTTGCCATCGGCGTCGGCGTTGCCTCGCTCGGCGTGGTGGCGATCTATCCGTTCATGAAACGCTTCACCCACTGGCCGCAGATTTTTCTCGGGCTCGCTTTCTCCTGGGGCGCGCTGATGGGCTGGGCCGGCGAGCGCGGCGCGCTCGAGCTTCCGGCATTCCTGCTCTACGCCGGCTCGATCGCCTGGGTGATCCACTACGACACCATCTACGCCCACCAGGACCGCGAGGACGATGCGTTGATTGGGCTCAAATCGACCGCGCTGTTGTTCGGGTCGAATACCAAACCGATGCTGGCGCTGTTCTCGGCCGCGGCGGTGGTCCTGATCGGGGTGGCGGGACTGACAGCCCACGCCGGCCTTATGTTCATGCTCGGCCTTTTCGCTTTCGCGGCGCATCTCGCCTGGCAGATCGTTCGCATCGACATCGACGATCCGGAATCCTGCCTGCGGATGTTTCGCTCCAACCGCGACGCCGGCCTGATATTGTTCGCGGCGTTGGTGCTCGATGCGGCGGTTCGGCGCGCGTTCTGACACCCACCACGGGGCGCCATGACGGTCATCGACGTTCACACCCATATGATTCCACGCGATTGGCTTGATCTGCTCCAGCGCGAGGGCGGCGACTACGAATTGAAGCCGACACGGGCTGGGCACATGGCGATCCATCTTGCCGGCGCGCCGTTCGTGACCTTGATGCCCGAAATGTTCGACTACGATTTGCGCCTGCGCGCGATGGACGAGGCGGGCGTCGACATGGCCGTGCTGTCGCTGACCGGCCCCAACGTGTTCTGGGGCACGCGCGAGGCCAGCATCCAGGCGGCGCGGATCGGCAACGCGGCCTACGCCGAGAGTCAGCGGAAATATTCCGGTCGCATCGCTTGGGTGGCGTCGATCCCGTGGGAATATCCGGATGATGCGCTGGCTGAGCTCGCCCGCGCTCGCGCCGACGGCGCACTCGGGGTCGCGACGCTCGCCAACATGCGTGGCCGCGACCTGATCGATCCGCTGTTCGAACCGGTGTGGTCGGAGATCGACCGCCAGGGTCTGCCAGTGTTCGTCCACCCGACGATCCCGCCCGGCGGCAGGGACATGCGGCTCGACCAATTCAGCCTGGCTACCCCGGTCGGCTTCATGGTCGACACCACGCTCGCCTTCACGCGGCTGATCCTGTCGGGATTTCTCGATCGCTTTCCCAACCTCAAGCTGATCGCGCCGCATGGCGGCGGCACGCTGCCCTACCTCTGTGGGCGGCTCGACCGCTGCTATGAAACCATTCCGGCATGCCGCGCCGCCATCAAGGCACCGCCCAGCGAGTATCTCCGCCGGATTTTCTATGACACCGTCATCTACGAACCCCGGGCGCTGGAGATGTGCGTCGCGGTCGGCGGCGGCGACAACGTGCTCTACGGCACGGACTTTCCGCACAACGTCGGCGACATGAAAGGCATCCTGGCTTTGGTACGCGGATTGCCAGGCGATACAGCGAGCAAGGTCGCCGGCGAAAATGCCAGGCGGATCTTCAAGATCTAGGATCCGGAAGGCTTTAGTTTCGCGCGATGATTTCGCGCTCGCCGCGATAGACGTTGGGATGGGCGGACGGCCGGCCTGGCTTGCGCCGCATCAGGATCGACGGCCGGCGCCACTTGATGGCGGCGCGGCGCCGCCGTCGGGGCGCGGGCTGACCCACGGCGAGACGGCCGATCCGGCGGAACGGTTCGCGGAGCGCGCCGTCGCTGTCGGCAACGAGCAGCGGCACACCGAGCACGCGGGCCCAGGATTTCCATTGCGCGACGGCGTCGTCGCCTTCGGTCGCGACGAACAGCGGAACAGTGAGCCCGATGTCGCGGTGCTCCAGCATGATGGCGACGGCGGCCGGCTCGTCGCCCTCGGGCGGCAGGGTGCGCATCGTGACCCCGGCGAATTCGGTCACACGCACGCCGATTTTCATCGAAATGCCGCGCACCTCGCGGCGGAGCACAACGCGCTCGCGGTCGAGTTCGACGTTGCGAACCTGTCCGTCCGCGCCATTGTCTCGAGCCGCGTAACGGACGGGCAGGTTGTGGGGGTCGAGCCGCAACGCGCGGCTCGACCCCGGAGACGTGACTCCGGCCATGTTGACGCCTCGAAACCTTCCCAGCCGGACTTATGACGTCCGGTCATGAGACGAGCTTGCCGCAAAGCCGTCGGAATCGGCTTAAGAGGCCTGGTTAATCGCGCGTTGCATGGAGCGCATGATTGACGGCGCGTTGCCGAGGATGGTGCAATTTTTGGTAACACCCTCGAATCCAGACGCTTTGCGCACTATTTGATGCCTTGTCAGAGGCGTACACCCCTCCTAAACCAAGAAAGCCCGCATGGATTCCCTGTTCGACCAATCCAAGCTGATCGCGCTCGCCGAGCGGCTCATCAAGGCTGCCCGCGCGGCCGGCGCCGATTCCGCGGACGCGGTGGCGATGCGCTCGGTGTCGCAGTCGGTCGACGTGCGCGACGGCGCGGTCGAGGAATCGCAGCGCTCCGAGGGCGACGACATGGGTCTCCGCGTGCTGATCGGACGCAAGCAGGCGGTGGTATCGACCAACGACATGAGCGGCGACGGCGTCGCCGCGCTGGCCGAACGGGCGGTGGCGATGGCGCGCGTGGCGCCCGAGGACAAGTACGCCGGGCTCGCCGACCAGGCCTTGCTTGCGAAAAACTTCCCCGACCTTGATCTGGTGGATCGCGAGTTGCCTGACATCGGCGCGCTCGAGGCGATGGCGCGCCGTGCCGAGGAGGCCGGGCGCGCGGTCCGCGGCGTCAGCAAGTCGGGCGGCGCCTCGGCCGCGGCCGGCATCGGCGGCATGGTGCTCCTGACCAGTCACGGTTTCTCGGGCGCCTATCTCGGCTCGCGCCACAGCATCTCGATGCAGGCGATCGCCGGGGAAGGCACCGCGATGGAGACCGACTACGACTTTTCCTCGGCGCTGCACGCCTCCGATCTCGACGCGCCGGAAAAGATCGGGCGGAGCGCCGGCGAGAAGGCCGTCGCCAAGCTCAACCCGCGTAAGGTTTCGACCAAGAAAGTGCCGGTGGTGTTCGATTCCCACGTTGCCGGCTCGATCGTCGGCCATTTGGTCAGCGCTATCAACGGCGCCGCCATCGCGCGCAAGACGAGCTTCCTCAAGGACAAGCTCGGCGAACGGATTTTCGCTTCGGGCATCAACATCATCGACGACCCGCTGCGCCGCCGCGGCCTGCGCTCGCGGCCGTTCGACGCCGAGGGCGTTGCCGGCTCGCGCATGGCGCTGATCGAAGACGGCGTGCTCAAGACCTGGCTGCTCGACAGCGCGACCGCGCGCGAACTCGGACTCGTGACCACCGGTCATGCCGGCCGCAGCGCATCGTCAACGCCGTCGCCCGCCCCGACCAACCTGCATCTCGAACCGGGCCGATTGAGCCCTGAACAGCTGATCGAGGACATTGACGAGGGGTTCTACGTGACCGACCTGATCGGCTCGGGCGCCAACATGGTGACCGGCGATTACAGCCGCGGCGCCTCGGGCTTCTGGATCGAGAAGGGCCAGCGCACCTACCCGGTGAGCGAGGTGACGATCGCAGGCCATCTGCTCGACATCTTCCGCACCGTGACGCCTGCCAACGATCTGCAGTTCCGCTACGGCACCAACGCGCCGACCTTGCGCCTCGAGGGATTGACCATTGCCGGCGTCTGAGCTTCTGCGCGATCGCGACCGGCTTGCCATTGCGGTGCAAGAGGCCGGCGCGGTTGCGAAAAAATTCTTTGGCGGGCCGCTCAAGCAATGGACCAAGGGGCAGGGTGATTCCCCGGTCACCGAAGCCGACATCGCAGCCAACGAGCTGTTGCACAAGCATCTGGTCGAGGCCGGCGACGGCTGGTTGTCGGAGGAAAGCGAGAACGATCCCACGAGATTGGCCGCGCGTCGCGTCTGGGTGGTCGATCCGATCGACGGTACGCGCGCCTTCATCGCCGGCCGCGAGGACTGGTCGGTGTCGGTGGCTCTGGTGGTAGATGGGCGGCCGGTGGTTGCCGCGCTGTTTGCCCCGGTCACCGATGAGTTGTTCCTGTCGACCGCGGGCGGCGGCGCGACGCGGAACGGCGCCCCGATCCAGGCCAGCTCCGGTTCAAGCCTCAACGGCGCCCGCATCGGCGGGCCCAAGCGCATGATGGAGCGCATCGCGTTAAACGGCTCCGGCATTATCTTGATGCCGCGCATCCATTCCCTGGCGCTGCGGCTCGCGCGGGTCGCTCATGCCGAACTCGACGCTGCGGTGGCCGGCGGCAACGGCCACGACTGGGACCTTGCGGCTGCCGACCTTTTGGTGCACGAAGCCGGCGGCACGATGACCGCGCTCGACGGCCAGGTTTTGATCTACAACCGGCCCGATCCGGTCCACAGCGTGCTGATCGCGGCGGGTCGCGGGCGGCATGCTGCGTTGGCCGAACTCATCCGTGCGCAGACCAGCGAGCCGGTGTAACGTCGGGGCGCCGGGCGTGCTCGACGTAGAGGAACTGGCGATGGCTGAGGCTCCCAAAAAGCAACTGCTCCATCTCGTGATCGGTGGCGAGCTGAGCAAGCTGGATGCGACTGAATTCAAGGATCTCGACAAGGTCGATCTGGTCGGCGTCTACCCGAATTACGCGACCGCTTATGTCGCGTGGCGCGCCAAGGCGCAGCAGACGGTCGACAACGCGGAGATGCGCTATTTCATCGTTCACCTGCACCGGCTGCTCGATCCCGAGGCGCCCGGCGCGGGTCCGGCGCGCTGACCGGACATATTTTTGCATGCTGTCGCTGCGGCAGATCACCAGGTCCTATCGGGTCCAACGAGCGATCGGGGTGACGGGCGCGTATTACCTCCGCTTTGTCTGGCATACGACAAGGTTCACGATCGAGCCAGCAGGCGCAGTCGAACGGATCGTCAAACAGATGCCGATCATTCTGGCGATGTGGCACGGGCAGCATTTTTTAGCGCCATTCCTCAAGCCCAAGGATGTGCGGGCGAAGGTGCTGATCTCGCGTCACCGTGACGGCGAAATCAACGCCGCCGCCGTCGAGGCGCTCGGCAGCGAAACCATTCGCGGCTCAGGATCACACGGTCCGGACATTTCCGGTAAAGGCGGCCTGTTCGCATTCAACGCCGTCGTCCGCGCTCTGGAAACAGGCTTCACCGTAGCGATGACGGCGGATGTGCCCAAGGTCTCGCGCGTCGCCGGTTTCGGTATCATCAAGATCGCGCAGATGTCCGGCCGGCCAATCTATCCGGTGGCGATTGCGACGAGGCGGCGCATCGTGCTCGGCAACTGGGATCGCACCACGATCAATCTGCCGTTCGGCCGCGGCGCCGCCGTTGCCGGCGGGCCGATCTATGTTCCGCAGGATGCCGACGACGCCACGCTCGAGCTGGCGCGCCGCGCGGTCGAGGAGGCGCTCAACGCCGCGACCAGTCGCGCCTACGAGCTGGCCGACGGAACCGCAGAAGATGCCGCCCGTGGCTGACCGGGCCCCGCTGACATTGCAGGTCTATCGCTTGCTGACCGCAGGATCGG
>Ga0207670_10001532_pt1 | contig 12158 bp, 14 predicted proteins | sample KBSS23HmetaG_FD_184339 | JGI IMG/M metagenome (GOLD analysis project Ga0207670, IMG submission 184339) | Switchgrass rhizosphere microbial communities from Kellogg Biological Station, Michigan, USA - KBS S2-3H metaG (SPAdes) (version 2) | ecosystem: Host-associated > Plants > Roots >... | reverse complement strand
TGCATCCCGACTGACGACGGACAACGAACAATCATCGCGGAACTGCATCGCGTGTTAAGACCCGGCGGGCTGCTGTACATCAGCGATCTTTGGTTACAGCACGACGACCGAAATCTCTCCCGCTACGCACGCGATGAAGCGAAGTATGGAACGTACGGAGTCTTCGATCTACCCGAAGGTGTCACCGTCAGACACCACGATCCCAAGTGGATCCAAACCCTCACAAGCGACTTCGAAAGCGTCGCTCTCGATCACATCGAAGTCGTAACAATGAACGGCAACCCTGCCCAGGCCTTCCAATGGTTTGGAGTAAAACCAAATATCGGGACGAACATTCCTGCCGTCTAAATCGTTTAGTCCGATGTCCAATAGACACTACGAAAGATGCAACCCCGAAAAGTGGAAATGCCTACGAGGGAATGTAATCGCGCCGAACTCAACACTCTCAAACTGTCCGGCTTGACCTTAACCGAAGCACTCTTCACTCCCGGTTCCAGCACGCCGCCACACACTCACGACACAGCCAGCGTTTGTTTAATATTGACTGGCCAGGGTGTCGAGATACTCGACGGCCGCCGCCTCCTCATGCAGCCCGGTAGTGTGATCATGCGGGCCCCGCAAATACTGCATTCGGACGAGTACGGCCCCATCCCCATGCGCGGCCTAATGATCGAGCTCGACAAAAAATGGCTCGAACCCTGCCGTCATTTCTTGAGCCTATTTCAAAGCTACACGTATTTTCCAAACGGTGCGGTGTCGGCGCTGGCATTGCGCATCTATCGCGAATCGAGAATCAAAGACACCGTCGCGCCGGTTATCGTCGAGGGATTGATGCTGGAAATGCTGGGACACGCGTCACGATCGTTGATCAAGACGCCGGTTCGGCCGCCCGGCTGGTTGCTGCAAGCGCGAGATCTGCTGCACGGGCGTTTTAACGATTCGCTCAACCTCGTCGAGGTCGCAAATTTTGTCGGAGTGCATCCGACACATCTCGCGCGCTCGTTCAAGAAACATTACCGAACGACAGTGGGTGAGTATCTACGCCGGCTCCGTCTTGACTGGGCCACGCGCCAGTTGTCAGAAACCGAAGACTCGATCGCGGAGATTGCCCTCGCGGCGGGCTTCTACGACCAGAGCCATTTCAGTCATTTGTTCAAGCAGCACACCGGATTAACTCCGGCTGAGTTCAGGGCCATTTCGAACGGCGGCAATTAGAGGCTAACCACGTACACGACTGCTACGTTGCTCCAATACGTCTGAACGTCACTCAGTTAACAATTCTGCGTTGCCGAATTGGTTTGAGGGGGGTAAGACATGTCTCTTTGGACCAGCAGCATACTCAGTCTCTTATTGCTGCAGACCGTTCAGTATCCAGCACCTTCCGAAGAGCAGCCGCGTCGGGTGGTCCTTGTCAAGAAAGACTGGAGCCTCGCGCAGGCATACTCGGACGTTTTCAAGATTCTCAGCGATCAGAACCCGTGTAGCAGTTTTTATGGTGGACCACGCGCAGCGACTACCGTGCTCAACGATTTTGTCGTGCTCGTGCAGTCACAGCCGATGCAGCGAGAAGTGACGTTTCAAATGGTGGGAACACCACGGGTGCTTCGTGATCCTGCCACGGGTGCGTCATATCGACTCTTTGATCGGACGCTGGTGAACACTAACGGTTCTTTCTATCAACGCCGCGTGGAATTGATGCGTGAGTATCCTTCCGACATTGGTGACTTTGCTCCGGGCAGCCGCCAGGCAAGGGCGTTGATCCTGTTGCATGAACTGGGACACCTGATTCAGGACGAGAACGGCGATTGGCTCATCCCAGACGACGGTCACAACGGCCCGCAGAGCAAGGCCAACACGTTGCGCGTTCAGCAGGCGTGTCGCGTGCAATTGGCGACGCTGAGATAGCAGTCAGTTGTGGTTGTTAATTAGTTTAGCTCTGAGCGCTGAGTCCGCGAAGCGGACGGCAGAATAAAGCCTGGGGCGCAAGCCCCAGGATCGAGTGCAAAAGGAAATATGGACCGAGCCCGCGGAGTGGGCGGCAGCGCTGTCGCCCGTTTCACGGGCTCACGCGCCCTTTCTTTATGGCTTTCCTGGGGCTTGCGCCCCAGGCTTTATGCTGCCGTCCGCTTCGCGGACTGCGCGTCCCATTCCACGACTCGTGAATCATCGAACCTAGTTCCACAGCTCGTGAATCATCGAACCTAATAAATCCGTCTAGTTGATTCGAACCTAATCCTCGTTTCTCGGGTCATAATGAGTGCATGGCCGATGAGGCGGCATCACAGCGCGAAAGCTGGTGGGTATTGCAGGCGCAGTCTGGCAGCCACGAAGCTTTGAACGAGCTCTTCCGGAGCGTTCAGGAGCCGCTGTTTCGCTACATCGTGAGCCTTGTGAGAGACCAGCATCTGGCTGAAGACATCTTGCAGGAGGTCTTCATCCGGGTTTACCGCAAACTCCGCTGGTTGCAGGAGCCGAAAGCGTTTCGCGCCTGGACTTACCAGATCGCGTCACGCGAGGCGTTCAGATATTTGAACCGTGAACGACGTTGGACCGATCAGGTTCGCGATGAAGCGACTTTGACAGCACTGCCGGCGACCGACCACGAGCGCGAGTTTCCGCGCGAGATGATCGAGAGCTTGCCGCAGTTGGTTGGCAACCTGTCGCCGGCGAGTCGCGCCGTGGTGGTCCTGTTTTACTTGCATGAGATGTCGCTGATTGAAACGGCAGCCGTGTTGGATATCCCGCTCGGCACGGCGAAGTCGAGACTCGCGTACGGCCTGGAAAGCCTGCGTCGCAACTTCAAAGGAATGGAGAAGTGAAAATGGAAAACAGTTTAGAAGAGACAATCAGATTCAAAAGACAATTCAAACGTGCGTTGATCGTGTTTGCTGTCGTCGAGTTTATCGTCACAGCGTTTGTGCTGGGCCGCTACATCGTACAAAAGTGAAAGGGGAAAGTCATGGAACAGACCGCAAACTTAGACGCCGTCAGGGCTGCGGCTTTGGCCCGCATCGACCGCAGTGAACGTAATTTCAAGCTGGCTTTCTACGGCGCAATGATCGTGGAAACTGCGTTCGTCGTCAGCTTCCTACTGCTGGCTGACTTATCAAATCGCTTGCACTTACTGTTGTTGGTCTCGACGGTGAGCTGCTACTCGATCGTCGTGCTCGGCCTCTTTGCCCTTGGAGCGCACATCAATCGCGGCATCGCGCGTGTGCTGAAAGCGGTTGAATTGTTGCCGGATAGTCAGTGACTACGTGGTACCTCGTTGAGGATTCCGGAGATCTCGGAAGGGATGGGAAGTGAATTCGTTTCGTAAAAATTTCTAACGTTCCGCAGTACGGAAGGCGCGCCGGCAGCCTTTCGGAGTCGACTGTCGTTGTGGATAGTGAGCACCATCTCCGGCAGGCCCGCTTCGATGCGATTTTGTAGCTCACGCTCTCTTTTCGCGCGCAGCTCGGTAGCGATGAAGACGTGCTCGTGGGCTGCGTTCATGTAATAGTCATCGAATTGGAAGGTGATTTGGCCCAAGATAATGAATGTAGCCACGGCGCCTACAAGCAGACCACCGATAAATGTCAATGCGAACTTCCTCATAATCACCTCCCGCCAATGATGCAGATGAATTACGCGTCTCCTTGGAGTAGCCTTATTTACGGCGGATCGAGTAAAGCATGTGTTCTGTGCGTATCAACAAACGTTCGCCCACCAGTGCCGGTGACGCTTGCGTGAAGTCGTCCAGCGTGTTCACGTGCGATAGCTGGAATTGTTCCCCCGTTGCGATCACGAATGTTTGTCCCTCTTCGCTCAGGCAGAACAGTTTACCGTTATAGGCCCACGGCGTGGTCGTAAAAAAGCCTGCTGCCGGATCGATCCGCGTCTTGTAAATCTGCTTTCCCGTCTTTGCATCAAAACTATTCAGGATACCAGTCTCAGTCAACGTGTAAATGGCGCCCTGATATGCGACGGACGACGGCAGGTAAGTCCCACCACGTGGCGCCGACCAAACGATATACTCGTTCGACGTCTGGCCCTCCTTCAGCGAAATATCTCCGGTCGCCCCGGGACGAATCGCAAACAACGCACGACCGCGACCACCATTTAAATAAAGCAAGCCTTCGTAAGCGAAGGGCGTTGGCACCGGCGTCCCAGACACTCCCGACATGCGCCACAACTCTTTGCCCGCCAGATCGTAAGTAACCACTACGTCTGGTCCAACAGCTACGATCTCGGTGCGCTGCGGGTGCTTCCAAATAAACGGCGTCGACCATCCCGATTTCTGCACCGGCTCTCTTTTCCCACCGAGTTCGCGATTCGTGCGCCACACCTGCTTGCCTGTTTGCTTATCGTAAGCCGCGATGTATTGCTGCTTCTGGTTGTCGCTCAGGATAACGAGAAGGTTTCCAGCTAACGCAGGGGAGCTTCCCGATCCCAGATCGAGGTAGATCGGATTATTTTCCAGCGGAGTGTTCCAAGCCTGGTTGCCTTTTAAATCGAAGGCCCACAGTCCGAGGTTCGCGACGTACACGTAAATGAACTTGCCGTCAGTCACAGGAGTCTCTGAGATGAAACTATTTTTGCGATGACGACCGCCCGGTGGTTGGCCTGTGTGGAACTCTTTCGTCCATTCGACCTTGCCGCTTTTCAGGTTCAGACAATAGAGGACGTAGTGCAGCTTCACTTCGTGCGGGAGTTCGATGTCGCGCTCGTTCAAGCGCTTGATGATCTCCTCCATCGAGAGCCCTTGTTTTTCAAGTTCCGCGGCGTACTCGTTGCTGTATTCGGTGCCGGTCTGCGGCGCCTTCGACTTGCCTTCAGTGGTGGCGGTGGTTACGTACACTCTATCGCCCGTCACGATCGGCGAGGAAAAGCCGCGTCCCGGGATCTGCAGCGACCACTCGACGTTCTCGGTTTTGGACCAACGTTCGGCGAGCTTTGCGTTCGTTCCCACAGGATTCGAGTGCGGTCCCAGGAACTGCGGCCACATCTCCTGCGCGTGGATGGTAACTGATATGAACAACATCAAAGCGACGTTGCACGAAAGGATGTAGAGTTTGCGATTATTTTGAAGGTTGGGGCGAATCATTGTTTCTCTCGTGTGTGTTTTGTAGGAATAGCGCGATAGGGTCATACGCAAGGAACGTCTGAATGGTTTCTGATTGTCTCATGTTATAGTGCCGGGCGCTCCATCATCGTCTGACCCAGAAACAATCCCGAACTTAGGTGAAGAGTTTGAAAAACCAACCGTAAATCATGCCACCGGCGTTGGGCCACACGCTGAACAGAATAAAGCTGACAATTGCGAGTGCGAGGTTGACCATTCTGTAGATGGAGCCCATGTAAAACGCCGCTACTATCACGCAGGCGATCCAACACGAAACGACACCGGCTGCGTACAGGATTATCGCCATCCAAATAGGCGCGCCTGCTGCGAACTCGTGTATGACGGGCGCGGCAAAAGCCGACCAACCGATTTGCACAAAGCCGCTAAAGATGAGCCCGGTGATCACATGCGCGTCGAAGTGATCGTAGAGATTCATGCGGAAGATACGCTGCAGCAAGGCCAGCACACAGGCGGTCACAATCACTACCGTCCAAAAGATCCAATAACCCCTTGCTAAGCGCAACGCCATCGCCGCCCTGCCCATAGGCCAGAGCAGCAGCGCGATGAGCCCGAGAAAAACCGCGTTCAGAACTAGAGCGAAGAGGTAGTCAAAAAACTCTTTCTGCTCCTCGTGCAGTAACCATTTCGAAAACTGTCCCATTACAATTCTTATGCGCGGGGCTCAAGAACCGAGTCAGAAATAACAAGTCAGGAAGAGGGGCTTGCCTCCGCTCACGAACAGCGGGGCAAGCCCCTCTTCCTGACTTGTTACTTCCATCGTTGGCCTGACGGCGGAGATGTTCTCTTAGTTACTTAAAGCCCCACTTCCGTAACGCCCGGTCGCGGCGGCAGACTGACAATGGACGCGCTTTGGCGCTTTCAATTTTGATGACTCTCTCCGTCGCGCGATCTACGACCACGCGGAGACACGCGCATCCATAGCCATAATGTACGTTCGTCTCGATCCATTGCTTCGGTGAGAAAATCGGCCAATCTCCGTCGGCCTGATGTCCACCCTGGGCGCCGATGGTCCACTCGGCATCACGATCGTGAAGCCAGGCGTTCCCAGGGGTGGGATTGCTGAACCAGCCACACCGCATCTCGGATTTCTCGAGTGTAGGAGTATTCGGTGTTCGCGGTTGCGCGTTGACGAAAGCGATTGCGAGCAGCAGGAAAGTAGCGAGTTTGAGTTCCATAAGCGTCACTTTTTTGAAGAGCGTTTTGACTTTGACTTTCTTGATCCTTGCTCCTTTGTCAGGTCCACGATTTTATTGTCTTTCATCACATACACGGGCGTTCCCGTCTTGATTCCGAGTTCCAACGCATTCCGCGCGGCGCGCCGCAGAGCGCGCGATATATCTTCTGTTTCTCGTGAATGTGAACTGCCTCGCCGGCTCATCAATTACCTCCCTCTGAAATCAACTTCGGTACCGGGCCTGAATTATCGTACCACCACCATCGATCTACCAAGTTCTTATAAACGTCTTGAAAGTTACGTAAACCAGAATCAAAGCGGCGGCGAACAACAGCGCTTGCGACGTTGTTACCACCCTGGTCCACTCTCGTCTTGACACGCGCGATAGCCATCTCGGGATTCGGCAAGCTGAGAAATATGAGCTTCACCCGGTAGCCCGACTTCCGCCACCTCGGAATCCATCGCGCGTAAGCCCGGGCATTTAGTTGATGATAACCAAAATTACGGCGTATAGTGCGGGCACTCCACCAACAACGAAGCGGGCCGACTTGTGCAACGAACACAAGCCGACCCTTGAACCTCAATCTTCGATTACAACGACCCCAATCTGGCTTTTAGAATCCCTACGTGTTTAAGAACCAGTTTCTGAAGATCTACTCTTTCTTGAGAAATGGTGATGCAAGGTGGGTTTGATATAGCTTCTTCGATATTGCCGAAATCATTAAGCCAATAACGCAGGGTGATCTGATTGGCATTGTCGATTTCATACGTCCAATCACCGGCTTTGTGAGGTGCGAGATAATTGCCGGAGGAATGATGGACGAATTTCAAGCCTTCGTTTTCACCGATACAGGCGAGTAATAGACGAACGAATTCAGCGAACTCTAATTGAGTCGTTGCATGCTTCCCTTGGACCATTTCGCCGAAATCAGATCGCCTGTACTCAGGGCGCAATGAATCGTCGAAGTCTTGTCTAACGTTCTTCATAAATCTCTCGCTCGCGCATTGTTGCCATTCGAGCACCGATCAGTCGAATTACTTCATCTTGTTCAGTATACGATACAACTAACAGTCTTCGCCGCATTGAGATGCCAAACGTAATGAACCGATGTTCTTCAACGGAATGAGCGGGATCTAAATCTGTCTTGGAAAGGGGATCCAAAAGAGCAGTACTAGCTTCGTCAAACGAAACTCGGTGCTTCCACAAATTTAATTTTGCTTTTATCGGATCCCAATCAAAAGTCATTGCTGTCGTGAGGTAACAGGCGTCGTATTCTTGCGCTGCAGTATAACAGCTTGAGTCCGATACTCAACTGGGGTAAATCAAAAGTAAATCAAAAGTTTACGCAGGTACGAACTCGAGTGTTGTGAGTACTCGCTCCGGTTCCTTGAAGCCTTCGATCCACTTGCGCGAGCCTTTTGTGTTGTACTTCTCTGCGAAGGCGACCGTTACTGCGTCGCGAATGCGAGCACTGCGGACGAGTTTGCCGCGAACAGGGATTTCGAGATCATCGATCTGAATCGTCCCAGTCGGTTGCTTCCGGAAAGCACGGAACCAGCCTGTCGCCTTGTCGTTCCACGAACGCGCGAAGATTCTGTTGTCGACTACAACTACCCAGACGCCCGTGAAGCGATGCTCAGTTCCGGCGCGGACACCCATGATCTTCGCATCTCGTGCCGCTTCGATGATGGTTCGTGATGATCTCACATTATTCCCTTAGCCCGCCATGACTTCTCTGAAGGCGGTCAGGAACAGTTTCATCTCCGAGCTCGTGCCGATCGTGACGCGCAGGAAGTTTGGCAGGGCGGGGAAGAGGCGACCGACCTCGACGCCGTGGTTGCGCAAGGCGGCGATGGTTGGCCTGACTTCGCGGCGCAGATCGATCATCATGAAATTCGCATGCGAGGGGATGTAGCGGTAGCCAAGTGAATCGAGCTCTGCACAAACGCTCTTTTTCACTTCGCTGTTTAGTTTGCGGCCGCGAGGGACCTGTTCAGGATCTTTCAAACTCGCGAGTGCCGCGACGAGCGCCATGATGTTCACGCTGTCCCATGGCTGATGCGCTCTCATCACGCCGATGTTCGCGCGTTGCGTGACGCAGTAACCACAGCGTAGTCCAGCCATGCCGTAGATCTTCGAAAACGTGCGCGCCACGATCAGGTTCGGATACTGCTTCACGAGCGGGATCAGGGTTTCATAGTCTTTGCTCTCTACATAGTGATGATAAGCCTCGTCAACCAACACGATCGTGGCCGGCGAAAGCTTTGCGAGAAACTCCGACATCTCGTTCCGCGGAGTGATGCTGGCGGTTGGGTTGTTAGGATTGCAGATATAAACAAGCCCCGCGCCATTTGCAGCCGCGAGCATCTTCGGCAAGTCGTGGCGATAGTCCGACGTGAGATCGATCTTCACAACTTCAGCATTCGCAACACCGGCATGACGTGCGATGGCTTCGAAAGTCGGATTCGCGATGATGATCTTCTTGTCTTTGCTGGTGAAAGCAGCGGCGCAGAGTTTCAAAATTTCTCCGGAGCCGTCGCCGAGTAGCACCTGGTCGACCGGAACGGCGTGCAGTCGCGCCAGCTCGTCAGCCAGCATGCCCGCATACTCGTCGGGGTACCGCCACGCGAGACTGAAGCCGTCAGTCATCGCTTTCAACGCCGCTTGCGATGGTCCATAAGGGTTTTCATTTGAGCTGAGGCGGACGATGTTTGCCGGTCTCCCAAACGTAGGCATGTCACCGAGTGCAGCATACGCCGCACTCACACCAATCAACTTGGAAAAACTGCGACGAGAAAGAGTTGCGTTAGTCATCATGCCTCCTCATTTTTGCGCGGGCGCGATCTGGATCGACTTCAACAAATTCACATCTTGTTTCGCTACTTTCCCTATCACTCCCTGAAAGTAGACCTGATGATCACCACCCGGACACTGGCCGGCTATCAATACCTCGGAACCAGCGTTTTCAATCATCCGAAATTCGTCGGAGAGCGGACCACAATACGGATCGGTGATTACAAGCTTCGTATTCTTGTTTAAAGTCAGCGCCCGCGTAGGTTGACGCGGCAACAGACGAAGCGGACTGCCTCTCTTTATCAATGTCTGAAGCGTTACCGTGCCCAGCGGTTTTAAGTTTTCTGACTGGTCGTAAAATCCGTAGGAGAAGGTGTCATTACTCTTTGCGGTTAACTCACCCTCCGCATGCGTCTCAAAACGCCTGACCCCGACATCAAACAGCCAAAACGACGTTCCATAGGCCGTGCCGCCATTTTCTTCTTTTATCAACAGATACAATCGACCGCTCGAGTTTAAGAATCTGACCGGCGTCAGCATTTCGCATCTCGAGAGGATCGGAACTTTCATCCGGCCACGCACATCGGTTACAAACAAAGTGGTGCCTTCATTCTCGAATCCACATCCAGTGTTCTTGGCGTAGTAAACGTTCTTTCGACCCGGATCGAGTAACGCGTCTACTATGGGGACCGCGGTAGGCGCCGCTTCGTCGATGAGGAATTGTTTTCCGTTGATTATCGTATAAAGCTTGTGACCATCATAGTGGAGTTTTTGTGCATATGAGTTTCCAAAGCAAACGAAAAAAAGGATGGGCAAAAGGCTTATCACTCTAGTGGTCTTTCGCATTGTCGGGTCCTTTCTCATGTAGCTCACGATACCACTCCTGCATTACGTAGAACGCCTTTTTCTTCTCGCCACGATCCGAGATCAGTCCTTTGCGGTTCCAGTAATCCTGAATTCCGGGTAACGGGCGGCGCGGAGAACGGAAGTCGGTCAGGATCCAGGGAGACGTGCCGCGCAGGAAGGGGATTTTTTTCAACATTGCGAGTTGATGGCGATAGAGATCCTCCTGGTATTCTTCGGTCCATCTCGTTAGCGGATCGCCGTGATGATTGTAGAGAGCGTCGCCGCCGAACTCACTCATCACCAGCGGCTTCTGATACTTCGATTTCCATTCGAGTCGATCAGCTTTCTCCGGCAGACCATCGTACCAGCCAACATACTCGTTGCAGCCGAGCACGTCGAGGTATTCGCCGAGCGGATCGTCGATCATCTGCGTCGTCGCGTCGAGGTAGTGCCGTTCCATCGCGGCCGAGAGCAGGCGCGTGGCGTCGAGGCTGCGAGCGTGCGAGATCAGGTTTTTGAGAAACGAAAGACGCGCATCGCTGAGTGGTGTTTCGTTGGCAACCGACCAGATCACAACGGCAGCGCGGTTCTTATCGCGCGCGATCATTTCGGATAGTTGGTTGCGAGCGTTTTCGAAGGTGGCGGGATTTTCCCATTGGATGGTCCAGTAGACAGGAATCTCGGACCAGACCATGATTCCCATCCTGTCCGCCTCGCGAACCATGAACTCGTTGTGCGGGTAGTGAGCCAGCCGGACAAAGTTTGCGCCGAGCTCTTTGGCCCAACCGAGCAGCGTCCGCGCATCTTCACGACTGTAGGCACGTCCACCGCGCAAAGGCGCTTCCTCATGAATGCAGATGCCGCGCAGGAAGATCGAGCGGCCGTTCAGCAGAATGTCAGTTCCTTTAGTTTCAAGGCTGCGGAAGCCGATCTGGTCGCGCACCTGATCCGTTTCCGCTTCAACAACCACATCGTAGAGCTTCGGATTCTCCGGCGACCACAACTTTAGATCCGCGTTGAAATCGATTGCTGCAAATCCATTTCCATCCGTGGCAAATGTTTTAATGATCCCCGCCTCAGGAATTCTGATCGCGATTCGTTGTTTGAGTTTGTCGCCCGACAATTTCACAAAGCCGCTGATCCGATTTCGCGAGCCTTTAGCCAGTTGGATCAAATAGTCATGGACAAAGGTGGTTGAAGTTTCAATCAGCTTCACTTCGCGAGTGAGCCCGCCGTAGTTCCACCAATCAGTCATCAACGTTGGAACAGCATCGCGCCGGCGCTTGTTATCGACTTTGACGACGAGGAAGTTGCCGGTGTCGCGAACGAGTTTTGTGATCTCGAAGTTGAAAGGTGTGAACCCACCCTTGTGCTGCCCGACTTTCTCGCCGTTCAGATAAACGTCCGCGAAGTAATTTGCGGCGCCGAAGTAGACGAAGAGACGCGTGTTGGGCCGGCGCTGGTAATCGAAAGATTTCTTGTACCAGATCGTGCCTTCGTAGAAGAACAGTTGGTCCGATTGCGTGTTCCAGTCGCCGGGTACTTGCAGGGATTCGGAGCTGTCGAAGTCGTATTCGATCAGATCGCTTTTGGTTTTCGGCTTGGCGTTCTTAAAATAGCCGTTGTCGCTTGGTTGATAACGGTAGTTATAGAAGCCGGATTCGTACGGGTCGACGATCGTTTGCCATTTGCCGTCGAGACTCGTTGTTTTACGCCCGTCCGTGTTTGCGATCAGATCGATCTGTTGCGCCCGCACGGAGGGAACAAATGCGAGCAGAGCTAGAAGAAGGATGATTGTTTTCATCTGCGCGAGTGTAGAATTAGCCCATGTACGAGACGAAGAAACAGCGACCGCTGGCCCGCGCGAGATTTGCGCGGCGCCTGCTTACTCATTTTCTTGGTGCCATAATTGTGCTCGGCGTATCGCTTGTGTTCGGCATGTGGGGCTACATGTTCCTTGAAAACCTTGCGTGGAGAGATGCGTTTCTCAACGCGGCCATGCTCCTGGGTGGAATGGGGCCAGTTAACCCGCCGCAGACCGATAGCGGAAAGTTGTTCGCCGGAGTTTATGCGCTCTATGCCGGCCTGGTTTTCATCATAACTGCCGCACTGCTATTCACGCCGATCCTGCATCGCTTGCTGCACAAGTTTCACTGGGACGACAAGCTCTAAGTTTGTAGGGGCGGCCCTCCGTGGCCGACCCAGTCTGCGAATTCAAC
>Ga0207670_10001530_pt1 | contig 12166 bp, 7 predicted proteins | sample KBSS23HmetaG_FD_184339 | JGI IMG/M metagenome (GOLD analysis project Ga0207670, IMG submission 184339) | Switchgrass rhizosphere microbial communities from Kellogg Biological Station, Michigan, USA - KBS S2-3H metaG (SPAdes) (version 2) | ecosystem: Host-associated > Plants > Roots > Rhizosphere... | reverse complement strand
GGATACCTGCTCGGCCTCCTCTGGCTCATCGTGGTGATCGAGGTGTACGAGCGCTGGCTGGAGCGATCCACGCGCCGGGACCGATTTCGGGCCGAGTAAAAACCACGAGCACAACTTACAAGTCCCGTCCGCCGTGAACCTCCGGGGAGCGACTAACTCCCTGTGGGCCTAGGGAAATGCCGCGAAAACCGCGCGGCATAAGGGTTGCTCAACCTACCTCTGTCCTTGTTCGGAAGCGGTCAACGCACCTCAGGGGAGGCCGGCCATGAAACTCGTGCTGATCGTATCGATCGCGTGGAGTCTCATCGTCCCGAGCGCTCGAGCCACCCAGGCGGCCCCAGCCCCCACCCAGACGCCGGAGGAAGCCAGCGAGAGCCTGGCGCCGAGCACGGCGCCGCCGTGGAACCCCGAGTCCCCGGTGCCGGCGCGTCGAGCGTGGGAGCAAGTGGTGAACTTCCCGGGACGGGTGCTGTCGCTGCCGCTCATCGGCGTGGCCCGTCTGGTCGAGCCGGTCCTGACCTACGGCGAAGCGAGCGGACTGGTGCCGACGACGATGGAAGCGCGTCCGCACACCAATAGCCGCGCGCGGTGGGCGGTGAGCGCTCCGCACCTCGGAGGACGCGCGGGATTCGGCGGAGCGGTGGAGGTGAGGCAGCGGGTGGTGCAAGGCACCGAGCTCGGCGTGCGTTACGCGGCCACGACGCGGGAATACACCGGAACCTTCGTGCGGCTCACCGGTCGACCCTTGGGCCTGGTGTACGGCAGCACGTGGAGACCGATGGAAGGCTTCTATGGCGTCGGCCCGGCGACGCCGAGCAGCGGTCACACCAACTACGCGTCGAGCGCCCAATTCGTGAGGCTCGAGGCCACGACCGAGAAGCCACCGGACGCCAACTTCAACGCGCGGACCGCGGTCGCGGGATGGGTCGAGACGCGCTATCAGGTGCTGCGCACGGGTCGCGAGCCCAACGTGCCTTCGTGGGAGCTGGAGTTCCCCGAGCTCGCCTCGCGTGTGCTCGACCGCGACGTCGAGCATCTGGTCTACGGCGTCAGCATCCTCAACGACTCTCGTGCGGGTGAGCCGCACTGGGGCCACGGCACACGGTTGATGGGGTCGTTCGAGCGCCACGACGCGCCGTTGCCCGGACTGGCGCTCCATGTGGGTACGCCCGCGGGCGCGCAGTTCAATCGCTACACGCTGGAGGGCGAGACCGGCACCTCGTTCGGGCGCAATCCACGCACGCTGCGTCTGCTGGCGCGCGTCGTCGACCAGTCGATCGGATCGGGCGCCGACCAGATGCTCATCACCGATCTGTCGACGCTGGGCGGCACCACCGGACTGGCGGGCTTCCACCAGGGTCGTTTCTACGACACGGATCTCGTTCACGTGAAGGCGAGTTACATCTTCCCCGTCTCCCGGCGGCTCGAGATGGACGTCCACTCGGAATGGGGATCGGTCTACCCGGACGTCTGGCGCGATGCCAAGCTCACCAACCTGCACAACAGCTACGGCGTGTCCTTGCGAGCCGTCTTCCTGTCACCTTTCGCCGCCGTTGGAGTGAACTTCAGTCGTGAAGGCGCACGAGTCTCGTACACCTTCGGGAGGGTCGAATGAGACCAGCCATGATCTCGATCGCGGCGCTGGGTCTGCTGACGAGCGTCGTGGGCGTGTCGCAGGCCGCGGCTCCCGCGAAGAAGGACGCCAAGCCCGAATCGCGAAGCATCTCGGGCGCCTACGACCTGGTGCACCAGAGCGTGTTCCGTCCGGCGGCTCGCGCGTTCGACGTCCCGCGGCTCGGCCGCAAGATCACCGGCCATCCGCGAGAGTCCGCGAACGTCGACGAACAGGATCATGTTCGTCTGCCGAGCACCTGGTGGCAGCCGCGGATCGGCTTTCGTGAAGTGACGGTGGAACAGATGCTGAAGGGGCCGGGTTCCGGACAAGGCCCCGCTCCGGGTCCGTGGACCGTGACCAAGGCGAAGAGCGCGGGGGTTTCGGCAGGCTTCCAGATCGAGGATTCGAAGGGGGACGGCTTCATCATCAAGTTCGATCCTCCCAAATTCCCCGAGATGGCCACCGGAGCCGACGTGATCGGCTCGTACCTGTTCTGGGCGGCTGGCTACAACGTGCCGGAGAACACCATCGAATGGTTCCGGCGCCAGGACCTCAAGATCGGCAAAGATGCGACCTATTCGGACTCGCGCGGGCGCAAGCATCCGATCACCGACGACTATCTGAATGCCTTGCTCGCGCGGGTGGCGCCGCGGCCGGACGGGAGCTATCGGTGTGTCGCCAGCCGGTACCTGGATGGCAAGCCGATCGGCCCCTTCCTCTATTCGGGACGCCGCAAGGACGATCCCGAGGACATGATTCCGCACGAGCTGCGCCGTGAGCTGCGCGGCATGTGGACGGTGGCCGCGTGGGTCAACCACGCCGATGCGCGGGCGCCGAATACGCTCGACATGTGGGTCACCGACGGTGGACGATCGTTCGTGCGACACTACCTGATCGACTTCGGGTCGATCCTGGGATCGAGCGCATTGTCGCGGCGCCGTGATTACGCGACGGGGTTCGAGTACTACATCGATTACGGCGCCATGGTTCGCATGGTGCCGACGCTCGGCCTGTACAAGCCCAAATGGGAGAACGTGGTGGATCCTGAGATGCCGGCGGTGGGCTTCATCGAGTCCAAGAACTTCGATCCGGAAGATTGGCGTCCAGACTTTCCGAACCCCGCGTTCGACGAGCGCACGGTCCGCGACGCGCGCTGGGGCGCCTGGATCGTTTCCGGCTTCACCGACGATCACATCCGCGCCGCCGTCGCCGCGGCGCACTACACGAACGCCTCGGTTGCAGGTTACCTGACCCGAGTCCTGATCGAGCGCCGCGACAAGCTGGTTCAACGCTGGCTGGGCACTCGAGGGCCTACACTGATCACTTCCCGATGAGCCGCGACGTCTCGAGAAGGGCGCCCGGCCCCGGTTGGCCGCGTGCGTCGGCGGCGCTCCTGCTCCTGACGGCGATCGGCGTCACCGTGGTGATCGGATGCGCCGCACCGGGGCACCTCAAGTACCAAGCCGCCACCGTCGCCCCGGTTCCGAAGGACACGGTGGTGGCGGACTTCACCGGCCGCGCGCGCCGGGTTCAGACCTGGCATCCGATGTTCAGCGACACGCTGATCGGGCTCGTGCCTGGGACCAGCGACTCGTCGAAACGCTACCTCGGTCGGCTGCGGAGTGGCTTCACGGCGGACACGCTCAACTTCATCATCTTCGGGGACAACCGCCCGGGCTGGCGCGCCACTCGACTGCAACCGGAGTACTCGGCGCTCAAACAGATCGTCTCGTTCAACCCCGTCGACATCGTGCGCGGACTGTTCGCGATCCCCGTCATGCTGTTCGACGGGCTCTATCCCGATCTGGCGTTGGTGCGCGACATGCCCAACAAGATCCGTAACATGCCGAATTGGGGTCGGGAAAAAGAAGTCGTGAGCGCCATGCTGGCCAAGATCGATTCACTGAACGTACGTGGGCAGACCGTCTCCGCCGTGGTCAACACCGGAGACCTGGTCGAGGACGGTCGCATTCCTCAGCACTGGGAGCGCTTTCTCAGGATCGCGCAGCCGCTCACCTCCAGGGTCCCCTACTTCGCCGTGGCCGGGAATCACGAGCGCACCGACACCGAGCTCGGCGTCGAGAACTGGCGCACCGCCACCGGGCTTCCGGTCGGCGGTGATCGTCTCTACTACTGCTTCGACTCGGCGGATGGCTGGGTGAGGTTCATCGCGCTCGACACCAATCCGATCGTGGATCCGAGGAATCGCTGGACGCGAGCCGTGCAGGTCAAGTACTCGGACGAACAGTTCACCTGGCTGGTCGATCGCGTGAAGGAGCACAACGGCCCGGTGCTGGTGATGATGCACCACCCGCCCTTCTCTGCGGGGTTCCACCGCGACGAATGGCAGCGCGACCCGGTGCTCCGGGAGCGCCGTGTGCGGATGGTGCGCGCGCTCCACGAGGCGGGGATCTCGATCCTGGCGAGCGGCCACGAGCACGCCTACCAGCGCGCCCTGATGACCTGGCCGGACGCGGTGCTCATCACCATCATGAGCGGTGGGGGCGGCGCTCCGCTTCACGCCGTGCCGCAGACTTCGGTCGCTGGCCCGATGTTCGCCGACTACAAAGTCGCCGGAGGCGTGATCAAGTCGGAGAACGTGGTCACGGCCCGCGTCTTCAACTTCGTGCTGATGCGCCTCTGGTTCGGAGGCGGGGAGTTCTTCACCTACGCCGTGGACCAGAACTCCAAGATGACCGAGATCGACAAGGTCCAGATCGATCTCAAGCGCTACGGCATTCCCAAGATCGACCAGAAGAAGATGCCGTTGCCGCCGCAGAAGGGTCCGAGCGAACCGGTCGCCCACGAGGACATGAAACCCGGCACGGCCGCCAAGCAGGACTCCGTGTCGGCCAGCAAGCGCATTCTCTCGAAACCGCCACCCGGCAAGAAGACGTCCGGGGGCCGCTAGCCCGCTCGCTCACGGGAGGAGGAAACGATGCACTCGACCACGACGCGCCCGGTCCCGGGTTCGTGGCCGCGGCCTGCCACGTCCAAGGGCCCGCTCGACCGGCTGCTCGGGCTGCTCGCCGAAGTCCAGGCCGGCGAAGGCGCGACGGCCCTGATCCTGATGGCCAACATCTTCCTGCTGCTCGCCGCGTACTACCTGCTGAAGACCATCCGCGAGCCGTTGATCCTCACCGTGCCGGGCGGCGCCGAGGTGAAGAGCTACAGCGCCGCGGCCACGGCCGGGCTGCTGATGATCATCGTGCCGGCCTACAGCGCGCTCGCATCCCGGGTCTCGCGGGTTCGCCTCATCAATGGCGTGACGACGTTCTTCATCGCCTGCCTGGTCGCCTTCTTCCTGCTCAATCGCATGGGCGTGCCGATCGGCGTCGCCTTCTTCATCTGGGTCGGAATCTTCAACCTCATGATCATCGCCCAGATGTGGGCATTCGCGAACGACGTGTACTCGGTCGATCAGGGCAAACGCCTGTTCGCCATCGTGGGCGTCGGCGCTTCGCTGGGTGCGATTGCCGGTGCGTTCGCCACTGGGCAGCTGGTCAAGCAATGGGGCCCGTATCCCTTCATGCTGGGCGCCGCGGCCATGCTGGCGATCTCGATGCTGTTGACCAACATCATCGATCGTCGCGAGCGCCGGCTGCACGACGCCCGGATCACCGCAAGTACCCAGGCTTCGGCGGATCACGAGCCCGCAGCCGCCGAGGGGAAGCACGGCGAGCCGGTGCGCGGCCGCAGCGGATTCGCGCTGGTGTTCTCGGACCGCTACCTGCTGTTGATCGCGCTGCTGATGCTGGTCTACAACCTGGTGAACACCACCGGGGAGTACATCCTCGGCAAGACGGTGGTGAATCTCTACAGCGCGTCCCACGGCGCGGGAACGCTGGACGAGAAGAAAGTCATCGGGGAGTTCTACGGCAACTTCTTCACGCTGGTGAACATCATCTCGGGACTGATCCAGGCCTTTGTCGTCTCGCGCGTGATCAAGTACTTCGGCGTGCGCATCGCCCTGCTGGTGCTGCCGCTGGTGGCGCTCGCGGGCTACGCCTCGATGGCGTTCATCCCGGTGCTGTCGTGGATTCGTGGCGTGAAGCTGGCCGAGAACTCGATCGACTACTCGCTGCAGAACACCACGCGAAACGCCCTCTACCTGCCGACCAGCCGTGAGGCCAAGTACAAGGCCAAACAGGCCAACGACACGTTCTTCGTGCGTTTCGGCGACGTCGCTTCGGCCGGACTGGTCTTCGCCGGCACTACCTGGCTCGGGTTCGCACCCCAGCACTTCGCGCTGACCAACGCGGCGCTGACCTTGATCTGGTTGGTCCTGGCGATCGCCATCGGACGTCACTTCCACCGTCTCGCCGAACACGCGCCGCCGTCGGCCTGACCGATGGCTGCAAGAGAATCCGTGTTGGCGGGCGCCACCCGGCGCTTGGGGCTCGAGCCGAGCGAGATGAGCGCGCTCGCGCTGATGGGCGCCCTGATCTCGGTGCTCTTCTGCGGCTACACCATTGCCAAAGTCCTGCGCGACGCCCTATTCATCTCCGAGTTCGGAGCCCTCGCCCTCCCCTACGCCTACGTCGCCGTCGCGATCGGCTCCGCCATATTCGTGTGGCTCGAGACCGCGATCTCGCGCCGCTTCACGCGCCTCGACCCGATGCACTTCAACCAGATGCTGGCGATCCTGATCGGCACGGGTCTGGCCTTCGCCTATCCCTTCGTGCGTCACTGGACGGCCGCGGCGCTCTACGTCTGGACCGGCAGTCAGGTGCTGCTCCTGCTCTCCCACTTCTGGGTGCTGGCGCTCGACGTCTGGGACTCGCGCAAGGCGCGCAACGTGTTCCCGGTGCTCTCGGGCTTCGGACTGCTCGGCGGTCTGGTGGGTGGAGGGCTGGCGGCGTGGCTCACGTCCGTCGTGCGCCGGGAAGGCCTGATCTGGCTCATGACGATCCTGCTCGTGGTCGCGCACCTGCTGACCCGGATCATCGAGTTGCGCCACCGCCGCCGGCCGCGACTCGCCGAGGCTCAGTCCACCTTGTCCCGCTGGAGCATCGTGAGTCGGTCGAAGTACATCAAGATCTTCGTGATCGGGCTCGCGCTCTCGGTGATCGTGTCCACGCTGGTCGACTTCCAGTTCAAGTTCTTCATTCAGAGGCTCTATCCCAATCCTCACCGGCTCGCCGAGTTCCTCGGATTGTTCTACGTCGGTCTCAACACGCTGGCGCTGGTCTTCCAATTCGGCATCGCGGGATGGTTGCTGCATCGCCTCGGGCTCGGCGCGTCCACCGGACTCCAGCCGACGACGGTGCTCGCGTTCGCGATCTGGACCATTCTCGGAGCCGGCGGCTGGATCATCGTGGCCATGCGCTGGGTCCAGGGTGTCGTGTTCCAGACGCTGGGCAAGGCCTCGTCCGAGATCTACTACGCCGCCATCCGGCCCACCGATCGCCGGCGAATCAAACCGGCCATCGATACGCTGGTGGAGCGCTGGTCCGACGCCGCGGGTGGCCTTCTCCTTCTGTTCATGCTCTATGCCCTGCGCTTGCCCCTGCAGGCCATCGCCGCACTGACCGCCGCCCTCGCCGGGCTGTGGCTTCTGGTCCTGCTGCGACTGGACCGGCAGTATGGAGAGGCCTTCGAGCTGGCACTCAGCCGGCGATGGATCGCGCCCGAGGAAGCCACCGAACTGATGCGTATTCCATCCGCGCGCCGTGCGGTGCTCGAAGCGCTGCGGAATCCCGACGAGCGCCGCGTGGTTGTGGCGCTGGACCTGGCTCAACGCGTGCGCGACCGCGCCGCGATCGACGCGGTGCGCGAATGCCTTCGCCGGCCTGCGCCGGCGGTTCGAGCGGCCGCGATCCAGGCATTGGAGAATCTCGGAGCGCGCGATCCGGAAGGCGAGATCGACGCATGGCTCGACGATCCGAACGAGACCGTGCGGCGCGCCGCCGTGAGCTACCGGCTGACACGCGGCCGCCATCCGGTCGATGCCGCGCGCGCGCTGCTCGGCAGCGACGACGTCATGACGCGCCGATTCGTGCTCGAAGTCATGCTCGACCACCCTCAGGTGGGGATCGCGCTCACGCCCGAGTGGGTCGAGACCTGGCGCGGCTCGAGCCGCGCGGAGGAGCGGCAGCTCGCCGCGCTCGCGCTGGGTGTCCTGCCGGGCCGCACCGTGGACGCCATGCGCGCGCTGCTGGGCGATCACGACATCGAGGTGCGGCGCGCGGCGCTCCAGTCCTTGGCCCGGCGGCCGCTTCGGGAGCTGCTCGATGCCACGCTTCCCATGCTGCTCGACAGAAGCCTCGCGCACGAGGCTCACCTGGCGATCGCCGCCATCGGTGCGCCGGCGGTTCGGCCACTGCAGGAGTGGCTGCGGGGTCTTCACGGGCCTCCGGGCCAGATCGTGGCGGCGCGAACGCTGGCGCGCATGGGAAAGCGGCACGCGATCAAGACGCTGCTCCCGTTGACGCGCAGCCGTGACGTATGGCTGCGCCACCTCGGCCTTCAATCGCTGGTCCAGATGCGGGTGGATACGAACCAGCCGGTGCTGTCGAGCGGCGCCGCGCATCGACTGTTCTCGCGCGAGCTGAGCGACTATCGCCACTGGCTCGTGCCGGCGAAAGCGCTGGCGTCCTATGAAGCGCCCGAGATCAAGCTGCTGGCCGAGAGCTACGAAGAGAGCGCCGCCATGGCTCTCGAGCGCGGAATCCAGGCGCTGGCGTGCTGGTACGAAGCGCGGCCTTTGCTTGGCGCGCTCGAGCGGATGCGCTCCCGCGACTCCGAGGCGGTCGCGGTGGCGCTCGAGTATCTCGGACATCTCCTTCCCCGCCCGGTGTTCCAGCCGCTGAGCCAGGTCTTCGAGTCGGCGAGGACTGACGCGGTCCCCGCCGAGCAGCCGCTCGGGAATTGGATCCGCATGGCCTGGAACTCGGAAGATGCCTGGCTTCGGGCGTGCGCGGTACGCGCCTCGCGTTACGATCCCACGATCGATTTGGGCTCGCTCGCGCTCGAGGACGGCGTACCGGAGATCGTACGGGGCGAGATCATCGCGCTGCTTCAGCCTCTGGCGCTTCGGCCGCGGCAGGCCACGGCGCGACGGAGTGCGGGCGCATGCTGACCCCGGTCGAGCGCGTGCTCATCCTCAAGGGCGCCGATCTGCTGCGCGAGGTCGGGCCGCGCCACCTGCTGCGGCTCGCCGAAGTGGCCATGGAAGTCGAGCTCGCCGCCAACGATGTGATCTACAAGGAGGATGACCCTGCCGACGCGCTCTACATGATGGTGGAAGGTCGGGTGCGGTTGTCCAGCGAGGATCGCGTGCTTTCTGAAGTGGGCCCCGGCGAAGCCTTCGGCACCTGGGCGCTGGTCGACGGCTCCGCGCGCGGACAGCGCGCCGAAGCGCTCGAAGATGGGCTGGCGCTGGCGCTCCATCGCGATCAGTTCTACGACGTCGCGGCCGGCGACCTCATGTTGCTCCAGGAGGTGGTGCGCGCGCTCGCCAAGCGGCTGCGCGCGCTGGTGTCGGAGCGGCCGGAGGAAGCGAGGGTCGAGGGCGAAGGCATCGAGAAGCCGGAGGGGATGGTCGACCTGAACGCCCCGCTGCCGACGACGGGGACGCCGAGCGCCGGCGCCACGCTGGCGAGCGCCGCGGTTGGAGAGTCGCTTCCCGAAGGCGTCGTGCCGGCGCGGGCCGAGCCTTCGCCCATTGCGGAGCCCGTGGCGATCCCCGAGCCCATTCCTGAACCGTCCGAGCCCGAAACTCAGCCGTGAGTCGAGTGAGCGTGTAACCCTTGCCGGGCGCGGATTCCCGGCGCGCAAGCCTTTCAACGACACGCCCCGCGCCGGGCCTGAATGTGGGTCTCCATCTTCCTGCGGGCGAAGCTCTTGGGCGAATGATCGAAGCTTCGACATGAAGTGGCCGGCGGCTTGCTCAAGCAAGCTCCGTCACCATTCAGCACGGCGGTGAGCAGGGACGCGAGCGCCGAGCCCCCAAGACGCGAACCGAATACCGAGGAGAGACCCATGAGGAAGCATGGCGGATGGACGGCCGTGGCTGTTCTCGCGGCCCTGTTGGCTGCGCCGGCCCTGGCGGACAAGGACGTCTCGGAACTCAGCGAGAAGCTGGTCCAGGCGAAGAGTGTGTACTCCGAGCTGCTGGCGGTTCCGGATCACGCGGTGCCCGAGGCGTTGCTCAAGAATTGCCAGTGCATCGCCGTCATCCCCCACGCCAAGAAAGGCGCTCTGGGTTATGGCGCCAGCTTCGGATCGGGAGTCATGAGCTGTCGCACCGAGAGCGGATGGAGCGCGCCCAGCTTCATCAAGCTCTCCGGCGGAAGCGTCGGCCTCCAGATCGGCGCGGAGTCCAGCGATCTCGTGCTCTTCTTCATGAACCAGGAGGGCGCGAAGTCCCTGCTCACCGGCAGCAAGGTCACGCTCGGCGGCAATGCGAGCGTCGCCGCGGGACCGTTCGGCCGGAGCGGTGAAGCCGCCACCGATCTCAAGCTGAACGCCGAGATCTACTCGTACGCGAAATCCAAGGGTCTCTTCGCGGGACTCTCGTTCGAAGGCGCGCGTCTGGCGGCCGAGAACGAATGGAACACGAAGTACTACGGCCCGGGCACAACCGTGAAGAAGCTCCTGTTCGAGCCCACGACCGGCACGATTCCCACTCCGGCCGACGACTTCCGCAGAACGCTTCCCTAGGCGTTCTCCAGCCAGCGCTGCTCGACCGGCGGCGCTAAGGACCTGGCGGGCCGGTGCAGCGCCTCTACGGCGCGGCCCGGCCCGGCGATTTCTTGACCCTCGCCCTCAGGTCTCCGAGGGGTCCAGCCGCCGTTGCGGCGATGGAGCGTCCTTTCTCCCTCCGGTCTCACGCATCGTCGCTTCGAGCACGTGATGCCAGGCGAAACGCGCGAGGGTCGCGAGCAGCCGCGCCTTCTCGAGCGCCGGGACCCGCGCCCGCACGACGGTTCGCGCGGCGGACAGCGTCACGCCGCACCAGGAGCGAGCGCCGAAGCTCCAGGTCCGCGACAGGCTTCGGGCCTGATAGATCTTGGTGCAGAGATGCTCCGGAATGCGGGCGAACCCTCCGAGCAGGCTCATGTGCAGGAGCCACGGCCAGTCGGCGCTGAACTCGCCGGCGAGGTGGCGGCGCAGTCCGCCGATCTCGCGCGCCGCCGAGGCGCGGAAGACGCCGCGATTGGGGATCCACCAATTGCCGAGCTGCCGTGCCATGCAGCGCCCGCGCTCCGATCGGCTGCGGACGCCGTCGAGTCGATCGAACACGCGCGGCTCCTGGCGCCCGTCCTGGTGTACGAGCACGATGTCGGAGAAGGCCATCACCGCGGAAGAATCGTCTTCGAGGGCTTCGACGCAGCGCTGCACGTAGGTGGGCTCGGGGAGGTCGTCCTGAAACGCGAACACGAAGTAGTCGCCGCGCGCCTCGCGGAGCAGCGCGTTCACGTTTCCGACCCAGCCGAGGTTCTTCGGCTGACGCAAGACGCGCACGCGCTCGTCCTGCGCCGCCAGCCGCTCGCAGATCGCTTCGGTGTCGTCGGTCGATGCGTCGTCGGAGATCAGGATCTCGAGTCGCGGATACGTCTGGCGACTCAGATGGTCGAGGGTCCTGGAGATGAATGGCGCGGCGTTCCATGTGGGCATCAGAGCCACTACGAGCGGCGCGTGACTCCGCGCCGTGGAGCGTTGCGCTACAGGCGAGGCGGTGCGCGATCTTTCCTCCCGCATCATCGCTTCGACACGATCCGCGGTCTCGAGCGCGAACAGCGGCGCGGTGGTGAGCTTGCCGGGATCGACCGAGTGATAGCCGCCGCGTGAAGTGATTCCGATCTGCGAGCGGCGATGGAGGGTGCTGTCGGCATCGTCGACGTCGGTGCGGCCCAGCGCCACGATGGCACCGGCATCCACCTGCAACGGCTCGCTTCGCTCGATGCCGGGGAACCATGCGGCGATCTCGGCGACGATGCCCTTCGCGATCTCACGGCCGAGCTCCGGAGGCGCCACGCCCCCGCACGCGGCATCCCACGCGGCGGGTGGCTCTGGATCGTGACTCCATCCGCGCAGCCCGATCGGATACCACGAGAGGTAGGCGCTCCCGTCACCGCGGATCACGACGTCGCCGAAGCGCCCCAGCACCATCGTGACCGAGGGTGCGCTCGTGAGATCGGAAGGCAGCCGAGCGATCACCCGATACTTGAGCCGGTGCAGCACGTCCCGCGGCGGCGGTATGCCGAGCGCCCGATCGAAGGCCGCGCGCCGCTCCCAGGTGGCGTTCACGACCTGTCGCGCATGGAGGGACCAGGGCCCGTCGGGGCCGTCGCCTTCGACTCGAAATCCGTCGCTCTCCTCCCACACCGCACGCGCCGCATGCGAGCGGCGAAAGATCAGCGACGGCGTCACGTCCAGCGCTCGGCGGAGCGCCGCGGCGAGGCGGTCGCAGTTCACCGCGCGCTCGGCGGTGGCGAATCCGCCCCGGAACCGATCGGCCACGAAGTCCCGGGCGATCTCGGCTCCACTCAGAGGTCGGGTGAGGAACGCCGGCCGCTCTCCGAGGTAATCAAGCGAAGGGTCTTC
>Ga0207670_10001528_pt1 | contig 12170 bp, 9 predicted proteins | sample KBSS23HmetaG_FD_184339 | JGI IMG/M metagenome (GOLD analysis project Ga0207670, IMG submission 184339) | Switchgrass rhizosphere microbial communities from Kellogg Biological Station, Michigan, USA - KBS S2-3H metaG (SPAdes) (version 2) | ecosystem: Host-associated > Plants > Roots > Rhizosphere... | reverse complement strand
CGGCTCGCGCTTCCGCGTCGAAGCCGCGGGCAAGCGGATCGGACTGATCGAGCTTTGCGTCCCGGGCCGGCACAACGCCCTGAACGCGCTCGCCGCGGTCGCCGTGGGGCTCGAGCTGGAGATCGCGTTCGAGCACATCGCCGAATCGCTCGCCGGCTTCCACGGCGTCGGCCGCCGCTTCGAGCTGCGCGGCGAGGTCGCAGGCGTGCGCGTGATCGACGACTACGGGCACCATCCCACCGAGATCGCCGCCACGCTCGCCGCGGCGAAGAGCGTGGGCGCCGGCCGCGTGCTGGTGGTGTTCCAGCCGCACCGCTACACGCGCACGGCGTCGCTCGTGGAGGAGTTCGGCCGCTGCTTCGGCGATGCCGACCGCGTCTGGGTGATGGACGTGTACGCCGCGGGCGAGCCGCCGATCCCCGGCGTGTCGGGGAACACCGTGGTGGAATCCGCGCACAAGCACGGGGCCGGCCACGTGCACTACGCGCCCACGGCGAACGAGGCGGTGGAGGCGGCGCTGCGCGAGGCGAGGCCGGGCGACCTGTTGCTGACCTTGGGGGCAGGAGACGTGTCCAAGCTTGGTGAAATCCTGCTCGACGGGCTCCGCGCCTCGAAGACCGTCGCGGCCCCGACGAGCGGGCGGGGCGGGCGATGAGCCGCTACGAGGGCAGGGCGCTCGAACGCCGGCAGGCTCGAGGGCGGCGCCGGAAGGCCGGCTCGCCGCTACGCCTGCCGCTGCTCGTGCTCGCGGGCGTGCTGGGCCTGGGGCTCCTCGCCATGTTCCCTTGGGGCGAGTTCCGCTCCCGGGTGCTGGTCGTGGGCCGCGTGCGCGTCTCGGGCGTACGCTACTTGGACGCCGCACAGGTGCAGCGCCGATCGGGGCTCGCCCCGGGGCAGGACCTGCTCGCACTCGACCTGGACCGCGCGCGCCAGCAGGTGCTGATGGAGCCGCGCGTGCGCGAGGCGCGCGTCCACCGCGCCGGCCTGCGCGATGTGGAGATCCGCGTCGAGGAGCGCGTGCCCGCGCTGCTCGTGGAGCACGGCGAGCCGTGGGAGATCGATGCCACCGGCGTGCTGCTCGAGCCCCTACAGCAGGGGGTGGTCGCGGATGTGCCGCTCCTGACGGGCCCGGACTTCTCCAGCGTGCGCCCGGGCAGCCAGGTCCAGACCGTGGACGTGAGAAGAGGGCTCGCGTGGACGGCGATTTTGAGCGACAATGCCCTCCGGCTCGCCGGTCAGGTCTCGGAGGTGGACGTCTCCGACCCCGGCCTCACGCGGCTCGTGTTGCTGAACGGAGTCCGCGTGCTGGCGCCGGTGTGGCCGAACGGGACGCGACAGCTATCCGGCCTGCGGGCCACACTCGCCGACCTCGCCGCCAAGGGCATGACGCCCCGCGAGGTGGACGTACGCTTCAAGGATCAGATCGTCGTGCGCGGTGCGAGGCCCTTGGGCCCGTCCGCAACGACCGGCAGCACGCAGGACATTTGAGCCACCGCGGGAGGGAACCCCATGGCGCAGGGCAGCCGGACGTTCGCGGGACTGGACATCGGCACGACCAAGATCTCGTGCATCATCGCCGTCCAGGCCTCGACGGGTGAGCTGCGCATCGTCGGCGTTGGCAACGCCCCGAGTGAGGGGCTGCGTCGCGGCGCCGTCGTCGACCTCGAGAAGACCGTCGCCTGCATCACGCGCGCGGTCGAGGAAGCCGAGCGCATGGCCGGCATCGAGGCGAAGGGCGTGCACGCCGGCATCGCCGGCGACCACATCCGCAGTCTCAACAGCCGCGGCGTGGTGGCGGTGTCGCGCAAGGACAACGAGATCGCGGCCGCCGACGTGGAGCGCGTGATCGAGGCGGCGAAGGCGATCGCGATCCCGCAGGACCGCGAGATCATCCACGTCATCCCCCAGGAGTTCATCGTCGACGACCAGGACGGCATCAAGGACCCGGTGGGGATGAGCGGTGTGCGGCTCGAGGCCGAGGTGCACATCATCACCGGCGCGGTGACGAGCGCGCGCAACATCTGCCGCGCCATCCAGCGCGCCGGCCTCAAGGTCTACGACCTCACGCTCGAGCCGCTCGCCTCGGCCGCGGCGGTGCTCGACGCCGACGAGAAGGATCTCGGCGTCGTGCTGCTCGACTTGGGCGGCGGCACCACCGACGTCGCGGTGTTCCACGAGGGCGCAGTGCGCCACACCGCGATCATCCCGTTCGGCGGCGCCAACGTCACCAGCGACATCGCTATCGGCCTGCGCACGCCGATCGACAAGGCGGAGATGATCAAGATCCAGCACGGCGCCGCACTCGCGGCGCTGGTCAACGGCGACGACATGGTGAGCGTGTGCGGCGTCGGCGGCCGCGGCGACAAGGAGATCTCGCGCCACGTGCTCGCGAGCATGATCGAGCCGCGCATGGAGGAGATCTTCGCGCTCGCCAACAAGGAAGTACGGAAGAATCACTTTGCCCCGCTCATCGGCGGCGGGGTGGTGCTCACCGGCGGCACGTCCCTGCTGCCGGGGGCGGTGGAGCTGGCCGAGCAGGTGTTCGAGATGCCGGTCCGCATGGGGCTGCCCCGTGGTCTCGGCGGGCTGTCTGCGAACGTGAACGATCCACGTTACGCCACCGGCGTGGGCCTCGTGCTGCACGCCGCGAAGTCGGAAGAGGGTCCGGGGGATTTCGTCGAGGCCGGTCCGTCCAAGACTCGGACGCGATTCGACCTTCGAAACTGGTTCGCCGACCTGTTCTGAAAGATCAATCACGCCGGGCCCCTCACGGGTACGACGCCCGTGAGACCCGAACCAGGGAGGGTTGTCATGTCCACGTTCGAACTCGAGATCGACCGCAGCAACTCGGCGAGGCTCAAGGTGATCGGCTGCGGCGGCGCCGGCGGCAATGCGGTGAACCGCATGATCGGCGCCGGGCTTCGCGGCGTGGAGTTCATCGTCGCCAACACCGACATGCAGGCGCTCGCGCAGTCGCTCGCGCCGACGCGCATCCAGATCGGCGTCAATACCACGCGCGGCCTCGGCTCGGGCGGTGACCCGTCGACGGGCCGTCGCTCGGCGGAGGAGGACGAGGCCGCGATCACCGATGCGGTGGCCGACGCCGACATGGTGTTCATCACCGCCGGCATGGGCGGCGGCACCGGCACCGGCTCGGCCCCGGTCGTGGCGCGGCTCGCGCGCCAGGCGGGCGCGCTCACCGTCGCCGTGGTCACGAAACCGTTCCAGTTCGAGGGCCGGCGCCGGCTGCGCCAGGCCGACGAGGGTCTCGCCGAGCTGCGCAACGAGGTCGACACGCTGCTCGTGATCCCGAACGAGCGGCTGCTGTCCGTGGTCGACAAGACCACGGCGCTCTCCGAGGCGTTCTCGGTCGCGGACAACGTGCTGCTCCAGGCGACGAAAGGCATCTCGGAGCTGGTCACGGTGCCCGGGCTCGTGAACCTCGACTTCGCCGACGTGAAGAGCATCATGGCCTGCCGCGGCAACGCGCTCATGGGCACGGGCAAGGGCACGGGCCCGAACCGTGCGGTGGACGCGGCGAGCCAGGCGGTGTCGAGCCCGCTGCTCGAGGACGTCTCGATCCACGGCGCCGAGGGCGTGCTCGTGAACATCACCGGCGGGCGCGACCTGACGCTCCACGAGGTGAACGAAGCCGCGCAGGTGGTGACGCAGGCCGCGGGCGACGACGCCAACGTCATCTTCGGCGCGGTCATCGACCCGTCGCTGGACGGCGACCTGCTGATCACGGTCGTGGCCACGGGCTTCGGCGCCCACGGCACGAGCGCGCGGCTGGTCGAGCGCATGCACCGGCCGCAGCCGCTGCAGGTCGTGGGCGGCACCGCGGCGCCGGCCGAGGTCGCCTCGGGCGGCGGGCACGCGCGGAGTCGGGGCGTGGCTCGGGCTGGCCGCGTCGCGAGTCGCGCCCGCAGTGGGGCCGCTCGACGCCGCGCGCGGACTCGCTCGAGGTGCCGACGTTCCTGCGGCGGAACATGGACTGAGTCGCAACGGACCCGGAGCGACTGAGGCCGCCTTGGCGTTCCTGTCGTCGCTGGTGAGGTGGGGGCATGTCCGTCGTTACAACGACGGCATCCTCCACTTCAACCGCGGCGAGTTCGAGCGCGCCGCGGAGTGCTTCGAGGCGGTGCTCGAGGAGGTCCGGGATCCCGACGACCCGGACCACTGCCTCGCCCGCGTGCACGCGGCGGAGGCGCGCGCCCACTTGGGGCTCGCGTACGTGCACGCCGCCGACTTCGCGCGCGCGGAGGCGCAGTTCACGCGCGCGCTCGAGGAGAATCCGACCTTCCCCGACCTGCGCTACCAGCGCGCGCGCATCTACGAGCGCTCGGGGCGCACGGACGAGGCCATGGCCGACCTGGAGCGCGCGCTCGACGAGCACCCGCACCACGTCGAAGCGCACCTGCTGCTCGCGGTGTGCCTGGCGGCGAAGGGCGAGCGCGAGCGCTCCGCCACCGAGCTGGGCGAGGCCCTGGCGCTGGGCCTCGAAGCTCCCGACTGGGTGACGCCCGAGGTGGCGCGCGAATGGACCCGCGAGCAATGGCGACGGCTGTTGCCGGGCGATCCCGAAGCGGGCAGCGCGCACGCGGCGGTGGGTAAGGGCCGCGGTGCGCCGCTATCGATGAGCGCGGGCCGCGGGCCCGAGCGAGGCTCCGATGCCGCCATCGAAGAGCTCTCTCGTGCGGTCGCCGAACGGCCCCGCTACGCCGACCTCCGCTGCCGGCTGGCCGCGCTGCTGCTCGATGGCGGACGGCTGGACGAGGCGCGCGACCAGCTGCGCGTGGCGCTCGAGCTGAACCCGCGCTACCTGGAAGCCCGGCTGCTGGCCGCGCGCGTGGAGCTCGAGGCCGGTGACGGCGAGGCGGCCGAGGCACAGCTCGCGTACGCGCTCTCGACCCACGCCCAGTATCCCGACCTCTGGTTCTGGCTCGGGGTCGCGCGCTTCCGGAGCGGCGACCTGGAGGGCGCGGTGGAGCCGCTCGAGCGGGCGGTGGACCTGAACCGCCGCTTCGCGCGCGCCCAGCGCCTGCTCGGCCTGGTCTACCACGCGCTCGGCCGGCCCGACGACGCGTTGCGCGCCGTGCGCCGCAGCCTCGCGCGGGAGAGCGAGGCGCCCCGCGCCGCGTTCGCCGAAGCCGAGCTGCTCCGCGAGCTCGGCGATCTCGCCGGCGCCGAGCAGTCGCTCAGGCGCGCGCTCGCGGTGAGCCCGGACTGGCCTGATCTCCACCTCGGCCTCGCACGCGTGCTGCGCTCGCAGGACCGGCTCGAGGAGGCCGCGGCCGCCTGCGATCGCGCGCTCGAGCTCCAGCCCGGCTACGACGCCGCGGCGCTCGAGCGCTCGGCGCTCGCGCTCGCGATGCGGCGGCCCGAGCTCGCGGAAGCGTGGCTCGCGGCGCTGGTCGAGCGTCGCCCGCGCTGGGCCGACGCGCACGCGCTGCTCGGACGCTCGCGGCTCGCGCGCGACGACGCGGCGGGTGCGGAGCGCGCGCTGCGCGAGGCGATCGCGATCCATCCCGGGTTCGCCGCCGCGCACGCCGACCTCGGCTGGGCGCTGCTGCGCCTCGGGCGCGCACTCGAGGCGGACGCGGAGTTCGCGCGCGCGCTCGAGCTGGATCCGCTCCACGCGCTGCCGCGCGAGCAGCTCGCCTGGCGCGAGCTGGTCGCGGGATAGCGGTGACGAGGGCAACGAGAAGGCCCGGCGTCGCGCCCGCTGGGGCGCCTCACCGGGCCGGCGAGCGTCGCTCGCTTGTCAGCAGCTCAGATCGCGGCGCGGATCGTGGTGCCGCGAACGGCCTTCTCGATCTTGCCGCTGCGCAGGCAGCGCGTGCACACGTCGATCTGCTTCGGGCGGCCGTCCACCTTCGCCCGCACGCGCTGGATGTTCGGCTTGAACATGCGCTTGGTGACGTTGTTCGCGTGGCTCACGTTCTGGCCGGCCATGCGCTGCTTGCCGCAGACGAAGCACTTCGCCATGGGGATCTCCTCGACACGAAAACCCGCCCGGGAGGGAGCGCCTCGCGGGCGAGCGGGTAGGCAGTGAAGGCGAGGGACTATACGCGTCGAGACCGCCACTGTAAAGGAGCGGCGGACCGTGCGCTGCGCACGCTCGACGCGCGCATTCCGCATCCCCGATGGGGACCCATGGGCGCACCACCCATGACGCCACGCGGTTCAAGGGCCCTGCGCGCAGCCGGTTGACATCGCGCGGACTGCAATGGGCCCGGAACTTGGAGGGAGATGGAGACGGCGCGGGAGCCGACCCTCTCGCGCCGCGCACGCTGCACACGCCGGTGGGGCCCATCCGCGAGGTGGAGCCTCGCCGGCGCCGCCGGTCCAGCCGGCCGCCCGACAGGAGGGAACCATGAGGGCAGTGATGAGCGTCGTCAGGGTGCGGCCGTGCGAGGTGGCGTCGTGAAGGCCGCCCTGGTGCTGGTCATGGTGCTGAGCGGCACGGAGGCCGCTGGCCTGCTGGGCGCATGCCCGCAGCCGCCGCAGCCGGGCGAACCCCTGCGCGACCTGACGCCCGCGCAGCTCGCGAGCTTCAATGCGGGCAAGGCGATCTTCTCCAAGGATTTCGAGCCCGATGAGGGCCTGGGCCCGCTGTTCAACTCCACCGCCTGCGGCGAGTGCCACGAGGAGCCCGAGGTGGGCGGCAGCGGCGACGAGCTGGAGACGCACGTCGCGGTGGCGGGTGCGAACGGCGCCTGCGAGCTGCTCGCCGCACACGGCGGCCCGGTGATCCAGGCGCACACCACGCCCGCGCTCAAGCGCGCGCTCGGCCTCGACAGCGAGCCGATCCCGGACGAGGCCACGGCGCGCGCGCAGCGCACGTCGCCGGACCTGTTCGGCTTCGGCCTGCTCGACGCCGTGCCGGAAGCGGAGATCCTCGCCCGCGCCGACCCGGCGGACCGCGACCACGACGGCATCTCGGGCCGCGTGAACCGCACGCCGGACGGGCGGATCGGCCGCTTCGGCCGCAAGGCGTTCGGCGGGTCGAACCTCGCCGACTTCAACGCCGGCGCGTTCGTGATCGAGATGGGGATCACGAACCCGGTGAACCCGAACGAGGAGTCGATCGGCGGCAGGCCGGTCCCCGCGGGCGTGGACTCGACGAGCGATCCGGAGCTGTCCGCGGATGCGCTCAAGGCCGTGACCGACTTCGTTCGCTTCCTCGCGCCCCCGCCGCAGCTGCCACTGACCGCGGAAGGCGAGCACGGTCGCTACCTGTTCGGCACCATGGGCTGCATCTCGTGCCACACGCCGACGCTCTACACCGGCGCGAACCAGGTGCGCGCACTGGACCGCAAGCCGGTGAACGCCTACACGGACCTCCTGCTCCACGACATGGGCGAAGCGCGCGCCGACATCTGCATGGGCCTCGCCACACCCTCCGAGTTCCGCACCGAGCCGCTCATGGGCCTGCGCTTCGAGAAGCACTTCCTCCACGACGGCGCCGCCTCGACCATCGAGCAGGCCATCGACCTCCACGCCGGCGAAGCCCAACGCTCCCGCGACCGCTTCGTGAAGGCCTCCGACAAGGAAAAGGCCGCGCTGCTCGCGTTCTTGAAGTCGCTGTAGCGCGCGTTTCGGCGAACGCATGCCCGGGTCCGCCGGCCCGGGCGCCCGAGGGAGAGGCCGAGCCCGATGTCCGCCGTCCGCCCGGCCGCCGAAGTGCGTATTTCAAAGCCGACCGATAGATTCGCCCGCCATGAGCACGACGAAGCGTCCGGCTGCCGCGATGGACGGGCAGACGAGAGTCCAGTTCCTGCCCGGCGTCGGCCCGCAGCGGGCGCTGGCGTTCGAGCGGCTCGGGATCGTCACGCTCGAGCACCTCGTGCGGCACTACCCACGCACGTGGCTGGACGCCAGCCGGTTCGTGAAGGTGAAGGACCTGAAGCCCGGCGAGCTGCTCACGGTCGTCGGCAAGGTCAAGCACGCCTCCGTGCTGCGCACGCGCGGCGGGCGCAGCGACTTCGCCCTCACCGTCACCGACGGCAGCGGCACCCTGCCCTGCTACTTCTTCGGGCAATCCTGGCTCGCGCGCAGCCTCACCCCCGGCACGCCCATCGTCGTGAGCGGCGAGGTCGGCGGGCTCGAGCGGCAGATGTCGAACCCCATGTTCGAGGTCGTCGAAGGCGACCTCGAGTCGCTGCTCCATGCCGGCCGCCTCGTGCCCGTGCACGCGCTCACGCGCGGGCTGTCGTCGCGCGGCGTGCGCCAGGCGATCGCGCGCGCGCTCGAGGCGATCGCCGATCGTGTGCCCGACCCCGTGCCCGCCGAGGTGGCGGGGGAGCGCTCGCTCGCGCCGCTCGCGGACGCGCTGCGCGACATCCACTTCCCGGCCTCCGCCGCGGCCCTCGAGGCGGCGCGGCGCCGGCTCGCGTTCGAGGAGCTGTGGCTCCTGCAGATGGTGATGGCGCTCCGCCGCCGGTCGCTCGGCGAGGGCGGGCACTCGCTCGCCTTGAAGGGCGGTGCGCTCGCGGGCCGCGTGCGCGCCTCGCTGCCGTTCACGCTCACCGCGTCGCAGGAGGTCGCGCTCGCGGAGATCGATGCCGACCTCGCGCGCGTGCGCCCGATGCACCGGCTGCTCGTGGGCGATGTGGGGAGCGGGAAGACGGTCGTGGCATTGCTCGCCGCCTGCACCGCGATCGAGGCCGGGCAGCAGGCGGCGCTCCTCGCACCCACCGAGATCCTCGCGCGCCAGCACGGCGCGAGCATCGCGCGGCTCGCGGACCCCGCCGGCGTGCCCGTGGCCGTGCTCACCGGGGCGTCCACGGCCGCGGAGCGTCGCGCGCTCCAGGCGCGGCTCGCGGCGAAAGAGCCCCTGCTCGTCGTGGGCACCCACGCGCTGCTCGAGGAGAAGCTCCAGTTCCCGTCGCTCGCGCTCGCGATCGTGGACGAACAGCACCGCTTCGGCGTCCGCCAGCGTGCGGCGCTCGCCGGCAAGGGGTTCCTGCCGCACGTGCTCGTGCTCTCGGCGACGCCGATCCCGCGCACGCTCCAGCTCGCCTGGTTCGGCGACCTCGAGCTCTCGGTCATGCGCCAGCGACCGCCGGGCCGGGGGCGGACGGTGACGCGCGTCACCGGCGAGGAGAAGTTCCCCCAGGTGGTGGAGTTCATGGCACGCGAGCTCGGCGCGGGCCGGCAGGCGTTCGTGGTCGTGCCGGCGATCGAGGAGGGAACGCGCGCCGACGTGCGCGCGGTCGAGACCGAGGTGGATCGCCTGCGCGCGCAGCCGCTGCTCGCCGGCTTCGAGATGGCGAGCCTCCACGGCCGCATGAAGCCGGACGAGAAGCAGAAGATCATGGATGCCTTCCGCGACGGCACGCTCCAGGTGCTGGTGGCGACGACCGTGATCGAGGTGGGCGTGGACGTGCCGAACGCGACGCTGATGATGGTGGAGAACGCGGAGCGCTTCGGGCTCACCCAGCTCCACCAGCTCCGCGGCCGCGTCGGCCGCGGCGAGCACCGCTCGGTGTGCGTGCTCGTCGCCGGCGCGCTCGCCGGCGAGCGGGCACGCGAGCGGCTCGCCGAGATGGCGCGAACGGACGACGGCTTCGAGCTCGCCGAGGCCGACCTGCGCCTGCGCGGGCCCGGCGAGCTGTGGGGGACGCGGCAGGCCGGGCTCCCGGACCTGAAGCTCGCCGACCTGGTCCGCGACGAGCCGCTGCTCTATGAAGCCCGCGAGGCCGGGGCCGCGCTCGTGGCGCGCGACCCGCAGCTCCTGGACCCGGGCCACGCCGTGCTCCGGCGCGTGTTGCGCGAGCGCTTCCACGACGCGCTGGCGCTGGCTCTGGCCGGCTGAGAGGCGAACGCGATACTCTGCGCGTGAAATGACCGGCCTTCCCGTTCAGTGTCCATCGTGTTCCGCGCAGTACCTGCTGCCGCCCGAGCTGCTGGGCGCCGCCGGGGCGAGCGTGCGCTGCCCCACGTGTGCGGTGGAGTTCGTCGTCGACGCGAAGGGCCGGGTGGTGACGGAGGAGGCGAGCGAGCAGGGGCTGCGTGCGCTCGCGCGCGGCGTGTTCGACGAGCTGTCGTTGCGGCTCGGCGAGCGTCTCGAGACCGCGGCGCGCGAGCGGCGGCTGTTCGCCGACCACGGCCCGGCGCTGCTCGAGGCCTGGGACGAGTTCCGCCGCCGCGCCGGCGCACGCGCGCCCTCGCACCCGTTCCGCGACGAGCTGCGCGCGCGCTACGGCGTCGAGTTGTTCCCGCCCGGGGACGGAGAGATGGGCCGCTAGCGAGGGACCGGGTCAACGACCCGCGGGCGGACCGGGCACCTGCATCAGCTCGCGCGCGCGCCGGCCCCAGGCGAGCGACAGGAAGCCGGCGCCCGAGACACACGCTGCGGCCGTGCACAGCGCCACCGTGGTGCCGAAGAGCGGCGTCAGGATCGTGGCGACCGCGAGCGAGCCGAGGAGCAGCAGCCGCATGGTGAAGTCGCGGAGCGAGAACACGCGGCCGCGCTGGCGGACGTCGGTGCCCTCCTGCACCAGCGTCTCGGTCAAGACGAACGCGGGCGCGATGCTCGCGCCCACGAGGAAGCTGGCGATCGCGAACACGGCGTAGCGGCGGGAGACCGCGATGGCGACGATCCACGCGCCCGCGAGCACCATGCCCAGTCCCAGGAGCAGCGGCCGCGGCACGCGCCGGCCGCGCGTGTTCACCCACCACGTCGAGAGCGCGGCGCCCACGCCGAGCGCACCGCCGAGGCCGGCGATGCGCTCGGCGCCGGGGATGCTCGCCACGCGCTGGATGTGCTGGATGCCCGCCACCTGCACGAACCCGCCGCCCACCCACACCGCGCCCAGCGCGGTGAGGGCCAATCCCACGGCGGGAGAGCCGCGCACCACGCGCACGCCCTCGACGATCTCGCGCCAGTAGCCGTGCACGGTGACCTCGGTCACGGGGCGCGGCCGTGTCCGATAGCGGATCAACGCCAGCGAGATCACGGAGACGCCGTACGTGCCGGCGTCCATGAGGATCGCCGACGGCCAGCCCCAGTGGTCCACGACCCAGCCGCCCATGGCGAAGCCCGCCACGGTGCCGGCGATGCCCGCGACCGCGAGCAGCGTGTTCGCGGACAGCAGCTGTTCGTGGGGCACGATCTCCGGCGTCATCGCGCTCTTCGCCGGCAGGAAGAAGACGTTGCAGGTGAATACCAGGAACATGAGCGTCCATACCGGCGTCGCCAGGTGCGTGGCGTGGTAGATGAACGGGATCGCGAGCACGCACAGCGCGCGCGCGAGGTCGGAGACGATCAAGACGCGGCGCAGGTCCCAGCGGTCCACCCACGGCCCCGCGAACGGCGCGAACAGCAGCACCGGCAGCACCGAGACCGTGCCGTGCAGGCTCAGCATCAGCGACGACTGCCCGGGGTTCTGGTAGTCGCGCGTGTGCTGCTGCACGAGACCGTTGAGCGCCAGGTAGTTCAGGCGATCGCCCCAGAGCGAGATCAGCTGTCCCCACCACAGCGCGGCGAAGTCGCGCTGGAGGAGGAGCGGGCGCTTGGCTACGGGAGCGCCCGGCGAACCAGGATCCGGAGCGACCGGTCCGTCCGCGTCGGGCATGACAGAGCCTAGGCCGCGCTGGTTCCCGAAGCAGCCGCGACCGCGTGCCGGCCGGCCGCGTCGCGATAGACCTGCTCGATGCAGTCCACGACGCGCGGCCATGCGAACTCAAGCGCACGCCGGCGCCCGGCCTCGGCGAGCTTGCCCCGGCGCTCGGGCGCTTCGACGAGTTGCGACAGCGCCCGCGCCAGCGCCGGCACGTCGCCCGGCGGGAACACGACCGCGTCGCGGCCCGGTGTCACCACGGTGCGGTAGCCGGGGATGTCCGAGCACACCACGGCGCGGCCCGCGGCCATCGCCTCCACGAGCACGATGCCGAAGCTCTCGTTGCCGGTGGCGGGCGAGCAGAAGATGTCGCCGGTGGCGTACCAGCGAGGCAGGTCGGCGCTCGGCACGTGGCCGAGGAAGTGGACGTGCTCGCGCGCGGAGGACGGGACACCCGCCATGATCTGCGGCCTCAAGTAGGAGTCGCCAACGACCAGCAGCCGCGCGCGGCCGTCGGTGCGCTCCACCACCTCGGGCATGGCGGCGATCAGGTCCTGCACGCCCTTCCTGGGATCGAGACGTCCGCCGAACAGGATGTTCGTG
>Ga0207670_10001525_pt1 | contig 12180 bp, 8 predicted proteins | sample KBSS23HmetaG_FD_184339 | JGI IMG/M metagenome (GOLD analysis project Ga0207670, IMG submission 184339) | Switchgrass rhizosphere microbial communities from Kellogg Biological Station, Michigan, USA - KBS S2-3H metaG (SPAdes) (version 2) | ecosystem: Host-associated > Plants > Roots > Rhizosphere... | reverse complement strand
TGCGGAGGTTCCGCGGTAAGGGAGCGTGTCAGTGTTGGGCTGCCAGCCGCCACCTTCACCTTTCATGTAACCAACGCTTCGCTCGGATACGGTTTGATCCTCCGGTTCGGAAGCAGTACTGGTCATACCCGCTGGCTTGAAGATGTGATCGCGAACGTAGTCGTAATAACTCTGACCGCTGACTTTCTCGACTATCACACCGAGCAGAAGAAAGCCGTAGTTGCTGTATTGCCAACGACTGCCTGGCTCAAACTCCAGTGCGCGCTGTCCGTAGAGATTCACGTAATCGCGCAAAGTTTTTAACTCGAGACGATGCTTGTCGAAGTCAGGTCCAAAAATGTCGCCTGTTCCGCCGGTGTGGGTTAGCAATTGTTCGATTGTTACTTTCGACGCGACGTCTTTGTTCGGATAGTCGGTCAGGTAGTTGCCGAAAGGCGCTTTCAGATCGAGTTTGCCACTTTGCACGAGTTGCAGGGTAGAAACGGCAGTAAACATCTTGTTCATCGACCCGAGGCGAAAACGCGTCTTCAACGTGTTCGGAGTTTTCTTTTCGCGATCTGCCAGACCGTATGCCTGAGCGAAGAGAGTCTTGCCATTTCTCGACACCAGTGCCGCACCCGCAAAGCGTCCGGCGGCAACTTCCTCATCGAGTTTCTTTCGTAAGGTCGTAACCAATTCGCTTTCGCCCAGTTGGGGAAGAGCAAACTCAGCGGGACGCGGAACCGCGCTCAAAGTGAGCCTGGTCATCACGTGTGGCTCTGCCGCTTCAACCTCTATAGTCATGCGAGCAAACTGATCCGACAGTCGTTCCTGGACTAAAGCAACAACCTTAGCCGGTGTCGACTCCTCGATCTTCCTCAGCTCGAAGCCGCCTGTGTCCTCTAGAAATCCTAGATCCCTTTCGGCGCGCTGAAGGCGAGTAGGAAAATTCTTGCGCACGAACTCTTTGTATTTGTCCAGGTCGCCGGCATTGAAAGTTTCCAACCATGCTTTTGCCTGGTTGGCGGCAGGAGTATCGGGAAACTGTGTTTGCGCCTGGCAGGCTGGAACGATGAAGAGAACTGCGACAAAAAGAAGTGCTGCTCGAATTGTATTCATGTTTATCCCTTTTCTTTACTCGGAACTTTTACTAGCCATGCAAGCATCGCTAATAACATCACGACTACAGTTAACAGATAGAATATCGTAGCGTACGAACCGGTGCGGCTGACGGTTTCAGCGAGAATCAAAGGACCAAGAGCCGACGCGATCACTGTCAGCGCCTGGGCCGCGCCCTGAATTTTGCCGAGATGTTTTCGTCCGTAAACCGCACTCCAAAAACTAAAGAAGATCACGATCACGAAGCCACCCGCGAGTCCCATCACCGCCGCGTAGATTGCGACGTGTAGTTGTGTTGAGACGTGCGGTAGTGCGACGAGCGAGCCGGCGAGCAGGACCATCGCCAGCGCCAGCAAACGATTCATCTTCCATTTCGAAGCGATCCAGCCACCGAGGAAGTTTCCCACGAGCGAAGTTAACGCGACGATGATGAGGCTGCGGTGATAGGTTGAAGCATTGAAGCGACGTTCAGCGAGGATCGATTCGTTGAAGAGTGCGATGCCGGAAGCGATCAGTCCGTAAATGGCACTGGCTATTCCAAAGACCCAGAAGCTCGGTGTTGATAATGCTTCGCGGAGCGTGTAGTCGGTAGGTAATTCGTTGCTGATCTCGGTTGGCTCGCCGTCGGGATCGATGGAGCAGGACTCAGGTGAGCGCCGTACGAGCAGTAAGGCAAGCGGCGCAAGACCGAATAGCAGCGCGAGCCCGACAATCCACCACGCCGTGCGCCATCCATTCGACAACACGATCGCGCCGATCAACGGAAATGCCAGCATGAAGCCGATGCTCAATGCGATCGTGTAGACCGCCATCGCAAGGTTGAGCCGCCGTACGAACCATTGTCCGACCATCGTGATGCTGACAACTGAGAGTGCGCTTTGCCCGAATCCGCGCGTGAGAGTGATCAGGATTGCAATTGCGGCGATGTTGGTCGTCGCGCTCATGGTGAAGACGACGGAGGCTAATGAGATGGTGACGACGGTCAGGACTATCCGGCTGCCGAAGCGATCGATCAGTCGTCCCACGCCGATAGAGAAGAGAGCACCAATCAGCGTGGCCCAAAGATTTATGCGTGCGAAGTGAACGCGATCGATTTGCAGATCTCTGAGGAGTGGTTCTGTTATTAATCCGAGGCCCTGTGTTCGACCAGGGAGAGTGCCCACCATCGCCAGCGCCGCGATAAACACGTGGACCCAGCCGTAATAGAACGGCAGTGCAACAGGAGGTTGGCGTATTTCAGTAGCCACAATAAGGCACAAAAGTCACAAAAAGAATTTCATTGAGCGGTTGATAACGAACGCCCGCGACTGCTCACAACCCAGCTCAGGCCCAACGCTAGACACACGAGGAGTCCGATCCAGCGTGTGAGCCCGTCTTTAAAAACGACTGTGGCGTTGAAGATTATGAACAGTAAAAACCCATGCCAGATCAGCGTTAACAACCAAGGGCGACGACGATAGGCACTCACGCCTGCAAGCCACCACCACGCGACGTCGGCGATCCATAAAATTGCAAGGCCGTAATTTATAAACAGTCCACCGCCCCAGTTGATCCTATACACTTCCTCAGTCTGGCGAGCGGTGTCGATGTAGGCGGATTGATGACTCCACGAGTGGTAGAAATTAAACGCGCAAATGAAGTGCGCAACGAGCGCGGCGCAACCGATCGTCCATGCCAACCGTGCCCACCTATCCGCGTTTCGCGCAGTCGCGAACACGACGCACCCGATGGTGTATGCAAGGATTGAAATCCAGATTGTGCTGCGTGTTAAGAACTCCCCCGAGCTCATAGCTTGCTTGTGTCTACCTGCACGAGATGAAGCGCGGCTCCGATTCCGGCACCGAAAAACAGACCGTACACGACTCCGAACAACAACATCCCAGTCGGAGCATTTAAGGATTGGAATAGCGCGGCGCCTAAAAAGTAGCCGAGAGAGTTTGATACGAAGAGCACGGCCGAAAGTTTTACGATTGATCTCAGCGAGCCGAATCCTAAAGCCAGCACCACCGCCATTAAAATGGATCCTGCAATTGCGCCGATCAATTCACCTGTTGTTCGAGGCACATTGAAATAAGCAAGCATCCAGGCCGCGGCATACGCGAAGAATGCGAGAGCCCACAACAGATAGAACCTCGGCAGTCGCCAGCGAACAATGACGAGTGAGCCAAACACCGCACCGCTAAGCACAATGAACAGCACCGTCCAGGCGAGATACGCGCCCACTAATCCGAGATTTTGGTACATCCATCTTTCTGCAAAGGCGACGGTGGCAAATACGCAGAGACTAACCAGGGCAAAACCGATCGCTCCAGTCGCGATCGATCTCGTGAGACTCGATAATTTGGTACGATCTTCACTCATTCGTATTTCCTCTTTGCGAAACTAAGAATATATTCAACGCGTGTATACGATTGGTTGACGGAATGCAACTGTAGGGGCGGCACTCCGTGGCCGCCCGTGATTCCAAACATTCTGATTGGTGAGACGGGCGGCCACGGAGTGCCGCCCCTACAGTTGCCGCAGTGGTTCATAACAATTCAGGACCGCAAGGTGCAGAAGATGATCAGGATAATCTCACGAGCTCTGTTGGGAGTTGTGGTCCTCTTGCTCCTGCCTGTATCCGTGCGCCCGGAAAACCGAATGTCCCTCGACGGTATGTGGCGCTTCATGATCGACCCGTCGGATTCGGGAGAGAAGAACCAGTGGTTCAAGTCGAGTTTTCCTGTCTACATCAAGCTGCCGGGCATCATGCAACCCCAGTTTGGCCTCGATATCAGCACCAGCACGCCCTGGGTGCTCTCGCTGTACGACCGCTACTGGTATTTGCGCGACGACTACAAGGCTTATCTCGAACCCGGCAAAGTAAAAGTCCCCTTCCTGTCGCAACCGCAGCGCCATTATGTCGGCGTAGCGTGGTATCAACGCTCGATAGACCTTTTTCAATATCAACAAGGCCGTCGCTTCGTGCTGAGTCTCGAGCGTCCTCACTGGGAAACAACCGTGTGGCTCGATGGGCAAAAAATCGGATCCAAACGCAGTCTGGTTGCGCCACACGTCTATGAGCTCGGCAATGTTCCGGCGGGCCGTCACTGGCTCACGATTCGAGTCGACAATCGCATGGTCATGCCGTATCGACCCGACGCCCACAGCGTTTCGGATTCACTCGGCGCAAGTTGGAACGGCATCACCGGCAGGATCGAACTTATCGACACCGGCAGAGTTTGGATTGACGACGTGCAGGCGTTTCCGAACCTGACCCAGAAGAAGATGCTCATCAAAGTTCGCATTGGTAATCAAACAGGATTAAGTGGATCGGGAACCCTCACGGCAATCTGGCCCGACATTGGAATCACGCACGCGACCTGGGACGAAAACGGCGGAACCGCGGAAATCGAAGTGCCTCTTCGTATCGAACAGGAAAACTGGGACGAGTTTAATCCGCGTTTGTATCCGCTCAGGTTGTGGTTAAGGTCACCCGGCATTGAAGAGTATTACGACTTGAAGGTTGGACTGCGCGAGCTGCGAGCAGTCGGAAAAGAATTTGTCCTCAACGGCAGGCCGATCATCTTTCGAGGCACTAACAACGGCGGCGACTTCCCACCCACTGGTTATCCACCCACAGATGTTACGTTCTGGAAGAAAATGTTTGAGGCCTGCAAGAGTTGGGGCCTGAACCACATGCGGTTCCATTCATGGACTCCTCCCGAAGCTGCTTTCGCTGCCGCCGATGAGGTCGGCTTCTACCTTCAGGTCGAGCCAGGTATGTGGAACGAGATCAGTCCCGGCACTCCGATGGAGAAAATGCTCTACGAAGAAACTGATCGGATCATTAAAGCTTACGGGAATCATCCCTCGTTCATGCTGATGTCCGCGAGCCAGGAACCGAAAGGCAATTGGCAGGAATCGTTGTCGAAGTGGGTCGAACGGTACCGGAACGAAGATCCACGGAGACTCTATACCACCGGGACGGGCCATACCGAAAGAGAAATAGAGAACCTTACAAAAGGCACTGACTACCTCGTGCTCCACCGAATTGGCACAAGGATGCTGCGCCGTGAGTCGGGCTGGTACGGCCGTGACTATAAGGAAACGCTTGAAGACATCAACTTGCCGGTGATCGCGCACGAGGTGGGCCAATGGGCCGCGTATCCCGACTATGAAGTCATAAAGAAGTTTTCCGCTACGAGCTACATGCGGCCGTTCAACCTCGAGATCTTCCGCGACTCATTGAAGGCACACGGGCTGCTCGAGAAGAATTGGGCTTTTGCTTATAACTCGGGACGCTTTCAACTCGCTGCTTACAAGGAAGAGATCGAAGCGAACCTGCGCACGCCCGGTCTCAGTGGATTTCAATTGCTCGATCTGCGCGATTACCTGGGGCAGGGAACAGCGTTCGTCGGGTTGCTCGACGCGTTCTGGGAGCCTAAGAATTACATCAAGGCGGACGATGTTAAGCGGTTCTTGAATTCAACCGTGGTGTTGGCGCGCTTTAAGCAACGTGTGTTTACAACCGCTGACACGCTGGATGTTGACGTTGAAGTTGCTCACTATGGTCCTGAGCCAATTGAAAGGGCACTGGCTGTTTGGAAGGTTAGCTCTCGAAAGGGTGAATGGGGACCACGCACGATTCCGATCGGAAAGAATATTTCTTTGGGAAAGGTTACAGTTGAGCTCGGCAAGCTTACTGGGCCGGCCGAGTTAGTGCTGAAAGTTACGGTCGGCCCCGAAGCGTTATTCAGTTCCATAAGCCGGGATATTATTCCTGGACCAAAGGCGATTAAGGGAGTCACCTATTTTGAAAATGAGTGGAACTTCTGGGTATATCCCGCCGGCGATCCCGAAGAATATGCTGCCCGGCACTTAGAAACCGCCGTCGAGGCCACTGACTGTCCACCAGCGCGCGATCAGAATGTTCTTGTCACCAGTTCCTGGGACGAAGCTGAGGCGAGGTTGGCCGCTGGTGGAAAAGTGCTGTTCCTTGCGAACAACGCAAATCTCAGTTGGCACAGTCCGCCGCTCGATAGCGTTCCGATTTTTTGGAATCGCTTGATGTATCCGGCATGGAGTCGCATGCTGGGATTTTGGATTGACCGGCTGGATCCAACCAAAGGGAAATCCCATACGCTCGATTGGTTCCCTACTGGTTCGCATTTCGATTGGCAGTGGGCCGAGATCATTCAGAATGTGCGCGCTGTGAATCTCGATAATATGCCGGCGGAGTTGGAGCCGACAGTTTGGGCCATCGACGATTGGAATCGCAACTACAAGCTTGGCGCTGTTTTCGAACTTGCAATTGGCGACGGAAAGTTGCTGGTTTCGGTCTTTGATGTTTCAAACCCGATGAGCCCGAACCCTGTATTGCGACAACTTCGTTACGATTTGCTCAAATATGCGCGGAGCGAATGTTTTCAACCGCAGATCAGCGTACAGCCTGAAGATGTGCGCCGGTTGCTTTTCGATACGGCAGTCATGAAAAAGCTTGGCGCTGTCGCTGAGGTAGACGGCGCCTCAGCGAACGCTGTGATTGATGGCGACCCGAACACTTTCTTCGTCACAGGAGATCGGGATGCGCCGATGCGCGAGCAGATAGATCTCAAGATCACGCTAAAAGAGCCGGTTACCATGGCGGGAGTGGTGTTGATGTCGCGCCAGAACCATCGCGAGCATGAGGGCGACATTCGCGGCTATGTGCTTCAAGTGAGCGACGATGGGAAGGAATGGCGCGAAGTTGCGCGTGGTGAGTTGCTCTCGACCTTCGCGCCACAGGAGATCTACTTTTCAGATAAAGTGACCGCCCGTTATCTTAAACTCATCTCGCTCTCCGGATTCGGAGTCGATAAAAGAACAGCGCTCGCGGAACTGGCGGTTATACTTGATTCCGTGATTAAGAAAGCGAAGCCCAAACCATCAACACCGAGGTCAAAACCATGAATTTGTTTAACCACAAAGGCACGAAGGCACTAATTACTATTTTTCTTTTGTGTCTTTGTGCCTTTGTGGTTAGGTTCAGCTTCGCCTCCTATCCACAGAACGATTGGACTGAGCCGTTTCCAGCATTCCGCATTACAGGAAATCTTTACTACGTGGGCAGCAGGGGATTAGCGAGTTATCTCGTTACCACGCCGGAAGGACACATCCTTATAAACAGCAACATGGAGCCTAACGTTCCGATGATTCGCGCGAGTGTTGAGTCGTTAGGTTTTAAGTTTACCGACATCAAGATTCTGCTTATCAGTCATGCCCACTGGGATCACTGCGCGGGCAGTGCCACGATCAAACAACTCACCGGCGCGAAATACATGGTGATGGACGCTGACGTGGAATCAGTCGAGTCTGGCGGCAAGAGCGATTTTCAGTATGGCAACGATCCGACAACGCTTTTCACTGCCACAAAGGTCGATCGTGTTTTGCATGACGGCGAGGAAGTGAAACTCGGAGATGCGACACTCACGGCGCGCCTGACGCCGGGACACACAAGAGGCTGCACGACGTGGACGATGAAAGTGAATGACGGTTCGAAAGCGCGCAATGTCGCCATCATTGGCAGTCCGAATGTAAATCCCGGATACAAGCTTGTTGGGAATACCGTATATCCCGGTATCACCGAAGACTACGAAAAGACATTCCGCGTGCTGAAATCATTACCGGTTGACTACTTCCTCGGCGCGCACGGCAGTTACTTCGACCTGGAAAAGAAATATCCGAAATTCAAAGCAGGTGATGCCGCGGCTTTAATCGATCCCGCCGGTTACAAGAATTATGTAGAGGAACGGGAACAGGCGTTTCGACTTGAGTTGAAAATGCAGAAGATCTCAGTCGACAAGAGCCCATGAATTTGCGTACGTCGTGAGGTTCAACTTTCGAGCCACGGCTAACGAAGCCTTGTTTGACCACGTAGTGCTGTAGAGAGGAATTCTTCCTGAGTTGCGAACGGCAAGCGCCCAGGCGGCAGTAACGCGAGATGCATACCCGCGGCCTCGATACGCCTCGGCAGTTTCTACGCCCGCTTCCGCTGCGGTGTCCGAGCGCCGCGCACAAAAGCAAACGCTCACCGGATAGCCGTCCTCGACAACCGCTATTACCGGAGCGCGTCCGGCTTCGATCTCGCCGGGAACCCAACCTGAGAAATTTCGGTTTAGCAGTTGCTCATCTTCAATGACGACAACATCGGAACGCTGAACAAGTTTGGCAGGGAACTCGAATGCCGGACCGTCTGACTCAATTGTCTTCCTTACAGACGCCTGGTTTGGTGTGATTCGGCTGATAAGCAGAGCGATGTAACGGTGTGATTGGGTCGGGCCCTGTTGAAGATCGAGCGGTGGTGTTTCAAGTTGGGAAAGGCGATCGATCTCACTCGCAATCGCGGGCGGAATATCGGCTCGAACAGCCAACGCGCAAGCCTGTAGACTTTTGGAGACTGCGACTAGCGGGCCACGGGGCGCACCCGGCTCGCGCGTCGAGATGATCCGGCCGTGCTCGTCCAGTACGAAATTCGTTTTGATATATAGATCAGGTGTACTCATTGATGGTTTCACGCAAAGTATTCGCGCTCGGTACGAAAGTCAAGATTCTTGTTCATCTCGAAATCGGGATCGCTAGTCCCGCAAGTGAAACGCTAAAGGCTTCGTTCATCTATTTGCATTTCCGAATTTTTCGGAATACAAGCCCCGGTTAGCTTGGCACAGACTTTGAACTCCGCTCGATTGAGATCTACTACCTCCTAAGCTCGGGATCTATCGCCATGCATGACCTAATCTACTCCTTCCGGATGTTGCGCAAGCGGCCTTCCTTTACTATCGTCGCCGTGCTGACGCTCGCGCTGGCCATCGGCGCAAGCACCGCTCTCTTCAGTATCGTCAACGTCGTCGTACTCAATCCGTTCCCCTACAAAGATCCTTCGCAACTGTTCTTCGTCCGCCAGAGCTTGCCGAAACTCGGCGTGCAGGATCAATTTCGATCTTCAGGGCCGGAGTTTACCGACTATGCGAAGAGCGGGATCTTTGAGCGTATTGCTGCGTTCGAACCTGTCAGTCGCAACCTCACCGGCAGCGACGAGCCTGAGCGAGTTGCGGCGGCTAAAGTGTCAACCGACTTCTTCACGATGCTCGGCGTAGAACCGCTGATCGGCCGCACGATCGCGGCGACAGAACAAGGACCGGGCGGCCAGAGAGTCCTGGTGATTAGCTATGGACTCTGGCAACGGCGTTTCGGTGGCGACAATGCAGTGTTGGGCCAGAAAGTCTCTCTCGATGACGAGCCGTTCACGATCATTGGCGTCATGCCGCCGCAATTCAGATTTGACGACGGACAAGCGTGGTTTCCGTTTCCGTTTGAATTAGCGGAAGGTCAACGAACTGGCCGCGCGTACCCGATCGTGGGTCGGATTAGTTCCGGTACGACTGTCGAGCAGGTAAACGCTGCGCTCTCTAATCTGGCGCGACGAAACGAGCAGGATTTCCTTGGTATAAACCAGGAGTACGCAGGCCGAGGAATTTACGTGCAGCCATTGGTCGAGTTTTACTTTGGCCCAGTCCGCAGAGCTCTTCTGATTTTGATGGGCGCCGTTGCCCTCGTCTTGCTGATTGCATGCGCCAACATCGCTAACTTGCTCCTCGCCAGATCGATGAGCCGCGCGCATGAAATCGCGATTCGAAAATCGATGGGCGCAAGCCGCGCGCGGATTATCCGCCAGATGCTAATCGAGAGTGCTGTACTGGGTTTACTGGGCGGCGGGCTCGGACTACTGATCGCTTCCTGGGGGACGCGCCTGCTTTTCAAACTCATTCCCACTGGCACCATTCCTTCCGGCGTGGAAGTCACGATGAACGTGCCGGTACTACTCTTCACGTTAGGCGTTTCGCTGTTAACCGCATTCATCTTCGGGCTCTGGCCCGCAATCCAGGGTTCCAGAACACAGACGCGCGAGGCTTTGCAAACGGCGAGTCAGCGAGCAACTGCCGGCGTTGCAGCGCGACGCGCGCAGGGTGTGCTTGTAGTTGCTGAAGTTGGCCTGTCGTTGATTTTGCTGGTGATGGCGGGTTTGATGATCCGGAGTTTCGCGAAGCTGACGAATATCGATCCGGGGATGAGTACGGCGGATGTTATTGAGATGCGTATTAATCGCTCGCCGGCGAAGTCGAAAGACGGTGCACAGAATGCGATCTTTTTCCAAAGCGTTATCGATCGCGTGAAGACGTTGCCGGGGGTTGAAGCGGCGGGCGTTGCTTCACACATACCGTTCGTCTACACGGAAGACTGGCCCATCACGGTCGAGAGCGCGGCGAATGGCGGAGCACAAACGCAGAGCATCGACACGCGTACCGTGAGCACTGAGTACTTTACAACTATGCAGATCCCGTTGGTTAGCGGGCAGGTCTTTGCTGCTGAGGAGGCGCAGCCGGTGGTCGTCGTGAACCAGGCGATGGTTAATCGCTACTGGCCCAATCAGGATCCGCTCGGAAAGAGAATCAAGAGCGGCAATCTCGACTCGAAGAACCCGTGGTTTACCGTCAAAGGTGTTGTCAAAGACTCGGCGCAGTCAGCGCTTGACCAGGGAATCAGGCCCGAAATTTATTTCGCGCTCGGACAGATGGCCGGACGCTATCGCCGCATGAACCTCGCGGTGCGCACGAGTGTCGACCCGAAGAGCACGTTGGCTGCAATCCAGGGGGCAATTCGGGAAGTCGACAAGGACCAACCCGTATATCAGATTCAAACTATTGACGAACTTATTCGTGATTCGGTCGGCACGCGCCGCTTTGCCTTATCGATCTTGATCCTCTTCGCAGTGCTTGCCCTGGTGCTGGCCGTGTCTGGAATTTACGGTGTGATCTCTTACTCGGTTACACAGCGAACTCAGGAGATTGGCATCCGGATGGCACTCGGCGCGCAAGGCGCAGACGTGCTGCGACTGGTGTTGGTCCAATTCATGCGACTGACAATAGTAGGTGTAGCATTGGGGCTCGTAGCGGCGTATGCGGCGACGCGACTAATGACCAGTCTCTTATTCGGTGTGACCGCCACAGACATACCAACATTCGTCATAGTCTCCATCAGCCTGTCCCTCGTCGCTTTAGTCGCCTGCATCATACCGGCGCGCCGCGCAACGAGAGTCGATCCGCTAGTGGCGTTGCGGTATGAGTGACTACGGTAGTGGCTTTGCCGAAAAGTGACTTTCGGATCCGCCGTTGCGGCTTCGCCGCCCGATGTGAGGCGGGGCTCTGCCCCGCCGTCGCGCTGTAACCCCAAATGGGCTGCGCCCTCGGTTCGGGCTTTGCCCAAAGTTTATGGCGATCATAGACCAAAACTTTTTAACGCGACTGGCAGCGCGGATGTTAACCTATGGAACGGAGTAGCGTTGAATGACGATCCGTTCCCTGGTAAGCCTTTTTGTTGGTCTTGTCCTCGTCTTTTTCCTACCTTCCTGTAAGCGCCGCACGACCGCGGAATTCATTTCAATAAAAGATCCGGTAATTGCACTCAAGCACGTTCGCGTAATTGACGGGACCGGGAAGGGGACGCGCGAGGATCAAACGATAATTATCGAGTCAGGGCGCATCGCTGCGATTGGTCCAACGGCAGAGATTCCTATTCCAGCATCCGCCACTTCTCTCGACCTGGGTGGTCACACAGCAATGCCCGGTCTGGCGGGGATGCACGATCATCTCTTCTACGCCACCGATGGCGGTGATCGCTATGTCAACGCGCCTGAGAGTTTTGCTCCGCTCTATCTTGCTGCCGGCGTGACCACCATTCGCACAGCCGGCGCGCTGGACCTCGATACGGACCAGTCAGTAAAGAGATCGATTGACAAAGGTCGATTGGCCGGGCCGAAGATTCATCTCAGCAGCCCGTACATAAACAGGCGTCCCGGCGACACGGTAAATCCGCAAAAGATAGCCAACGTCATCAACGAGTGGGCCGATCAAGGCATTACCTCACTGAAGATCTACGAGAACATAAATGGCGCCGAGATCAAGTCTATTGTCGACGCGGCACACAAGCGCGGACTGAAGGTTACAGGGCACTTATGCGCAGCGGGTTTCGTAGAAGCCGCACAGGCCGGCATCGACAATCTTGAAC
>Ga0207670_10001524_pt1 | contig 12186 bp, 10 predicted proteins | sample KBSS23HmetaG_FD_184339 | JGI IMG/M metagenome (GOLD analysis project Ga0207670, IMG submission 184339) | Switchgrass rhizosphere microbial communities from Kellogg Biological Station, Michigan, USA - KBS S2-3H metaG (SPAdes) (version 2) | ecosystem: Host-associated > Plants > Roots >... | reverse complement strand
CGGGACTTGAACCTTCCGGGCAGCGGCCAGTGAGACATTTTGCAATGCCTCGTAGACGCGTTTCTCGTTAGACCGAATCATCCGCTGGACCTGGGACACCGGAATTGTCCTGGCAAATCGCGAAGTCAATGTTTGGGAGTAGAAGTTATCGGTCAGCGCCTTTACTAAGACAGGCACGCCATTGGTCACTTTGTTGTCGATGTTGGATAGCAGGATCGCCGATTCGACCTGGATTCGAAAATCGGGATCTCCCAAAAACGACAGGAAGTAAGCCCTCCGCCCTTCGAGATTCTGCGTTCGAATGGCCAGGTTCTCCACGGCGTTAAAGGCCTGCCAGCGGACTTGGTCATCTTCGAATTCCCTGACCATGGCCAGAATCTCCCTCGCCATGAAATCTGAGTTCGCTATCCGTTCCCGAAGGTGCCAAATGGCGATCATCTGGACGTAACCAGCTGGCACTGCCGGCCCGATTCGTTTCTGCACCCAGATTGGCAACTTTGGCCGGACCCAACAGTAAAATCTATTGCCCGTGGTTTCGGGAGTCTTCGCCATTTCCATCAGGAAGGGGATGCAGTTCGTTCCCATGGCGCCAAAGGCGACCTGCGCCTTTTTCATCGTCGTGTCCCGTCCGGGATGACCTTCCGGACCGAAAAACCATTCGCGCGCCGTCTTGCCCATGTAGACCGGCGTGGTGTCACGGTGAGTCACGCCCCAGACAATCGCGACGAGCAGCAGCACAATTATCGACGAAAGAATTGCGATTCTACGCTTTCTCACCGGATTCATGCCGCGGTTATGGATATCAGCGAGTGTTGCGGGAATTCTTCTTTGACCAATCAAGGCGTTTCAATCACGAATGAACACGAATTCACACGAATGACTAACGAGGGAGTTTTTGTAGACCGGAAAAGCGTTTTAACCGCGGAGAGCGCGGAGGGACAGTGGAGGTTGCCTTTGGAATAAGCATGCTGCTGGATCTCCGTGTCCTCCGTGCCCTCCGCGGTCAATCCCCGCCTCTACTGTTTGCTTTGACCAGTGCGCCGTTAGCCGCACGATGTGAGTCTTCGTGGTTGTCGCTCACGGTCAGACCAGTCAGCATTCTCGAGCATTAGTGGTTAGGTCATATATCGTCCTGCATTGGCATGAACTGGCCGAAACAAGATCGATGGGTGCGTCTCTGGAAGACCATCGGCGCTTCTGGTGACCCATTGCCTTGGTACAAAACGTTAACGCAGGCCTATGCGGAGCCACAGCGGCATTACCACAATCAACAGCACATCGCCGAGTGCCTGGCGGAATTCGATGACGCGCGGCACCTGGGAAAAGAGCCGGCGTCTGTCGAACTGGCGCTGTGGTTTCATGATGCTGTCTATGATCCCAAATCCGGTGACAACGAAGAGCGCAGCGCCGGCATGGCGAACTCATGCCTAAACGGTGCTGGATTGCCCGATCTCGCGACGAGCGTAGGGGCATTAGTGATGGTGACAAAGTCGCATGACGCAGCACCCGGCTCGGATGCTGCGCTGATGGTTGACGTGGATCTGAGCATCCTTGGGCAGGAGCCGAAGAGATTCAGCGAATACGAGGCGCAAATTCGCGCTGAGTACGGTTTGGTCCCGAAACTCATTTTCAATTTTAAACGCGCGCAAATTCTCCAACGGTTCCTCGAGCGCCCGCGAATTTATGCGACCGACCATTTCGCCAGCCGTTATGAGCAAAGCGCCCGGCGAAACCTCGCTGATTCCATTCAGACACTGCGGCGTTTATGGTGACTTTGGGGGCTGGCCGGACTCCAAAAGACTTGGAATTCGTGAGGCGTGTTTTCGTAAGACGCTAGTAGTCAGTTGGTTGAGATTCGGAATCGCTAGGGACACAGTTGTTGTTGGCGTGTCACCAGAAGTGGTGACTGGTCGGGGACAGGGGTTCTGATACTTTGATGACGTGTTAGCGCACTAGGTTCTCAAGTGTGCGTGTGTGAAAGGGCCGGACCTGTTTGTCCGGCCTTTCTCTTTTTTAACAAGGAGTTTCCACCAACTGCTTGATCGCGGTCGCGTTGAGCATCGCTTTGGGCCCGAACGAGGGCACTTCGACGTACTCGGGGACTTTGGAACCGTCGGCGCTTCGTTCCGAGCAGTGATCGTTGTCGCCCCATGGCCCCAGGCCGTCCAGCGTCGGCACGGCATCCCAAAGTTGATTGCCGTCGCTCAATCCGCCGCGTTCCTCAACATTGACCGGAATTCTCAGGGATTCTCCGGCCCGCTGCCATAATGCCGCCAGTCGATCCGTTCCAGGATTGCGGGGCCAGGGCCGGCTCTCGGTGAGAATCTCTGTGCGAATGGAACACGTGAATCCATCGACCGGACTGCGGATATCTCCCGGACCGGTGAGCGCCAGTATGGAGGATTTGGCATGTGAGTAAACTTCCGGCCGGAAGGCGCGAAATTCCCCTTCGGCGATTGCTTCATGAGGGACTCGATTGAGCACGGTTCCGCCGGCCACCGTCCCGACGTTGACGGTCAAGTCCCGCCCGTAATCGGTTAGGGCTTGGATTTGGCCCACGGTGCGGGCGAGTTGGATGATGGCGTTCGCGCCGTGGCGGTGTTTGGAGCCGGCGTGGGCGCCCCGTCCGGCCACGGTGACGCGCCAGGTGGCGCGCCCTTTGCGCGATACCACAACCAGGCTTTCCTGTCCCAACCGTCCTTCGGATTCAAAGACGAGCGCGGCCAATGTCCCGGGAGCAAAACGCGTGCGGCACACGTCACCAAAATCGTGCGACAGCGTTTCTTCTGAAGAATTCCAAAACAACTTCCATGTCACCCCGCCAAAGAGATCGGGAGCAGTGGAACGAAGCGCGTGCAGCACAAGCCACATCATGGCGGTCCCGCCCTTGATGTCGTGGGTGCCCGGGCCGTAAATCCGATCGCCTTCCGGTTGCCATCGAAAATTGTTTCGGATCTCTTCTTCCGGCGGAAAAACCGTATCGAGATGGGAAATCATTGCGATGCTTTTGCCGGTCGTTCCGGACCGGGTCAGCACCAGGTGATCGCCGAACGCAGGATTAACGGAGGGAACGAACTCGGCGGTGAAGCCCAGGTCGGCGAAGGCGTCGGCGGTGAAGCGTCCGAGCAGATTTACTCCCTCGCGATTGCCGGTGAAGCTGTTGATCCCGACCATGCGTTCCAGCAGGGTGAACGTGTCGGGGAGTCGCGCGTTGATGAACTTTTCTAGAGCCACGGGCCAGGTCATGTGCGCGCAGGTTGGAGGATCTGCCGCGGAAAAACCAGAGAGAACCCGGGCAGTTCCGTCCTGTGGATCTCCCGGGTTTCCCTCATGGGTTGCATGAGTCATCTCCATCGAAGACGGGAGCGATCATGGCGAGTTCTAGTCACTTCGATCGAATGCGTGCAGGGATTAATGCAAGGACTCTGACATTGTGAGCCGATTCCTCGACGGCAAGGGTCATGCTCAGCACTGGGCAGTCGTGGATTACAGCCCGGCCGATCTCGGAGGACCGGGGTCATGCGGACAATTCCATTTTGATGTGAAAACTGGATATCTGATCGACATGGACGGAGTGATCTACCGCGAGAATCAGTTGATTCCCGGAGTGCTGGAATTCGTGGATGCCTTGAACACCAGCGGAACGCCTTTCCTTTTCCTCACCAATAATTCGGCGCCCACCCCGGAAGACCTGGCGGTACGGCTTGGCCACATGGGAATCGACCGCGTCTCAGCCCGGCATTTTTACACGTCCGCTTTGAACACCGCGGACTTTCTCAGCGAGACGCATCCGGGCTGCACCGTGCTCGCCATCGGGGAAGGGGGACTAATGACCGCGCTGCACGAGCGGAAAATTGCCAACGACGCGATCGATCCCAGCTATGTCGTGATCGGCGAAGGCACGGCCTCGATGGAGAAACTCACCAAGGCCCACGAGTGTATCGAAAAGGGAGCCCGACTGCTCGCCACCAATCCGGACAATTGGTGTCCGGTGGCCAGCGACAAGACTCGCCCCGGGGCGGGAGCGACGGCGGCCTTTCTGGAAGCCAGCTCTGGGCAACGGGCTTATTACCTCGGCAAGCCGAACGGCTATATGTTCCATCGCGCCCGCCGCAAGCTGGCCGAACTATCCCTAACCGAAGTCGACGATGTGATCATGATCGGAGACACCATGGAGACCGATATTCGGGGAGCGGTCGAGGCCGGGATGAAGGCGTTTTTGGTTTTGACCGGCTCAACCGAAATGGAATCGGTGGGCGACTATGTATATCAACCAACCCGCATTCTTCAGAGCGTGGCCGACTTGACAGAAGAAATTCGCTCGGGGAAACCGTCCAGCCGATTGGACAGTCCGGCCTTTCAGCGCGGCCGCGCCCATCGTGAACGTCAAGGCCAGCGCCATCAGACAGACTTTGCCCATCAGGGGAAGCCCCGGCCGCGCCCAGCCATGACAAGGTAGGGACCTATGAGGCCTGGCTGCCGCGATAGACTCGCGGCACCCGGTAGGTGATCGCCGTTAAAACTTCACACGGAATGGTCTGGCTCCATTGGGCCACTTCCGTCGCAGTGACACACTCTCCGCCCTGTTCGCCGATCAATACTACTTCGTCGCCCGGTTCAACGGTGCCGGCCCGCGTCACGTCTACCAGCATCTGATCCATGGTGATCCGGCCGACGACCCGGCATCGTTTGCCGCCGATGAGAACCCGCGCTTGTCCGCTGGCCGCTCGGAGATAGCCGTCACCGTATACTCCCGTGATCGTCGCGATTCTCATTCGCTGCGGGGTCACGAAGGAGCACCCATAGCTGATGGATGTTTTGGCTGGAACGGTTTTGACGAAACTTACGCGACATTTAAAGGAAAGAGCAGGCCGGATGCGGCTGGTCACCTCCCGCGGCAGGCGGCGGCGTCCGGACGGGATGATTCCATACACCAGCAAGCCCGGACGGACGATGTTGAACGTTGTGTCGGGCTGATGCAGCAAGGCCGCGCTATTGTTGGCATGAACCATCGGCACGTCGACGCCGGCAGTCTTGAGATTACCCAGCACGGATTGAAATGATTTTGCCTGTCGGGCTGAGAACGAGCCTTCATCCTCGGCCGCAGCGTAGTGGGTATAAATGCCCTCCACGTGCAGACCGGGGAGTTTTTGAATGCGGCTCACCAAATCCACCGCGTCGTTGGGGTGAGCGCCGAGTCTTCCCATGCCGGTATCGATCTTGACGTGGACATTGAGGTTGCGCCCGAACCGGTGGGCCATTTTGGAAAACGACGATGCCTCGTCGAAGTTGGAAATGGTCGGGCGAACATCATCGCGCACCGCTTGCTCGATCTCGTGTGGAAGGCATGCGCCGAGCATGAGAATGGGCCAGCCCTGCCCAACACCCCGAATCAAGTGCGCTTCCGTCAGATTGGCGACCCCAAAGATGTCGGTGCCGCTTTGCATGAGGAGCGAGGCGATCTGTTTCAGGCCGTGACCGTAGGCATCGGCCTTGACGACGGTCAGCAGCTTGACGCCTGCGCCCACGCAATGTCGCAGCCACGCCAGATTTCCGCGTAACGCGTCCAAATCAACCTCCGCCCAACAGCGAAATTCTTTTTTCACAACATCAGTCCAGGACCACGGGCCGCGGTGGCGCGGCTTTCACAAAACTGACTTCGCGCAGATAAATCGGCTGAAGTTCATCGTCCGATCCCGCAGCGCTCTTCATTCCCTCCAGGGCTAATCGACCAAGGATGGCGGCGTCCGGGTACGCTGCCTGTGCGCCCGGGAACTCCTTGACGAGGCTCGGATCGCACCACATGGGTTCCCCACCGACCTGTCGAACGATATCGTCCCGTGTGGCGAGGTGCAGCGCCACGACAGATTCCCTCCCTGCGTCGGCAAGGGCGTAGCTCGTGTGGTAAAATTCACCGCGCTGCGCATCAATCGCGATGTGTACCGGTCCGCGAACACCGCTCGCCCGGGCCTGTTCCGCCAGGCAATCCGCCGTGCTCAGTCCGATTAACTTCGCGCCTCGGGCCAGATGCCACCCTTGGCCGATCGAGACGGCGACGCGGATGCCCGTATAGGATCCCGGCCCCAACCCAACCACGATCGTGTTCACATCTTCCCGCTTCACTTCTGCTTCTCTCAACACCTGGTCGATAAGGCGAAAGGCCCGAGTTGAGCGCCCTCCCTGATCTTCGCCGCGAACCGGCCGGTGGTCGGGCCTGACGACGGCGACGCTGCGACGGTCAGAGGAGAATTCAAGCGCGAGGATCGTCATAAGTCAGGTGACGGATGAATTCATTCGTTTGCTGGATCTGGACGCGTCGAAAATTCCGGGGTGGGTGAAGCGTGCGAAAAGGCGGCCAGCGTTCACACCATTCGACCACGACGACTCCGGTCGGCGATTCGAGGTACTCGTGCAGGCCGGCGCCAATAATCTGTTCGGGAGTGTCGAGCCGGTAGAGATCGAGATGGGCCAGGGGCAGTCGCCCTTCCGTGTATTCGTGGACGAGAGCGAACGTCGGGGATTGGACGCGGGATTTGATGCCGAGCCCTCTCGCCAGCCCAATGACGAACTGGGTTTTGCCGGCGCCGAGGTCCCCTGCCAGGCCGATCACTGTTCCGGGTTCGACGTTGCGTCCCCAGCTTTCGCCGAAGGACACCGTCTCCTCCGCGCTATGAGAAATGAATGTAGCCATGGCCAGTGAAGGTCAGGGCGCCGTGTCGATCGCGAAGTTTTAATCCGCGTTCGGTGGTCATCCGGCCGACGCAAGTCAGCGGCACGTCTGGAAATTGTGCCTTCCAGGCATCGAGCAAAGGCACCGCATCGCGACTCGCGACGGTAAAGAGGAGTTCAAAATCCTCGCCATCGGTCAACGCCGCCAGCAAGGGAGGGGACGACGGCGATTCGGTCTTGGCCTTCAGTTTGGCCTCGCGGCTGATGGGGATGGAAGCCTTGTTCAGTTCCGCGCCCAACCCGGCCGCTTCCATCAAGTGCCGCAGATCGGAAGCCAGTCCGTCGCTGAGATCGATCATCGAATGGATGGAGAAATGTTGCACGAGCCACTGTCCCTCCTTAAGGCGGGGCTCGAACTCGAGGTGACGGCCCGCCAGGGAGCCTCCCAGTCGGCCGGTGACGAATATGGCGTCCCCGACCTGGGCACCCGTTCGACGGGCGCAATGGTTCTTGGAAATCGTGCCCACCACGGCCACGGAAATGAGCAGCCGCTCGGGGTTCGAGGTCGTTTCGCCGCCGGAGATGGCGACGTTGAATCTCCGGGCCAGCGTGGCCATGCCCAGATAAATCTTCTCGACGTAGTCAGGGTCAAAACCGGCCGGCAGAGCCAGCGTGACCAGCGCGGAAGTGGGAATTCCACCCATCGCGGCGATGTCGCTCAAAGCGCGCGCGAGGGCTTTGTGGCCGACTTTCTCCGGCGGCGCGTTTTTCTCAAAGTGGATTCCTTCGACGATGGAATCGGTTTTGAAGAGCAGCCACTGGTTGGCGAGGCCGACATCGAGCACGGCGCAATCATCACCGGCGCCGGCCACGACCTGGTCATTGGTGGGCAGGAGGGGCGTCAGTTTGCGGATGAGCTCCAGCTCATTCATTTCGCCGTGTAAATGAAATAGGAGAAGTTGATGGCATTAAAAATGGAATGCGCTGCGATGGGAGCCAGCAACGCTCCCGTTTTTTCGTAGAGAATGGCGAGCAGCATGGCGAACAGAGTTAGGGGCACGAGGATGGCGAGATTGACGTGGATCAGGCCAAACAGGACCGAGCTCACGATGAGGGCCGTTTTGGGATATCCGCGCTCACGAATTGCCCGATAGGCGACTCCGCGAAAGAGCGCTTCCTCGGCCAGGGGAACCAGCACGATGGTGGCGAAGCCAAAGCATATCCGCTGCGGAAGCGGCACCGCGACCTGCAAAACCTGGATCGCGGGCTGGGGCGTGGTGCCTTCGTTGAGGTAAGCCAGCAAAACCTCGGAAACCTGCTTGAGTCCCTGCGCCACCGGCACCATCAGCGCGCCCGCCGCCAAACCGATAAACAGCAGCCGACTCCGGTTCTCCACTGCGCCGTAGATAAAATCCCCCCAGCTGACATTGTGATTTTTGATGAAGGTATGGATGAGCACAATGGCTGCGCCGTGAAAAAACACCGTGCCGATGGCGAAGGTCAGGAACTTCTCGTCGGCCGGCCGGAGATTCGGCAATTCATGCTTGAGGACAGCCGTTGCGGCGATGCCCGCGAGGATGCTGATGCTCAAGCCGATGATCAACATGGCCACAGCTTCCACATCCCATTGTCGGTCCGATTGCACGCCGCCCAGTATGCAGATCGAGAAAGGTCGACGAAGAAAATTCAGCGCCAGGGATCTTCCATTGCCGAAAGCTCTGCGGCGGCGTAGCATCCGCCCAGCAACCACACCACGCCATGACGATGAATCCAACATCACGCCGCGTCCTATATTCCATCGTTTTACTCTGGGCTTTCACCAGCACGGCCGCTTCTCCTCCCGTGACGCTTCACATCCGCAACCGGGTGGAAGCTGTCGCCGGTTCGGGCGAGTGGACGCCCATCGAGCGGCAGGTGAACCTCGCGCCGGACAAGACCGCCATCGTCGTGTGCGACATGTGGGATAAACATTGGTGCGCAGGAGCGACGCGTCGCGTTGCGGAGATGGCGCCCCGGATGAACGAGGTGATCGCGGCCGCCCGGGCCCGCGGGGTGTTCATCATTCATTGCCCGAGCGACACGATGAAGTTTTACGCGGATACGCCACAGCGCAAGCTGGCCCAGGCGGCGCCGCTCGCCGCGCCCAAAGTCCCGTTGAAAAACTGGTGCCACCTCGACAAGACCAAGGAGTCGGCGCTTCCGATCGACGATTCAGACGGCGGATGCGACGACTGGCCGCAATGCAAAACCTACACGGCGTGGAAACAACAAATCCCCGCCATTGCCATCAAGGACGGCGACGCTGTGACCGACAGCGCGGAGGCATATTACCTCATGGAGCAACGCGGAATCGAGAATGTCATTGTGATGGGCGTCCATCTCAACATGTGCGTGCTCGGCCGGCCGTTCTCCATCCGGCAGATGGTGGCTCAGGGCAAGAAAGTCTATCTCATGCGCGACATGACCGACACCATGTACAACTCGCGGGCGCGGCCCTATGTTCCCCACTTTGCCGGCACCGATTTGATGATTGCGCATGTGGAGAAATACTGGTGCCCGACCGTGAGCAGCACTGATTTTGTGGGCAAGCCCGCGTTCCGCTTCAGCGAGGAACGGCGCCCGCGCGTGGTCTTCCTCATCGGGGAGGACGAATACAAGACTTGGGAGACGCTGCCGTCCTTTGCGAAGACTGAGTTGGAATGGCGCGGTCTGGACGTTGCGATCATTCAGGAGGACACGGCGAACAAGCACAATTTCCCGAAATTCACCGAGGCCATGGAGGGGGCGGATTTGTTGCTGGTGAGTGTTCGCCGGCGGGCGTTGGCCAAAGCGCAACTGGACGCGGTTCGCACCCATCTGGCCCGCGGCAAATCTCTCATTGGCATCCGGACGGCGAGCCACGCATTTGCCCCGCGAAACGAGGACACCAAATTAGGCGATGCCTGGCCGACGTTTGATCCGGATGTGCTCGGGGGAAATTACGTCGGGCACCATGGCAATGGACCGCGCACCACCATTTCCGTCACTCCGGGCGCGGAAGGCCATCCATTGTTGCGGGGTGTGGATGCCACAAAACTTGTGGGCAATGGGTCGCTCTACCAGGTAAGTCCGTTGAGAGAGGGCGCCACGCCACTCCTGATGGGCACAATCGAAGGCAAGCCCGCGGAGCCGGTGGCCTGGATGAACACTTACGGAGAAAAGAAGGCGATCATTTTCTACACCTCGCTTGGACATCCGGACGATTTCAAGGAGGCGTCTTTTCGCCGGCTCTTGCTCAATGCGATTCTCCAGTCGGTGGGACAGGCGATTCCGCCGGCCGAACAAGTGGTCGAAGCGAAGCGGTGATGTAGCGCACGCATCCGGTAGCGCCCGCATCCCTGCGGGCCGGTCACGAAGCCCTTCGACAAGCTCAGGGCAGGCTTCCAGCTTCGCTTGCACGTAGTGGGTGCACCTAACTGGTTCGTTGCGGGCGCTACGTAACTCGCGCCTACTTTGAGCCTGTCGATCGGCGTCGTGACCGGCCCGCAACGATGCTGGCGTTACGATTTGCGGGCTAGGGCTCGTCGCCGGCAATCACAACGGAGCCGCTGCGGGACCGGGCGATGAAAGTTCCCACGGCCAAATCATCCGTCTGGAACACAATTCCGGAAAACTTGAGCTTCGTGCCCGTTCCGGGCTCGTTGATCGTTCCGATGAATAAACCCGTTTTTGGGACGAATCTCATCGAAAGCTTATAATCCCCCAGATTCGTGACCTTGTTTTGAGGACTTAAGCTCAATTCGTTCACGAAGGTCGCCGTCAAAGGACCGCCTTCCAACACCACATAGCCTTCCGATACTTGCATCACGCGGTTTCCGGGTGTTGGGGGATGGTAGGGCGAGCAAAACAATCGCGTGCTGATTTTGAAACCATCGGGATAAAGCGGCCCGACGACAGACTCCTTCGTCCACACAACGGGGGCGATGGCGTTGGTGTCGTTATTAAGAGGGATCCAGCCCAGCGCGGAACCCTTGCCGCCGTAGCTGGAAACGTATAACGGCCAAAGACCGGTTTTTGACACCGTTGTGATTTGCGTCACCTTTGTTCCATCTCCCAGGGCGCCGATGAGTTTTACCGTTCCGCCGCCATCCACCGTCACGGTTCCGTAGCCATAGCCGTTGGGCTTGGCCACGTCGGTGGACTTGTCGATACTCGTCGTGTATTGACCCGCGTGGTCGGAAGCGGGAGCGCTCTTTTTATCCCACACCAGCCTTTCGGCAGTCAGCGGAACGGTCCAGGATCCATCGGTAACATAACCCTGAAGCGAGTCCTCGTTGGCCAGGCTGAGCACCACCGTCAGGGGCGTCGTGCCTGCGCGCGGGATGCTGACTTCCGTGGACGATGACACCGATTCAAAGCTGCTGGCGAACGGCAGGCGTTTTCCGGCGAGGAGGAGATATCCGCTGAACGATGCCTGCGGCGTCAATTTCAGGGCTACGTATCCGCTGCGGTCGTTTTCGACGGCGTCGGGCTGGAAAAAAAGTCCGGTGAAATTTCCGCCACTGGATTGCGCCGGGGTATCCACCGCCACTGACACGATGAAACTGAAGAAAAACGGAAAAGTGATTTTAAGAAGTCCTGTTTTCATAGTCACTCCATGATGCTCCTGTGCTTGCGACACATTGTTTTGGTTCGAACTGGAGTTTCGGCGCGGCCTCCCATTAACGGACCCTCGGCCTGTGTGGCCAAACACTCGTTGAAGCTTGCCCAACCCGCTTCGGGCAAAGGTCACCGTGAATGCCGGGAAAACGCAAGGAGGAAAATGCCGGGCAGCGGTTTTCAGATTGTCGCCAGGCGGAATGGGAAATTCGTTCGGCATCGAAACGGTTGCCAACCGGAATGCTTCTCCGCATTATCGCCGCCCTGAATTCCTGACAATCAATGAACACTGTCCATCAACTCAAGACGATCAAGAAGAGCACGCAGTCCAAAGTTGAGGCCGAGTTGGGCCGAACCGGTGGGCTCTTGCGCCTGGCGCCCGCCTGGGTGCCGCGATCTTTTCTCCAGCCCGGCCTTCGCCTCAAACTGCATCCAGACGACACCTATGCCTACGGCGCCAACCGGGGTGGAATCGATGAGCGATGGTTTGCCTCGACGACGGAAGCCGCCAACGAAGGCCGGGTGCCGGACGAGGGTTTGAGCTATTGCGTCATCGGGAAGGAGCGTTTCACGCTTCGCCAGGCCGTTGTCGATTGTGGGGCGACGATCGTCGGCAAAAAGATCTGGGCGAAGTACAAGCGATGGCCCGTCTACTCAAAGTTCTTCGACAACATGGGCCCCATCCCGCACCACATGCACCAGAGCGCGAGGCAGGCAAAGCTGGTGAGCCAGGAAGGCAAGCCGGAGAGCTACTACTTCCCGCCGCAGCACAACAATGTCGGCAACAATTTTCCCTACACTTTCATGGGCCTCGAGCCGGGAACGACCAAGGCCCAGGTGCGAAAATGCATTGAGGACTGGAACAAAGGCGAAATGGCA
>Ga0207670_10001523_pt1 | contig 12188 bp, 9 predicted proteins | sample KBSS23HmetaG_FD_184339 | JGI IMG/M metagenome (GOLD analysis project Ga0207670, IMG submission 184339) | Switchgrass rhizosphere microbial communities from Kellogg Biological Station, Michigan, USA - KBS S2-3H metaG (SPAdes) (version 2) | ecosystem: Host-associated > Plants > Roots > Rhizosphere... | reverse complement strand
CCACCGGCACGCGGTCTCCAACTGCACCGATAACCGTCTTCCAGATCGCCAGCTTCTCGTCGAAACTCAGCGTCGCGCTCTCGCCCAACGAGCCCGGCGTCACGATTCCAGTGCAGCCGTGATCGATCAACCACTTCGCGTGTTGGCCCACAAATGCGTGGTCGATCTTGAGATCCTCATCAAACGCCGTCGTCGTCGCAGGCATCACGCCCACCCATTTCATTTTCATCTACGTCATTCACTCCCACGAACTAAACTCTCAACTCTCACCGGCAAAACTGGCGGCCGCACCGACTCCGCGCGCCAGCCAAACAGAAACTCTACCGCGCCACCGCAAATGCGTCCCTGACACGGCCCCATTCCACAACGTGTTTGCAGCTTTGCCGCACGCCACGAATTGTGCGCGCGCAGTCGAGCAAACGTAACATCCTCACAGCGACAAACAATCGTCTCCGGCGCGGGCAACTGCTTCAGCTCTTCACGCAGTGCGAACGTTCGATTCAACAACTTCGCAAATTTGCGATGCTTCTCGCGAATACGAAATAACTGGCGCGCGTCATCATGTTTACCCGCGGCGACGAATCCAGCAATCTCACCTTCAACAAGCGACAATTCCAGCCCGCCGACCCCGGTTGTTTCTCCGGCACTATAAACCTGCGGAACTGTCGTCTGCTGAAACTCATCCACTCGCACACAACCATTCTCAACAACACACCCTAACAACTCCGCGAGCTCAACATTCGGCACGAGATGAAATCCGCAAGCAAGGTAATCACATGCAACCTGCCACTGCTTCCCTCCTCGAAACAACGTCACACTTTCGAGTTTCTCTTCTCCATGTGCCGCAATCACCCAACACCCACTCAAATATCGCACGCTTTTCCTTTGCGCCTTTGCGCCTTTGCGCGAGAAATCTTTTCTCAACTTCCACGCCTGTGCCAGTTTCTCCTTCCCCAGCACCAACCCCAAACCAAATCTCGCAAGCCGACCCCACGACGCTTGCTCCGCAATCAACAACACCTCAGCGCCGTGCCCTCGCAAATAAGCAGCAACAGCCAACAACAACGGCCCACTGCCCGCGACTACAACCCGCTTCCCTTCAATCTCCAATCCCGTTTTCACGAGCGCCTGCAGTCCACCCGCCCCCATCACGTTCGGCAAGGTCCAACCCGGGAACGGCAGGAAACGTTCGCGCGCTCCGGTCGCCAGCACCAGGCTCGTGTAGCTTAATTCGCGAACGCCTTCAGGCGTTTCCGCCAGCAGCGTCCCCGCGCGTGGTTGTTGAAACACGCGTGCGCCGTTGATGAATTGAATATCAACGCTGCGAATTCTTTCAAACCACGTTTGCGCCTCGCGCGATGCAGGCTTCGCTTGCTCGCCGCGCCAGATCTGTCCGCCCGCCGCCGGATTGTCATCAACGACTGCGACGCGCGCTCCATTCTGCGCCGCACGATAAGCTGCCGCCATTCCCGCCGGTCCGGCGCCGACGACCAGCACGTCGCAGACTTCAGCCATCGGTCCGCACGTCCATTCCTTGCCGGCAAACCGTCTGACAACTGCGACAGTGCTGCTCGCCGTCAATGGTCACGCGACACTCGAAACAGATCCCCATCCCACACAATGGACCACGTGGCTCACCGTTGACCGAACGACGAAAACCATAAACACCTGTTTTGAGAATTGCTGATGCAACCATGCTGCCCGCGGGCATCGTCACGGAAACGCCGTTGACCACGACAGTCACCGTATCAGGCATGCACCGGCTCCTGTGTCACACGCGCGGGAAGGTAAGGCGCCACGGGGATCGCCGTTCTTTGGTTCATGATCTGTGCGACGAGAAGTTTCGCAGTGCCAAGCGAGGTCGTAATACCGAGGCCTTCGTGTCCGGTGGCAAGGTAAAGTCGCTTGTGCTCGACGTGAGGACCAATCAACGGAAGCTTGTCCGGTGTCGCGGCACGAAAGCCGGTCCACGTTCGTAACGAAGAAAGCTTTCGCAACCTTGGTAAATATTCGATGGCGCGACTCAACATGCGCGTAACGATCGATCCTTCCACCCCGGTCTCATCGACGTCGAACTGTCTCGAAGATCCAATCAGCAACTGTCCTGTCTTGCGTGGCTGTATGTTGAAAGCCACGGACTCGGCAGTCAGCGAGTGCGCGCTCTTCAGGTATCCGAGCTCCACGAGCTGATGGCGCAGAAAGTTCGGATAGCGATCCGTTATAACGAGATGACCCTTGCGCTTCTTCACCTCGAGCCCAGGCGTCAACACCGGCGACCAGCTCCCGGTTGCATTCACAATCACTCCAGCCGAAATCGAGCTGCCATCCCGCAAGCAAACCCCATCGGACGTGATCGTTTCAACCGCCTTGCTAACGAAGAGCGCGGCGCCCTTCGACATCGCCTGGTCCACAAAGAACTGCGCCGCACACGGCGGATAGATCACGCTATCTCCAGGAACACGCAAACCACCAACTAATCCCGGCCGTAAGTTCGGTTCCGCTTCAGCAACTGAGTGCGCATCGAGAATCTCAACGGGAACTCCTCGCGCCGAATAAAACTTCGCCTTCCGCGCTACCTCGGCCATCTCTTCGTCATCGACCGCGATCCAGATCGTTCCGCACGCGTCGTGCTCGACTTCGCGCGGTAGCTCATCGCCAATCTCGTCCCAAAGCTGCTGCGAATAACGCGTCAGTGCAAACTGTGCCTCCGAATCATCCATCACGACGAGATGACCCATGCCCGCCGCGGTTGCGCCCCCACCGATTATTCCAGCTTCAACAATGGCCACGCTGAGTCCTTCACGCGCGCACTCCGCTGCGCAGGCGGAACCGACAATGCCCGCGCCAATGATGACCACATCGTAAGCTTTAGCACTCATCAGCGAATGCCCGTTGCAAAGGGATCGCGCTCGTCGAGGATTAAGTCAGACTCCGCTGTAATGAAGGCAGAACCTTTGATACTCGGATGGACCACGTTGTCGATCACCTTAACCCTGCCTTCGAAGACACTGCCGACAATGCTCTCTTGTCGCCAGACGTGGCCTTCGCTCAATTTTCCATCCGCCACAAGACATGCCAGCTTGGCGCTGGTGCCCGTACCGCAGGGCGAGCGGTCGTAAGCTTTACCGGGACAAAGCACAAAGTTTTTACTGTTCACTCCCGCCAGCTTTGAAGGAGCAAAGAGTTCGACGTGATCGACCTCATGACCATCGCTTCCGGTGATCCCTGCTCGCGCCAGTGACTCTCGCACCGCCAACGTAAACTCCATCAATCGATCGAGGTTCTCCAGCTCCAACTCCTCGCTGTGCTCTTTGACGAGAAAAAACCAGTTGCCACCCCATGCTACGTCGCCAGTTACTGGCCCAAACCCCGGTACTTCGACCGTCACGTTCGTCGCCACCCGGTAACTCGGCACGTTCGCCACTTCAACTTTTCCTTCTTTGTCGAGATGTGCGACTACGACGCCGACCGGCGTCTCGATGCGATGAGAACCTACGCCAATGCGCTTCATATAAGCGAGTGTCGCGACTATTCCGATCGTTCCGTGCCCACACATGCCGAGGTAGGCAACGCTGTTGAAGAAGATCACGCCGGTCACGCATGAGTCATCGACAGGTGTACACAGCAACGCTCCCACAATCGCGTCGGAGCCACGCGGCTCGTGTACCACGGCACAACGGAAGGCGTCGTATTCGCTTCTGAAGCGCTCGATGCGATCTGGTAGCGGGCCGTCGCCGAGATCGGGGCCGCCACTGATAACCACGCGCGTAGGCTCGCCGCCCGTGTGTGAGTCGATCACCTTGATACGTCTGATTCGTGAATCCATTGCGAGCAGACAAGCTATCACAAATCTTTCACCTGTCGGAATTATCTGCGCGGTCGCGAGCCGAGTGCCGCGATCTCTCACCAAAACGAGCAGGAACAATGCTTGCACATATCTCTGCCGGGGGATACCCCTCAAAAGGAGAATATTTATGAGACACAAGACACTACCCGTAATTCTGGTCTTACTACTTTTATCCAGCTATTCACCGCTCGCGTTCGCGCAAACTGCATCGTCAAACGACTGGGCCGTCGTGCAGCGGCTCAACACTAACGAAAAGCTCCTCGTGCGGCAAAAGGATGGCAAAGAGTTGAAGGGCATGATGATTGAAGCTACCGGCACAACGCTGACAATCGATCGCGATGGTAAGCCGCTGAGCATCGCAAGGGCTGATGTTCGCCAGGTTTACGTGATTGAAGGCAAAGCGCAAAAAGGAAAGTGGGCTTTGATTGGCGCCGGCATCGGAGCGGGAGCGGGCGCTGGAATCGGCGCGGCGAAGTATTCAGATACCGTCGACGATAGCCAGATCTGGATCCCCGTGGGCTTGATGTTTGGCACGGGCATCGGCGCAGCCAGCGGCCTGCTCTTCGGAGCAACCACCCGCAAACGCGTGATGGTCTACGACGCGCGTTGATCCGAGGCTAAGCTCTGCTTCGCCTCCTGCAACGCCTTGAGTTGTTCTTCGTCGAGCTTTGGATATTCGAGATCGAGCGCGTTCATGCTCTCGACGATCGCTGCGGCTACGACCAGGCGCGTGAACCACTTGTTGTCAGCAGGGACGACGTACCACGGCGCGTATTTCGATGCCGTGTGCCGGATGGTTTGTTCATAGGCATCCATGTAGTCGTCCCAGTGCTCGCGTTCGCGAACGTCGTTGAGCGAAAACTTCCAATTCTTCGACGCGTCGTCGATGCGCGCGAGAAAGCGTTTCTGCTGTTCTTCTTTGGAGACGTGCAGGAAGAACTTCAAGACCAGGATGCCGTTGTGTGTGAGGTAGCGTTCGAAGTTGGTGATGTCGCGGAAGCGACGTTTCCAGATGTTTTTGGTTTTGAGATTCGCGGGAAGCTTTTGTCCGGTGAGGAAGTTTTGGTGGACGCGGACGACGAGCGTTTCTTCGTAGTAGCTGCGGTTGAAGATGCCGATGCGCCCGCGCTCGGGAAGACGCTTGGCGCAGCGCCATAAGAAGTCGTGGTCCAACTCTTCGGCGGAGGGCGCTTTGAAAGATGTGACTTCACAACCCTGCGGATTGACGCCCGACATCACGTGCTTGATCGCGCCATCCTTGCCGGCGGCATCCATCGCCTGAAAAATAATCAACACAGACCAGCGATCCTGCGCCCATAGCTTTTCCTGTAGTTCCGCCAGCACCTCGACGCCAGTGGCCAGCGCCTCCTGCGCCTTCGGCTTCTCGTCCGACTCGAAGTCGAGCGTTTCGCCTGGATCGACGTCCTTGAGTCGAAATTTCTTGCCGTTGGTTACGCAGAAAGGTTCAGAGTACTTTCTGGCTTGTTTGAGAAAGTCTTTGTCGTCCATGGATGACAGCTATAACAGAAACGCCATCCATATCCAAAGAAATAGTCGATAGAGTTGGGAGAGGACAATGCCTATGTCTCATCCTTTGACGGGTCGGTTAAATCGCCAAAGAGTTCTTTTTCAATTTCCTCCAAGGGTATTCCCTTCATACCTTCCTTTTTGTAACGCTCCTCTCTCTCGCGTAAAAGTTCCAAGTGCCACTCCGGCACGCTTAACTCGTGTTCCCGAAGAGTTACGCGATCCCAAAGGTCACCATCATAATCGGCTTGTTCGTCAGCCGACAGCTCATCAAAACCCGGCGGCGGAAATGGTACTTTTGAGGACATTCTTTAATCTTTTACTCCTTGTGGGGAGTATAGATTGAGTTAACTGTTTCTTCAATAACTAATTTGTTGGAGGTATTGTGCTAAGAGCAAAAAACGCCGAAGGCGTTGGCTAATTTTAGCCCAGGGTTGGAGCGCAAGCGACAACCCTGGGATCAGAAAAAGAAAATAACATCAACCCTGAAAGGGTTTCTTCCGATTGTAACCCTTTCAGGGTTGGAGCGAGTTGTTGGATTGGACACCCATGGTTGTCGCTATCGCTCCAACCATGGGCTGAAATTAGCCAACGCCTTCGGCGTTATTCGTCTTTGCATTATTTGTCTTTGCGTTATTCGTCGTCACGCTTGGTGCGTTTCTCCGCAATCTCTTCGCGCTCCTCTTGTAGTCCGAGGCGCATGGCATCGAAGGCCGGGAGGCGGCTGATCTCAGGCATGGGGATGTTGCCTCTGACTGAGAACCAGATGATGCGATTCAACACTTCGGGATCTGCCATGTCTGCGTGGGCCATATCCTGTTCTTCCGTGCGTCGCATCCAGTAAGCGGTGGCGGCGTCTCGCGGTGGTGGCGTCACGAGATTGTCGAGCGCGACGCTTGGAAGCACAGCCTTGTAGGGACGCAGATCGGGCTCGGCGCGAAAGATATTGATTGGTGTTGCCGTTGCATCGAGCTGGTTCATCGGTTCAATGCCGAGCAATAGCTCAATCGTTCTGATCAAACTCACCGTGTTGTGAAACTCATGAATCAAAGCGCCCGGACGATTGTAAGCGCTGATCAGCAACGCTACTGACCGGTGCGCATCGACGTGATCCGGCCCATCCTGCGCATCATCTTCAACCACGACGATAGCCGTATCTTTCCAGTAAGGACTATTGGACACAGCTTCCACCAGCAGCCCCAGCGCGTAATCGTTGTCAGCCACAAAGAACTGCGGCGTTGGCTTGCGCGCCGCGACACCGTCCGTGTGATCGTTCGGCAAACGGATCACTGAAAGATTCGGCAATCGATCACCGGTCGCGGCAGCACGCTCCGCGCCGAACGTACGAAATTCCCGCAACCACACGCTGAGCCGGGAATTATTGATGAGCGGATCGCCGGTGGTCTCTCTTGCGGCGCGGTATGAATCGACCGTCATCGCGTCAGGCGTATCCATGTCGAAGTTGCGATACTCCGTGTTGACTCGACCTTCCAACGACTTCTTCGTCGGGAAGGCAGAAACATTCGGCGACAGATCCGGATACGACTTCGCACGATTGTCTCTGATTGCTTTAACGTCAGCTTCCGAAAGCGTTGCGACGAACTCGCCGTAGTTTCGATAAGTAAGACCCGCGCGTGCCGCCGCGTCCCAGAGATAGAGCGTCTCAGGCTCGGCGACGTCGCGAGAACCGTGCAGGTACGGAATGAAGCGCCGCATAAAATTCGCGACGTCATCCTTTGTCACAGTTGGCCCAAACATCGAAGGCGTGCCGCGCACCGGCTCGTAGTTTGGCAAACGATTGAAGCCTTCGTAATCGTAGGTTCGCCCGCGGCGGCCGTACTGCCAGCGGAACGCTTTGTCGACGTAGTCGGTTGAGAACGCCGCGGTGGACCAGTTGTGCCCGTCAGGGCTCGCCTCCGAGTTCACAAAGAAACGATCGAAGAGGCCAAAACGCATGGCGAGCGCGCGATGATTCGGCGAGATGTCCTGCCGTTGACCGTTGGGGCGGGTGGCTGCGTCGCCGGCTCCGAAGATTGCGAGTGACGGTTCGCCGTCAGCTTTCGTGCCGTCGCCGGATTTTTCAACGTCGCCAAAGAGCTGATCGTAAGTGCGGTTTTCCTTGATCACGTAAATCACGTGCTTGATCGGCGAACGACCGGGGAAAAGCCGTGCTTGACGTGGGCCAAGCAGGCCGTTGTTTCGCATTACCTGTTGCGTGTAGCGCGCGAGCGACGGATCGTCCGGCAGGTTAACGGCGCTGATGTTTCCGATAACAACTGACGGGCTGTATTGGCCGCCTTGTTTGTTCGCAAGACCAGTCCCCACGGGAAAGCGATCGTTGGGCGCGTTTGGCACACGGCCTGAGTTATCGACGACGACTGATGAATTCTGAACGCCGGTACCTTTGCCGTTGCCGATGAAAAGCGTTTGGCCCACGACTGCGAGGGCGGAGGGGTATTGGCCTGTGGGAATAAACCCGCGCATCGCGCTTCGGTCTTCCTTTGACGACGCTTCGCCACGTGCTTTTGGTGAAAGTTCGACAACCGCAACTGAGTTGCTGTGGGCGTTGGCGACGTACAGGTCGTCGCCGCGCAGCGCCAGTCCTTCCGGACTGTTGCCTGCCGGCACGCCTTCAGACAAACGCACACTGATGCGCTCGATCTCTTTATCAGTTCTGGTATCGATTACCGAGACACTGTCGTTATTCGAGTTTGCAACGTAAAGCCGCGTTTGTTCCGGATTCAATAACATCGCAGTCGGATGGCGGTCTACGGAGATACGTGAGGCTGGTTGCGGAGATCCACCCTGATAGACCACTGCGACAGAGCTGTCATTCCAGCACGAGACATAAGCTTTAACGACCATGCCACGCTCGTGGACCACGACCACCGCATACGGATAGACAAATGATTCACCCGACGTATCCTTGCGCAGATCGATGCGCGTGAGTTTGCGGGCACCGCGCACGTCTTCGATGATTCCCAAACTGTCGCCAAGATTGTTGGCCACGAAGAGCGTGTTGCCGTCAGGACTGATCGCAATGCCGCTCGGATAAACCGGCGCGCGGTCGCTGTTGTAACGCGGTGAGTTGGACGCAAATGCAAAACCGCTCACGTCGATGAACGGAGCTTCGATCGTCGTGTTTGGACCAGGCGATGCCGGAGTGATCGGAGTTCGGCTTTCGGGGTGAAAACTGAAGATCCAGATCTTGTTTTCAAAGCCGCCGGAAACGTAGAGCGCGTGTGAGCCGTCTTCGTTCGGCGCGGGCGCAAACGCAACGCCCACGTTCACACTTTGCGGCGACGGAAAGTAAACGTTTTGGATCACCGCTGCGGGCTTCGCATTCAGATCGATGACGGCAATCGATTGCTGACCGCGATTCGCAGCGGCGTTGAACTGAATACCGTAACCACTGTTCACGGCGAGCAGGAAGCGACCCTCGCCGCCCGGTCCTGACTTGTCCGGACTGCGCACCAGATCGACCGGCAGCGCACCGACCGCGATCTGGCGCGTCGTCAGATCCTGTACCAGCGAACCGGCCGGCGTGATCGGTCGTCCCTGACTAGCAGGCCCGTCCGGCTCTGCCAAAGACGAAACACCTCCGATTAATCCAAAGAGCAGGCAAATTGTGAGCAGCAGTGCGTAGGCAAATTGTCTGGGGTTCATTGACGCGGCAGTTTATCAGGCAACGGCCAATTTCAACCACAAAGATACGAAGTCACAAAATGTTCTTTGTGCCTTTGTGTCTTCGTGGTTAGGAGATCCGAAAAAATAAATCATGCCAAATGAAACAACCGCCAAGTTAATGGCGGCTACTAAGAACAAACGTAATCACGGCCGCTCGCCTTTCAGAGGCTCACGCGCGGGGCGGCGTGTATAATGGCGTTCACCAAAAATGAACCAACTCGTACGGTTTCTGTTCGGACATGAGCAGGCCGTTTTTACTAACGGCCGCTTCGGTTTTGATGTGCGTCCGAGCGCCGTAATCCTCATCCTGATCGCCCTGCTCGCCGGAGTCTTCATTTATTTCATTTATCTACGACCACGCGTACGTTTATCAAAAGGCACTACAGCCGCGCTGGTCGCACTACGCGCAGCAATTCTCGTGCTGATGGTCGTGTTGTTGTTGCGGCCGGTCGTCGTGGTGTCGTCAGTGATTCCGCGCAGCAGTTATATCGCGATGGTGATTGACGACTCGGTCAGTATGAAACTGCACGATGCTCCCGGCGGCGCTACGCGCCTGGACAGCGTCAAGCAAGCACTGCTGAACAACAACCCCGGACAAGATTCGTTTCTCAACCAACTCGAAAAGAAATTCAAGACCAACCTCTACGGATTTTCGGGATCGCTCGCGCGACTTAAAGACAGCAACGATCTCTACGGTGAAGGACGCACCAGCGACCTCGCCGGCGCATTAGACGAGACGATCAAACGTTCTTCTGGTATGCCGCTATCCGCTGTCGTGCTCGCGACCGATGGCGCGTCGAACGTGCCACGCGATCTCGCCGCGGTTTTACGAGAACTGCGCGCTCGCGACATTCCCGTGTTCACAGTCGGCGTAGGCAACACCGCGCGACCTATGGACGCGGAGCTCACGCGCGTCAACATGCCGCGACGAGTACTGGTCGGTTCGCGATTGAACATCGAGACGATTGTCGGGCTCAGTGGTTATGGCCAAACAAAAGTGTTGTTGAGCGTTCGTGAAGATGGCCGCGCGGTGAAAACGGAAGAATTCAACCTGCGCGGCAACGACACGCAGGCAATCAACCTCGAGATCACGCCCACCACTCCGGGCATTCATCGTTACACCGTTGAAGTCACGCCACTCGACGGCGAGTTGACGATCGAAAACAACAAGCAAGACTCGCTGGTCGAAGTGATCGAAGGACCGTTGCGCATTCTGCACGTCGAAGGCGAGCCGCGCTGGGAGCTCGGCAAGATTCGCGAATCGATCCAGCCCAACGAAAAGAACGTCACACTCGTTTCGCTTCAACGCACCGGCGAGAACAAGTTTTACCGCCAGGGTGTCGGCGCCCAGACAGAGCTCGCGACCGGTTTTCCAAAAACCGAAGAAGAGCTTTTCTCGTATGACGGCTTGATCATCGGCAGCGTCGAAGCGGGCTTCTTTACTGCCGACGAGCTGCGCAGCATCGAAGCTTTCGTCGCGCGCCGCGGCGGTGGCTTGCTCGCCATCGGTGGCCGTTTGGCTTTTGACGGTGGCAAGTACAAGGGCACAACCATTGAGGAGTTGCTGCCGGTTTCGCTCACCGGTGGGCCAGTGGACGATGCAAACTCGTTCACGCCAGTTTACAAAGCAATTCTCACGGGCGCCGGCCAGACGCACCCAATCACGCGTCTCAACGAAGATCGCGGCGCGAACCAAAAAGCGTGGAACGAATTGCCGCCGGTCTCCGTGTCGGAAGTGCTGACGAACGTGAAGCCCGGTGCTTCGGTGTTGCTCGAAGCGCGGCGTGTTGAAGGTTCGGCCCAGGTCGCGCCGCTGCTGGTCCAACAACGTTACGGTCGCGGGCAAACGCTGGCGCTGACTGCGGCGGACACCTGGCGCTGGCGCATGAGAATGGATTCGAAAAATAACGCACACGAAACGTTCTGGCGACAGATGCTGCGTTACCTTGTCAGCAGTACTCCGAAGCAGGTTGAGATCGGCACTGAAAAGGAAGTTTGCGCACTCGACGACAGTGTCAACATCGTCGCCGATATTCGTGACAAGCGGTTCAATCCGGTTGCGGATGCGCACGCGACGGCGCGAGTGACAAAGCCATCCGGCCTCGTCGTTGATGTGCCTTTGAAGTTTACGACGCTCAATTCCGTCAACACGTACGCGGGGGAATTCAAGGCTGATGAACTGGGCCAACACCGGATCGAGTTGATTGGAAACAGCGCGAGTCTCGGTCAGTTGAGCGCGCAGTCGAACATGTTGGTGAGCGATCTGAATCGCGAGTACTACAGCGCCGCGCAGAATAGCGATCTGTTGAAACGGATTTCGACTGAGACTGGCGGAAAGTATTACACGCCCGCCGAGAGCCAGGCATTGCTGGATGATCTGATTTACCGGCAGACGCCGTATTCCGAGCGTGTCACGAAAGATTTGTGGGACATGCCGGTGAATTTCTTGCTGATCATCGGGTTGTTGAGTGCAGAGTGGTTTCTTAGGAAGCGTGAAGGTTTGGCCTGAATTTGGCCGCAGATTTACGCGGATTTATAACGGATGAGACATCACATAGGATCGATGGTTCTCGTGTTGTTGGCGGCGAGTGTCGTGTCTGCGCAGAGGGTCGATCCGAATAAGTTTGCGGTAATCATTAATGGGCCGGGTGGAGAGCCGGTTTACGCGAAGCAGTTTGACGAATGGACTAAGCAATTGAGCGGCGTGCTCGCGGAACGTTTTGGGTTTGATAGTAAGAATGTCAGAGTGTTGTCGGATAAGACGGCCACTGCTGAAGAAGTTAAAAAGAGCTTCGCGACCCTCAAGTCTCAGCTCGATGCAAACAATGTCCTGTTCCTGTTTTTGATCGGTCATGGATCGTTCGACGGAAAGGAGTCGAAGTTTAATCTCGTCGGTCCCGATCTCTCCGCGTCGGAATACAACGTACTGCTCACGTCGCTGCCGACGCGTCGTGTGGTCGTCTTCAATATGTCGAGCGCGAGTGGCGAATTCATCAAGAGCCTCGCCGCGAAAGGACGAATCGTCATCACAGCCACGCGCAACGGTCAGGAGACGAACGCTACACGCTTCCCCGGCTTCTTCATTTCTGCGCTCAGCGCTGCTGATGCGGATACAGATCAGGATGGA
>Ga0207670_10001522_pt1 | contig 12192 bp, 9 predicted proteins | sample KBSS23HmetaG_FD_184339 | JGI IMG/M metagenome (GOLD analysis project Ga0207670, IMG submission 184339) | Switchgrass rhizosphere microbial communities from Kellogg Biological Station, Michigan, USA - KBS S2-3H metaG (SPAdes) (version 2) | ecosystem: Host-associated > Plants > Roots > Rhizosphere... | reverse complement strand
ACCTTCTGCCCGAGGGTGATCGCGTCCGTCACGATGTCGGCGAGCTCCGCGAGCGGGTGCGGCGCGAAGTCGCCCGCGTGCACGTGGAACGCCTCGGCGCCGAAGCTGCCCGTCAGCGTGAGCACCGTGTTGTCGACGAGCGCGAACGGGCCGCGCTTCGCGGAGAGCAGGCGCGCGGGCTGCGGCGCCGCGGGCGTGCCGAGGAAGCAGCGCATCACGCTGCGCCCGGAGTCCGGCTCGTCGAGGTACGCGAGCAGGATGCGCCCGCCCGACAGCTCGACGGCGGCGGGGCTGCCCTGCGGCAGCGCGGGCGGGTTGCCCGTCGGATCGAGCCCGCGCGCGTCGCGCCACACGCCGCCCGTGAACGTCTTGTAGCGGACCTGGCGCAGGCCCGGCCCCGGATCGCCCGAGCGCGGCAGCACCGCGTCGTAGAACAGGCGGATCGCGTGCTGCCGATCGACGAACGGGCACAGCCGCCCCGACGGCGCGCTCTCGAGCGAGAGCAGGCTCGTCACCGCGGGGATGATCGAGATCGCCGACTCGGTGCCGATGCTGTTCGAGCGGATGCGCAGCTTGCCGCTCTCGGCGGTCGCGGTGATCTCGTAGAACGAGCGATTGAGCACCTTCGCGACCTCGTACGCGGTCGCGCGCGTGATGTCGTCGAAGTCGCCGGGCAACAGGCGCACCGCCGCGGGCAGGTCGCTGTCGGCGGCGAGCGAGAGCTCCATGCCCGCGCGCAGCGCGAACGGCTCGCCCTTCGTGCCGAGCAGCGACGCGGGATCGGGGCCGCCCGTCGCTGTGCGGTTGCCGAGCCCGAAGCCGAGCGCCGTCGACGCGTCCTGCGCGCCGCGCCAGTTCGGCCCGTCGGCGACGTTCCAGAACAGGTTGTGCTGCGCGGCGTCGTTCGCGCGCACGAGGTGCTGCCCGAACTCGGCGATCTGGCTGAACCAGCCCGTGTAGTGGTTCACGAGCGCGCGGATGTTCGGCACCGTGCCGACGCCGCGATAGAGCAGCGACGCGCTCTTCAGCTCGTTGCGCTGGAGCGGGATCTCCACGTTGTACGACAGGCCCCAGCCGATGTAGTTCGCGAGCAGCGGCAGCATGCGCGCGTCGGTCTGATCGAGGTCGTGCAGCGTGCGGAGCCCTTCCGCCGAGCTGCGCATGAAGTCGACGCCCGAGCCGAACAGCTCGACGAGGCGCCGCAGCTGCCCCGCGCGCCGCGCCATCTCGGGCACGGTGGCGGTGCCCGCCTCGTCGGGGCGCACCTGCACGTCGTGCCGCCGATACGCCTCGGGCAGCATCTCGTAGATCTGCTTGCCGTGCATGTAGCGCTCGGTGACGAGCGCGGTCGCGCGATACGGGCCGAGGTCGTCGAGGTCCGCGAGGGCGTCGGCGAAGATCTGGTAGTAGTAGACCTGCCCGGGCACGAGCGCGTTCGGCGCGCCGCCGAGGTCGAGCAGCTCGACGATCTGCCGCCGCGGCACGCCGTCGGGGCCGTACACGACGCCGACGCTGCGGCGCGCGACCTCGACCTCGCGCGCGGCGCCCGCGGCGGGCAGCACCTGCGAGAGCGAGATCGCGGACCACGCGGTGCGCTCGTTCGTGCCGTCATCGGCGAGCGACTCCCAGTCCGCGAGCTCGGTGATCTTCTGCGGCCCGGTGAGGAAGCTCGCGCTCGCGTACACGAGGAACGGATCCGCCGCCGCGGGCGGCGGCGGCGGGAAGTCGAAGTCGCGCAGCTTGCGGCGCACGGTGACGGGCGGAATGCTCGCCACGCTCTCGCCGTCGTCGGGCACGAACTCCCAGCGGATGCGCACGCGCCTCCCCACCATGTCCGCGCTCGACGTGAACCCGACGATCTGCATGGCCTAGGCGGACTCCGTGACGATGACCTGGAAGTACAGGCTCGGGCTCACGCTCGGGTCGTCCTCCTCGAGGTACGGGATCTCGAACGGCTGGAGATCGATGCGCCCCAGCGGGTTCACCTCCGCGCCCGTGTCCGTCACGCGGCGGAAGCGCGTCACCGTCACCGCGAACACGCCGGGCACGGCGTCCGCGCGCGCGTAGAGATCGGAGAGATACAGCGTCTGCCCGAAATCCACGTTGCGATACGCGTACAGGTCGCGCACGACATTGAGCACCGCCTGCCGCACCTGCTCGGGGCGGTAGTTGCTGCTGACGACGATCGAGAGCGACACCGCGATCGGCGTGGTGATCGGATCCATCACGCGCAAGAACGTGCCGACGACGCGCTTGTCGTCGAAGTACGCGGTGAGCCGGCGGCGCAGGTCCTCGGGCACGGGGCCCGCGCGCTGGCCCTCGGGCGCGACGTACAGCTCGACCTGGTTCCAGCCGCGCAGGTACGCGCGCACCTTCGACACGCCGCCCGCCTGCATCGCGAGCGCGGTGTAGTCGGAGAGCGTGACCGCGCGCTGGCCCGAGCGGAACGAGAGCGGGCCGAACTTCGCGGCGTGATCGAGGTCCTCGTGGTCCATGCCGCCCGCGGCGGGCGCGGGATTGCGCACGGCGGCGAGCAGCGGATCGATCTTCGTGACCGCGGCGTTGATCGCGTTGCGCGGCACGTTGCCGACGACGCCACCGCCGACGCGATACGTCGCGCGCAGGTTGTTCGTGCCGGGCGCGGGGCGGCGGCCGTACACGCCGTCGCCGAAGACGATCCACGCCTTGTCGGTCTCGTCGAACTGCACGTAGTAATCGCGCGCGACGGCCGACGACAGCGTGATGCGCCCGTCGGGGCCCTGGTTGTAGAGCAGGCTCTCGCGGCGCTGCCACATCACCCAGCCCGCGCCCTCGTCGACTTCCACCTCGAGCGTGTCGAGCAGCACGGGCTGCTGCGCGAGCGCGAAGCGCTGGTTCGGCTCGCCCGTCGACGAGCCGAGCACGGCGGTCGCCACCGCGCGGCTGTGGCGCACGGGCAGGCCGTTGTAGGTGCGCAGGTCCTTCTTGTCGAGCGGGTCGCGCACGATCTGATCCGACGCGAGATCGATCGTGAGATCGGGCCCGAGGTACTCGAACATCTGCGGCGCGCCGCCGCCCGTCGTCGAGAACTGCGCGCCGCTCGGCACGACGACCTTCGTCGACGCGCCCTCCTTCGGCGGGTTGAACACGAGGCTCAGCTCGGTCGCCGCGGCGACGGGCGGCGCGAGCTCGTAGCCGATCAGCCGCAGCAGGTTCATCACGCTGCGGCGCTCGACGGCCGTGCCGAGGAAGCTCTCGTTCGCGATGCGGTCCTGGTAGTAGAGGACGACATCCGCCGCGTACGAGAACAGATCGACCATCAGCACGCCGAGGTCGGCGGGCGAGCGGTCGGTCCACTCGGGCAGGCGATAGCGCGCGAGATCGAGCAGCGCCTGCCGCAGCGAGGCGAAGTCGCGGTTCGTGTAGTCGATGGGAGGGCTCTGGACCATGGCGTGCTCCCTAGCGCAGCGGGATCAGCATCTCGTTGCTGCCCGGCTCGGTCGTGAACATGTACTGGAGGCGCAGCACGACCTCGCCCTCGTCGGGGTCCCGGTCGACCTGCACGTCGGTGACGAGGATGCGCGGCTCGAAGCGCAGGAGGTTCTCCTGCACCTGCGTCTTCAACAGATCGGCGAGCACGTCGTCGTTCGGGTCGTGCACGAGCGACGCGAGCTTCGTGCCGAACTCGCGCAGCATCGGCCGCTCGCCGTAGCGCGTCGCGAGGATCGCGCGCACGTTCTGGCGGATCTTCTCCGCGCCGCCCGCCCACGCGATGCCGCCCGTCTTCTCGTCGATGGCGAACGGGAAGCCCATGCCGCGGATGTCGTCGATCATCTCAGCTCAGCTTTCCGGTACCCGTCTGGGTCCCCGCGTTGTTCTGCACCGTCACGGTCACGCCCGTCACGTCGGCGCCCTTCACGTACGTCGCGATCGCGTCGCGCAGCCCGTCGATGAGCGCGGCGGCCTGCTGGTCGGGCTGGTCGTGCGCCTTCGCCGCGTCGAACGCGGCCTTGATGTTGTCGTGGAGCTTCTGGTCGTCGAGTGCCACGGCGTCTCCTACTTGAACTTCACCGCGCTGGAGTACTGGAGCTGCGCTGCCGACAGCGCGGGCGCGGGCCCGGTCGGCCCCATCGCCGTCGGGTGCACGTGCGTCTTGAGCATCGTCAACAGCGTGTCGAGCGAGATGTCCTCGACGGGCTTGAAGGTCGCGCTGTCGCCGCCGAGCTTGATCGTGTCGCCGTCGAGGCTGATCGTCGACGCCTTCACCTTCGCGGTGCCGCTCTCGAGCGTGATGACATTGCTGTCGTCGAACGCGACCGTCGCCTTGTCGGACTTGAGCGTGATGAGCGGCCCGTCCTTCATCGCGATCTTCACGTTGCCGTCCTTGTCGAACTCGATGAGCGTGCCGTCGTTGCTCGAGCTGTCGTCGGTGTTGTTCTTGTGCTTGACGCGGACGTACTCCTCGCCGTCCTTGTCGCCGTACTCGACGCGGTGGCCCGCGGCGGTCTTCAGCATGCGCACCTCGGGCGGCGAGACGTCCGCGCCCGGCGGCACCTCGCCGCTGGCGTAGAACACGCCGACCCAGATCGGGAACTGCGGATCGCCGCCCTCGAACTCGACCCACACGCGCACCTGCACGGCGGGGATCATGAAGTGCGCGTACGGCAGGCACGGGCGCGCCCACACCTCGAGGTCGGGCCCGTACACCGACGGGACCTTCACCTTCACCTTGCCCAGGTTGTCCTGGTCCTGGTTGTCGGTGACCTGTCCGCTGTACTTGCCGTAGAAGCGGCCGACGTGGCGCTGGAGATCGCTGTTGAGCATGGTTACCTCGTCACCCGGATGCGGCTCGTGTAGCTCGATCGCGCCCGCGTCTCGCGACCCTGCTGGACCTGCCCCTGCTCGATCACGCGCTCGTAGCGGTGGTTGACCTGCGCGACGTACCAGTCGCCCGCGGCCCACGTCGGGATGCCCTCGATCGTCACGACGCCCTTCGCGCGGATGTGGCAGTTGCCGACGGCGCTGCCCTCGCCGACGAAGCCGAGCCGCCGCGTCGGATCCTGCCGCGCTTCCTGCTCCGCGCGATCGGCGCTGTCGGGCACGCCCGCGGCGCGGCTGCCGCGGCGCTGCGAGTCGGGGTTCGCCGACGCGTTCGCGACGTGCGCCTGCACGTAGCTCGCGGCAGTGCCGCGCGCGGTCTGGCGCTGCAAATTCTCTGGATCGGGCAGCGGCGGCGCCTCGGGCACCGCGGGCGTCGGGCGCTGCTGGATCGGATCGCCCGACACCGGATCGTTCGCATCGACCGTGCGCTGCGGCGACGCGGCCGACGCCGTGCGCTGATAGCGGAACTCGCGCAGGCGCGAGAGGCCGCAATTGTACTGCAGCGTACCGAGGTTCTGGCTCATCAGCCGCGACGCGGGCAGGAAGTAGAACTTCGACGCGCCCTCGTTGTACTCGACGAACGCGCGGCTGTTCTCGAGGCGCGCGATGTCCTGGATGAAGTCCCAGTCGCGGCGGTTCGTCTGGCGCAGCGGCGTCGTCGTGTAATTGCGATCGGGGCTCGGCTCGATCTGCCCGGGCGCGATCGTCGCGGGCGCGATGAGGCGCTGCAGGATGCTGCTCAGCGTGCCCGTGAACTCGGCGCTGTGCGGATCGCCCTGCAGGCGATACGAGAGGTCGTACGCCTCGATCGTCACGCGCTGCGGGAGGCGCGCTTGCGAGTCGACCGTCACGCGGCGCACGAGCCCCTCGAACATGACCTGGTGATCGTTCTGCCAGCCCATGTCGATCTTCACCGTCGCGCCCTCGCGGAACGGGCTGCTCGCGCGATCCGCGGGATCGTCGAGCACGATCGTCGCCTGATCGATCGCGCGATCGCCGTCCTCGACCTCGACGGAGACGACGTCACCCTGCACCTCACCGCCGGCGATGAGGACGCTGATGAACGCGTTGGTGCGATCGCCCGGCATGGAGCGTCAGAACCTCCGCGTCCGCTGGGTGAGGCCGACATCGACGCCGATCGGCACCGACAGCTGATCCGCGGGCTTCACGTCGAGCGGGAAGCGCAGCGGGTTCGCGTCGAGGATCCGCCAGTAGTCTTCGCTGCGCCCGTAGTAGCGCCAGCCGAGGTACTCGAGGTTCTCGAGCGCGGCGACGCGGTGGCGATAGTCGCCCGCGCGGCTCTGATCGGGCATCGGGCGCAGCGCGAGCGCGGCGTGGCGGCCGCGGCGATCCTCGATCTGGAGGACGGGCAGGCCGTAGTAGCGCGAGGTGAGCTGGACGGGCATCGCTAGCCTCCCGTGAGCGCCGAGATGCCGGTCACCTCGAGCAGGTCCTGCCCGAAGCCCTTGCGGTTATAGCTCTTCGCGACATTGATGTTGCGCTTCACGAACTCGATGAGCGGCGAGATCGAGAAGGTCTGCTCCTTCAGCGTGACGCTCACGTCCGCGCGCAGCGCCGAACCGTCGTCCTGGAAGGCGGTCGTCTTGATGTTGAGATCTGTCATCACGCACTTCAGCGAGATGCCGCCGTACGAGAACGAGCACTCAGGCGGGTTCGCGCGGCACGGCGGCTGACGGAAGCCGCTCGCGATGAACTTCGCCGTGTCGATGAGGTCCATCGAAGGCATCATGAAGGAGCGCAGCGTGGCGAGGTCTGGCTCGATGCTGCCGCCGTAGTGGTCGTCGCCGTCGAGGATGCCCGGGCGGCTCGCGTCGAGATTGAAGTCAATGGAGAACACGCGCGGCTCGCCCTCCTGCGCCTCCTGCGGCTTCGTGTTGCTGAGCACCGACCCGATCTCCTTCAGATCGGTGTAGAGGCCCGTCAACGTGCCGATGAGGCCCGTCGCGTTCGACGCGTTGTCGAAGCCCCAGTCGCCGAACGCGTTCGCGTCGACGTACTTGTAGCTCTTCTTCTCCGACAGGATGTCGGGATTGAACTGGAAGCGGAAGATGAGCGGTGGCGTGTTGAGTAGGCTGGCGAGGTATCCTGTCTTGCGCGGCATTCGTCCTCCTACACGGGCACTTGGGGATAGGCGGCACCGGGATCGAGCGTGATGCCACGCTCCTCGAGATCGTGGTGATGCTGGAGCTGATCGCGCATCTGCTGGCGGACGCCGCGCGGCGCGGGCGCGTCCTGCAGCACGGGCGCCTGCGGCTGCGGCGGCGGCGGGCCGAGCACGATCTCGATGTTGTCGATGTCGACGACCGCGCGCGGCGGCAACGCACCGCGGCCCGCGGCGGCGGTGATGCGCCCGGCGACGCCGTTCGGATCGTGCGTGTCGGGCGCCTGCAACAGCGCGCTGTTGATGTGCGAGACGAGCGTGCGCAGGCCGTCGCCCGCGAGCCAGCCGTCGTACGCCTCCGCGATCGCGCGCACCGCGCTGTGCTGGTCCTGCTGCTGCGTCGCGATGTCGTGCGCGCGCTGCAGCGTGTTCGCGAGCGTGTTCGCGTTGCTCTCGACGCCCTGCAGGCGCTGCTGGTACTGCGCGCGGCTCGCGAGCTCGCCCGGCCCCGCGGCGCGCGAGAAGTCGTCGCCCGCGCGCGTGAGCACGTTGCGCGCGGCGATCACGCTCGCCTGCAGGTTCGTCGAGACATTCACGCCCGCGTTGACGACCGCGTTCGTCATGCGATCGATCGCCGTCTGCTCGAGCGCGAGGCGCGACAGGTCCGGCATCGGATCGAACGCGGGCGGCGAGCCGGGCGCACCGGGCGCGCCGGGCAGCGCGGCGGAGAAGTCGGGCAGGCCCGCGGCGGCGAGCGCGTCGAGGGCGGGCTGGTTGCGCAGCGTCGCGCTCGGCCCATTGAGCACCTGGTTCAGCGCGGGCAGCACCGACGGCAGGATGCGCACGATGTGCGCGAGCAGGCCGAAGATCGGGCTGCGCGCAACGACCGCGAGCGCGGTGTCGACGGTCGTCACGACCCACGGCAACAGCGCGTTCACCGTGCGCGAGAGCGCGCCGCCGATGAAGCGCAAGCCTTCGACGACGAGCTGCATCACGCTCCCCGCGATCGAGAACGCGGATGCGAGGATGCGTTCGACCGCCGTGCCGAGCGTGGAGAGCAGCCCGACGCCCATGCGCGCAAGCGCCGCGAGCGTGTCGTAGATCGTCACGAGCGCGACGCCGCGGATCAGGAACACGTTGCGCAGCACGAACTGCAGCGCGTTGATCAGCGCGACGCGGATGTCGTCGATGCGCACGATCAGCGACGCGAGCGCACCGCTCAGGATCGGCACGAGGATGATGAGCCCGTTGATGACGCGCGTGACGCCCTCGAGCATCGCGTTGATGCTCGTCAGGATCGGACCGATGTTCTGCTCCATCGAGCGGAGCGAGTTCGTCGCCTCCGGGGTCGGGCCGCTGCCCGCCGCCTGGAACAGAGCGGTGAACGAGTCGATCACTTGCAACAGCGTTGGCCCGGGTGGCGCGGCGGCCTGCTGCGCCGCGGCCTGGCGATTCGCGGCGGCGGCCGCGGCCGTGGGCGTGTCGTGCTGCCCGACGCGGTCCACGAGCGCGCGCACCGCCGAGATCGCGGTCTCGATGCGCCCGACGGCGGACAGCAAGTTGCCGATCATCCCCGGCGCGGCGAAGCCGCCGAAGAAGCCGCCGGGGATGCCGCCCACCAAGTTGCCGAGGAACGAGCCGACGCCGCCGAACAGCCCCTGGATCAGGCTGCCGATGCCGCCGCCCGGCTCGAGGTCGTGGATGTTGTTGACGTAGACCTTGAGCGCGCCGTTGAACATCGGCGGCTCGCCGAAGCGCGGCCCCGCCGAGAGCGCGCTCGCGAACGCGAACGAGTTGTAGCGCGCGGTGGAGCGCTCGATGTCCTCGATCGCGCGGCGCGCGTAGCGCAGCTGCGTGAGGATCAGGCCCATCTGCCCGAGCAGCTCCTCGTTCACGGCTCACCTCCCTGCGCGGCGGGCTGCGCGGGGCGGCGCTGCTGCGGCGGGTGCGGACGCTCGGGCGGCGGCGGCCACGGGCGGCGCAGATCGCGCTGCACCTCGCGCGCCTCGCGCCGCTCGCGCTCCTGGATGAGGCGCGTGCGGTTGTCGAGTTCGCGGTTGCCCGCGTTGTACGCTTCGTTCATCTTCGCGCGGAACTGCGTCGCGATCGCGTCGGCGAGCTGGTCGTCGAGCGCGCGCCCCTCCGCCTGCACGGTGACCTTCGGCACGTGCACGCGCGCGAGGCGCGCCGCACGCGCGAGGATGTGCGGCGACGTGGCGACGATGATCGGCGACGCGTCGTTCTGGTGCTCGACCCACAGGTTCGCGAGCGACTCGACGTAGATCGGGATCGCCGAGACGACGATCGCCATCGCGCCGTCGGCGCCGCGATCGGAGAGCCACGCGTCGAACGCCTCGCTGAGGCTGCGCTGGCCCGGCTGGCGCGGGTTCCACATCCGCGTCGCGTACTGGCCCGCGGGCTCGAGCTGCTGCGCGAGCCGCGTCGCCCACGCCGCGATGCCCGCGTACTGCCGCACGGAGCCCATCTCCGACGCCTCGCGCGCCCACTGATCGCCCTGCGTCGCGAGGTCGCTCATCATCACGCCCGCCGCGCCGATCATCAGCGGCGCCTCGGCGAGGACCGTGCGGCGCGCGTCCACGATGCGGCGCACGAGCGCGGCGCCGCGATCCGGGCCGAAGATCGTGTCCGCAATGTTCGGCATGCGCATGATGCGGAAGCCGCCCTGCGGCACGTCCGGCAGCCGCGCGGGCGTGCCGAGCGCGATGTGCACGAGATCCCGCACCGCGCGGATGCGGCCGCGGATGTCCATCGAGTAGTTGCGCACGTTCTGGCGGAGCCACGTGCCGTAGCGGATCCAGTGGTACGCGCCGTACGCGGGCGACAGATCGAGCAGCGTGTCGCCCGTGCCCTCGACCGCCGCGGCGCCGAGCGCGGCCGTCTCGAGCGCGCGCAGCCACGTCTCGAGCGCGAGGCGCGCGGTGGTGCGCGCCATCGACGCCTCCACCGACAGCCAGTCGCCGACGGTGAAGTGCGGCAGCGGCACGCCCGCGACCGCGTTCAACAGCGCGACGGGCGGCGCGATGAACGCGACGATCACGGGCACGAGATCGAAGTCGAGCACCGCGGTGACGACGTGGAGCACGGTGTTGATCGTGTCGATCAAGTCGTCGATGTATGCGCGCAGCGCGTCGAGGAAGTTCTGCAGGATCGCCGCCGACTCGCGCCCGTACATGATGGCGAACACCGCGTAGAAGCGCAGGTTGTCCATCAGGATGTCGCGCGCGGTGAGGACCGTGCCGAGCCCGAGCACGATCAGGTGCGGCAGGTGCTGCTGCACCGACTCGACGATCTGGCGCCGCAAGCGCAGGAACTCGTCGAGCAGCCACTGGAACCTGCCCTGCACCCACGAGTGCAGCCGCGCGCCCGCGGCGTCGATGAGGATCCCGATGTACTCCGAGAGCTGCGGCAGCAGCAGGATGCCGCCGAGGATGTAGCGCGCGCCCATGTCGAGCGACTCGGCGAGCGTGCGCGACGTGGGCGGCGGCGGGCGCGGGCCGGGCGGCTGCGCGGGGTCCCACTTGCTGCGCGCTTGCGCGAGGTCGTTGCGGATGCGCATCAGCGTGCGCGTACCGCCGAGGAGCGTGCCGCCGACGAGCGCCGCCTGTCCGAACAGGTCGAACACGTTGCGGTTCCACGGATCGAAGTGCGTCCGGTCCGGCTGCGTGAAGCTCGTGATCGCGTTCGTGATGCGCTCCAGCAGCACGTCGAGCTGGTGCGTGAAGTCGGGCAGCAGGTACGCCTCGGCGATCGCCTCGCGCGGGCGCTGCATCGCGCGCATGAAGTCCTGCGCGCCGAGCCGCCAGCCCTCGACGAAGCCGGGCGCGGGGCGCATGCCGCGCAGCGTGTGGTGCTGCGAGCTCTCGATGTAGACGGTGATCGAGTCGTCGCGCACCTGCACGATCGGGAAGTCGCGCGTGCGCCACCACAGCGGCTCGACCTGCTTCGTGCGCTTCTCGAGCCACAGCGCGAGGCGCGCGACCACGTCGCTGAAGCTCTTCAGCTGCACGCGGATCGGCGGCCCCATCTGCGCCGCGATCCATTCGAGGCTGAACGGCATCGCCTAGTGCGCTCCTCGCGCGCGCGGCCGCGTCGCAGGCGCGGTGTGGGGCGCGCGCGGATCGGGCGGCGCGGGGTAGTCCTGCGCGCGCAGCCTGCGCACGAGGCGGTCCTGGAAGTCGCGGACCTCGTCGACATTCGCGCCCTCGGGCAAGCGGAACAGCAGGCGCTGCGCGTGCGGCAAGAGCTGGCCCGTGTCGGGCAGGTCGAGCACGGGGAACTGGCGCGTGCTCGCCGCCGTCGCCGGGCGCCCGTAGATCGCCGTGTCGATCGTCTCGAACAGCTCGAGCAGCGAGCTCATCTGCACGCGCACCTCGCCGGGCATCAGCCGCGAGAGCACGGTCGTGAAGTGGTCGCGCAGCGGCAGCTCGCGCACGCGCGCCGCGCGGAGCTGCGCGCCCGCGTTCGTGCGCGTCGCCTCGCGGCGCAGCACCGCGGACGCGTCGTCGGCGTACGCGAGCAGCGGATCGAGCGTCATCGCGTCGCGGTACTGCTGCTCGAGCACGTCCGGCGGCAAGAGGCCCGACGCGGTCCACGAGCGCGTCAGCGGATCGATGCCGGCCTGCTGGCGCCCCGCGCGCTCCGCCAGGAATCGCGGTGCGAGCTCCCAGAGGTCGCGCTGGGGCCGCCCGATGTAGTCCGCCATCGCCGCGGCGTCCGGGAACGTAGGCGTGCCCGGACGCGGCGGTGAGGTCGACGGGAAGCGCGCGCGGTACGCGTGGTACCCGCCCAGCGCGAGGTGGTACATGCCCGTCACCGCGCCCGACAGCGTGCGGCCGACGAAGCCCGACGGCTTCGCGCTGTACTGCGCGCCGATGTCGGAGAGCGCGTCGCCGAACGCGCGCATGCTGCCCTTGATGCGGCGGATCGTCTCGATCACGGGGTGATTCGTGATGCGATCGCGCGCCCACTGGAAACGCGGCGTCAGCTCGGCGCGGAACTCGTCGAACGCGGAGCTGACGATCGCGCCCAGCTCGGAGCTCATCCACGTGAACACGTAGCCGAGCTCGGTGAACGCGCCCGTGATGATCCCGAAGAAGCCGTTCGTCAGCTCGCGGATGATGCCGCGCACGCTCGCCTTCGCGCGGTCGATGCCCGCGCCGATGTCGCCCGTCAGGTACGAGAGCAGGTCG
>Ga0207670_10001521_pt1 | contig 12194 bp, 10 predicted proteins | sample KBSS23HmetaG_FD_184339 | JGI IMG/M metagenome (GOLD analysis project Ga0207670, IMG submission 184339) | Switchgrass rhizosphere microbial communities from Kellogg Biological Station, Michigan, USA - KBS S2-3H metaG (SPAdes) (version 2) | ecosystem: Host-associated > Plants > Roots >... | reverse complement strand
GTTGCACCGGACTGCACGGCGTGCCGACGATGTTTATCGCGGAACTGGAACATGCCGAATTTTCCCGTTTCGATCTCAGCTCGCTGCGCACCGGCATCATGGCCGGCTCACCCTGTCCGATCGAGGTGATGCGCCGTGTGGTCAGCGAGATGCACATGAGCGAAGTCACCATCGCCTACGGCATGACGGAAACCAGCCCGGTGAGTTTCCAGTCGACCACGCACGATCCGCTGGCGCGCCGGGTGGACAGCGTGGGCCGCATCCATCCGCATGTGGAAGTGAAACTGGTGGACGAACGCGGCCGCATCGTGCCGCGCGGCACGCCCGGCGAGCTGTGCACGCGCGGCTATTCGGTGATGCTCGGCTACTGGGAAGACGAGGAACGCACGCGCGAGGCCATCGACGAGGCCCGCTGGATGCATACCGGCGATCTGGCGGTGATCGCCGACGACGGCTACTGCACCATCGTCGGGCGCCTGAAGGACATGATCATCCGCGGCGGCGAGAACGTGTATCCGCGCGAGATCGAGGAATTCCTCTACACCCATCCCAAGGTGCTCGACGTGCAGGTGTTCGGCGTGCCGGACGACAAGTTCGGCGAGCAGGTGTGCGCGTGGGTGCGCCTGCGCGAAGGCTGCGAATCCAGCGAGGCGGAGATCCAGAGCTACTGCCGCCATCACCTGGCGTACTTCAAGGTGCCGCACTATGTGCGTTTCGTCGATGCTTTCCCGATGACGGTGACGGGCAAGGTGCAGAAGTACCTGATGCGCGAGGCGATGGCCGAGGAACTTGGGTTGGCAGCAAGCTGACGCTCAGCGAACTCCTGTGGGAGCGCACTTGTGCGCGACGCTCTTCGACAGGACCGAGAAACGCCGTTGCTCCGCGGTCGCGCACAAGTGCGCTCCCACAGGTGGGGCGTCATTCGCTCCAGCGCACCGCGCGGCGCGAGGGCATGCCCTGGTGCGCGGCGAGCCATGCGGGCACGTCGCGGGCGTGCATCGGATGGGCGATGTGGAAGCCCTGGGCCTCGTCGCAGGCCATGCCGAGCACGCTCTCGTAGATGCTCGACGTCTCCACGCCCTCCACCACCACCCGGAAACCCATGTTGCGGGCGAGCTGGGCCACCGAGCGTACGATGGCCTCGTCGTGCGGGCTGGTGCCCATGCCGCGCACGAAGGACTGGTCGATCTTCAGACTGGTGGCCGGCATCTGCCGCAACGCAGCCAGGTTGCTGTAGCCGGTGCCGAAGTCGTCGATGGCGATGCCGGCGCCGAGCTGGCGGATGGCGGTGAGATGCCGCCGCGTCACCGCGCTGTGTTCCATCAGCGTGCTTTCGGTGAACTCCAGCTCCAGCGAATCGAGTCCGATCTTGTGGCGTTCGGCGACGTCGCGCAGACGGCCGACCAGATCGGCATCCAGGTCGCTGCTGGAAACATTCAGCGACAACTTGATGTCGTGACCGTCGCGGTGCCATGTCGCGAGCTGCGCGATGCTGTGCTCCATCACCCATTGCGTAAGCGAGTGCATCAGGCCGGCACGTTCGGCCAACGCCACGAAATGTGCCGGCGGAATATTGCCCAGGGTCGGGTGATGCCAGCGCGCCAATGCTTCGAGCGCCACGCAGCGGCCGGTGTCCAGGTCGACGCGCGGCTGGTAGTGCAGGTCGAGTTCGGTGCGATCGTTGAGCGCGGCGGCCAGTTCGGTCACCAGCAGGAATTCCTGCCGCTGCTGTTCGTCCTGCATGCGGTTGTACACCGCCCAGCCGCGCGGACTCTGTTGCGCGGCGAACGAGGCGTTCATTACCAGCCGCAAGGGATCGCCGCCGCGCAACTCGCTGGCGTTGATCTTCAACAAGCCGACGCCCGGCTGGATGGTCAACGGAATGCCGAGGCAATCGAACGGCCGGCGCAGCCGGGCCACCAGGTCGTCCAGCCGCGTGGTGTCGTCGAGCAGGTGGTGATCGGGCAGTACGGCGGCAAAGCGCGTTGCACCGACCTGATACAAGCGTGTCTCCGGCGGCACCCATTCAAGCGTGCGTGCGGCGACGGCGCGCATCAGTTCGTCCGCATAGGCGTGGCCCATGGCGCGGATGAACGCGTTGAAGCGCTGCACCGGCGCCACGTCGACGGCGATCACCCAGGCGTGCGGCACGCCTTCCTGCAGGTGTTTGCGCAAGTCGTCGAAGAAGGCGTAGCGGTGCGGCAGCTGGGTGATCGGATCGGTGCGCCCGAGGTAGCTGCGCAGGACCACGCCGGTGCCGATCAGCGAGGCGGCATCGCGCAACGCCGACTGTTCGCTCTCGCTCAATTCGGCGCGCGGTTGCGGATCCATCACGCACAGCGCACCGATGTGCTGGCCGGTGAGCGTGCACACCGGTTCGCTGGCGAAGAAACGGATCGGACCGGGCCCAGCCGTCAACGGCAACGCCGCGTCGCGCAGGCGATCATCGATCAGCGCATCGAGCACGACGTGCGATGCGAGGCTGCGAGCGGCCTGCAGGAACAATGGATGCAACGAGCGCGGGCCATCGGCCGGCAGTTCGTTGCCGTCGGCGAACCAATAGGCCGCGCCGCTGTTGAGCACCAGCGCCACCAGCGGCACGCCCAGCGAACGCGTGAGCAGGCGCACCACGGCGTCGAAGCCGGGCACCGCAAAATTTTCCGCCGTGGCGACATGCTCCGGGGACGGGCCAACGGCAGGCGGTGTTTCCCGATGCCCGGCCGCGAGCTGCCCCGGACCCAATTCCGTGGTCGTGCGCATCGCGTAATGCCCCCTCAGGACCGGCGTCCCGATACCTGGGCGAGGCTACTCCAGCCTCTCCGCGAATCGCAATCTGTCATTGAGCTGTAGAGCGGTGCGACGTAATTTTCTGCGCCGCGACGGCGTCACACCGCACTCACTGCTTGATGCTGAAGTCTACTTCGATCGGATAAGGCGCGGGCTTGGCCGGTGGCGCGGGCAGCATCCAGCTGGTGAAATGGCTGGCCATGCATTGCGCCACCGCCGTCTGCGGCTGCACCGCGATGCGGCTGAGACGACCATCGGCGGCCACCTCCGCCACCAGCGTGAAGGGCGATTTGTCCGCCGGCTGGGTGCTTGCCAGGCAGGCCTTGTACGCGTCGGTGGTGGCGTTGCCGATGCGTTCCCACATCTGCTTCTGGTAGGCCGGCCCGGTGACCGCGCCTTCGGCCAGCTTGGCCTGGGTGACGCGCACGTGGAAATCCGCGCCGGCGTCGGGGCTCAGTTGCAGGGCGATGGCGAGCAGGAAGGACATGGCAGTTCCAGTCGGTGGACCGAAGGCACGTTAACAGTGTCTCCTGTGGGAGCGCACCCTGTGCGCGACAGGCGTCTCGTCGTTGCAGTCGCGCACAGGGTCATTCGCAGCCTTCAGGGCAGATGCTCGCTGGCGAGGTATTCCTCGCTCTGCATCTCGATCAGGCGCGATTCGGTGCGGCCGAATTCCGCGCGCAGCCGTTCGCCGTCGTACAGCTCGGTGATCGGCGCGGCGGCGGAAAGGATCAGCTTCACGCGGCGATCGTAGAACTCGTCGACCAACTGCACGAAGCGGCGTGCGGCATCGTCGGTGTAGATGGTGAACTGCGGCACGTTGGAGACGATCACCGCCGGTCCCGCCTTGGCCAGCGCGATGTAGTCGGCCACCGCGCGCGGGCCCTCGCACAACGCGGCGAAGTCGAACCAGAAGATGTTGCGGGCGCGCTTGCGCACCGGAATGGCGCGCTCGTTGATGACCATCTCGCCGCCATCCTGCACCGCGCCTTCGGCTTGCGTGGTGAAGATGCGGGACAGCGCACGTTCCGCCTCCGGCCCGGGTGGCGTCTGGTAGACCGCCGCCTGGGTGAGTGCGCGCAGGCGCCAGTCGTGCGAGGAGATCATCTGCACCACGCGGCAGTGCTTCTCGATCAGCGCGATGGCCGGCAGGAAGCGCGCGCGCTGCAGGCCGTCCTTGTAGAGATTCTCCGGCGCCGTGTTGGAGGTGGTCACCAGCGTCACGCCGCGTTCGAACAGCGACTGCAGCAGCGTGCCCAGGATCATCGCATCGCCGATGTCGTTGACCAGGAATTCGTCCAGGCAAACCACGCGGCAGCGCGAGGCGATGTTGGCCGCCACTTCGATCAGCGGATCCTGGCGCTCGCCCAGTTCGCGCAACTGCTCGTGCACTTCGCCCATGAAGCGGTGGTAGTGGCGGCGCAAGGCCATGCCCTGCGGCAGGCTGGCCACGAACATGTCCATCAGAAAGGTCTTGCCGCGGCCCACGCTGCCCCACAGGTACAGGCCCTGCACGCCTTCGCGCAGGTCGTTGCCGAGCAGGGATTTCAGACGTCCAAACAAGCCGTTGCCATTGCCGTTGGCCGCGGCCTCGATCAGGGCCGCATGCATGCGGTCGAATTCCGGCAACAGCGCCTGCTGGGCCGGGTCGGCTTCCCAGCGGTGCGCGCTGACGCCTTCGTGATAACGCGCACTGGGCGCGAGAGGAGCGGGGTTACTCATGGGTACGGCGGACTCTGCAGATGCCCCGTGGGGAAGCGGGACATCGGATCGGGGGGAGGTCGAGCGGCATCAATCCTGACGCAGCGGTGGCAGCCAGGGCTGCACGGCGTGCTTGATGGCGCCGCGCAGGTCCATCAGGCGGCGATGAAAGAAATGACTGGTCTCGGGCATGCGTACCAGTTCGGGCTTGTGCTCCATGCCGTCGATCCAGTCGAACACGGCCTGCGGCTCGACCACTTCGTCCTCCTCGCCCTGCACGATCAGCCAGGGACAGGTGGGCAGTTCGATCTCCTCGAACGGCCAGCGGCCGGCCGGCGGCGCGATGCTGACCAGCGCATCGGCGCGCAGGCGCACCGCATTGCGGATCGAGACGTAGCTGCCAAAGGAGAAACCGGCCAGCCATAGCGCATCGTGCGGACGAACCCGGCGCACCCAGGCGGCCACAGCCGCCAGGTCGTCGCCTTCGCCGTTGCCATGGTCGTAGGTCCCTTCCGATTCGCCGGTGCCGCGGAAGTTGAAGCGCAGCGTATCCAGCCCCGACTCGCGCAGCGAGCGCTCGACCATCGTCACCACCTTGTTGTGCATGGTGCCGCCCTGCAGCGGGTGCGGATGGCAGATGATGGCGGTGCCGCGGCGGGCCTCTTCGGGCACGGCCACGTCGCTCACGGATTCGAGCTTGCCGGCGGGCCCTTCCAGCGCGAAGCTGGAGGCCTGCTCCGGAAAACGGTCGGGTGGGGTAGGGATGATCACGGGGTTCATAAGCAAGATGATAACCGCCGCGTGCCCCCGGCGTTCGGGCAGAACGGCATGAATCATCTTGCGCACACGTTGCTGGCCGGTGACGACGACTTCTTGCGGCTAGGCGGCTTCATGGGCGATTTCGTCCATGGCCAGCCCGATCCGGCCTTGCCTGCGGGCGTCATCACGGGCATCCGCCTGCATCGCGCCATCGACGTCTATACCGACAGCCATCCGGTGGTGGCCGACGCGCGTGCGCTGTTGCCGCCGCCGTTCCGCCGTTACGGCGGCATCCTGCTGGACATGTGGTTCGACCACCTGCTGGCCCGCGATTTCCCGCGCTGGAGCGACCAGCCGCTGGAAGCCTATTCGCTGGACGTGCGCCATCTGCTGCATCGCTACGAGTCGCTGCTGCCGCCCGGCTTGCTGCGTTTTCGCCATTACATGGAGGAGCATGCGTTGCCAGCCGGCTACGCGCGTCCCGAGGAAATGTCCGCCGCCTTCGACGGCATTTCCCATCGCCTCAGCCGCGCCAATCCGGTGGGCGAGGCGATGCCCGTGCTTGCGTCGCTCGAGCGCCCGTTGCAGGCACATTTCGAGGTGTTTTTCCCGCAGTTGCGAGGGTTTGCGAAGGAGTGGGTTGACGCGAACGTGAGTTAGGGGACTACATGTTAAGCTAAGCCCGTCTAGCTAAGCTAAATGCGAGTTCCCTCATGGCCACGACCGTGAACATGCACGAAGCCAAAACCAACTTATCTCGGCTGGTAGAGAAAGCCGCCCGGGGCGAATCCGTGGTGATCGCCAAGGCAGGCAAGCCGGTAGCCCGGATCGTTCCCATAGACACCATCGCACCGGCCAAGCAAAAGCGCATCGGCTTTCTGGCCGGCCAGGTGACCGTGCCCGATGCCAAGGCGTTCAACGAACTGGGCAACGACGAGATCGCCGCCATGTTCGGCGGCGACGAATGAAGCTTCTGCTCGATACGCACTTGCTGCTGTGGGCGTCGGTCGCCGGCGAGGACAAGAAGTCCAGGGCGGCGCTCTCGCACAAGGCGCGCGTCCTGCTCGAGGATGAGGACAACCAGTTGCTGTTCAGCGCGGCCAGCGTGTGGGAGGTGGCCATCAAGAACGCGCTCGGGCGGCCGGACTTCCAGGTCGACCCTCATCTGTTTCGGCGGGGATTGCTGGACAACGGCTATATCGAGCTGGCTATCAGCAGCGCGCATTCGGCGGCGGTGGCCACCCTTCCGGACCACCACAAGGACCCGTTCGACCGGCTCCTGATCGCGCAAGCGACCGTCGAAGGCATCACCTTGCTGACCAATGACGAAGCGGTCGCGGCGTACAAGACGAGCCCGATTCGGCTGCTGAAGTAGCGTCAAAGCCGCAACAGTCCTCGTGCTGAGGCCTACGCTTCTAGCTCGTCATCCCGGCAGGCCGGAGTCCAGAGACTCTGTGCTCGGTTGTTGCGCCACTCTACATCTCGTCAACGATGTTCCGACGATCGGAACCTGAGGCGCTGGATTCCGGCCTGCGCCGGAATGACGGGCAAAAAAAGCGCCGCCCGCAGGCGGCGCTTCTGTAGCGAACAAGCCTGGCCCAGCGCTTTTTACTTCGCCTGATCCACGATCCAGTGCACCGCGGCCTTCACCTGCTCATCGGTGAGCGCCGGGTTGCCGCCCTTGGCCGGCATCATGTTGCCATCCGGGCCCTTGTAGCCCTCGATGGCATGCTTGACCAGGGTGTCGATGCCTTCGGCCACGCGCGGACCCCAGTTGGCCTTGTCGCCCAGCTTCGGCGCACCGGCAACGCCGGCGGTGTGGCAGGCGTGGCAGAGGTTGTCGTAGATCGTCTTGCCGTCGGTGCTGCCACCGTAGGCGACCTGCGAGGCGGCGGCCTTGGCGGCGGCTTCCTGCGCGGCCTGCATGGCGGCGCGGCCGGTGTCGCCGGCATACACCGCACCGGCCGGCGCAATGCGGGCCTGCGTCTGTGCGGTGGTCTGGGGATTTATTTCCTTCGGCTCGTGGTCGTAGATCCACCAGGCGCCGCCGATCAGCAACAGGGTCAGAACACTCAGGCCCGCGATCAGCATGGAAAAGCTGCGCATAAAGCTCTGGTCGGATTTCGTCATGGAACCGCTCACGCAATGACTCCAATTCAATGGACAGATCAAAGGACAGCCACAAAGGGCCAAATTAGCTTTGGTTCAGGCAACAATTAGCCGAGTATAGACGAAGGCCGCGGCAAGTTTTAGTCGAAACGGGCGGACAGCGTGTCGCGCCCGAAAACCGCCTGATTTCATGCAACTTTCGTCATCTGGACGCGATACGCTTCAAAACCCTGCCATCGGTCATGGGCCACCCCTGTCAACTGGCATTGTCTATTTTCGTTGATCTGACCCTATCCTTTCACTCGACAACATAGGGCAGGCGCGCTTGCGAGCGCACCGGTGGGGTCGGGTGACCTGTCTTTCATTCTGGGAGTTTTTCATGTCGCGTTTTTGGAAGATCGCGCTGATCGTTGTGGTCGTGATTGTGGTGGGAGCCGTCGGCTTCCGTCTGCTGCACAAGCCCGCCGCCGAGCAAGGCGCACAGGGCCAGCACCGCGGCCAGCACAAGAGTGAGGGCCAGGGCGACGCGTCGGACAAGGACAAGGACAAGGACACGCCGCCGGTGCCGGTCACGGTCGAGCCGGTGGTGAAGCAGGACGTGCCGGTCTACCTCACCGCGCTGGGCACCGTGCAGGCGCTCAACACCGTCACCATCAACCCGCAGATCAGCGGGCAGATGCTGAGCATCAATTTCAAGGAAGGCCAGGAAGTGAAGAAGGGCGACCTGCTGGCGCAGATCGACCCGCGTCCGTTCCAGGCCGCCTATGACCAGGCCACGGCCAAGCAGCAGCAGGACGAGGCCCAGCTCAACACCGCGCAGAGCACGCTCAAGCGCAACGATGCGCTGGTGGCCAAGGGCTATGTGGCCCAGCTGGACATGGACACCTTCCGCAACAACGTGGCCAACCTGGTCGGGCTGGTGGCGGCCGACAAGGCGGCCGTGCGCGCGGCCAAGGTCAACCTCGACTACACCCGCATCGTCTCGCCGATCGATGGCGTGGCCGGCATCCGCAACGTCGACCCGGGCAACGTGGTGACCACCACCACCGCCGTGGTCACGCTCACCCAGATCCATCCGATCTATGTGATGTTCACCCTGCCGGAGCAGAACCTGGAGATGGTGCGCAATGCGGCCGCTTCGGGCGATCCGCTGGAAGTGCTGGCGCTGGACCGCGCCGATGCGCACACCATTGCCGACGACGGCACGCTCAATGTGGTCGACAACCAGATCGACACCACCACCGGCACCTTCAAGCTGCGCTCGGTGTTCAACAACGCCAAGAGCGAGCTGTGGCCGGGCCAGTTCGTCAACACGCGCCTGAAGGTCCGCACGGTGAAGGGCGGCCTGGTGATCCCGGCGCAGGCGGTGCAGCGTGGTCCGGATGGCGACTACGTGTACCTGGTGCAGCAGGACCAGACGGTCAAGATGAATCCGGTCGTGGTGGCCGGCGAAGTGGGCGACAGTCACGTGATGATCGGTTCGGGCCTGGCGCTCAACGATCTGGTCGTGACCGAAGGCCAGTTCCGCCTCAAGCCGGGCAGCAAGGTCAAGGCCCTCAAGCCCGGCGAAGTACCGGCAGCGCCGACCGCGGCCGACGTGGACAAGGCCAAGAAGAACGGTCAGGGACGCCAGGGCGGTCGCCGCGGCGGCTGATGATGGTTGGAGCAGGGCGAGGGACGAGGGATGAGTGGAGCGCGCGCGACGACCGGGCTGCTCGCCACGCATCGAGTGGGCAGAAAGGCATGAACTTGCGCCCTCGCGACTCGTCCCCGACCCCTCCATCAACGACACGGGGCGCCGCAGGACAGGCGCCCGCCACACACATCGACGGCTGACCCCATGGGCTTCTCCACACTCTTCATTCGCCGACCGATCGCCACCTCGCTGTTGATGGTGGCGGTGCTGTTGCTCGGCATCCTCGGCTACCGCGAGCTGCCGGTGTCGGCGCTGCCTGAAATCGACGCGCCCAGCCTGGTCGTGACCACGCAGTACCCGGGCGCCAGCGCATCGACCATGGCGTCCCTGGTCACCACGCCGCTGGAGCGCAACTTCGGCCAGATCTCCGGCCTTTCGATGATGACCTCCGATTCGTCGGCGGGTCTCTCGACCATCGTGCTGCAGTTCGCGATGGACCGTGACATCGACATCGCGGCGCAGGACGTGCAGGCGGCCATCAACCAGGCGCGGGGCACCTTGCCGAGCACGCTGCCGTATCCGCCCGTCTACAACCGCGTGAATCCGGCCGACGCGCCGATCATCACGCTCAAGCTCACCTCCGACAGCCTGCCGCTGCGCGACGTAAACAATTACGCCGACTCGATCCTGGCGCAGAAGCTCTCGCAGGTGCAGGGCGTGGGCCTGGTGTCGATTGCCGGCAACGTGCGTCCGGCCGTGCGCGTGCAGGTGAATCCGTCGCAGCTGGCGAACCTCGGCCTTACCATGGAGGACGTGCGCAGCGCGCTCACCGAGGCCAACGTGAACGCGCCCAAGGGCACGCTCAACGGCGCCACGCAGTCCTACAGCATCGGCACCAACGATCAGCTGTCCACGGCGGCCGAGTATCAAAGCACCATCATTGCGTACAAGAACAACGCGCCGGTGCGCCTGTCGGACGTCGCCAGCGTGGTCGACGGCGTGGAGAACGACCAGCTCGCGGCGTGGGCCAACGGCAAGCCGGCGGTGCTGCTCGACATCCGCCGCCAGCCGGGCGCCAACATCGTGCAGACGGTGGAGCAGATCCGCAGCATCCTGCCGCAGCTGCAGGCGGTGTTGCCGGCGGACGTCCATCTGGATGTGTTCGCCGACCGCACCATCACCATCCGCGCCTCGGTGGAGGACGTGCAGTTCACCCTGATCCTCACCATCTTCCTGGTGGTGGCGGTGATCTTCGTGTTCCTGCGGCGCCTGTGGGCCACCATCATTCCGTCGGTGGCGGTGCCGCTGTCGCTGATGGGCACGTTCGGCGTGATGGCCTTCACCGGCATGTCGCTGGACAACCTTTCGCTGATGGCGCTCACCGTCGCCACCGGCTTCGTGGTGGACGATGCGATCGTGATGATCGAGAACATCGTGCGCTACATCGAGCAGGGCAAGGACGGCAAGGAAGCCGCCGAGATCGGCGCAAGGGAAATCGGCTTCACCGTGTTGTCGCTGACCGTGTCGCTGATCGCGGTGTTCCTGCCGCTGCTGCTGATGCCGGGCGTCACCGGCCGCCTGTTCCACGAATTCGCCTGGGTGCTGACCATCGCGGTGGCCATCTCGATGCTGGTGTCGTTGACACTGACGCCGATGATGTGCGCCTACCTGCTCAAGCCCGATGCATTGCCCGAAGGCGACGATGCGCACGAGCGCCACGCCGCCGCCGGCAAGAAGACCTGGTGGACGCGCCTGGTCAACGTCTACGAGAGTTCGCTCGACTGGGTGCTCGGCCACCAGCGTTTCACCATGCTGATCGCCGCGGCCACCGTGGTGTTCACCGTGTTCCTGTACATCGTGATCCCCAAGGGCCTGTTGCCCGAGCAGGACACGGGCCTGGTCACCGGCGTGGTGCAGGCCGACCAGAACGTGGCGTTCCCGCAGATGGAAGTGCGCACCAAGGCCGTGGCCGATGCATTGCGCCGCGACAAGGCGGTGACCGGCGTGGCCGCGTTCATCGGTGCGGGTTCGATCAATCCCACGCTCAACCAGGGCCAGCTCAGCATCGTGCTGAAGGATCGCGGCGATCGCGACGGCCTCGACGAAGTGCTGGCGCGCCTGCAGAAGGAAGCCGCCGGCATTCCGGGCGTGGCGCTGTACCTCAAGCCGGTGCAGGACGTCACGCTGGATAGCCGCGTGTCGGCCACCGAGTACCAGTACTCGATGTCCGATGTGAACGCGACCGAGCTTTCCGGTTATGCCACGCAGATGACGCAGGCGCTGCGCGAACTGCCCGAACTGGCCGACGTGGACAACAACCTCGCCGACCAGGGCAGCTCGCTCAAGCTGACCATCGACCGCGAGAAGGCAAGCCGGCTCGGCGTGCCGGTGCAGACCATCGACGACACGCTGTACGACTCGTTCGGCCAGCGCCAGATCTCCACCATCTTCACCCAGCTTAACCAATACCGCGTGGTGCTCGAAGTGGCGCCGCAGTTCCGCTCCAGCACCGCGCTGCTCAACCAGCTAACGGTGAAGAGCAATGGCAGCGGCGCACTGACCGGCAGCAACGCCACCGCGTTCGGCCAGGTCGCTTCGAGCAATTCGTCCACCAGCACGGGTCTGGGCGTGGCCAACACCGGCGTGATCATCGGCGGCGGCGGCACCATTCCGCTGGCCTCGCTGGCCACGGCCGAAGTCACCACCGCGCCGCTGGTGGTCAGCCATCAGCAGCAGCTGCCGGCGGTGACCGTGTCGTTCAACCTCGCGCCGGGCTATTCGCTGTCCGAGGCGGTGGAGGCGATTCGCGGCGTCGAGCAGAAGCTCAACTTCCCGCCGCAGGTGCGTGGGCAGTTCATCGGCAAGGCGGCGGAGTTCTCCACCTCGCTGACCAACGAAGTGCTGTTGCTGATCGCTTCCATCATCGCGTCGTTCAGGTTGCCTACGCCGTAGCCGAGCACCGTCAGCGTGATGCCTGTCTTGCGCTTTTCGGTGATCAGGTTCACGAGTCCCTCGGTCGAGCTCACTCCGACGTTGAAGTCGCCGTCTGTGCAGAGAACGACGTGGTTGATCCCTTCTTGGATGTACGCCTGCTGCGCCTGCTGGTAGGCGAGCTGGATCCCGCCCGCTCCGTTGGTGCTTCCACCGCTCGTCAAACCGGCGATGGCGCGCTCGATCGAAAGCCGATTCGAAACCGGCGTGG
>Ga0207670_10001519_pt1 | contig 12200 bp, 10 predicted proteins | sample KBSS23HmetaG_FD_184339 | JGI IMG/M metagenome (GOLD analysis project Ga0207670, IMG submission 184339) | Switchgrass rhizosphere microbial communities from Kellogg Biological Station, Michigan, USA - KBS S2-3H metaG (SPAdes) (version 2) | ecosystem: Host-associated > Plants > Roots >... | reverse complement strand
GCTCCCGGGCGATCTCGCGCCGGCGGACAAGATGAAGGAGCTCCTCGTCTTCAGCGTGAGCGAGCAGTACTTCACGCTGCGGAAGACACTGGGGATCGCGGTCGGGTAATCGTCGGGGGGTGCCCCTAGGGTGGCACCCCTTCGCCGAGAACGAGCTCGTCGAAGACGACGGGGAGGGACCGGAGGCCGCGGAACGAGATGTTCTGGTGCCAGTCGACCCGGCCCTCTCGGAGCTTCATGCCGCGCAGCCTGCGGAGCGCCGATCCGATGGCGATCTGGCCCTCGATCCGCGCCAGTGTCGCGCCGGTGCAGTAGTGAGCGCCCTGGCTGAAGGCGAGGTGTTTGTTGTCCCGGCGGCCGATGTCCAGGCGATCGGGATCGTCGAAACAGGCAGGGTCGCGGTTCGCTGATCCGAGCACGAGCGCGATCAGCTGGCCGCGGGCGATGGTGGCGCCGCCGATCTCGATGTCCTCCTTGGCGATGCGTCCCGTGATCTGGAGGGGGCTCTCGAAGCGGAGGATCTCCTCGACTGCGGAAGGCAGGAGCGAAGGCTCGGCGCGGAGCCTCTCCAGCTCGGCCGGCGCGCGGAGGAGCGAGAGGATGCCGTTCGCGATGAGGTTGGTGGTGGTCTCGTGGCCGGCCGCGAGCAGAAACACGGCGTTCGCGAGGAGCTCGTCCTCCGTGAGCATGTCCTCACTCTGCTCGCGCACGAGGGTGCTCATGATGTTGTCCGCGGGGTCCGCGTGGAGCCGGGTGACGATCCCACGGAGGTAGTCGATGAGCTCCAGCACGCTCTTCTTGATCTCGAGCAGGCGCTCCATCGGGCGTATCGGGTTGCCGACGATCTCGGCGAAGTCGGCCGACCACTGCTTGAACTGGTCGCGGTCCTCGGGCGGGACGCCGAGCATCTCCGCGATGACGATCGCCGGGAGGGGATAGGCGAAGTCCTTCATGAGATCCATGGAGCCTCCGCTGCCCGCCGCGTCGAGCACGGACTCGCAGATCTCCTGGATGTGCGCCCGGAGCGCGGCGATCGCGGCCGGCGTGAACGCCTTGTGCACGAGCCCGCGGATGCGCGCGTGGTCAGGCGTGTCGATGAAGTTCATCTGCCGCCGTATGAAGGCGTAGACGGGCTCCATGACCCCGAGGCCCATGGCCTCGAGACGTGCGGCGGACGGGATGCGGGCAGCCGAGATGCCAGGGTGCCCCGTGAGGGCGGCGACGTCCGCGTAACGCGTGATGAACCAGCGCTGGGCGCGATCGTCCCAGTACGCGGGGTGTTCCTGTCGCATGCGGGCGTACGTGGGGTAGGGATCCGCGTAGTGGTCCGGGTGGAACAGGTCGATCTGGCCCATCGGGCGATTCGCCCATTTTATCACGACTGTGTGCAAGCTGCACGCAACCGCAGTCTCCGTCGCGACGATGGAGGCCGCGGGAGGCGTGTCATGACAGAACAACGTGCCGAGGCCTGTCCCGTGGCGGGGCCCTCGGAGGAAGACGACGACGCGGCGGCCGGTCCGCGCTCGAGCGAGACGCTCGAGATCGTGGCGCTCCCGAGAGAGCGGCGGCCGTGGGTGATCGAGGTCCAGGACGACGACGGCGCGCGGCGCGTCCCGCTCGCGGGCGACGCGCTGATCGTCGGGGCCGCGCCGCCGGCCGGCGTGCGCCTTCGCGACGCGACGGTGAGCGCGCGGCACTGCGTGCTCGAGGCGCAGGGCGGCGGCGTACTCGTCCGCGATCTCGCGTCGCGCAACGGGACGTACGTCGGCCCCGCGCGGATCGACGAGGCGCTGGCCGGCCCGGGGACGGCGATCACCGTCGGGCGGAGCACGATCGTCGTGGGCGAGGCCCAGGTGGAGGACGGCGAAGCGACGCCAGGGCCGCCGCTCCGCGGGCTCGCGGGCGCGTCGGTCGCGATGCGACGGATCGCCGACGAGGTGCGGCGCCTCGCGCGGTACGCCGACCCGGTGTTCATCGCCGGCGAGACCGGCACCGGGAAGGAGCTCATCGCGCGGGCGCTGCACGCGGAGGGGCCGCGCGCGTCGCGGCCGATCGTCGTGATCAACGTCGCGGCGCTGCCGCGCGGCCTCGTCGAGAGCGAGCTCTTCGGCCACGAGCGCGGCGCGTTCACGGGGGCGATGGCGCGCCGCGCCGGCGCGTTCGCCGAGGCCGACGGCGGGACGCTCTTCCTCGACGAGATCGGCGATCTCCCGATGGAGGCGCAGCCGACGCTCCTCCGCGCGCTCGAGGGGTACGAGGTGCGCGCCGTCGGATCGAGCGGGAGCGGGCGGCGGCTCGATGTCCGCGTGGTCGCCGCGTCGCACGCGGCGCTCGCCGATAAGGTCGAGCGGGGCGAGTTCCGGCGCGATCTCTTCCATCGACTCACGTACGTCATCGACGTGCCGCCGCTCCGCGAACGGCGCGGCGACATCGCGGCGATCGCGCGGCGGATCCTCGACGAGGTGCGCGACACGATCGGCCCGCGGTCGCTCTCGAGCGGCGCGCTCGCGCGCCTCGCCGACCACGACTTCCCGGGCAACGTGCGCGAGCTCCGGAACGTGGTGAAGCGCGCCGCGCACTTCGCGAGCGGCGCCGTGATCCACGCGGCCGACGTCGAGCGCGCGCTCCGCGGGAGGAGCTCCGAGCCGCCGCCGCGCGCGGCGCTGAGCCCGGGTCTCGCGAAGGCGCTCCTCGCCGCGCACGGGCAGAACATGAGCGCCGCCGCGCGGGCCGCCGGCTACCCGCGTACGACCTTCCGCAAGGTGCTGAAGCAGTGACGCCCGGAGATCGTCCCCGATGCCCGGCGCGGCGTTATAAGGGGACGATGCGTGCGCTCCTCGTGGTCCTCGTCGCGTTCGCGATGGTGTGCTCCGGCTGCACGTGCGGCGCGAAGTCGGGCGCGGGCGGCGCCGCCGAGGCGGGCGCGGCGGACCTCGCGGGCGACGCGGGCCCTGCGGGTGCGGGCGCGGCGAAGACGATGGAGACGGCGGCGGACCTCTCCGCGCCGGTGGGCGCCGCGCACGCGCCGGGCGGTGCGGTCCTCGTGGCCGGGCTCGTGGCCGCGCGCCACGTCATCGCGCTCTCGCGGATCGAGCCGAGCGGCGCGATCGCGTGGACGCGCGACGTGCTCGGCGGGATCGGCTGGATGCCCGACGCGGACGTGCGCGTGTACGCCGCGCCCGACGGCGGTGCGCTCGTCACGGTGCGCGCCCTCCGCGACGGCAAGCCGGCGCGCGCGCTCGTCGGGGTCGACCCCGCGGGGCAGCCGCGCGGCGAGATCGAGGACGTGGGGTCCGGCGCGTGCGCGACCGACGAAGGGCTCTCCTGGGTGCGCCGCGACGCGGGCGGGAAGGCGTCGCTCGTCGCGCGGTCGTGGGCCGAGGCGCGCGGCCGCGCCGGCGGCGCGCTCCCCGACGGCGATCCGATCCTCGTCTGCGGTACGCGCCGCGTCTTCGCGCTCGTCGAGGGGGACGAGAGCCTCGGCCTCGTCCAGGGGGAGAAGGTCGCGCCGCTCCTCCGCGGGCCGGACTTCACCGGCGAGAGCGACCGCGATCACATCGAGTACACCGTGGGGGACGAGCTCGGCGTGGTGAGCCCCGGCCTCCCCGGCGTCACGGCGTTCCGCGAGGTCGACGCCGCGAAGGTCGGGACGTGGCGGCGGCTCTCGCATCGCCTCGAAGAAGACGACGACGTCGTCGCGGTCGACGCCGACGCGCGCTCCCTCTTCGTCGTCGTGACGCGCGACGACGGCGAGGCGTGCGCGGACGGTGAGCGGCGCACGCGCCTCCACCTGCTCCGCGCGGAGCGCCACGGCGCGGGCGAGCTCGAGGCGCCGCTCGCGTCGCTCGACTGCGGCGTCTCCGCCGGGCCGTACTGGACCGGCTTCATCGGCGGCGCGCTCGTCGTCGCGTGGCCCGAGCGCCCGCCGAAGAAGGGCTCGTCGTCGCCGCCGGTGAGCGGCCTCGGCTTCGTGACGTTCGACGGCGATCGCGCCAGCGACGTCTCGCGGAGCGCGATCGCCGCCGACGCGATCGTCGACGCGGGGTGCGACGCCGCCGCGTGCTACGCCGTCGCGCTCACGCGCCCCGAGGGGACCGACGGGATGGTCCCGGGCGCCGCGCGCGTCGTCCGCTACCCGCGGTGAACGCGTTTCAAAACTCGGCGTGGAGCGAGAGGCCGCGCACGCCGTGGCCGACCATCGGGGCCACCGTGGGTGCGCGCCACGTCGCGCTCGGAGGCGCCGTGTCCGAGGCGTCGCGCTTCGGGGCGAAGAGGTACCAGCCGACCGCGGTCACCGCTCCCAGGACCGCGACGCCGACGCTGATGTTCCCGAGCGTCGCGTCGGTGTTCGCCTTGTCGACGTCGTCGTTCAACACCTGGCACGCGGAGCCGAATTTCGCCGGATCGGTGTGGCTCGGACAGGTGCTCGAGTTCCCGCCGTGCTGCTCGATGTCGTGCGCGACCGACCGCCCGCTGTCGAGCGCGTTCTGCTTGAAGACGTAGAAGAGGACCGCCGCGCCGGCGCCGATCACCGTGACGGCGCCGCCCGCGTAGACCGGGACCATCGTCTTCGGCGCGTCGAAAAGGCCGTGCCCTCGTGGCTCCTTCTCGGGCTCGGCGGCGGGGGGCGCCGGCGGTGGGAGCTCGGCGATCGCCGGCGGCGGCTGCTCGGCCGGGGGCGGCGCGGTCGGCGGCGTGGCGGTCGTGGGGCCGGGCGGCGTGGGCACCGGAGCGACCGGCGGCACCGTCGCGCCCAGGCGGACCTGGACCTTCTCGCCTGCGTTCGCGCCGACGCTCTTCGAGTCGGTCGTGCCGTCGGTCATCTTCGCCTTGACGGTGTGCATCCCCGCTTCGACGTCGACCGGCTCGCTCAGGGGCGCGACGCCGACGACCGTGCCGTCGACGCTCAGCTCGGCGGCGGTGGGCGCGCTGATCTCGAGGCGTCCTAGCTTCGTCCGCGCCTCGGCCATCCCTTTGTCGACGGTCTCGCGCTGCTGCGGCGTGACGGTCGCCGAGTCGCGGAGGAACTGCTGAAACGTCTTCACCGCTTCGAGCGGGTGCCCCGCGCGGAGCGAGCTCTGCGCGAGGTTCAGGAGCACCGCCGGGTGCTTGCGGAGCGCGTACGCCTGCACGAACTTGGCGCGCGCCTGCTCGAACTGTCCGCGATCGAAGAGATCGACGCCCTCCTGGAAGCGCGCGCGCGCCTCCTTCGTCGTTGTTTCGTCGGTCGCCTGTGCGAAGGCGGAGACGGGGAGCGTGGCGGGGGCGAGTGCGACGAGGAGCGCGAGCGCGAGCGACGATGTTTTCATGTCAAGTCAGGCCAGTGCGAATCGAGACGGCGCGTGCGCGCCGTCCTCGGTCAGAACGGGACGTCGCGCACGATCCCTCCGTTCGACTTCTGCGGAGGCCGGTTGCCCGGCGTGCGCGGCGTGCCTCGCGGTGGAGGCGGAGCGATGGGGGTGCGGGTCGTGGGCGGAGTGCGCGGCGTCGGCGGCTTCGTAGCCGCGGTGGCCGCAGGGGAAGAGGACGCAGCGGGCGGTGCCGCGCTGACGACCGGCGCCACGAACGTCGGCGCAGGCGCGGCCGACGTCGTCGCGGCGGGCGCCGTCGCCGCCGTGGTGTCTGTGCGCGGCGCGGGATCGGTCGTCGGTGCGGCCGTCGTCGTCGTCGTGGGCCCTTTCGGCGGAGCGGACGACGTCTGCATGAACGCGAACGCGACGGCGACGCCCGCGAGCGCCGCCACCGCGACGCCGATCCACAGCCCTTTGCGGCTGGGACGCATCGCCGCGACGCTCTCGTCGGTGAAGCTCGGGCTCGACACCTTTGGCGACGACGCGCGCGCTTCGCGCACCGCGCTCGGCGGCCGCGGGCGGGCGGGGCTCGCGTCGGGCGCCGAGGCCGCGCCCCGTCGCTGCTTGGCATCGGATGCAGGATCGCGGAGAGGGCTCGCGAACGGATCGAGAGCGACCGCCCTCGGCGCGTTCGCCGCTCCTTCGGACCGCGCCCTCGCCGTCCCGTTGGTGGACGGACCGCCGACCAGGGGAGCGGAGCTCACATCGGACGACGGCGCGGGCGCTCCGGCAGCGCGCGCACCGCTCACCGGGCCCGCCGCGTCCCAGTCGCCGTGCGGCGCGCTGCGGCGCCCCGTCGAGAACGGCGGGTCATCGAGCTCCCAGGAGGGCTTGATGTGCGCGGCGATCTGCTCGAACGCGTCGACCTCGACGGGCGAAAACGCCGGCGGTTCGATGGATTTTTGCTCTGGGGAGTTCGGCATCCCGTCAGGACTCTATCATTCGGTTCGGGATCATGCTTGCCCGAACTCCTTCTTGAGGACGTCGTCCCACTCGTCGGCCACCTTGCCGACGGTGTCGAGCAGATCCTCGAACTCTTCGTAGTCGAGCCCCGACAGGCGGCGGAGGACGCGGACGTAGACTTCGTTCTTCTGCGCGTCGATCGCGAACGCCGCGTCGCTCGTCGTGATGAACGAGAGCTCGAGGAGGCGGCGGTAAAGCGACTCGCGTCCGGTGTGCGGGACGGGCATGATCGGCGACAGGATCAAGAGGACGCCGTGATCCTCGAGGACGTTGACGCCCACCGACGCCGAGCCTTTTCGCACCTGCGTGTACCCGGAGTCGTCGAGCTCCTCGAGCGTCGCCCCGGCCCTCGAACCGAAGCGCGCGAGGTAAGCGTTGACCATGCTGCGAGCGTCCGGGAAGACTTGGCCAGTGCTTCGGTCGGCGTAGATGGGAGGCGCAGGGGCTTCGGGCATGAGACGGGAGGATACCGCGGCTCTCCAGGAACGCCTACGGCGCGTGGTCGCCGGTTTGGCGCTGGTCTCGCTCGTCGCCTGCGGCCGGGGCGACCGCGGCGCCGCGTCCGACGGGGGGGGCGCCGACGACGCGGCGCTCCTCCGCGCGCGCGCTCTCCTCACGCCGAGCGAGCCGCTCCCCCCGCGCGGCGAGGCGCTCGCGATCGCGCAGGCCGTCGAGGCCGCCGCCGAACGGGAGGGCGCCGGCGGGCGCGCGTCGGAGCTCCACCTCGTCGCCGCCACGCTGTTCGAGCGGGTATGGCGCGTCGAGGGGAAGGCGCAGGACGGCGCGCAGGCGCTCGACATCCTGAAGAGCGCGACGCAGGGCGGCGGGTCCGTGTGGGGGTGCACCGCCGCGGTCCGCGCCGCGGAGCTCGCCGGGGACATCGCGCACGACGCCGAGGTGACGTACCGCGAGCTCTATCGCGCGGAGCGCCGCTTTGTGGCGGGCGCCGCGGACGCGGGGGCGGACGCATCGAGCGGCGCCGCGCCGCTTCTCGACGAGGGGCGCGGCGCGTGCGTGCGGAGGCTCGAGGAGGCGATCGCTTCGATCGCCGCGTTCCGCCCGGCGCCGCGCGTCCTCGAGGCGATCGATCAAGGGCTCGCGGGCGAGGGGAGCCTCGCGTCTTCGCTCGACGCGTCCGCCGGCGGCGCGCCGAAGGTCGTGCGGATCGACCAGCTCGGCGGGAAGGACGCGGCGCGCGTCGTCATCGTCTTCGACCGCCCCGCGCGCTTCCGCGTCGCCGACGAGGCCGGGGTCGCCGGGCAGCCGCCGCGCACGTCGATCGAGCTCGACGGCGCCGACGTCACGCGCGCGCCGCGCGAGACGTTGGTCGGGGGGATCGTGTCGCGCGTCCTCGCCGAGCCGTCGTCCACCGGCGGGCGCGTCGCGCTCGATCTCGACGGGCGCGCGTTCCGCCGCGTCTTCCACCTCCTCGAGCCGTACCGCGTGATCGTCGACGTGGCGCGCCATGCGCCGGGGGCGCGCGCGACGCGCGACGTCCGGCGCGTCGTGCTCGACCCCGGTCACGGCGGGAGCGACCCCGGGGCGATCGGCGCGGCGGGGGTGCGCGAGAAGGACGTGACGCTCGCGGTCGCACAGCGCGCCGCGGTGGGGCTCGCGCGCGAAGGGGTGGCGGTCACCGCGACGCGCGAGGACGATCGCTTCGTGAGCCTCGAGGAGCGGACGGCGATCGCGAACGCCGCCGGCGCCGACCTCTTCGTCTCGATCCACTGCAACGCGGCGGAGAACCGGACGCGCCACGGTGTCGAGACGTACGTCCTCGACACGACGCGCGATCAGATCGCGCAGCGCGTGGCGGCGCGGGAGAACGCGACGAGCCAGGCGGCGAACGCCGAGATCGGCTCGATCCTGGCGAGCATGCGGATGGCCGATCAGGCGACGCACTCGACCCGCCTCGCCGACCTCCTCCAGCGGACGGCGCTCGCGTCGTTGCGTGGAGAATACAAGGAAATCCACGACGGCGGCGTCCACACCGCCGGCTTCTACGTCCTCGTCGGCGCGCGAATGCCGGCGGTCCTCTTCGAGTCCAGCTACGTCTCGAACCCGCGGGACGAGCAGGCGCTCGCGACCCCCGATTACCAGGCGCGCCTCGCCGACGGGATCATCAACGCCGTGAAGGCGTACCGCGAGGGACGGTAGTCAAGCCAAGAGCCGCGCCAGTTGGTGGGCGTGGGCGGCGATGTCGGGGACCGACGTCGTCTCCCAGTGCGACGCGCGGCGCACCGCGCCGATGCCGAAGATGCGCGCGCTCGGCGTGCCGCGCGCGTCGACGAGGCGCCCGTCGATCGCCGTCTCGACGCCGAGGCCGGCCGACGCGACTCGCGCGAAGCCGCCGTCGAGGAGCGAACGGAGGAGCGGCGTCTCGGCGTCGGCGACGTCGAGCGCCGGGCCGATGCAGCGGACGACGGCGTCGAAGCGCTCGACGCTCCGCTCGCCCGAGCGGCGCTGGATCTCGACGTCGACGCCCGAGCCGCGCGGGGCCGTGCTCGTCAGCACCCGCGCGCGTCCGGCGATCCGCCGGAGGCGCCCTTGGCTCGCGAGCGCGTCGACGCGGGCGAGCGCGTCGACCGGCGCGCGGTGGCGGACGACGTCCCAGTACGGGCGCGCGTGACGCGCGAAGCGGGCGCGGTCGCGATCGGACATCGAGCGGTAGAGCGCCGTGACGTGCGGGCGGAGCTGATCGACGGCGCGCTGCCACGGGAGGTCGGGCGCTCCCGCGATGCGCTCCCGGATCCAGCGGACGAGCGCGCGGATCTCGCGCGGCGCGCCCGCGACGTCGTCGCCCGTGAGCGGCCGGACCGCGCGGAACGGCTCCTCGTGCGGGAGGGGCAGGAGGCCGTGGCGCGAGACGAGCGTCACGTCCCCCTCGAAGCGCTGCGCCTCGAGGAACGCGACGACGTCGAGCGCGGAGAGCCCCGCGCCGATGAGGAGGATCGACCCGCGCCGAGGGAGCGTCGCGAGCGCGCACTCGTCCCATGCGTCGACGACCTCACCGCTCCACCGGGCGTGCGTCATGCGCGGCGTGAGCCCGGTCGCGAGGACCACCGCGTCGGCGGGGAGGGTCTTGCCGCTCCGCAGGACCACCTCGCGCTCGGTCACGGCGACCGCCTCGTCGCGCCATACGCGCATCCGCCCCGCGCTCCCGCGGAGCGCGGCGGCGAGGCGATCCGCGACGTAGCGCCCGTAGAGCGCGCGGCTCAGGAACGCGGCGGGCGTGGACTCGGCGCCGGCGAAGCGGACGAAGTCGTCCGGGACGTCGGGGTCGAGGCTCATCTTCGACGCGGGGACGTTCAGCCGAAAGAGCTCGCTCTCGACGCCGTAGGCGATCCCGCGGCCGATCCACGGACCGGCCTCGATCACGTGCACGCGCACGTCCGCGCTGCACCGGCGGAGGACGTGGTACGCGACGGCGATCGCCGCGAAGCCGCCGCCCGCGATGACGACGTGCCGGCCGCGCGGCGTCGTCTGCGCGCCCTCGGGGAGCGGCGGCGCGTACGCGTGGAGCGTCAAGAGCGGATCGGGCCCCAGGTTGATCACCTGGTGCACGCGCCCCGAGGTCTCCGCGACGACGCTCCCCGGCGGCCACACGCGATCGCGCTCGCCGAGGACGATCTCCATCGCCGCGCCGCGGATGACGCGGAACGCGCACGCCGACGCGCCGTGCCCGTGGAGCGACGTCGACTGCCCGGGGCGCCACGAGGAGACGCGGAGCTCGGCGCCGCCGTTCTTGAAGACGAGCGCGCGGACGTACGTCTCCTCGTCGAAGCGGACGAAGCCGCGGACGTCGTCGAACGTCACCGGCGCGGCGAGCAATTTGCCGAGGTCGTCGCACGACGCGGCGGGGCCGAGCGTCGCGAGCTCGTTCGCGATCCGTTCGAGCGCGGGGGTGAGATGCATCGGCGGCGTCATCGCTTTGCGCCCGGTGCGTCCTCGGGGCACCACCGCTCGCCGCGCAGGACGAAGCGCGTCGCGCCGGGGACGCGCCGAGCGGCGACGTCGTGGTCGGGATCGCCGGGGAGGGCGAGGGCGAGCGTCTCGCCGCGCGCGTCGACGTGCTTGACGAGGCGCGGGCACACGACGTCGAGGCACGCCCCTTCGATCCCGCGCATCGCCGCGCCGACGTCGGGCCACGCCGCCAGCATCTCGAGCGTGCGGTGCGTCGGCGGAGCGAGCGCCACGTCGCCGGTGTCGAAGCGCGCGAGGACGTTCGCGGGGGGCGCCCAGAAGCTCGCCTTCGTCTCGAAGTCGTCGTGCGCGCCGTCCTGCCCGGGCGGCGCGCTCGCGAGGAAGAAGCGCGCGTCGAAGCGGCGCGATTCGGCCTCCGGCGTCACCCAGCGCGCGAACGGGCGGAGGCCCGCGAGGTCGAGCGCGAGCCCTCGCGACTCGAGGAACGCGAGGAGCTCCCCCGAAGCGCCGCCCGCCGCGATGCGTTCGCGGAGCGCGAGGACCTCGGCGTGCGCGAGCGCGCCGCCGGCGACCGGGAGGATCGCCGCCTCTTCGAGCGCCTCGCGGCACGCTGCGACGCCGAGCCCGCGGAGCATGTCGTCGCCGTCGGCCATCGGCGCGGCCGACGCCGCCATCGGCGTGCTCCGCGACGCCCACGATGGATCGCGGTCCGATGCGTCGAGCTTCCCGCCGGGGAAGACGATCGCCCCGCCGAGGAAGCGCGACTGCTTCGCGCGCTCGACGCAGAAGACCTCGAGCCCGGACGCGCCGTCGCGCACGACGATCAGCGTCGCAGCGTCGCGCGGCGGGGGACCGCGCCGGCCTATCTCGATGTCGAGCCCGGCGGTCATGCGCGCCGCGCCCGTCGCTGGTCGTCGGCGGAGCGCTGCGCGATCGTGCGCTCGGCCCCCTCGTCCTCGACGAGCCACCACGCGTCGTGCGCCTCCGACTCGCCGACCGCCTCGAGGACGATCTGCGTCGCGCGGTCCACCGGGACGACGCCCGATCGCGCGCCGGGGAGCTCGACGACGGCGCGCCGCACGTGGAGCCCCTCGAGCGCGCGGAGGAGGTGCGCCGCGACGCGGCGGAAGATCCCTTCGTCGAAGCCGGCGTGGGGGCCGAGGCCGAAAAGGAGGAGCTTGTCGAACGGGAGGCGCGGCCGCACGGGCACGCAAAGGACCTCGCCGAGCGCGCCGGCGAGGAAGCCTTGCCGCTGGAGCCTGCTGAGGCGGCCGGCGAGGCGCCAGTCGAGGAGGCCGGCGAGGCCGCGCATCGGGAGCTCGTCGGACCAGATCGCGCACGCGAGGACCTCGGCGCTCGTCTCGTCCAGGCGGCGCAGGTCGGGGGGAACGAAGCGAAACTCCATCAGCGGTCGTCGAAGGTTACGTTGTCGTAATGGATCTGCCAGCGGTTCGACGGTGCCGTTACGGAAAGGATCCCGAGGCTAATCGCACGTCCCCCCGCGTCGGCCGTGGCCGAGAGCGGGACCGCCTTCACGGTGCTCCCGTCGAACGCGATCGCGATCGACGCGCCGTCCGCCACCTCGAGGACGATGCGGTGCCACCCTCCGTTGACCGGCGGCACCGGGAGCTGCGTCGTGATCGCGCCGCCATCGAGGCGGACCTCGACGAGGGAGAGCGCCGCGCCCGCGTCGACCGCCGTCGCGGTGAGTTGCACCTTGTGCGCCGCGCCGCCGTCGCCCGTCGCGTCGCCGAGGACGAGCTCGGCGACCGCGGTCCCCTTGCCGGCGGCGACGCGATCGAGGCGGAGGTCGAACGCGTACGCAGGCGACTTGCCGTTCCCCGGGATCTTCCGCGCGATGAACGCCTGGAGTACGCCCGCATCGCTGGACGACGTCGTCGTGTGGAGCGACCGCGGCGGCGATCGCGATGCGTCGGGTCGAGCGTGACGCTCCCGTCGGCG
>Ga0207670_10001515_pt1 | contig 12207 bp, 14 predicted proteins | sample KBSS23HmetaG_FD_184339 | JGI IMG/M metagenome (GOLD analysis project Ga0207670, IMG submission 184339) | Switchgrass rhizosphere microbial communities from Kellogg Biological Station, Michigan, USA - KBS S2-3H metaG (SPAdes) (version 2) | ecosystem: Host-associated > Plants > Roots >... | reverse complement strand
AGCTCAAGCGCCCGATCTCGACGGAGATAACGGCCGCCACAAAATTCTATTCGGCGGAGGAATACCACCAGAAGTATCTCATCAAGAATCCGGGCGGCTACACCTGCCACGTTTTGCGGGATTGAATGGTAGGGACATCGCGCTGCGATGTCCCCGCCACTAAAGCGGGCGGGACGAACCACTTGTGACGTGCGAATCACGCGACATGTTGCGCCAGTTGTGCCCGTCCGCAAGGACCGTGTTGCGAATGGCGCAGCGCACTGTCCCTAAACGGAGGGGATTACGTTGGGATTCTGTCTGGGAGCAGCGTTGCAAGCAGGTCTAGTCAAAGATTATACTTGAAATGTGTGCCTCTTCGGCACACATTGTGGCCATGTCGGTTCTGACTAAAGAACGTCGCGGAGAGCGGTTGGTCGCCCGCGTGAGCAGGTCGGACAAACTGCTGTTCCAACGTGCCGCCTCCCTCGAGGGCCGCTCGGTCGCAACCTTTGTCATCACTCACGCGCGGGAAAAGGCGCGGCGGATCGTTGCTGACCAGGAAACCATCGAGCTTGATGCCGCCCAGTCACGTCGCTTCGTGAAGGCGTTGCTGAATCCCACGCCCTCTGCTGCGAACCGATTGAAGAAAGGCGTCTCCGCTTACCGGCAACGTGTCGTTGCCTAAGTTACGGGTCATCTTTCCTTTCCATTCCAAGCCAATCCGGGATTGCCTTCATCGGCAGGAACATTTTCTGTCCATCCAGCGGCTGAAAACCAAACGTGCTGTAAAACTTCGCGGCGGCGTCGTCTTTCGGATCGACAACTATTGCAACGGATCCGATGACCGAGCTGTTTTCGTAGGAACGCTTGAGCGCATCCACCATCAGCAAATCACCGATGCCCTGTCCCTTGAAACCAAGCGCGCGGGCGAGGCGTCCCAGCAATGTGGCTGGTAGTCGTGGATAGCGCGGCAATTGCTTGGTGAACTCAACGGGTAACTTTTCCAATTCAATGGTTGTAGCCGAAAGAGTGTAGTAACCGGCGATTTGACCCAGATCCGCCACCGGCACGAGAACGAAACAAGCCGAGGCGCGCGACTTTGATTCCTTTCGCGCTCGCGCCCGGAGGAACTCTGTCAACTGCGGTGATTCGCACGTGAACTCATCACGGCGATGAACAGCAGGGTTGAGAATCCCAACACGGAATTCTGGTTGAAGAGGCATTTGGTTGTTGTTTTGCGTTTGAATCGTCAACCGCGAAAATCATTCAGGTGCGGCTGAGGCATTCGGTTCTTCAACGATCAGTTGAAACCCAAGCCAAGCCCTTATTCGCTCCAATTCGTCTTTCGTGACCGTGAGCGGGGCTTTGATGGTGATTCTCCGCTTACGTTTACTGTCCAAATACAAAGTCTGCGTTTGAATCTCCTCGTCGGCCTCTTCTTCCTCGATTTTCGGCTGCTGAACGACGGGAGCCGAAGGATTGCGTGTCGGCAGCGCCACACCGCCTGAAGGCACCGCGACTGTCCCGTCAGGCGAAATGAATCCAGCGAACCTAATCGAACTCACAAAGGCGCGGGCACACACTCCGGCGCACGAATCCGTTAGACCGAATGTTCTGGAGAAGCTGTGGCTAACGAACTCCGTGTTTATCCTTTTTCCAACGTGGCGTTGAACCAAGTCGGCATAAGCTGTTATCGCCATGATGGCTTGCGTCAACGCTGCTTGCTTTGCATCTTCGCGATCAGGCTTCAGGTAATCCAACGCGGTAGAGGTTAGTTCGGCCTGTGGCGAGGCCAGCAACTTGAATAGCCGGGCGGCAGCGAGTCGACGGTAAAATGGCGTTGAGGTCGGAGTCGCATATCCGCATCCTTTTGCGACTTGCGGCAATGGAGCAGTTTCTAGCGCCTTGTCACGGATCTTCACCACGAGTTTCAGGGCTTCCTCGATGTCGAACATCGGGATCGCATTGGTTGAATCTTTCTTTCCCGCCGCTGCCTCGGGCTCTTCCGGCTTTGGCTTTCGGCCGTTGGCGACTGAAGTCTTCGCATCATTCATGGTTTGAGATTATGACCAATGGCCAAGACGCGCAACAAGAAAAACAACTTTTGAGCGATAATCATGTTTCCTTTAGTGTTTGTGCGTGAATACAGGTGTTGAAAAGGCATGGACAACGTTTCAACATCGCGTATTTAAGTGTCATTACATCGTCCTTCCATTATCGCAAAGGGCCGCACCGCCACGTAATTGCTGCCGCGGTTCGATGTCCAGCCTGTAAGGTTTCCCTCCCACCCGCGACCAACTCCCGTCATGAACGAGCATTTCGACGTCATCATCATCGGCACGGGCGCGGGCGGTGGCACTTTGTTGAATCGCCTTGCACCCAGCGGTAAGCGCATCCTCGTGCTGGAACGGGGGCCGTTCCTGCCGCGCGAGAAGGACAATTGGAATTATCACGGTTCATTCAAGTATTATTCGTCCGAAGTGATGTTCAACAAGGAAGGCGGCGAGATCCGGCCGGGCTTTAGTTATTTCGTCGGCGGAAACACAAAGGTCTATGGCGCGGCGCTGTTTCGTCTGCGCGAAAAGGATTTTGAATCGTTCCGCCATCGCGACGGCATTTCGCCCGAGTGGCCGATCAAGTATGGCGATTGGGAAGATTATTACACGCAGGCCGAGGAACTTTATGAAGTTCACGGCAAGGCCGGCGAAGACCCAACCGAACCGTGGCGTTCAAAGGAATATCCACATCCACCGATAAGCCATGAGCCACGCATCAAAGAGGTCTTTGAGATTCTGAAAACGCGCGGCATGAAACCTTATCCCGCGCCGATGGGGGTGCGCATCAACGAAGCCCTGATGCACGTCAGCCCGTGCATCCGTTGCGACACCTGCGACGGCTATCCATGTCTGGTCGGCGCGAAGTCGGATGCCGACGTCATCGCCGTCCGTCCTGTGGTGCAAAAGCCCAACGTCACGGTCGTTACTGAAGCGAAAGTGCTGCGCCTCCACACGAGCGCGTCGGGCCGCGAAGTCACCGGCGTCGTGGCCGAAGTGAAAGGCGAGCAAATCGTGTTCACGGCCGACGCGGTAGTGGTTTCCTGCGGGGCGGTGAACTCGTCGGCGTTGCTGCTGCGTTCGGCGAATGACAAGCATCCGCACGGTTTGGCGAACAACAGTTCCGGCCTCGTGGGCTGTAACTTGATGAAGCACGTCCTCGGTTCGCTCGTCGGAGTTTCGACACTCAAGGCCAATCCGTCGAAGTTTCAAAAGACGATGGCGATCAACGATTTTTATTGGGGTGAGCCGGGTTACGAGTTTCCGATGGGCAACATTCAGTTGATGGGCAAGACGGTTATCGAAGGCCTCCGCGGTTACGAAGACAAATACGCGCCGCTCACGATCGAGGAGGTCGCGAAGAACTCGATTGATTGGTGGCTCACGACGGAGGATTTGCCCGACGCCAAGAACCAGGTCCGCGTTGAAGGCGACCAACGCATCATAATTGATTACTCCGAGAACAACTCCGAGCCGTTCGACCGGCTGGTCGAGCGCTGGAAAGGGATTCTCAAAGAAATCGGTTGCGGCTGTCACATCGTGCCGCAGATGAATTATTTCACGCCCAAGTCCGGCTATTTCCAAACCAAAATGCCGATGCACAGCCTCGGCCATCAGGTCGGCACGTGCAAATTCGGCGAAGACCCCGCGAGTTCCGTCCTCGACCTCAACTGCCGCGCGCACGACGTGGACAACCTCTACGTCGTGGATGGCAGCTTCTTCGTTTCGAGCGGCGCGGTGAATCCGACGCTCACGATCATCGCGAATGCGCTGCGGGTAGGGGATCATCTGCTCGAGCGTCTCGGAGCGCGGACGGCTGAGGCCGCGAGTTTGCCGCGGCCAAAGGCGATTTCGAAAAGCGCCATGATGCCGGCAATGGCCGCCATCGCATGACAACCACGACCGCCAACCCACCGCCAGCCCCTCCAATGGAGGGGAGCGGAGTAGGCCAAGCTCTCCGACTGTTTCCCTCCCTGGAGGGGTCCCTGGAGGGGTCAGGAGCGGGTTCGTTCAGCCTCAAAGACAAAATTACGATCGTCACTGGCGCGGTCGGCAACCTCGGCATGGCTACCGCGCGTCTCTTCCAGCAAGCTGGCGCAAAGACGGTGCTGGTGGATCGTTCGCCGGATCGCGTTCGTGAGGCGTTCAAGGATATCTCAGACTCGCCCGACCATTTGCTCGCGGGCGGAGTTGACCTCTCGGATGCCGAGTCACTCGGCAAGCTCATCGAGCAAACGCTCGGCAAATTCGGCCGAGTGGACGCACTTGTGAACACCGTGGGTGGCTATCGGGGAGGCAAGCCGGTGAATGAAGCCGACCTGGCGGACCGGGATTTTCTTTTCAACGTGAACGTGCGTACGACGCTGACGTGCTGCCGCGCTGTGATTCCGCAGATGTTGAAACAACAAAGCGGAAAAATCATCAACGTCGCTAGCCGCGACGGTTTGTCGGGAAGCGCCGGATATGCTGCTTACAGCGCGTCGAAAAGCGCCGTGCTGCGATTGACGGAATCGCTGGCTGCCGAGTTGAAGGTGTCGAACATCAACGTGAATTGCATCATGCCAGGCACGATTGACACGCCGCAAAATCGATCGGCTGTACCCAATGCTGATTTCAACGAATGGGTCGCGCCGGAGGCGATTGCGGACGTGATCGCCTTCCTGGCATCGGACGCGGCACGGGCGGTCAACGGCGCGGCGCTGCCGGTGTACGGGAAGGGTTGAAGTGAAGCTCTAAATTCCAAGCTCCAACATCCAGAGAATTTCCAAGCCTCAAACTTCAAACGACTGCCGGATGAGCGCGGCCTTGGAGTTTTGTATTTGGTGCTTCTCTGAAGTTTGGAGTTTGGAGCTTGGTGTTTGAGCTATGGAATATCTACACCACACCAGTTTTGGCATCGGAGTCCTGGGCGTGCTTGTGATCGTCTTTGGCGTCGCTTGCGGCCTGGTTCGGTTTGTTCACGCCGAGTTTCGGGCCGCGCGCGGCACTGACGTTGGCGAAGATCGCAAACGCCTGCGCCATGTGCTCGGCTATTACCTTTTGCTGGGCTTGGAATTCCTCATCGCGGCCGACATCATTGACACGTTGATGAAACCCAGAGTGCAAGACTTGATCGTGCTTGGCGCGATTGTGTTAATCCGCACCGTCATCAGCTACTCGCTCAATGCGGAGTTGAAATCAGAGCAACAATCCAAACCCGCAACGCCATGATTGCAGCCATATTTCTAATCGTGCTTGGGGCTTACATGGCCTGCGGGCTGGTGTTCGCCATCCCATTCGTTCTGGTTGGCGTGAAGAAGATTGACCCGCACGCGGCGCACGGAAGCTGGGGATTTCGGCTGCTCGTCATTCCTGGCGCGATGGCGTTTTGGCCGTTGCTGTTTCGACGCTGGGCAAGCGGCGTTCACGAACCACCCGAGGAATGCAACGCGCACCGCCGTCTCGCTCCAACCGAATCTGATTACAAGCCTCAAGCCGCGCGCCCGAAGTGAAACTGTTCAGAACCATCAACTCAAAGTTCGACACGAACCAACCCATGATTCAGTGGGAGGGTGATATGAGGGGAATCATCGCTGCTATGCGCGCGCGGGAAGCAGCCGAACGAGGTCGCCCGTCTCGATTGCCCCAGGCCCGGGGTGTGGTGGATGTGCGTCCAACTGCCCAATCCAAGCCACTCACGCCAATGGAGGTTGCGGCATGATTCTACCCCTACGGCAACGCCATCGTCGCATTTTCGCCGTGCTCGGCGCGTTGCTACCCTTGGCATTTGGTTTCGGGATAGCCGCGCGGCGGACAGTTCCTCATCCTGCACCATTGCCGCCGGAGCTGTCCTCGTGGACGCAAAACTTTACGACGACCGATTATGAACGTGGTGACTTGTTCGGTAAATCGCCACTCCGAGTTCGGCTTTGGCGTGAGCAGGGAACGGGACGTTTTGCCGTGGAATTTAGCGCGACGAAAGACTTTCTTAAACCCGACTTGATGGCCTATTGGTCCGCCGGGCATCCAACGACGAGTGACACGGTACCCCCGGAGGCGAGGCTGCTCGGGGCATTTATCGCCGGGCCACTGGTGCTACCCCCCGAAGCGTCCGGCACGGACGGCTACTTGATTCTGTTCAGCCTGGCCAATCGGGAAATTGTGGACGTGTCGAAGCCGACCTGGTTCAGCGATTCAATGAAGTAACAATTCAAAGAACGATGGGAGTCGAATACAAAGCTGTTCAGTGGAATCGGCAGAAGAAGCTTTACGATACCGTGCTCGTAGGCGGCGTGGCGGCGTATCTTGCCATCTTTGGCGTGCTGACCAAGATGCTGTTCACGCACGTGACGGACGAAATCTTGCTCCTGCGCGCGTTCGGAACGGCGGCGTTTCTTTTGTTGCAAGTCATCCTGTGCATCGGTCCGCTGTGCCGCCTGAACCCCAAATTCCTGCCGCTGCTCTACAATCGCCGCCACGCCGGTGTAACGATGTTCACGCTTGGCCTGGTTCACGCGGCCTTGGTCGTCATTACTTACCACGCAGGCGGCGACACCAATCCCATCTTGAGCATCTTCAAAGGCAGTCCGCTCACCGGATCGGTTTCCGGCGTTCCGTTCCAACCGTTCGGCTTGTTCGCGCTGGTGATCCTGTTCCTCATGGCGGCGACCAGCCACGACTTCTGGCTCGCCAACCTGAGCGCACCAGTCTGGAAATCGCTGCACATGCTCGTGTATCTCGCATACGCGCTGCTCGTCTTGCATGTCACGTTTGGAGTGCTGCAAGGCGAGGGAAGTCCGCTTTACGTCGTCGCTACAGCGCTTGGGCTGATCACGGTGTTGGGTCTGCACATCACAGCGGCTAGACGGGAGTTGGTGCGCGATGTCGATAGAAATTGTGGCAGCCGATCCGTCCTCCGTAGCATCACTGCTGAGCTCGAATGTGAGGAGGCTCAAACTTCAAAATCGGAAATAGGAAATCGGAAATCGGAAATCGATTTGAGTCTCGTTACCTCGGCCGCTACGGAGGACGACTTCATTGACGCCTGCGCTGTAGCGGATATTCCCGAAAACCGGGCCCGCATCGTTTGCCTCTCCGGCGAACGCGTGGCGATTTTCAAATACGACGGAAAGATTTCCGCCGTGTCTAACGTCTGCCAGCATCAAAACGGCCCGCTCGGCGAGGGCAAAATTGTGTTCGGCTGTATCACTTGTCCGTGGCACGGATACCAGTATCAGCCGGACACCGGCGCGTCGCCGCCCCCGTTCGTCGAGAAAGTTCCGACGTTCAATGTGCGTGTGAGGAATGGCCGGGTGTTCGTGCATCCCAAACCCAATCCCGCTGGCACGCGCGCCGAGCCGGCTCGCACCACCGAATGAAAGCTCCAGTTTCCATCGGCGCGTTGCAACTCAGGCGCATTTTGGAGACTTCTCTCTACGCGGACGACCTCGACCAGGCCGAGGCATTCTACAAATCCGTGGTCGGGCTCAATCTGTTTGCGAAGGAAGCCGGTCGTCATCTTTTCTTCAAGCTCGGCGACCAGATGTTGTTGATTTTTAATCCCGCCAAGACAATTGAAGAATCGGAAGTCGCGTCCCATGGCGCTCGCGGCCCAGGCCACGTCGCCTTCGCTGTGTCCAAGTCCGAAATGGACGAGTGGAAAAAGCATTTGAAACGAAAGGGAGTCGAAATAGAAAAGGATGTGCTGTGGCCAAATGGAGGGCGTTCCCTCTATTTTCGCGACCCTGTGGGAAACTGTCTTGAACTTGCTTCACCTCTCGTTTGGGGAATGGAGGAAGCCGGCAGTCCCTCAAGAATCCCATGAATCGACCCGACGAATTCTATATCGGCTGGGAAGCCAAAGCAGCGCCGGGCATCGGCAAAACAGCGCGCAAGGCAGTCGTCGTTCTGCTGGCGCTGGCGCTGCTTGTGCCGGTCGTCCTCGCGGTTTCGCAACGCATGATTGGCGCGAGCGTGTTCGAGTGGGGCACGCACAAGGCGTTCTCCGGTATCTTGCAGGCACAGCCCTATCCGCATCTGCTCGTGGCGCGACCGGGCAGTGCCGACGGGCTTCCACGCTTCTCGACTTACTACCTCGTCGCCCCGTGGAAATTTGGCTTGGACCGCGAAACCATTGCCCCGCTGCACGGCAAATCCGTCACGCTCAAGGGCACGCTTATTTACCGCGGCAACCAGACGATGATTGAGACAAAGCCAGAGTGGATCCAGGCGAGCGACAAGTCATCCACGATTTCGTTACCGCAAACCACTCGGCTGGGCAGACAGACGCTTGTGGGCGAGATCGTGGACAGCAAATGCTTCCTGGGCGTCATGAATCCAGGTCAACTCACACCGCACCGCGCGTGTGCGATTCGCTGCATCAGTGGCGGCGTTCCTCCCGTGTTGCTCGTCCGACAAAAGGATGGCCCAGCAACTTATCTCTTACTCGTCTCCTCCGAGGGCAAACCCGTGAACCAGCAAGTGCTCGATATCGTCGCCGAGCCGGTGGAAATCACGGGCGACGTCGAGCGCCAAGGTGACCTGTTGATTTTGCGCGCTGACCCCGACACGTATCGCCGCGCGAAATGAAGTGCTTCACTCATAAACGTCCCACAAAATAAATCCCCTTCCTGCCTCAATCGTGCAGAGGGCCGGTTGACGAGTCGAGAAACGGAAGGGGCAGACTCGCAGCACGAAAGTCAGACCCGCCAAACATTTTCCCATCCCGAATCTAATTCCAAACGGCCCGCGCGCTTCTCGTGCCAATCAAGCGGTTGAAGTCGGAATGAGCCTTCTTGAGCGGCAGACCCAAGTGTGCGGAAGCTTTTTCAAGGACTTCTTCCCGGTGAATTTTGCCATGATTCGGAATGAACTGAAAGAGCGCGTTCAGTAATTCCGTCGCCGTTACAAGCCCGTCGCCGATGGATTTCGGCACTTCGAGAACAAGCTGTGGCTGGACTGGACTTGGCGCGCCCTGCTTGAAGGTCGCGGACGGTTGCCTGCCCATTTCTACCGCAATATTCGTGCGTAAGGTATCGCGCGTCTCCACGACCAATTCCTGAATGCGAAACCGGCATATTTCACAAGAGATTTTGCTCCCACGATTTGTCAGGGCGAATCGGATTCCCGCCGTTCACCCACCTCGAGCGCCCCGCCTATCCGCTTCCAAACGGCGGTGGTCCGGTTCGACCCTGAACGCACTTGTGCTGAAGCGCGGCTCCGCGAGCCGCAGCGCGTTGAAAGGAACAACGTTTCGCGAAAATCTTGGGCAACATCCGCAACCAGCTCGCGCTGCACGGCCGATGAACAACACGCGTTTCCAATGCCCCAACGGGGCAACCGAAAATAGCCCAGAGTTTCAACGCTGGGTGAATCAATTCGAAACGGTTTCAAGTCCCGCAGGGACGGCCGAACTCTGCGCAGTGATGCCAACGGCGGCACACGATTTCAGTCGTCCCTACGGGACTCGCTTCTCCAATGCCCGGATACCCACCGTTGAAACGGTGGGCTATTTTCAGGCGTCCCTCCGGGACTGGAATGGCGTCAACGCCGCGTCTCCGGACCGCGGTTCGTTTAGCCGTGCTTCGTTGCCCCGAGCGGTCGTTCTTTTATTGTTGCTCACTCTTACTGTATCCATCTCCGCCGGTGTGCGCGAGGTGAGCTCGATTGGACTGACGGTAAATGATCTTGGGCGCGAGCTGAATTTCTTTACCAACACGCTGCCGTTTGAATTGGTTTCCATTTCTGACGCAAGCGGCAAGCAACAGGACGCTTTGCTGGGCTCAAGCGGCGCGAGGTTGCGCATTGCGACGCTCAAGCTCGGCGATGAAAGCATCATGCTGACGGAGCACCTCGGCAAAAAGGGCCGGCCTATTCCACAGGACTCGCGCAGCTTTGACCGCTGGTTTCAGCACATCGCGATTGTTGTGAGCGACATGGACAAGGCTTACGCACGACTGCTCGAACACAAGGTTACGCACGTTTCCACCGCACCTCAAACGTTGCCTGAGTGGAACAAGGACGCGGGCGGCATCAAGGCGTTTTACTTTCGTGACCCGGAAGATCACGTGTTGGAAATAATTTGGTTTCCGCAAGGCAAGGGAAATCCGAGGTGGCAGCAGCCAACGGACAAGCCGGAGTCCGGCCTCCCAGTATTTCTCGGCATTGATCACACCGCCATCGTGGTGAGCGACACAGACAAGAGTCTTGGGCTTTATCGTGACTTGCTTGATTTGCGCGTTGTCGGTGAAAGCGAGAACTACGGCCTCGAACAGGAGCATTTGAACCAGGTCTTCGGCGCGCGGTTGCGCATCACCGGCTTGCGTGCCGAGCACGGGCCAGGCATCGAGTTCCTCGAATACATCACACCGCCTGGAGGACGGCCGTTGCCACTCGACTCGAAAGTGACCGACCTGGTTTTCTGGGAGACGCATCTCGCCGTGGATGATGTGGCCGGCTTGTCGGGGAAATTGCACGAGAATGGCGTGGCGTTCGTTTCAAAGCCGGGCAGCGTGCGTTCGCAAATCGTCCGCGACCCGGATGGCCACGCGCTGCAACTCAACGAGGTTTCTGCCGCAGCAGCCGCATCGGCTCAGCGATAGTGGCAATCACGAACCATTTCATTCCCTGGAAGCACCCTTAGGCCGTCGAAGCGGCGATCCGCATGGTGACAGACAGATTAAGCCGCGCCGCGCAAAATCAGTGAAAGGGTTTGCGCGCCGACGCGACCAATCACCACGCAATTCGAAACGCGGGAATAACAAATTGAAATCCAACCATGAATAAAACTCTGTTCAGCCTGGTCGCAGTGCTCTCGCTGGCGGGCGCCGCTTTTGCCGACTCAACGCCGGATCACAAGGTACTCGTCCTGAAAAACAAGGAAGGAGCGGCTATTCTTGGCTACGACGCCGTGGCTTATTTCACAGATAATAAACCCGCCAAGGGCAATCCCAAGTTCCAGTCGGAATACGAGGGCGCGAAATACTGCTTCACTTCGGCGGAACACAAAGCATTGTTCGACGCGAACCCCGCGAAGTATGCGCCCGCTTACGGCGGTTACTGCGGTTACGCGGCGAGCATTGATCGCCTGTCGCCCATCAGCCCGGAGTGGTTTCAGATCATTGATGGACGGCTGATCCTCCAGCACAACAAGAAGGCAACTGACAAGTTCAACGCTGACCAGAAAGGCAACGTTGTGAAAGCAGACCAAAATTGGCCAGGCCTCGTCGTGCGCAACGGCTCGGGCGGCAGGACCCTCGTGTTCACCGATAAAAAAGGCCTCGCGCTCGAAGGTTACGACCCGATTGCTTATTTCACGGACGGTAAGCCGATGAAGGGCGATTCGAAGATTGAAGCGACCTACAACGGTGCGCTGTATCATTTCGTTTCGCAGGAGCATCGCGAGACATTCGAGAAAAGCCCGTCGAAGTATGCGCCGGCGTATGGCGGCTTCTGCGGTTACGCGGCGAGCATCGGCAAGGTGCGCCCGGCCAATCCGCTGGTCTGGTCCATCGTGGACGGCCAACTCATCGTCCAACACACCAAGGGCGCGGATGAACTTTGGCAGAAAGATGTCCCCGGCAACAAGGTGAAGGCCGATAAGTATTGGCCGCGGCTCGTCGAAGCGAAGGCGGGGAAGAAAGACCCGATTGATTCCCTGCTGGGGAAATCGGTGCTCGATCTGGCGAAGATCAACTGACGCGACCCGTGACATTTTTGAAACCATAATCACACCATGAAAAATAAACTGACAATCCTCGCACTCCTCGCGGTCACCGCATTCGTCATTGCTGACGAGCACACAGACGCAGGCCATGTCACAGACAAACACGCTCTCACTCTCGACGGTGCGAAACAGGTGGGTGAAGCAGCGATGAGATTTGCGAGAGAAAACGGCGTCGGACCATCCATCGCCGTCGTGGACGAGGGGGGTTATCTGCTTTACTTCGTCCGGTCAGAAGGAAGTTTCGCCGCCGGGGCGAACGTCTCCGTCGGCAAAGCCCGCACCTCGGCGATCTTCAAGAAGCCCACGAAGGATTTTGAAGACACTATCAACAAGGGCCGTTTCACGATGACGGCGCTGCCTGACTTCACACCTTTGCAGGGCGGCGTGCCGATCATTCACGACGGACAAGTCATCGGCGCAATTGGCGTGAGTGGCGCTAAGAGCGCGGCCCAGGATGAAGAAGTCGCGAAA
>Ga0207670_10001511_pt1 | contig 12238 bp, 14 predicted proteins | sample KBSS23HmetaG_FD_184339 | JGI IMG/M metagenome (GOLD analysis project Ga0207670, IMG submission 184339) | Switchgrass rhizosphere microbial communities from Kellogg Biological Station, Michigan, USA - KBS S2-3H metaG (SPAdes) (version 2) | ecosystem: Host-associated > Plants > Roots >... | reverse complement strand
GTTTGTGGGCCGCTTCAGACTGCTCAGGACTGACGCCTCCGAGATGACCATGACGGCGTGAGCGATTGTAGAACGATACGATGTAGTCGGCTACGTTCGGTTGCGATTCCGCTCCCGACCCGTCGCAGTGCATGAGCGACCTGCTCGACGGTGAACTTGCTGGTTCGCATCGTCGATCCTCCCGGCGTTGGAGGACCGGAAGGCTAGCCAAAACGCGAGCCGCGCTGGACCAGGATTCGGGGAGCAAACCACGACTCAACGGCGCCCATTCTTGGGCTCACGCGAAACCGCCGGCGCCCTACTTCACGAACCGCTCCCGCACCTTCGCCGTGATCTGATTGTCCGTCATCTTGTCGGCGGTCTCGATGCCAACGACGCGGTCACCCAGTCGCGCATGCTCGAGCCGCTTCTGGAGCTCGCCATGAGCCTCACCGGGACCGAAGATCAGGATCGCCTTCGCCTCACGGAGTGAGTCGACCACCTCGTCGAAGTACTTGTTCAGCTGACCCTCCGAGCGGTTCTCCCGCGTCTCCTCACCCCCGCCCGCGCGCGAGCCGTGCGAATCGCTGGACCCCGGGCCGCCGGAGTAGCGGACGCGCTTCTCCACCTTCGATTCGATATGACGCAGCTGCACCTCCTTGCCCGACACCATCACGATGACGGCCTTCTTGTGGTCGATCCACAACCCGGCCTTCGTGGTCACGATCTGCGCTTTCTTCATGCTCGACCTCTCTTGGCTCCGCGTGCATTCATTGCCCCACCGAGCGGCGATTGAACAGTGTCTTCACTGCCTGGACCATGACGAGATAGACGACGACCGTTCCCGCCACTCAGGCGTGCCTCCGACACCGGCCTTGCTCATGGTTCCAGCCCCGCCCAGGGTTCAAGCCCGCCCGACCGAACGCTACTCGGGTGGGTGCGCATGCGAAAGAGCTGATTGAACCGTGACACGCGGCAAGTCGAAGGCGAGTAGGATGAGTGAATTCGCGATGCCGTGTGTGCCCTCCACCCGCTCGCGAGCCGCCCCGTGCACCCCGCCCCCGCGGAGTCGTGCGATGGCGAAGCCAAGCAAGGGCTCGATCTACCGTCGCCCCGAGAGCCGGAATTGGTTCATCAAGTTCGTGGTCGATGGCGTACCCCACCGAGAATCCACGGGCACGGACGACCGCGCCGCCGCGCTGCGCCGCTTGCGGACAAGGTTGCGCGAGGTCCGGACGGGGACGTTCCGGAAGCCCGGAGCGCGGATCACGTTCGAGAGGATGCACGAGCTCCTGCTCGAGAACTATCGATTCAAGCGCAACCGCACCGATCCCAGTCGGCACGTCAAGCGACTGGCTGCGGTCTTCGGTGGCATGTTGGGCGAGGAGATCACCGAGGAGCGGATTCGCGCGTACTCGAAGAAGCGTCTGGAGCGTGACGGTATGACGCCGGCCACGCTGCGCCGCGAGCTGGCCATACTGAAGCGGATGCTACGCCTCTCTTCGGCGCAGCTTCCACGCGTGCCGCTCGTCGACCTCCCTCGCGTGGACAACGCCCGCCAGGGCTTCTTCGAGGAGGAGGACGTCCAGGCCGTCCTGGCCCACTTGCCGGAACATGCGAGGAACCTGGTGGAGTTTCTCTATCTGACCGGCTGGCGCTCCAGCGAGGCGCAGAAGCTGTTGTGGTCCGACGTCGACTGGGAGCGCCAGACGGTGTGGCTACGCGACTCGAAGAACCGTGAGCCGAGGATCTTCCCGTTCAAGTACCACCCGCGGCTCGAGCACGTTCTCCGCGCGCAACGGGAGACGGTGTCACGGTGGGAACGGCGGCACGGGCGGCTTTGCGCCAGCGTCTTCCATTGGGGCGGTCGGCCGATCGGCAAGCTGCGGCGTTCGTGGCAGCGAGCCTGTGCGGCCGCGGGCTTGCACGGCCGACTGCTCCACGACTTCCGGCGAACGGCCGTCCGCAACCTGATCCGTGCCGGGGTGCAGCAGGCGATCGCGATGAAGATCACCGGGCACAAGACCGACTCGATCTTCCGTCGCTACCTGATCGTCGACGAGGAGCTGCTGGCTCAGGCCACCGGCGCGGTCGCCGAGCTGCTGGGAGACGGCGCGCGGCCCGAGGCCCGGAAGCCCCAGTGGCCTCCGAGAGACGACAAATGAGCACTGGGACTTCCCGAGCACTGGGACTTTTCGAAATCGACTGGATTGACGCGGGCAAGAACCATGAAATGGGTCGCCGAAAAAACACAGTTTCGGGGCACAGTTGCAAAGTCGCGCGTCATTTCGTGCCAAAGCCGCGAGCGCAAGTGCACTCGCGGCTTTGGTTTGTACTGGAGCTGGTGACCGGAATCGAACCGGTGACCCCGTCATTACGAGCGGTCCTGGACCCGAAACTCGAAGAGACAGAGCGGTAGCAACTGGTAGGGCGCCTGATAGTTGGTCGACATCGGCCGGCAGGCGCTCTACCGCCTCATGCCGCCACTTGCCGGGGCGACCCGCACACAGACCCGCACACGCAAGACGCCGAGCGCTGACAACACGGATTGCGTGATGGGGGGGTGAGAGACGGGACGGGGGTGGCCTTCGAACCAGGGTTGGGGCCCGCCAGTCCCGGGGCCGGAGCCACAACGACCGTGGGCCTTCAACACCGCCACCTGCCTCGTTACGCCCCTGCGCAACTCGACCGCTTGCCAAGTGACCGCTCGCCTAGCCATGTTGGTTGACGCTCGGGAGGGTTACGCGGCAGCAGGGCCAGCGGCCACCGCCGGAGGCGCAACTTGAGTTGCCCTACGCCGGGAGGACTTGGGGGGGGCGAGAACGATGATCAAGGATCCCAGGCAGACGATGGAGGAGTACAAGATGGGTCTCGCCGTCGAGGTGGCCACCCGGAGCAACTGCTTCAAGAATCAAGTGGGGGCCATCTTGCTGGAGGACGACCGCATACGTGCTGTCGGTTACAACGGGACCGTAGAGGGCTACGCAGACTGCTTCGCCGGGGGATGTCCGCGCTGCAAGGATCCGAAAGTCCTGAGCGGCACCCAGCTGGATAGGTGCATTTGCGTGCATGCGGAGGAGAACGCGCTCATTTCAGCCGCTCGGTTCGGAATACGCGTGGAGGGCGCCGAATGCTACGTAACCCACGAACCGTGTTTGAGCTGCACGAAGCTAATCATCCAGGCGCACGTAGCGAGAGTCGTGTACCTGAAGGACTATCAGTATCCTTCGGAAAATGAATCCGACCACGACAAGAGCAGGAAGGCGATGCGCCACTCGACCGTAACGGAATTCGTGCAACTCAGTGCCATCATACCAACCGATCAACTGAAGGCTTCACTTGGGCGGTGGGATGAAAGACTCGGAGCAGTCAAGATGGCACTGTTGGCTACTTCAATCGCTAGCGGCGTCTTCACCCCTATCGACTAGGCTCCGGCTCAACCTTCTCCAAAGCCCTGGCGTGCAACTCCGCGGGTCGCCCATCCTGAAGCTCCAGAAATACAGAGCCGTCGACGAACTCTCTCTGAACGGTTCCCTGCTCGCCGGTGTCTTTTCGTTTGACGACAGTTCCGGGTTCAAATTTTGGCATTGGTCGCTCCCGACTGGCGAGGATCACGGACTAGCTCGGCCCACGGTAACCCTGTTCGGCCCTAAGACCTAGCTGGGCGGAGACTAGCGCATTTGCGCAGCCGGCGATACGTCCAATCCTCGGCGGGCCTCACGGTGGCCGGTCTTGCGCCCATTCATGGCAGCCACCGGGCGGAATCCGCTGAATCGCGCTCCAGATGGCATGCTTGCTAAGCAAGCATTGCGATGCGATCATGTAAGCATGTGCTCGGCGGTGGTCGCCGGCCGTGGGGACGGAATCATGACCGACAGGAAAGCCGGAGCCGGGAGTGCGAACGCAGCCATGGGAGGTCGAGCCCGCGCCGACTCCCTCTCGGCTGAGGCGCGAAGCGAGATTGCCAGAGCCGCCGCGCTTGAAAGGTGGGGTTCAACGCTCCCGCGGGAGACGCACGCTGGCATTCTGAAGGTCGGGAGTATTCCGTGTTCCGTGCTGGACAACGAGTTGCGAGTACTCTCGATGCGTGGAGTTACTCGCGCATTCGGGGGCAAAACAACCGGATCCGCCAAGCAAGTGGACGGCGCGCGCCAAATGCCTGCTTTTCTGGCCTCCGCCGCACTCAGGCCATTTATTCCCAACGACTTAATGGCGCGCGTCGTCTCTCCGGTTGAGTTTCGCCCGATTCACGGCGGCCGAACCGCGTTCGGCTACGAAGCCACTCTTCTACCCGATCTGTGCAGGGTGATCCTGGCCGCACGAAGGGCGGGAGCGCTCCGCCCGAACCAAGCACCGCTGGCCGACGCGGCGGAGATCCTGCTCCAAGGATTCGCAACCGTCGGAATCATCGCCCTAGTCGATGAGGCGACTGGCTATCAAGACATCCGCGCAAAGAATGCGCTAGCAGTCATTCTTGAGCGGTTCATCGCCAAAGAAATCCGCCCCTGGGTCAAGACCTTCCCAGACGACTTCTACCGGGAGATGTTTCGCCTCAAGGGGTGGCCGTACCCGCCAGACAAGGGAGTAAACAAGCCGTGGCTCGTGGGAAAGCTAACCAACAATGTCGTCTACGAGCGCCTAGCGCCCGGGGTGCTTGATGAACTCAAACGCATCGTACCCCGAGACGACAACGGGCGGCCCAAGCATCGCTACCATCAGCGGCTGACCGTCGACGTGGGCCACCCGAAACTTCGAGAACACTTGGGTGGCGTTGTCTTCACGATGAAGCTATCCGAGAGCTGGCAATCGTTCCTCGACCGCCTGGACTCGGTAGCTCCCAGATTTGGCCACACGTTCAAGCTTCCGTTGGATCACGGCCACTGAAGTCCCGGTCTGTCACAGTGCCCGCGAGCCATCGGGGATGCAGGGGATGGGGGTGTCAGAGTTCGCGTTTGCGCGATCCGGGGGTCTATTGGATGACAACGACCTTCACGACGGTCTGCCGCTTGCCCTCGAAAAGCCGCGCAAAATAGAGCCCGGGAGGCAGAACGTGGGGCTCGGCGAGCCGAAACATGTGCTCGCCGGGGCTCAGGGCTCCGGTAGTCCGCTCGGCTACTCGGCGGCCTGAGAGGTCGAGCAGCTCGATTCGCATGGTCGAGGGGGTGGCAACTCCGACCGCGAGATTGATCGCACCACGCGTGGGATTCGGGCGGGCCTCGAAGGATACCCTTCCAGCGGTGGGCGGCACCGAGGTGCCGAACGGGATATTCACCTCGCCGAAGAAGCGCTCCGTGCCTCCGACGGTCGCGCTCACTCTGTAGTCATACGAGCTCACCGACGTGGACACGGAATCATCGAGCGTCAATCGTCGATCCCCATCCGGGAAGAGCGTGCCGATTGCCTGCCACGGCCCGCCGTTGTCCCGGCGGTAGGCCGTGAATGACTCAAGTGGCATGCCGACTTCTTGCCACGCCACATGGATGTGGTCTGGGAGCACCGCATAGCCAAGGGGCGAGGCATCTACTGACGATTCGGCGTCGAGAAAGAGCATCCAGACATCGTTTGTCTGGTAGTCGAAGTCCCCGCCCCCACTGACCAGCCACTGCTTCTCGGCAGCATCGAATGCCGACGCGAAGCCCCAACGAGCGGTCGGTGGCGTGCCGTCCACCGCAATTACGCTCCAAGTCGGAGTCGCTCCGAGCGTCAAGGAGTAGACGCGGAGGTTTGAGCCGACGCCGCCAACGACCAGCATGCGATCACCGTCGGCATCGTACGCCGCTCGGTAGAACTGTAGCGGGGCGTACAAAGGAGGCGTCGTCGTATTGTTCGCAGGCGGCGGCGTTCCCGTCGTGGCGAGTGGCGTCCATACTCCGCCCCCACCCAGAGGCAAGACGTGCACGTCGGCATAAGCGTTCAACGTGTCGTAACCACCGAATGACACGAGACGGTCGCGTACGGGATCGTAAATGCCTGCCTCGCCCCAGCGGCCGCCATAACTCCCCACAGTCAATTGTTGCCACGCAGCGTCACCAAGGACACGCACCCAAGTGTCGGCTCGCGGTCTAGTCTTTCCCAACGACGTGAACCATCCCCCATGAATGACGACTCGGCGTCGTGACGAGTCGAATAGCATGAGTGGATCTGTGCGAGACGGAGGCAACACGGAGGCCGGAAGGGCTGTCCATGATGGGGCGCCGTCCTGCAATGCCCATAGATCCGTGCCTGTCAGCACGAGATTCTGCGTGCCGACTTCGTCGCGTGCGGTCCTCGCGGATTGGAATGTGGGACCGCTGGGAATCGATGCGGGACGCCATGGCATGTCCGTCAAAGTCTCGTGGCCCCACGTTCCCCTGTAATCGCCGAAGCAAAGAAGCCACTGACTACGAATCCTGTCGATGAAGGCTTGGTGCGAATACGTTTGGGGTAAGGGCAGAGAATCCGGTACAAGGCTTGCCCACGCTGGGCTGCCATCAAGGGTGAGGGCCCACTGATCGCTCTGGCCTCCACCGAACGTGGAGCCACCGACCTGCAGTAGGCGCCGGCGCACAGGGTCGACCCATGCGGCTGCCTGCGGGCGAGCTGGAGGCCCCGAAGGTAGTGGGCTCCAGATTGCGGAATCTCCCGGCGCGCTGAGGGAGAGGTCGAGCGCCCACACGTCGTTGTACGTCCCACTCGGATCCGGCGAGGGACCTGCGCCCGGGCCCTGGCCGCTCAACACGATCATTCTCTGGCCCAGGCTGTCCAGGACGGCGGCCGCCCGACTGCGGGCATAGGCGACGGCGGTCCGAGGGGGCAGGAATGTCCACGTCATTGACTCGCTGAGCGAAAGGCTCCATGTCTCGTCGTAGTAAGTAAATCCATCGGGGAAGACGTCTCCTGATACACCCCCATAAAAAAGCATGCGGTCCCGAAATGGATCGTAGACGGCATTTAGGTAGCCGCGAGGACTGGGTTTGACACCTCCCGAACTGGGGTAGGTCCAATTCGGAGTACCTGACAGGGTGAGCACAGCTAAGGTATTCGTCACGGTGTCCTTGTAGTAGCCACCAAAGAAAACTATTCGATCGCGCACCGGGTCGAGGGCGTAAGCGCCGGTCGCGGTAGGAGTGAATCCGGTGAATGTTCGGGCCGTCCACGAGGGAATTGGGACCCCGAGATCCATGGACCAAAGGTTCCCTGGACCCGGCTCCAGACCGAATCCACCAACGAACGCCCAAATCCGATCTCGCGCAGGATCGTAGACGAAGGAGACTCCGGGAGGGCGGCCACTCAAGTACGTCCAAGACGGCTTCGGCCCGCCGGAAACGGCCCACATGCCGCCGGGGATTCCGGTGGAGATGACGATTTCCCGCTGACGCCGCGAGTCGTAGAGAGTTGTCACGCCCGGGATGGGAGGGGGCGAGAGTTGGACCCAGCGCGGCGTCGCAGACAAGCGTTCCGGCACGATGATCGCCGCGATCATGGTCACGAGTGCCCAAAGCGCATGCGCTCGTCGGATTTCGGGTCTCCGTTGGGGCGCCGGCGATAGCTCGGCGCAAACGCAGGAAGATCTATGGGCCATGAAGCCTCCGATTGCGGCTGTCAGAAGAGCCTATGGAATCAGCACGAGCCGCTTGGTGCTTCGAGCTTCGGGCATCTGCACGCGAACGAAGTAGACGCCGGCAGCCGCGTCATGGCCACGCACATCCCGCCCGTCCCAAGAAAGCGTGATCCAGCCGGCCGGTTTCTCGCCTTCGCAGAGTCGGCGCACGAGCCGACCCTGGGAGTCCAGAACGTCCACGGTGGCGGTCATCGCGCGAGGCAGCCCCAGGGTCATGGACATGCTGCGCGCCATCGGTGATGGGGACGGGTTGCCCACGGATAAGACCTTCGGTGCCGGCCTGCCTGGCACATCGGCAGGATTGAACGGAACGAAGAGTGTGCCCGGGCTCTCATTGCCGTGGACGTCGAGTGCCGTGACCCGGTAGTGGGCAAAATAGCCGGGCGTGTCGTTGTACGTGGTCGCGGTCGTGGTGCCGGTTAGGTGCGAAGCGTCTGTTGGCGGCAGCGCTTCCAGTCCGCGATAGACGGCGTAGTGGGCAAGGTCCTGGACGCTCACGGCCGGCCAGGAGAGCGAAGCGAAGCCCGAGGAGATCACGCCCGACACCGAGGCCGGTGCCGGAGGAGCAAGGTTGTCGACGGAATACCCGTTGACCTCATTGGAGGCCCACTGCGCGGTGTCGGCGTTGGCCTGGGCAACTACGCGATACCGGAAGACTGCCGGATCGCTGAGCGTGGAGTCCGCCGGTGTCGTGACGATGTGGCTGTAGCTGCTGAGAGATGCAGCAGCCACGCTATCTGTCGCAGCCCACGGCGCACCCGGAGGCGAAACCTGTCGTTGCTGGATCTGGTAGCACCGGAGCCAGCCCGGTACAGCCCCGGTGTCGATCGGGCTTGGCTGCCACTGGACCCGGACGTGTGCCCCCTCGTCCCCGAGCACGTCCGCGATAGCCGTGAGGTTTGGAGCGGCAGCCGGGTCTCTCTCGAACGTGGCGACAAGAGTCAGTGGGCGGCCCACGACTACGGTGAATGTGTCGCTGACGGCGGTCGTGTCACCTGACCACGCGACAAAACGGTCACCGGGAAGCGGTACGGCCGTCAAGGTCATCGGGGTGCCCGGGAGAGCGCGAGAACTGTTGGGGGATCTTGCCACGGCCCCGCGGCCAACTGCGTTCGTCACGACCAATAGGCCAGAAGGGTTGCTCCCGTCCGGAAGCAGGTGCCAGAACATGGTTCCACCGAGTCCAGGGCTTCGCTCCACAGGCCAGGCAAGAAATGGCCCTCCCTCGCTGTCCGCTGATACCACCGGTGTCGGGGAGCCCGGCGTGGACGGCGCGTTATCGATCAGCAGCCCGTCACCAGGCCAGCCGGTGTAAGGAACTCCCGTTGAAGCAATCCTTGTGACTCGACCTTCACGGTGAAGGATGGTGCCGTCTTCGACTGTGTGCCAAGCAATGAACACTCCGCCGAAACCGTCTGGGGTGAGCATTGGCTCGAGAGAATTGTAGGGAAGCGCCGAGATCTGCACGCCTCCATCGGGAAACGTGGCCAAGCCGGAGCCGCTCACGCGCTGCAGGTACACATTCACCCCCGGGCGAAAGTCCTGCCAAGTAAAGAACGCCCCTCCCGCCCCATCAGCCGCGACTGACGGGGCTACGCCAAAGCCGGCGATCCGCAGTCCGTTGTTAGGCCAACCGGGACCAAGTGATCCAGTCGCCGTGACGCGCGTCGCGTACGCTTCGGTGCCATTAGCGGTCCACGCGACGATTGCACCGCCGGCACCGTCAGGACAGGCCGCTGGAAGATAGACTGGGTGGAGCCCGATCGTTGGAATCGCGAGGGCATTGGCAGGCCACCCCGGTGCGATACTCCCATCGGCGAGGTAGCGAATCGCCCCGGCAATGAAGTTAGAGGACGGGTCAGTCATAAGACCGGCGACGATCAAGCCGCCGGCGCTCCCACATCCGACCAATGAGACCCCGTAGAGGCGCGGAACAAGGAGGCCGCTCGCGGGCCAACCTGTGGCCCGCACACCAGACGGCAGGAATCGTGATAGGCGACACTGATCGCTAGGCTCGGCCCACTCGACAAAGACGGAACCTGACTCGTCAGTGCTGAGGTGAGGGCTACCCTGAGTGTTGGTGGACGCAGCGACGACAAGCCCAGTATCCGGCCAGCCAAGGCTCGGCGCTCCGCTCTCTGTGAAGCGCCCGAGCCTTATGCTCCCTACGCCTGAACCGAGCATGTGTGCCCACGCGACGTAGACGCCTCCGACGCCATCTGACTCGGCAGAGAAGGCCCAAGCGTTTCGGTCGAGGGCCGCCCCGCTGTCGGGCCACGCTGGATCTACAGCTCCAGCACTTGAAGTCGCTGCAATCCTAAGGGCATCAAAAGTCCCGTTCGCGTCAAAGGAGCCTGTCCATATGACGAAAGCTCCCCCACCCTGCCTTGGAACGATCTTGGCGTTTCCGGACGAGTAGCCAATGAGTACCGGGTCGGCGCCCCTGGCGACCGAGGCACCGATCGTGGAGAGAGCAATCCCGGCAAGCAAAATCGCCTGAGCACAGCCGATCTTGATGGCGCTCTTCACTGCCAGTCCCCCCGCTGATCCTGAAGTCCTAGCACCCCGTCCCCGTCGGAGCCTCGACGTTCGACTGTGCCGCGACGCCGGAGCCAGACGGCCGGCAAGCTCGCTACTTGTTCTGCGCTCCCGGTGCCACCGAAATGCTCGGCGTGTTCCGATAGCGGGCCTTCAGGTCGCTCCAGGACTGATGGTGAGTGGTTGTCGGGCTTCCGGTGAACACGTTTCCGACGAGTGCCCATGTCGTGAAGTCGCCTCCTACCATCTCGTAGTAGTCGCCACTCGCCATCACAACGTTGGCGCCGTTCAGCCCGGCGATCTGCTGAACTGGACCATCCCCGAACACGTTTCCCTCCCGTTGCCAAGCAGTGCCCGCTATCCGGTAGAAGTCTCCGCGGTCGCTGTGCTGGCGCCGAGGTGGTAGGACAGCGCGAGTATGAGCATCCCGGCGCAGACGTAGAAGAACTTGCGGGCCATGACAGAACCTCCAGTGAGGATGCGGAGCGTCCTGCTCGTGCGCGGCCGTCCGAGGCGGATACAGGCTAGCCGGCAGACGACCCGGCCCCATCGGCTATCGAATCTCGGCGCCTTTCGAGACCGTCCCACCGTTCGGCGCAAACCGCGTCTTCAACTGCCCCCATGATGTAGCCTTGGTCGGTGTCGCACTCATGAGACGTGTCGCGATCACCGTTACCATCACGTCGACGTTGGTCGCGACGTTCGCCGGCTCCGTGCCGGGCGCGAGTCGGCCGCTCCCACCGCCGTACGTCAGCCCGTCAAAGGTTACTGTCACTACGTCCCCGCCATAGTTGTTGTCCGCGGCGGGGTGGTATTGATCCCAACGAATGTTTACGCCGTACGCATCCCCGAAGCGCGCTTGCCAGAGATGAACGGTCCAAAACACCTCGCTCTCCTTCGCATCGGTTCCGTCCGCGTACTTCGGCAAGGGAACCGCATCGCCCGGGTGAAGGACACGCTGCTCGACAGCTACTTCCGAGACCGCCGCACCCGGGGATGGTACGTGACCGAAGAGCAACGCAGAGGGAGCTTGTGCACCTTGGAAGAACCCGAAAGTTCCCAGACTGTAGCTTGTGAAACTTGGCAAATAACTCACTGTGTAGAGCGTCACGGTTTGCGCAGCCGTTGAGCGTGCAGCCATTGCGAGTAGCAGCCCGACGCAGATGTAGAAGAACTTGCGGGCCATGGCGGACCTCCAAGGGTAGGGATGGTTGTGGGTTTGAGCGTTCCCGGGACTTAGCCAAAGACAACGCCCCACGCCAACTTGAGAACTGCGATGACCACGAGCGCGATTGCCGCCCAGTAGATGAGCATCCCGAGGCATAAGAGGCATACCCAAATGCACCCAATCAACCCGTCAGAGATGCTCGAATGAGCCTGCCGTTGAGTCTCCTGCTGCGGGTTCGGCGCGCCAAGGGCGGGAGGAAACCAATGTCGCGAGGCATCCTGCCGCATCGCCTCCCGCTCCTTGCCAGTCGGTGCCCGTTCCCATTTGGGCGCTGGACGATTCTCTCGGTTCACACGACAACCGCTATCGGTCGGTGGGGGTCTGGCTCGTCGGCCCAGACTTCGGCGCGTAGCGCGACTTCAACTGGCCCCACGACTCCTGCAGAGCGGGCGTCGGACCGCCGGAGATGTGGCTGAAGACTACCCAATTGGCGGTCCCGGAATTGCTCTGATACATGGTGCCGTCTGCCGTCATCGCGTAGAAACCTGCGGGCGTAGCAACGCCGCTTCCAACGAAGATCAGGCTCACCACGGGGTTGCCCGGGGCCTGCGCCCTCGCGGTGGCGTAGCCGAAGTGGAACGCGAGCGAGAGCATCAGGATCGCCGCGGACGCGTAAAACAGGCGCTTCATGGCAGGGGCCCCCAAGGGAGAGTGCGGCGCGTCCCTGCTCGTGCGGCCGACGGTCGTCGGGGCCGTGGCGCGCCGTCCCGTGGCGCCCGGACAGTGTAGAATTGCGTGACAGCGGGCTAACAGAGAAATCCCACTCCACGCATACTGATCCCCCCGCAACGCGTGGGGTTCGGGGACATATGGACAACGCAGGGCGACTCAACGCATCCAGGTCCGTCGCACAGCGCGGGGGGCAGGGGGACATGGGGACCGCCCAAGTGGCG
>Ga0207670_10001510_pt1 | contig 12239 bp, 10 predicted proteins | sample KBSS23HmetaG_FD_184339 | JGI IMG/M metagenome (GOLD analysis project Ga0207670, IMG submission 184339) | Switchgrass rhizosphere microbial communities from Kellogg Biological Station, Michigan, USA - KBS S2-3H metaG (SPAdes) (version 2) | ecosystem: Host-associated > Plants > Roots >... | reverse complement strand
AGGCGTGCGCGCGGTAACTCTGAAACGTGTTGTCGCTGCCGAATGCCGGCGAGTAAGGGGTCGCTTCCAAGCGCCATAACCAGCCCTTCGACGGCGTCAGCGTGTTGTCGCGCGAGTCGTAATCCAGCCCCAGCCCCAGACCGGATGCACGATGGGCGAAGTCCCTGGGCTGGAAGTATTGATCGTTGCTGCTGAGGTTGAGGCGGCTGTCGAGATCCATGTAGATCCATCGCACCGAAAGGAACAGATCGCTGTTCCCCAACCGGCGCGACACCTTCTGATAGGAAAAGATGCCGTCGAGGTTGTAGCCGATCTTGCGGGGCGCGAGCCGCAATCCCTGCGTGTAGTAATCGAGGTTGACGTTGATCTTGCCGACTGCGCCGGCGTACCGCCAGCGATCGTCCTTGAAATGGAACGAGCCGCCAAGGCCGTAACCCCAGGTACCGTTTTCCGTCTTGAAGGCGGCTGCGCCATAGATGTCCGGCGGAATGCGCAACCCGCTTTCCTTGGAGGCTTCCGATTGTTTGGGCGCTTGGAAGAACACCGCCGCCAGTCCGCCGCCATTGCCCACGGCGGGCTCGGTGATGATGATGGGTACCAGCAACGCGCCCTTGTGCTGCAGCAGCCAGCGCGACATGTCCAACGCGCCGTCCTGGGGATCGCGGAAGTTGTTCCACCACGAGGTCGGCTTCTCATCGAGAGACGCAGGCACACGCTCCGGTGACAACGGAGTGGACGCCGCCTGCTTGCCGTCGGGTGCGGCCTGCGCGTGGAGATGTGCTGTGCCCAGCAGCATCCCCATCGCGATGAGCCAGCGTCCCGTCGTGAGGTGTGACCTCCTGACCGGCATGAAGCGTGGATCAGTTGGGCGCGGGAACGTCGACTTCCTTCCAGCTGCTGTCCGGGTCGAACGCCTTCATCGACTGCGCCGTCGTGGCGCCATTCTTGCCCAGGTCTTTTTCGAAGACCTGGCCGTCATGGCTGACCATGAAACTCATCACGCCGGTTTCGCCGTACTGCGCAGGCCAGGCGACCAGTGCGAACCCGTTGGTCATGCGCTTGCCGACCAGATAGTTGTACGCGCCTCCCGGCGCGGACGCCCCTTGCGCGGTGAGGATGCGATAGTGATAGCCGTAGTAGCCCTGCCCCGGCACCACATTGGCGAATTTCGGCCCGAGCGGACTCGGCGGCTCGTCGCCCGTCACCGGCCAATACAAACCGTCGTGCTTGCCGGACGTGCTGAGCAGGCGCTGCGCATACTGCAGCACTTTGTCGCCGTCGCGATCCTGCGAGGCGTAATCGCGTTGCGCGTCGTAATAGGCAAGCAAGGCCTGTTCGACGGCGAGTTCGTTCTGCCCGATGTGGCGTGTGCGTATCTCCTGCTGCGCACCGGCCAGGTCGAAGTGCCAGCCGCCGCTTCCCTGCACCAGCGGCATCGGCAATACCCAGTTCTCCTTGCCCACGTCCAGGTGCGCCTTGCCGTCGGCCGTGTCGATGCGATGGCTCTCATCGTAGCGCTTCAGGAACAGGTCCACGTCGTCCTGATCGATGCCTTCGGTGGGTATGTAGTCTTTCCAGTTGCTGCCCAAGACCTTGGCCAGGGCGGCCTGGTCATGGTCGCGAACGGCCTGCACGAAGGCGCTGGCGGCGGCGTCGGCCGATGGATAGCTCGCCTGCTGAGCCAGGGCGGCGCCGCAAAGCACACAGCCAGCCCAGAACATCGTGCTCAAGGCCAGGCGACGGATCATGGGAGTGCGATTCATGGTCATGCTCCTCAACGACGACGGCCACCGCCACCCGCCCGGGCCGGCGCGGGTCGGGACATCTGCCGGCCGGCACCTGCGCCGGCGCCACGGGACTGCGACATCGAGCGCTGACTGGACTGCCCGCGATTCATTTGCGTATGCGCCGAACCTGGCGATTGCCCGCCGCTGAACGCGTTGTTGCGCGGTCCCTGCGATGCGCGATCGCCAGCGAAGTTGCCGCGCTGCTGCGCGCCCGCATTGCCTCGATTCTGTCCGCCCAGATCGCCGCGCCCCTGACCGCCGACGTTGCCCCGATCCGCGCCGAGGTTGCCTCGATCCACGCCTCCGGCAGCGCCCTGGCCACCACCAGGCCGGTTGCCGCCGGAAGGACGATTGAGTGCCGCACCCGTCTCGCCCGCACCACGCCGCGCGGCCATCGACGAGCCATTGCCGGTGGAGCGATCAAAGCTCTGCAATGCGCGCTGACGATTCGCATCGTTGCCGCGGAACGCCTCGCGCTGGTTGGCGCCACCCACGCCCTGCCCATAGCGCTCGCGACTGCCCTGATCGCGATAAGGCGTGCCGCGCCGATTGGACGGGTTGTGGTTCCAGGTCGCCCGGTTGTTGCCGTTGCCGCTGATGCGGTTGTTGACGTTGTTGATGTTGTTGTAACGGTTGACGTTGATGTCGACGTCGCCATGGCCCCAGTTGAAACCGCCCCACAGCGAGTTGACGGCGGCAACACCCACGCCGAAGGCAATGCCTGCTGCCAGGCCGGTGGCCACCGGATAGTAGTAGCCGGGCGGTGGCGGCCAATAAGGCGGCGGGTAGCTGGGATAGGCCCAGGTGCCGTAGACCACGGTCGGGTTATACGACGGTACGTACACCACTTCCGGATTGGCCGGCTCGATCTGGATCACCGTGGTGCTCGGCGCCGCAGCACTGGCTGGCGCCTGCTGCACCACCACCTTTTGCTGCTCGGTGGTCTTCAGGTTGCCGGCCTTCTGCGCCTGCGCGCGCAGACGCTGCACGGAGGCCATCACGTCGTCCGGCTGGGCAAGAAACGCATCGCCCATGTTCTGCACCCATTCGGGCTGCTGCTTCATTTGCGCGAGCACCTGGGGAAAAGCCACCAGCGACTGCACGCTGGGATCCCAGCTCTGGTTGGAGACCTGCTTCACTGCATCGTCGCCCTGCACCTTGGGATGCGCCGCAGACCACGCGGCGGCATCGGCCACGTTGCTCGGGTAGGTGCAGGCCATCAGCACCTGCGACAACAACGCGTCGGGATACAGCGCCACCGGTGCGAGCATCTGGTCGAGCTGCTGGTTGTTGTAGACCTTCTGCCCGGCAGGCGGTGCACTCTGCGTGCTTTGCGCAGCCACCGGGCCTGCGACCAGTACGCCCAACAGACACAGCAGGCCGAACCGTGCGAATCCGTGGATCCTCGTCGTCTTCATGGTGCCGCTCCCGTGCAGCTCACGCTTGCACCAGCTTGATACTTCGCGCGACGGATTGACCACTGCATTTATGCGCAAGCACGATCAGTAAAACTACTTATGCGCGCAGCTACGGGCTTGCCCGGCGAGTGGACTCGGTAGATTTACCGCGGACCGCTAGGTAGTAGTTCGCTGTGCCCCAGGCGTGCGCCGCACGACCATATCGCTCACCCGCCGATCCCTGAGGACAGTCATCATGCGCCGCATTGCGTTCCCGCGCTTTACGTTGACCCGCGCCGTCATGGCTGCTTCCTGCGTTGCGGCCCTGGCGGCTCCCCTGGCGAAGGCGGACACGCCCGACTATTGGGATGGCGACTGGCACGGCAGCATCCAGCCGTATGGATGGCTGCCGGGCATCAGCGCGGAGACGCGTTTTCAACTGCCCAACAACGGCGGCACGGTCAACCAGAAATCCGACAAGGACCTGTTCGACTACCTCAGTGGCGCTTTCATGATCGACGGTACCGTGCGCAAGGGAAACTGGGGCTTCTACGGCGATTTCGACTGGGTGAAGTTCTCCAACGAGAAAGGCCGCTTCACCAACATCGGCGGCGACCGCATCGGCGCCAGCGCCAACCTCGATACGCGCTGGGGCATCAAGGGCGGCATGGTGAACTTCGCCGGCCTCTACACCCTGGCGCACGGCCAACAGGGTTACATCGACCTGGTGTTCGGCGTGCGTTATCTATGGATCAAGGGCAACCTCGACTGGAATTTCAATCTCACCGGCAACGGTGGGCGCGTGGATATCGACAACAGCGGCCATCTTCACAACCAGACCCACGTCACCGACGGCATCGTGGGCATCCGCGGCCGCTGGTCGCCGTTTGAGGACAGCAACTGGTTCTTTCCCTACTACGCCGACGTCGGCGCGGGCAGTTCGGACAACACCTATCAGTTGATGCTCGGCGTGGCCTACGGCTTTCACTGGGGCGATATCGCGCTCAACTATCGCGACGTGCAATACAACCAGGGCGACGACGACAAATTCCTCAAGCGCGTGCAGCTGAGCGGACCGGCGCTCAGCTTCACCTGGCATTTCTGATGCATGGCGTGTCGCCGAAGCTAGGCGGATGACCGAACCCACTGCCAGCATTTTCGAAGAACCCAAGCACGTCGCCGTGCGTCGGCGGCTGCGCCTGATCAAGCCGGCGCATCGCGCCCAGGCCTTTCGCCGCGTGCTCATCGCGATGGCCTTCGCCTGGGTGCCGCTGGCCGTGCTTTGTGCGATGCAGTCGTTCGTTTCCGGACACCAGGAGTTGCTGCATGCGTTCTTCACCGATGTCGCGGTGCACGCGCGCTTTCTGCTGGCCGTGCCCATCCTGATTCTTTCCGAGTACATCATCCTGCCGCGGCTGGACCTGACCGCGCAGCACTTCCTCACTTCCAAGATCATCGACGAAGCCGACCGCCAACGTTTCGACGACGCCGTCGCATCGACCCGGCGCCTGAGCCTGGGCGTATGGCCATCGGCGACCATGACGTTCATCGTCTATGCGTTCGTGATCACCATCGTGCTGACGGTGCATCAGGACGCGCTGCCGATCTGGCATTACGCGGCGGCATCGACACACCGCTCGCTGGCCGGCTGGTGGCACATGGTGATCAGCCTGCCGCTGTTGCTCGGGCTGCTGCTCAGCTGGGTATGGCGCGTGGGCGTGTGGACGCGCTTTCTTCATCAGGTCTCGCACATGGGGCTGCATCTGGTCGCCTCGCATCCCGACAAGGCCGGCGGCCTGCTGTTCGTGGCGTTCTCGCCGAGGATGTTCACCCCGCTCGCGCTGGCCATCGGCATCATCACGGCGGGAACGTTCGCCAACGAGGTGATCCACTTCGGCTGGAACCCGATGGACCATCCCGCCACGCCGATCGCCACCGCCATCATGGTGGTGGTCATCTTTCTCGTCCCGCCGCTGGTCTTCGGGCGCATGTTGTTGATGGCGTGGCGGCGGGGAATCTTCGAGTACGGCGCGCTGGCCAGTCGCCTGGGCACGCAGTTCGAAAACAAATGGCTGGGGCCGGACCGGGTGGTCGATCCGGAGTCGCTGGAAAAGCCGGACTTCTCCTCGACCACCGATCTGTACGGCGTGACCGCGAACGTCTATTCCATGCGGCCCATCTTGTTCGACCCGCGGGCGGCGCTATCGCTGGCCGTGGCGGCGCTGCTGCCGTTTGCGCCGATCTGGCTCTCGGTGATTCCAGCCAAGGTGATCCTCTCGCAATTGTTGAAGATGGTGATCTGATCGTTCGCCACCGTGCGTTCCGGCAAGGAACGTGCGGACGGGCAAATGCGCCCGCGCATGCTTCAGGAAAATTCCCGCCAACAGTCATCCGGGAGTTTCCCAGCATGAATCGCATCTACGTCGACGATGTGTTGTGCACTCGCTGCGGCCGCGTTTACGAAGCCAGCAGGGGGTGTCCGTCATCGGGCATTCCTGCGGGCACCGCTTGGGAGGCCGTTCCCGCCCATTGGCGCTGCCCGGATTGCGGTGCACGCAAATCATCGTTCGAATCGTTGGAATTGATCTACCAGCGGGCGCGCTGCGTCCTGAGCGGGTTCTGATCGCGGGCAAAGCGGTGCTGAAGACGTAAAGCGGGACGTTCGCGATGCACCACACTTCCCACTCTCCCCTCCGGTGAGAGGGTTGCGGTGAGGGACCCATCTTGCCTCATCGCCTCAACTGGATGGCTTTTGGCCGTCCAAACAACAACGACCCCGTCGGGCCGTTGTTGTTGGTGCTGCTGACCCGTCATGCGGGCATACTGATTATTCCGCCGGCGCCCACCCATCGCGCACGTCATAGGCTTTGATCGCCGCAGCAACCTGCTCCGTCGAGGGGCCCAGATTCTTTTCGTACAGCACGCCATCGCGATCGATCAGGAAGCTCATGAGGCCGGTGTCGCCGTACTTTGCCGGGGTGGCCAGGATGGCGAAGCCGCCGGTCATCTTGCCGTCGACCACGTAGCTCTTGCCGCTTTGCTGGGCATCGAGAATGCGGAACACGTAGCCGTCGAAGATCTGGCTGCGTTCGGCGCAGGTCGCGCATGCCTGCATGTCGCGCAGGTTGCCGAGCGGGCTTTCCATGTCGTCCTTCGCAGCATCCCAGTACAGGCCGTCATGCATGCCAGGCTTGCTGATGATGCGCGAGGTGTAGTGGTGTTCGCGTTCCTTATAGTCCTCTTCCGCCAGCGCCATGGCATTGGCGGCATCCATGGCGAGCAGCTCATGGCTGCCGATGCGTCGCGCCTGGATCTCGTCGGTGCCGGCCAGACCGTCGAAGCGCCAGCCCAGGGCGCCGTCCTTCTTCAACGGGAAGGGATAGGCGTAGTTGTCGGCGCCGACGTAGAGAATCTCGCTGCCATCATCGAGCATGGCCCAGCGATGCATGGCGTCGTACTTGCGCACGAAGGCCTTCTGCGCACCGGCATCCTCGGTGACGTCGCCGCTGGAAAGCACGGAAGCGGCAGCGGGTCCGAGGATCGAGACCACCGACGGATCGTCGCCGGCGCGCACGGCCGCCACCAGCGCCTGGCCGGCTTGCTCCGGCGTGCTGAAGTATTGCGGCATGGCTTGCGCGAAGACGGGGGCCGACTGGATCAGGCCAAGCGCCGCAGCCGTCGCCATGGCGAGGCCGCAGAGGAGACGCGGGCCAAGCGTGGCCGCGCGTGACTGGAAAATTGCCGTGGTCATGGTTTACCTGCGAATAGAGGGATGAAGGTGATTGGGATGACCGCGCCTCAACGGCGGCGGCCACCACCGCCGTGGAAGGACGGCATGCGTGCGTGCGCCATGCTGGCGTGACCGCGGAAGCTCTCCGCACGGCTGGACGCACCGTTGCCGCTCCAGGCCGAATGCGCGCGATTGCCGGCAAAGGAATTGAACCGACCATCGTCACCGCCGAACGCATGCGGCGCGGCTTCGGCGTCATGGCGATAGCCGTCGCCGTTCGCACCAAAGCCTTCGCGCGCCGCACCCATCGGTCCATAGCCGCCGTTCTTCCAGGTGTCGCCACCGTCGGCGGGATAGCGGTTGGCCATCCGGTTGTCGTAGTGCTGCATGGCCGGACTGCCGGGCGCCCACGGACCGGAACCGCGCGGGCCGTAGCCATCGTGGCGCCAGGTGTCGCCGCCATCGGCGGTGTAGCGATTGGCCAGGTAGTTGTCGTAGCGCTGCATGCGGGCGCTGCCGGGAGCCGGCGGCCCATAAGGATGCGGGCCATACGGCCATGGGCCGTGCGGGCCCGGGCCCCACGGGCGGTAACCGTTGTAGCTGTAGTGGTTGCCGTGCCAGATGTTGTTGTTGATGTAGGTGGTGTGGTTGTAGATCACCGTGCCGCCACCGCCCCAGTTGACGTTCCACGCATTGAAGCCCCAGTGGAAACCGCCGCCGCCGCCGACGATGCCGATGCCGGCGCTGAAACCCGCGCCGATGAACACGCCGCCGCCGAAGGTGATCACCGGCGACGGCGCCACGAACACCGGCCGGTAATACGGCACCACATACGGCACGCCATAGACCACGGCCGGGTTGTACTGCGGCACGTACACCACCTGCGGATTCGCCGGCTGGATCACGATGGTCTGCGGCGACTGCTGCACCACGTTGATCTGCGGCGTCGACTTCAGCGTGCCTGCCGCCTGCGCCTTCGCACGCATGGCCTGCACGGCCACCATCACGTCGGTGGGCTGGTTGTGATAAGCCTCGCCCAGGCTGGAGGTCCAGGAAAGATTCTGCGCCAGGTCCGACAACACGCTGGGAAACTGGGTGAGCGCCTTGACGCTCGGGTCCCACGTCTGTGCATTCACGGCCGACGACAACCCCGTGCCGGTGAGATCGCCGTGCCCGCTCAACCAGTCCTGCGCGATCGACACCTGGTCGGGAAAGGTCGCGGCGTTGAGGCACTGGGCCACCAGCGCGTCGGGATACAAGGCGATCGGGGCGACCAGCGAATCGAGCTGGCTGGAGGTCATCGGCGCGCTTGTCGGCGCGCCCGGCGGCATGGCCTGGGCGGAAGACGTGGCATCGTCGGCCGCCGACGGCAGGCTGGCGACGGCCAGTCCGACCGCACACGCCAGCGCGGTCAGTGCATGGGTGGTGCTCTTGCTGATCATGTGCAATTCCCGAGGAAGTGAACGATTCCGCCGGTCGAGGCAACGAGCGCGCCGCTGCGGATGGCGTGCAGTCTTCCAGCGGTCCCGCCCGGACGCTTTCCGGAACGCACCCGCTTTTTTGGCTACGCAGGATTCATTTCGAAATCGCACGGTCACGTTGCTTGCGGATGCCTTTCCAGACCCTGCAGGCCCAGCGGACGCACTTGGCTGCCGCACCGCTGCTAGTCCCCGGTAAGCAGCTGCCCACCCGCTCCATACATACAATTTTCAAGGCTTTGCCTGGCCATTCTGATTCGTATGCAACGCTCATATCCGGGCCACGTATGGGCTTTAGCCGGCTAAAACAGTCGTTTGAGCGGAACCGGCATAGGCCGAATTTCGAGTTGACTTCGCAAAATTGTATGCATACGATGCGCACCTTCTCGCAACATTGATCCAATCAATGTCGCGGGACATGCAGGGGTTCCGTTGCTTGTCCACCTTGGGAGCAGGACAGATGCATCCGATCTACGCACAGAGGGCGCCGCTCAGTTCCGGTCGCCACCGACATTCACGCCATCCGGCGACCTCCGCCACCCGTCATGCGCTGGCCGTCCATGGCGAACGCGCCTGGCGCCAGCCCGATCTCGACCTCGAGCAGGCCGGTCAGCCGGTGGTCGCTTCGCACTGGGCCGATCACCGCGCGACGCCGCGCGAGCACACGGCGCAAAGTCCACGCGGCTACTACGTGGCCAGCATCTTCATGCGCTCCACCCAGCTGGCGCTGAGCGCCGATGCCCTCGACGTGCATCGCGGCGAATGGCGTGCCGGCAGCTTCCATATGAGCGCGCCGGGCCAGCAGCTGCGTGCGCGCTTCGAGTCGCCGTGCGACATCCTGCATCTGCATCTGTCCGAGGCTTTCGTGCGCCGCATGGCCCTCGCTGCGGACTCGTTGCATTTGATGGCGGCACCGACGCCGGTGCATGTCGCGCAGGACAGCGTGATCGAACAACTGGCGCGCGCCCTGCTCGCCGCCGACGACAAGATGTGCGGCCGCGAATACGCCGAGCGCGTCGCCGCGCCCATCGTCACCCGCTACTTCCACCTGTTGTCGCAGGCCCATCTGAACAGCAACGAGCCCCGCCGCATCGCGCTGCCTCGCTGGCGGCTGCAGCGCGTGCACGATTACGTGAAGGCGAACCTGGGCAGCTCCGTGACGTTGTCGGACATGGCCGCGGCGGCAGGTTTGTCGCCGATGCACTTTGCCGCGCAGTTCCGCGTCGCCACCGGCCAGCGTCCGCACGATTACCTGCTCCAGTGCCGCATCGATCGTGCGAAGACCTTGCTGGCGACCAGCAACCGCACGCTGATCGATGTGACGCTCGAAGTCGGCTTCTGCACGCAGGCCCATTTCACCACGGTGTTCAAGCGCTTTACCGGCACTACGCCGAACCTGTGGCGCCGGAACAACTTCCATCCGTTGTCGACGGAACCAGGCAGCGCCGAGGCGTCGCATGCCGGCGCCAGCGTGCATAGCTTGCACGCATCGACCATGTAAGCACGCTGCGGCGACCGTCAGACGACGGTCGAGGACATCATCGGCAGCTGCGTCAGCAAATCGGCTGCCATGCCCAAGCCGCTCCGCAATTGTTCGCGCGTCGCCGACGCGCCCAGCGCAATACGCACCGCTTCGGGTGAGCTGCCCACGCTGAACGCCTCGCGCCCCACGATGCCCATGCCGGCATTGCGCAGACCGCCCACGAATTCGCCGCTGGTCCAGGGCTCGGGCAAGCGCAGCCAGAGATGGAAACCTTCTTCGGGCATCACCAGCTGCGAGCGTGGCAACATGCGCGCGGCAATCGCCAGGCGTTCTTTCGCTTCCGCGCGGATCGCCCGCACCACCCGCTCGGCCGTGCCTTCCTCGATCCAGCGCGAGGTGACCGCCGCGCTCAACGAGGACACCGTACCGGAGGTGGCGCGCATCACCGAGGTGAGGCGTGCGGCGGACCACGCGTCGGGCGTCAGCACATAGGCCACCACCAGCGCCGGCGACAGGCATTTGGAAAGGCCGGCGATGTGATAGGTGAGATTCGGCGCCAGGGCAGCCAGCGGCGTGGGGACCTGGGTCGGCAGCGAACCGTAGTCGTCGTCTTCGATGATCGGCAGGTTGTGCCGTTGCATCACCGCGGCCACCGCCTCGCGCCGCGCCAACGGCATGGTGATGGTGGTCGGGTTGTGCAGCGTGGGCATGCAATAGAAGGCTTTGGGCGCTTCCGATTGGCAGACCGCATCGAGCGCCTGCGGATCGACGCCGTGGTCGTCCATCGGCACCGGCACCAGGCGAATGCGCAACAGCGCGGCCAGCGCCCGTACGCCGGGATAGGTCAGCGACTCCACCGCCAGCGTATCGCCCGGCGACAGCAACATGCTCAATACCGAGTGCAGACCGCCCTGCAAGCCGGCGGTCACCAGTACGCGGTCGGCGGCGATAGCCGGGATGCGCGAGGCCAGCCAGCGTGCGCCCACCTCGCGGTCATGCGCCGTGCCGCCGGGCGGCTGATAACGCATCAGCAGATCGGGGCCGCGCTCTTCCACGCTGCGCAGGCCCTGCCACATGCGGGCCAGCAACGCGGGATCGTTGAATTCCGGCGGATGATTCATGCTCATCTCGACCGCACCCACCGTCACCGTGCGCGGCGGCGGCAGCGGCCGCTTGCGCACGAAGGTGCCGCGGCCCACTTCCGCATCCACCAGTTCGCGCCGCGCCGCTTCGGCATAGGCGCGAGTCACCGTGGTGAAGTCGATGCCCAGCCATTCCGCCAGCGCGCGCATCGGCGGCAGGCGGTCGCCCGGCGCCAGCCGGCCAGCCTCGATGTCCTCGCCAATCGCATCGGCGATGGCCAGGTACATCGGGCCGCGATTGGCCGGCAAACGGGGTTTCCAGCTCAGTGGGCGGGTCTTGGCCATCGGCCTTTCGCAATGTATGGATCCATTGTTGCATTGTATGCATGCCGCGCGACAAGTCCACCCCGGACAAGGCTGGCTCCCGCACCGTTCGATTTGGAAAGGCCCCCTGCAAACCGGCAATGGCCCTGCCCGGCCGGTCGGCACAATGCGTCGCCATCACCCATGGCAGCGACACCGATGAACACGCTACGACGCAGGCTCCCTGATGCCGTGACCGCACTCGAGCAGCGCGCTGCGCGCCGCCGTGCGCTCGACGACGATATCTGCGTGCACATCTTCACCTCTTCGTCGGTGATGGTCGGCGTCTGCCTGACCGTGGTCGGCATTCTTCGCGTGGTGGTGACGCTGCGCAGCGAGGACGTGCTGGGCGACGACCTGCTCACCATCAACACGATGGTCTACCTGGCGTCCGCCTTCCTTTCGTATTGGGCGCTGCGCACGCGCAGCGTCAAGCGCAATCATCGGCTCGAATACACCGCCGACGGCGTGTTCCTGGTCGGCATGGTGTTCACCGTGATCAACACGGCGTTCATCACCTGGGCGATGACGGTGGGATGACGAACATGACGCAACGTCGTGGAAAAATCGCCACCGCCGTGGCGCTGTGCGTGCTCGGCATCGCCATCCTGTCGATGTGGAGCGGCGCCGGCATGCGTGACGCCCGCGCCGATGCCGCGTTCTACAGCATCGACGACGCGCAGGCGAACGGCGCGCCCGGCTCGATCATCCGGGTCGAACCCATGGACGGCGCCCCGCTCGGTGCCAACGCGTATCGCGTGCTGTACCGCTCCATCGGCGTGCATGGCGAGCCCATCGCGGTATCGGGCGTGATCGTGATCCCAGCCGGGCCCGCACCGGCCAGCGGACGTCCCGTGGTGGCCTGGGCTCATCCGACCACCGGCGTCGTGCCCCGTTGCGCGCCTTCCGAAGCGCGATT
>Ga0207670_10001509_pt1 | contig 12244 bp, 7 predicted proteins | sample KBSS23HmetaG_FD_184339 | JGI IMG/M metagenome (GOLD analysis project Ga0207670, IMG submission 184339) | Switchgrass rhizosphere microbial communities from Kellogg Biological Station, Michigan, USA - KBS S2-3H metaG (SPAdes) (version 2) | ecosystem: Host-associated > Plants > Roots > Rhizosphere... | reverse complement strand
AGCCACGTCAGGAGCGGTTCCACGCGGCGGTGATCGATGTTCGCGTCGGCGCGGATCCCCGGGTACGCCGCCGGCGTCGCGAGGATGTCCTCGTGCACGCGCTGCTGGAGATCGATCCCGACGGTGCGGAGCGCGCGAACGACCACATCGGTGCAGACGCCGAAGCGCGGGTCGGGATCGCCGCCCGGGTACGAGAGCTTCCGGTACGAAGGATCGTAGCTGACCTGGGCCGTGACCTCGGCGCGCGCGCGCTCGACGATCCGCGCGCGGTCGACGGCGTGCGCCACGGCCGGCGCGGCGTCGGCGCGCGCGGCGCGCGACGGGGCTGCGGCGACGAGGAGAAGGCCGAGCGCCGCGATCGCGCGGATGGTGCGTCGTGTCATGCGCCGGTTCGACACACGCGCCGGCGCGTCCTTGGGGTCAGTCGTAGCCGCAGTAGTTGCTGCTCGCGGGCGGCGTTTTGCACTTCGTCCCGGCGGGGCACACGGCCGGGTTGCACGCGCCGGTCGCGCACACGCTCGCCGCGCAGAGCCCCTGTTTGTAGAAGGAGACGGAGCAGCAGCCGGACCAGCACGCCGCGTTGCCGCCGGCGTCAGCGTCGTTGCAGCCGATGCAGTAGTAGTTGTCGACGACCTTCGCGCACGTCTGCCCCGCCGCCACGTTGCAGCGGATCCCGCACGCGCCGCAGTTCTCCACGGTGGTCGTGAAGACCGCCTTGCCGCCGCAGCACCGCGCCGTGTCGTCGGGCGGGCGCCACGCGAGGCCGTTCGCGTCCGCCGGGCAGTAGACGGCGTCGATCGGTGCGGCGTCGCGCAGCGGCGCGCCTTCGATCCCGCCGTCCGTGGAGGCGGTCGTATCGTCGGGCGCGTCGTCGCCCGCGTCGGCCTCTTCGCCCGGGTCGTCGTGGAATTGCACGAGCAACGTGCACCCGCTCGTGACCGCCGCCGCGCCGGCGAGGCCCGCCACGATCGCGCGCGCGCGCCGTGCGAGCAGCAGCGCCGTCCGTCCCCTGGACTCCCGCCGCGCCCCGTCCCGCACGAATCTCATACTACCCCACGGCGGGCGTTTTCGTGCGACCATGGGGCCTGGAGGTTCCATGGCGCAGCATCGCGCCAATCCCCCTCGATCAGGACCCGCGGGCCAAGATTCGGAGATCGAGCCGGGCGCAGGGAAAATCACGTCCCCGCCCGATTCGACGAACGACCCGTCGTCGATCGACAAGCTCCTCGCGATGACGGACGAGGGCGAGTGGAGCATCGACGATCAGGTGCGGTCGCTGCAGGCCGCGGCCGACGAATCGCCGCGCATGCGCGCCGAGCCGCTGAGCCCAGGCCGGATGCCGCAGCTCATACAGCCGACCCCGTACGAGCTCGCGCCGCACAACGGGGCGAGCCCGTCGGGGCCGCCGCCGCCGAGCCCGTCGTCGCCGCCGGGTGATCTCGGCGCGCCCGGCGTGTCCGGGTCGAAGCCGCCGCCGCTCCCGCCCCGCGCGATCTCGAAGCCGCCGCCGCCTCTCCACGGGGCGGGCGGGGCGACCGCGGCGCGGAAAGGGCCGCCGCCGCTCCCGCGCGCCGAGTCGAGCGCGCCGCCGCCGCTCGTCGGGCTGGTCGCGCGCGCCGACGCCACGGGGTCGCACGGCCGGCGCGTCGATCAGACCGGCGGCCACGCGCGCCGCTCACCGGCCGACGCGATGGCGTCGATGTCGCTCCCGAGCCCCACGAGCCTCGTCGAGCTCCTCCTCACGCGCGTCGCGACGCTCGAGTCCGGCGACGACCGCGTCGGGATCGCGCGCGCGCACATGGAGCTCGCGATCGCGTGCGAGACGCTGATCGGCGACGACCTCCGCGCGATGAACCACGCCGAGGCGGCGCTCAAGGTGGACCCGCGCCTCGCGGCGGCCCACGCGTTCCTCCGGCGTCGAAAGCACGGGCGCGGCGCGCTCGCCGCGATGCTCGGCCACCTCGATCACGAGCTCTCGGCGGCGTCGGACGACGCGGCGGTGGTGGAGCTCCTCGTCGAGAAGGCGCGCCTCCTCGACGCGAGCGGCGAGCAGCCCGAGGTGGTCCGCCAGGTGTGGGAGCAGGCGCTCGCGCGGTCGCCGCAGCACCCCGCGGCGCTCCGCGGGCTCGAGAGCGAGCTCACCGTCCGCGCGTACGGCGCCGGCGCGTCGGGGATCGGGACGAAGGCGTGGACCGACGCGTGGGAGGCGCTCGCGACCCACCTCGGGCGGATGGCCGACGCGTACGGCCAGGACCCGCGCCTCGCCGCGTCGCTCCACGTCGAGCGCGCGCAGATCCTCGAGTGGAAGCTCCGATCGATCCCGCAGGCGCGCGCGGCGCTCGAGCTCGCCGTCTCGCTCGACCCGAGCGTAGGATCGGTCCGCAACGCGGCGATCCGCCATATCGCCGCGCACGGCGACTGGTCGTCGCTCGCCGCGCTCCTCGACGAGGAGGCGGGGATCGAGGTCGACACGCAGCGCGCGGCGCGCCTCGAGCTCGACGCGGCGAGCGTCGTCGATAACAAGCTCGGCGATCCGGCGCGGGCGCTCCAGCTCCTCACGCGCGCCGCGCGGCGCGCGCCGACGTCGCCCGCGGTCGATCGCCGCGTCCTCGACGAGCTCGTCCGCCTCCACGAACAGGAGGCGCGCTGGGCCGAGGCGGCGTGGGCGCGGCGCGCGCGCCTCAAGTTCATCACCGATCCGCGCGTCACCGCGTACGAGCTCCGGCTCCTGGCGCGGCTCGACGAGCGCCTCGACGACGTCGACGCCGCGATCGGCGACATCGAGGCGGCGCTCGCGATCGAGCCGAACGACGCGGGGCTCCTCGACAACCTGGACCGCCTCCTCGCGATCGCGGGGCGCGACGAGCGCCGGATCGCGATGTGGGCCGCCGAGGCGGCGCGCCTCGAGGACAACGCGAAGCGCGCGCGGGCGCTCGTCCGGGCGGCGCAGATCGCCGAGGACACGCTGGCGCGCCCCACCGACGCGATAGGGCACCTCCGCGCTGCGTGGGTCGCGTGCCCCGGCGACACCGAGACGCTCGACGCGCTCTCGCGCCTCCTCGCCCCCGCGCCGTCGGAGCGCGTCGACGGCGAGACGCGGAACCTCGTCGACCTCTACGCGCAGGCGGCCGCGGCGGCGCACGACCGCGGGCGCAAGGTGGCGTACCTCGAGAAGATCGCGCTCCTGTGGGAGGACGTCCTCGGCGACTCCCGCCGCGCCGCGCGCGTCTACGAGGAGATCTTGAAGGTCGAGCCCGACCGGCGCGGCGCGGTCCTCGGCCTCGCGCGCACGGCGACGCGCGCGGGGGACGACAAGGCACTCGCGCGCGCGCTCCTCGACGAGGCGCGCCTCGCCGACGACGGGGTCGACGTCCTCACGCTCCGCGTCCGCGCCGCGACGTCGCTCGCGCGGATCGATCCGGCGCGCGCGCTCGCCCTGGTCGAGGACGTGCTCGAGGTCGACGGCGCGCACAGCGCGGCGCGCGCGCTCGAGACGCGCCTCCACGAGGAGACCGGGCGCTGGGACCGGGCGGCGGAGTCGCTCCGGGCGCGGATCGATCACGCCACGGCGCCGAAGGAGCGCCTCGCACTGTGGCTCGCGCTCGCGCAGCTCCAGGACCTCAGACTCCGCGATCCGAAGGCGGCGATGGCGTCGTTCCAGGCCGCGCGCGCGATCGACCCGACGCACCCCGTCCCGCCGGAGGAGATCCCGCGGATGCTCGAGGCGGCGGGCGATCACGCGACGCTCCGCGCCGGGCTCGAGCAGCTCGCGGCGACCGCGCTCAGCACCGAGGAGCGCGTCCGCCATCTCCTCCGCGCGGCCGAGATCGACGAGATGCGCCTCGGCGACGACGGGCGCGCCGCGCTCACGTACGCGCGGGCGCTCTCCGAGACGCCGGACGAGGAGATCATCGCCGAGCGCCTCGAACGCGTCCTCTCGCGCCGCGCTGCGCAGAGCGCCGCCGACGGGGCGCGGAGCGCCTCGGTGGTGCTCGGCGAGCTCGTCGCGCTGCAGTCGAAGCGGATCGAGCGCGCGTCGACGCCGGTGCAGGAGCGGCAGCTCTCGTTCGACCTCGCGAGCCTCCTCCTCGAGAGCGGGAAGGACCTCACGCAGGCCGAGGCGCTCCTCGAGCTCGTCCTCCGCGAGGGGGACGCGCACTACGGCGCGCTCCGGATGATGGAGGTCGTCAGCCGGCGGGCCGGCGACTGGGCGCAGCTCGCGCGCGTCCTCTCCGACGAGGGGGCCGCGTTCCAGGACGTGCGCGCGCGCCTCGGGTCGCTCTGGAGCCTCGCGGCGATCGAGGAGTGGCGCCTCCCCGTCGCGGAGGGCGACGTGACGTACGCGCGGATCCTGAAGCTCCACCCCGAGGATCCGTGCGCGCTTGAGGCCACCGTGCGGCGCGAGCTCGCGAACGCGCGCCGCGGCGATCCGCGCGCGCGGAAGATGGTGATCACGGCGCTCCGCGTCCTCTACAGCGTCGCGGGCGACGACGGCGCGCGCCTCGCGATCCAGCTCCGTCTCGCGGTCCTCCTCGAGGCGCAGGGCGCCGACTCCGCGGACTCGACCGGCGGCACGTCGCAGAAGCAGCTCCGGGAGGCGATGGAGCGGTACCGGTCGGCGCTCCACGTCGACGAGCTCTCGGTGACCGCGGCGACCGGGCTCGCGCGCACCGCGACGCGCCTCCACGACGCGGAGGGGGCGGTCGCGGCGGCGGTGTCGCTCGCGGAGCTCGCCGGCCATCCGCGGGCGCGCGCGCGCTACCTGCTCGACGCGTCGGAGATCCTCCTCGGGCCGGACGGCGACGCGCGCCTCGGGCCGGTCGACCTCCGCCGCCGGCGCGCGATCGAACTCCTCGAGAAGGCGCTCGACTCGGACCCGGACGCGATCGCCGTCGCCGGGCGCCTCGCCGCGGTCCGGCAGGAGGACCGGCAGAGCGAGAAGATCGTCGACGTCTTCCGCGCCGCGATCCACCGCGCGCGGAACCCGGACGCGATCATCCTCCTCGGCTCGGAGATCGCGCGGGTGGGGCGCGACGAGCTCCACGATCTGCCGCTCGCGATCGACGCCATGCGCCGCGTCCGCGACGCCGCGCCGCAGCACGTCCCGTCGCTCCTCACGCTCGCCGAGCTGTGCCTCGCGCAAAGGTCGTGGCCCGAGGCGGTCGACGCGCTCGAGAGCGTCGTCGCGATCGGCCGCGAGCCCGGGCCGCGCCTCACCGCGCTCTTCGCCCTCGCGAGCACGTTCGAGCACGTGCTCGGGCGCCCCGAGGACGCCGAGCGCGCCCTCCGCACGGCGCTCGGCGTCGACCCGCTCAACGCGCGGGCGCTCCGCGCGCTCCTCCGCCACATCACGCAGGTGCGCGTCGCTTCGCACGACGAGCTCTCGTCCGACGATCGCGTGGAGGTGGCCGATCTCCTCGAGCGCCTCACGAACGTCGAGCGCGATCCGGAGCAGCGCTGCGAGCTCCTCCTCGAGCTCGCCGACATGCGGGCGAAGGTCGGGGACACCCCGGCCGTCGAGCGCGCGCTCGTCGAGGCCGTCGCGCAGACGCCGGGGAATTTGAAGGCGTTCGGCCGGTTCACGAGCTTCTACCGCGGCTCGAGCGGCCGCGACAACGTCGCGTACGCGCGCGGCCTCGGCGTCGTCATCGCGCGCGGGCAGCAGCTCGGGCGGGTCGACGCGTCGTGGCTCGCGGTGCTCGGGCAGATCGAGATCGATCACCTCCAGCGCGCGCGCGAGGGGATCGCCCACCTCCAGCAGGCGGTGCAGCTCGACTCGACGCTGTACGAGACGCGCTTCGAGCTCGCGCGCGCCTTCGTGAAGGTGCAGGCGCACGACGAGGCGGTGCGCGTCGTCCTCGGGATGCTCGCGCCCACGTCGACGCCGCTCCTCGGCGTGAAGGAGCCGGCGGTGGCGCTGACGCTCCTCGAGCAGTCGCTCAACGCCGAGCGCCGCGCCGAGGAGGCGCTCGTCATCAGCGAGATCCGCGCGATCGCGGGCGACCTCGACGAGGGCCGCCAGGCGTGGCTGAGGTCGCGCCGCCTCCCGCCGCTCGAGCCGCACCACTCGCAGCTCGATCGCCCCGCGCTCGTCACGCACGTGCTCCCGCCGGAAGGGCGGCACGTGATGCTCGAGGTGGCGGCCGCGGTCGCCGGGATCGAGTCGAAGATCCTCCGCGCCGACCTCACCGAGATCGGGATCTCGCCGCGCGACCGCGTGAGCCCGCGCAGCGGACATCCGACCCGGGCGCTCCTCGATCGGATCGCGCGCACGCTGGGGCTCGCCGACGTGGAGCTCGTGATCACGCCGACCGTCGCGCGGACGCGCGTCCTCGCGCAGGACACGCTGTGGGTGGTCGTCCCGCGCGCGGTCTCGGAGCTCCCCGAGCCGTCGCAGCTCGCGTCGCTCGGGCGCGCGCTCACGCGGATCTCGCTCGGCGTACCGTGGCTCGAGGAGCTCCCGCCGCCGCACATCGAGGCGCTCCTCATCGCGTGCGCGCGCCAGGTGGTGCACGGCTACGGCGCCGACGAGCTCGACGTCCTCTCGCAGAAGCTCGTCGCCCAGTACGAGCCGAACGTCGCGCGCGTCCTCTCGCGCCGCCAGCGGAAGCTCCTCGAAGAGCTCGCGCCGCACATCGGCGCGCCGCAGGGGCGCCCGATCCAGGTCGACGTCTTCATCGGCGCTCTCGCGCGCGCCGAGCTCCGCTCCGCCGCGCTCCTCACCGGCGACCTCCTCGCGACGCTCGATGAGCTCCGCGGGCTCGACGCGACGCTCTTCCGTGCGACGGATCGCCCCGGTGTCGCGGCGCTCCGCGCCGTGCTCGAGCACCCGTTCGCCGGCGACGTCTGCCGCTACGCGCTCTCGGGTGAAGCGATCGCGCTCCGCCGGCGCGTCGGGAGCGCATGGACGGGGTAGACTCCGCCCGATGCGACCTCGAGCGATCCTTCTCTTGAGCACCCTCGCAGCGGCGCGCGCCGCGTTCGGCTGCGGCGATCCATCGGCGCCGCTCCCCGCGCCGAAGAGCGACAGCAACTACGACGACCCGGACGATCCCGGCGCCGCGGGGGCGGAGGGGCCGAAGGCGAAGCCGACCGACGGCGGCAACGACAGCGGTCCGGTGTGCGCCGGCGATCGCGACTGCGTCCAGCCGCTCCGCTGCTTCTACGCGCGGAGCGCCGGCTGCCAGGCGACCGGCCGGTGCATGCCGTTCGCGCCCGACGCGTGCGCCCCCGTGGCGCTCTGCACGTGCGGCCACACGCCGCTCGCGGAGTGCGCCCCGCCGGGGTACGCCTCATCGGCGATCGATCCGAACGGGACGTGCGGCGACGCCGGCGCCCCGAAGGACGCCGGGACGGATTGATTTCTTACGGCACGTCGCGGCGGGCGGCGGCGGCGAGCTCGGCCGCCCACGCGCGGATCTGATCCTCGCGCGGGCCCTCGAGCATGATCCGGAGCTTCGGCTCGGTGCCGCTCCAGCGGATGAGGACGCGCCCGCTCGTCCCGAGGGCGCGCGTCACCTTGTCCGCGAGCGCCGAGAGCTCGCGCATCTCGTCGAGCGGGCGGCGCGCGGCGAGCGTCACGTTCTCGAGGACCTGCGGGACGCGCTCGAGCGCCGCCTGCGCGAGCTCGGAGAGCGGCTTTCCGGTGCGCATCATGAGCGCGCACACCTGGAGCGCGGCGATCGTCCCGTCGCCGGTCGACGCGTGGTCGAGGAAGATGAGGTGCCCCGACTGCTCGCCGCCCAGGTTGTATCCGCCAGCGCGCATCGCCTCGACGACGTACCGATCGCCCACCTGCGTGCGGACGAGCCTCCCGCCGAGGCGCTGCATCGCGTGGTCGAGCCCTAGGTTCGACATCACCGTCGCGACGACGGTCTTCTTCTTCAGCTCGCCCTCTTTCATCATCCGCGTGGCGCACATCGCCATCACGGCGTCGCCGTCGACGACCTGCCCGCGCTCGTCGATGACGATGAGGCGATCGGCGTCGCCGTCGAGCGCGATGCCGATCTGCGCGCGCCGCTTCACCACCTCGGCGCGGACGTTGTCCGGGTGGAGCGCGCCGACGTCCTTGTTGATGTTCACGCCGTTCGGCTTCACGCCGAGGCAGGTGAGGTTCGCGCCGAGCTCGCTGAAGACGAGCGGAGCCGTGCGGTACGCCGCGCCGTGCGCCGCGTCGATCACGATGCGCACGCCGTCGAGCGAGAGGTCCTGCGGGAACGTGTTCTTGGCGAAGACGACGTAGCGCCCGCGGGAGTCCTCGAGCTTCATCGCGCGGCCGATCCCGGGCCCGGTGGGGCGCGGGCCGAGGAGCGCGTCGCTCGCCATCAGCGACTCGATCTCGGCTTCGGCCTCGTCGGGGAGCTTGAACCCGTCGCTGCCGAAGATCTTGATCCCGTTGTCCTGGTACGGGTTGTGGCTCGCGCTGATCACGATCCCGGCGTCGGCGCGCATGCTCACCGTGAGGTGCGCGACGGCCGGCGTCGGCACCGGGCCGCACAGGATCACGCGGCCGCCCATCGCGCAGATCCCCGACGCGAGCGCCGTCTCGATCATGTACCCCGAGAGGCGGGTGTCTTTCCCGATGAGGACGCGCGGCGTGTGGCGCTTCCCGCGCCCCGCGACGTACGTCACGGCGCGCCCGAGCTGCAGCGCGAGCTCCGGCGTCATCGGCGCCACGTTCGCCACACCGCGCACGCCGTCGGTCCCGAAGAGGACGCGCGACGGCGCAACCCCGTCTCTGGCGGGCGCGGGGCTGCCGTTCGTCCGCGCGCGCAAGTCGGTGCCGCGCTTGCTCTCCGGCCCCGTCTTCGTCAGCCCTCTGCCGCCCGGTGCCGATCCACGAGTCTCCACGCTCAGTTTCAATGAACCCTCCGCGCTTTCTTCGAGCGCGGGACGTACCGCGCCGTCTGCGTGCCGGCCACGCCGAGCCGCCGTCGTCGTCTTCGTCGCTTCAATCGCGAAAGTTGATGAACTGGAGCTCGAGCGGGAGCGGCATCGCCTTCACGAGCTGGATCGCCGCCTGGAGATCGTCCCGGTTCTTGCCGGAGACGCGGAGCTGTTGCTCCTGGATCGCCGCCTGGACCTTGATCTTGCTGTCCTTGATGGCCTTCACCATCTCCTTCGCGTGGTCGCTCTCGATCCCCTCTTTCACTTTGATGAGGATCTTCGCGCCGCCCTTCGACGTCGTCTCCGGCTTCTGGGGATCGAGGTGCTTCAAGCTCACCTTCCGCTTCACGAGCTTCTCGTGGAGCACCTGCATCGCGGCCTTGGCTCGCTCCTCGCTCGACGATCGCACCGTGATCCCGTCGGGCGTCCGCTCGACGCGCGTGTCGGTGTCCTTGAAGTCGAAGCGCTGGCCGATCTCCTTGTCGGCCTGGTTGAGGGCGTTGTCGACCTCGTTCCACTGCACCTTCGAGACGATGTCGAAGCTCGGCATCCCGCGGCCTCCCGTGACTGCCGCGAGAGTGTAAGGGGCCGCTCGCCGGGATGCCAGAGGCGCCGCGGCGCGCACGCGGGCCCCGTGCTGCCAGCACGGGGCCACGTCCGGTCTATCGTCCTCCAGGGTTCAGGCCCAGGTAATCTAGCGCCGTGCGCCTCGCGGCTCAGGTTCTCGCCGTCGCCGTCGCCGTCCTCGCCGGTTGCGGCGGGGGTGCGCCGCCGCGGCCGGCCCCCGCGGCGAGCCAGGTGTCGTCCGGACTCGCTCGCGGGGCGCCCGGTGTGACGGAGGCGACGGTCTCGCAGGACGTCGTGGAGGCGTTCGGCCGCGGCGATTTCGCGCGCGCGGCGTCGCACCTCGATGAGCGCGCGCGGCCGGCGAACGGCGCCGCCGAGGCGTCGCTCCGCGACGCGTGGGAGGCGATCACGCGCGACGTGGGGCAGTACCGCGGGATCGAACGCCTCGGGACGACCACCGGGCTCGGCTTCGTGCTCGTCACCGTGCGCTGCAAGACCGACGCGGCAGCGTTCGAGGTGCGCCTCGTCTTCCACGGCCCGCGGCGGCCGCCGGCGGCGCCCGCGGCGAGCAGCGTGACGATCTCGTACGCGTGGGACCCACCGGCGTACGCCGACGCGACGCGCTTCCACGACGACGGGACGGTGATCGGCGCGGGGAAGGACGCGCTCCCCGGGAACCTCGTCGTCCCGGTCGGCCCCGGCCCGTTCCCCGCGGTCGTCCTCGTCCCGTCGCCGGCGCTCGATCGCGACGGGACGGTCGGTGGCGTCAAGATGTACCGCGACGTCGCGTGGGGGCTCGCGAGCGCGGGGATCGTGTCGATCCGCTACGACGCGCGCGCGCGGAACGGCGCCGCGGGCGCGCCGGCGGCGCGCGGGCAAGGCGGACAAGGGCAAGCGGAGGCGCGCGATCCGGCGCTCGACGCCGCCGCGGCGGTCGCCGTTGTCCGCAAGCTCGCCACCGTCGACAAGGGGCGCGTCTTCCTCGCGGGGCACGGCGAGGCGGCGCGCGTGGCGCTGGCCGCGGCGGGCGCGATCGAAGACAAGAAGCTCGCCGGGCTCGCGCTCCTCGGCCCCGCGCCGCTCAAGGCGCGGTCGCTCGACGCGAAGGCGCTCCGGCGGACGCAGGTGCCGATCTTCGCGGCGCGCGGCGATCGCGACGCGACGCTCTCCACCGCCGACTGGCGGGCGTGGAAGCGCGCGCTCCTGTGGCGCCCGAAGACGACCACCGCATCGATGGTAGGATACAACCATTTCTTCGTCCCGGTCTCCGCCGGGACCGCGGACGCGTCGGCCGACGATTGCCGGAAGCCGGCCAACGTGGGGCACGATCTCGTCGACGTCCTCGCGCGCGTCGTCGGCGCCGGGGCCACGCCGGCCGCCGGCCAAGCGGCGGCGAAGCCGACCGCGTCCAGCCAAGGGGCGCGGCGGTGAGCTTCGCGCCGGCGCGCCACGCCGGGATCGACCCGGCCGCGCGACGCTGGTATGCGGCGTCATGACCATGCGCCGCGCGTTCTCCGTCGCCGTCTTCGCCCGACACCAGGGGCGTGTCCTTCTGATCAAGCACAAACGGCTCGGCACGTGGCTGCCGATCGGCGGTGAGATCGAGCCGGGCGAGACGCCGCTCGAGGCCGCGGCGCGGGAGCTCCGCGAGGAGACCGGGCTCGTCGGCCGCTTCGCACGCCTCTCGTCGATCGACGGTACGCCGGTCGGGCTCGTCGGCTACGAGGAGCACGTCGCCGGCTCGAAGGGTCTCCACATGAACTTCGTCTTCGTCGCCGACGTCGACACCGACGCGGTGACGCCGAACGACGAGTTCACCGATCACGCGTGGGTCGCGAGCACCGATGGGATCGACGCTCCTTTGAACGTGCACCAGCTCGCGCGTGTCGCGCTCGCGAGCGGCGAATCGCCCGAGCGCCTGGTCGCGCTCGCTCGGTCGTGGCTCGACGCGTTCAACGCGCGCGATCTCGATCGGCTGCTCGCGCTGTACGAGGCGGACGCGGTCCACACGAGCCCGAAGCTCCGCGCGAGGGAGCCGGCGACGAAGGGGGAGATCCGCGGCGTGGCCGCGCTCCGCGCGTGGTGGCGCGACGCGATGGACCGCCTCCCTGGGCTCCGGTACGAGGAGCGCCACGTCACGGCGATGGGCGATCGCGTCTTCGTCGAATACCTCCGCACCGCCCCGGGGGAGGAGGCGTACGTGGTGGCTGAGGTATTCGTCGTCGGAAGATCCGGCGCGATCCGCGCGTCGCACGTGTACCACGGGTGACGCGGCACCGCGGACGAGGTCCGCATACGCAGGAGACGATGCCATGACGACCGAGAAGAACGAAGGGATCACGCGGCGGGCGGGCGAGTGCATGCCGGTCGTGTTCGTACCGCACGGCGGCGGACCGTGGCCGTTCGTCGACGTCGGGTTCGGGAGCCGCGCCGAGCTCGACGCGCTCGCCGCGTACCTCCGCTCGCTCGCCGCGGCGCCGAAGGGACGACCCCGCGCGCTCGTCGTCGTGTCGGCGCACTGGGAGGAGGCGGTGCCGACCGTGATGACGAGCGAGCGCCCGCCGATGCTCTACGACTATTACGGGTTCCCGCCGGCGTCGTACGAGATCCAGTGGCCGGCGCCGGGCCACCCCGAGGTCGCGGCGCGCGTGCGCGCGCTCCTCGGCGCGGCCGGGATCGCGAGCGCCGAGGACGGCGCGCGCGGCTTCGATCACGGCACGTTCGTCCCGCTCAAGCTCGCGTACCCCGACGCCGACGTCCCGACGGTGCAGCTCTCGTTGAAGCGCGGCCT
>Ga0207670_10001505_pt1 | contig 12253 bp, 6 predicted proteins | sample KBSS23HmetaG_FD_184339 | JGI IMG/M metagenome (GOLD analysis project Ga0207670, IMG submission 184339) | Switchgrass rhizosphere microbial communities from Kellogg Biological Station, Michigan, USA - KBS S2-3H metaG (SPAdes) (version 2) | ecosystem: Host-associated > Plants > Roots > Rhizosphere... | reverse complement strand
TGTAATAGTTATCGTCTGTCGATATCCCCAAGCAGAGTTATACCAAGCAGCTTGTGAAGTCTTTGCTTTGTACGCAAGAAAGAGAACAATAGGCAAAAATACCGCAATTGTTCCAAGTGCAATCCATGTCCGTAGACGGAGTCTTTTTTTAGCTTTATATTTATATCTGAACTGAAAAGGCAGAACCATGACGTGTCCATTATGGATGAAATTTTTTAAAAATTGAAGACCCAATAACTCTATTTGAATCTAAAAATTCTGCTGTATACTTGCTATTAGACTAGTATGAAAATTTGTATCCTCATTCCAACATATAAAGAATACGACAACTTAAAAAAACTCATCCCACTTCTGCATGAGAAGATTTATACAAAAATGCCAGAAGTGCAGTTTACAACATTAGTCGTTGATGATAATTCTCCTGATAATACAAAAAAACTTCTGGCAGATTTTTCAAAAAAATATTCTCATTTAAAAACTTCATATGGAGACAAAAAGGGAATTGGGGCGGCGATGAAGAGAGGATACCTTTTTGCAATGACAAAAATAAAACCAGATTCTATTGCTACACTAGAAGCAGATTTTGTGGTAAATCCAAAAGAACTTATTCCAATGATTAAAAAATCAAAGAACTTTGACGTTGTTTTGGCGTCACGAAGTAATGAAAAAGAATATTATGGAGGGCTCACCATTCGTCGATTGATGCATGTTTTAGTAAACACAATTATCTGTAAAGTAATTGGTGGAATGACCCAAGTTCATGAGCATACTGCAGCATGCAGAGTTATAAAAGTAAAAGGAATACTCGATAAAATAAACATGAATTCTTTGCCAAATGGCTATGCTTTTTTTGGAGTAATTTTATTTCCTCTGTCAAAAGTAACAGACAAATTCTATGAACACAAAGTCCCATTTTTTGAAAGAACAGTAGGTCAGTCAAAAATGTCAATTAAAAAATTAAAACCAATGATAAAAGAGATGAAGGATTATTTGGGGGCAGCAATTAAAAATAGAATTTCTTAATTGCGAACAAAAGGATTCTGCGCTTTCGTCCCAAGAATAAGCTGTGTCCCCCAAATCATTTCAGTAATAATTTGCGTCCTCTGATCTCGACGTTTTCTAATTGAATCTTTATCTCTCTTTTCAAATTCTGTCTGGTGCCATCGTTGTTCATAATCTCTTGGTACTCGAACTGAAGTAAATTTCCAATCTTTTTCTTTTGACTTTACAAAAAATTCAACCATCGAAAGGAAAAGCATCGATGCATATTTATCTGGATTCCCATTATACAATTCATCTCCTAATGGAATTTCTTCAATATCAGTAAGATGTGGTGTAAATCCGTTTCTTCTATATTCTCTTAGGAAACACGCTAATACCTCGGGATCATTCTTAATTGCTCGATTTCCCATCCAGTCGATATCTGGTATATCAGGAGAAATTACACCGATATTACGAAGATATCTATTTACCGTCCTGGAAAATGCTGCTTCAGATCGTGCATGGTCAGGAGAAAGTCCACACAAGTTTTCGTCAGGTCTTTCTGGCGCGCCATCAATTGGATAGTCACTTTTAGTAACAATTCCTCGATTAGAAATTGCAAAATCAGCACCATTCTGAATAGCGAGTGCTAATGCTTCAATCGTATCCATCCCGTTTTCATCTTCATCCAGAAGCGGTTTTTCAGGTTCTATTTGAATTAATGTTTCCATTGGCTCATTATTACCAGTTTTTAGTTGCATTGCTTCTTTAATAACCTGTCTTCGTGCTGCACCGTATCCTTTTGGTTTTCTATTATCATCTAATTCTTCATCAACTATCGTAATAAGTCCATTACTATCCTTTGCAATTTCATCAAGTTTTCGTCTGAATTCAGGAGAACTGCCACCTTCTACAAGAAGTACGCGATATCCTCTTTGAGCATATAATGGTAAGTTTGCTAAGATAAGATCTCCTCTGATTTTGTCATTCCTTACGTTATCCGGGACATCTACATTATCTTCGCCATCATACCATTTTCCATGAGAAACAATTCCGACTGCGCAAACTAAGTCTGGACGTCTTAAACGTTCTGGAGTTGCTGCGATTTCAACTGTATCTGCTAGTCTTTCTGGCATAATTACGGTAGTATACAGATATCATATGAAAAGTAAAAGAGCGCTTATTACTGGCATAAAAGGGCAAGACGGGTCTTTTATGAAGGAACTTTTGGAGGGAAAAGAGTATGAGGTTATTGGTTTGGAAATTAAAGATACTGTTCAAAAAGATGTGAAGAACTTTTCAAAATTTCTTCAACAACACATGCCGGATGAAATCTATAATTTTGCTGCACAATCTTCTGCTGTTGTTTCAGTAACAGAGCCATTTTTAACATATGAAGCGAATGTAAAGTTGCCTTTGATTATTTACGAATCAGTGAGAAAAGCTCTTCCAACATGTAAAGTATTTCAAGCATCATCATCACTCATTTTTGGAAATCCAGAAAAAGCTCCACAAAATGAAGAAACAAAAGTTGCACCTGATCCGATGAACCCATATGCAACAGCAAAAGCATATGCCCATCAAATGGCTTCATTTTATCGCACAAAATATAATCTTTTTATAAGTTGTGGCATTTTATATAATCATGAATCTGAAAGAAGGGGTATTGATTTTGTCACACAAAAGATTGGCTATGCTGCGGCCTGTGCAAAGAAAGGAATTACAACGGGAGATTTGAGAAATAATTTTGGTGACTATTTATTTGAAAATGGAAAAGTGCGACTTGGGAATTTGGATGCAGTGAGGGATTGGGGATATGCACCTGATTATGTAGAAGGGATTTGGAAAATGCTTCAAGCAAAAGATGTATCTGATTATATTTTTGCTACAGGAAAACTTCATAGTGTTGAGGATTTTTGTAAAGTTGCTTTTGGGTCAGTTAAGTTAAACTGGAAAGATTATGTTGTTGTTGATGAGAGATTTGTACGACCCAATGAAAAAGTGCCGTTTGTTGGAGATGCTTCAAAAGCAAAAAGACTATTAAACTGGGAACCAAAGACTCCTTTTAAAGAATGGGTGAGGAAGATGGTAGAAAATCAGTTGTCTCTTTTGTAACAATTTCAAATTCAGGAAGTGGAAAAATCATTTTGCCTCCATTTTCTAAATATTCTCGTTCTCTCTCAATAAATTCCTTTTTAAAATGCCAAGGGAGAACGAGGAAGTGGGTGGGATTTCGTTTTCTTGCTTCTTCTTCTGAAATGATGGGTATATTTGTTGCAACTGTTTTTTTGCCCCATTTAGAAGGGTTCCTTTCTGCACAGGCAGTGATCATAGTATTGTCCAAACCAAAATATTGAAGGAGAGTATTGCCCTTAGTAGATGCCCCGTAAACAAAAACAGTGCCCTTATTTTTGATTACAGAGCGTATTATTTTTCTCGTTTTGGTGCGGATATCTTTGACACGTTTGGCAAAAGCCTCATACGTTTCTTTTTTCGTTAGTTCCTGTTGTCTTTCTTGCTCTAACAAATCAGATACTCGTTTTGCTCCACCTTCTGGAATATTACTATTATCCGCTCCTTTATGCCCTATATACATCCGAAAACTCCCTCCATTCACATCATTCAACTCAACGTCAACACACACTAAATCGTACTTTTCGAGTAATTTTTGCATGCTGGTAAGTGAGTAATATTCAATATGTTCATGGCAGGTATTGTCAAAGGCATTTTGGCTAAGCATCAAGGGAAGATATGACAATTGATTCACCCAGATGCCATCGGATGCAAGAATTTCTTTCAAATCACGCATGAATTCGTCGGGATTTTCCAAATCGTAAAACATTGCAATGGAAGTAATGATTTTTGCTTTCGCATCTGGGCTTGTTGTCTGTATAAACTCTTCCTTGTTAAAATAGTTGTTAATAATTGTTTGATCTTCATACTGAGCCTCATTGAGAATATTTATCGACGGTTCAAAGCCAATTCTTCGTATACGTTTTGAGTAAAAGTTAAGCATAGTTCCGTCATTTGAACCGATATCGAGTACAATATCACCATCATTGAGAGCGACAAATTGTTCAGACTTTACAACAACATCATAAAGAGCATCTCTCATGGTTTGACTAATCCCTGACTTATACCAATACTGTCGATAGAGGAGATCGGGATGAAGTGCCACATGTGCAAGCTGAACAAGGGAACAACCACCGCTATTAGGATCACAGAGTGCAAGGGTAAGGGGAGCACGGATACCTTCTGTGTCTTCTTCGAAGAAGTCAGAAACGGCTAAGTTGCCAAAAGAAAGAATGTCTATGAGGTTTTTATTTCCACAGATTCTGCATGCAAGCTTTTTTCGTAAACGCATATACGAAAAAATAGTACACTCTTGATTATCTGTTGTCTACCGCAAAGCTGATTGAAAATACTGTATACTTTATAACATCTCAATGTACGATCTTCTTTTAAAGCAAAAATCCAAAATTGCAATTTATGGTATATATCTTATTGTCTTTTTATATTCTGTGTACCCGGAGAGCGATAAGGATTGGGGATGGCATTATCGGTATGGAGAATATTTTATCAAAAATTGGCATATCTTACGTTTCGATATCTATTCATGGACATTATCAGGTTATGAATGGGTGAATCATTCATGGACATACGACATCTTCCAATATCTGGCAATGAAAGCTTTTGGTTTTACGGGTCTTTCTTTTTTGGGTGCACTTTTTGCAACGTTGGCATTCTTCTTTGTCGTAAAAAACTTCCACCTTTCATTTTGGAAACTCGCTCTTCTTGCTACTCTCTATAGTTATCTTTCCCAAATTTCCCTGGAGGAGGGACTTCGATCACAAGTAGTATCTCTTTGCCTCTTTGGTCTTTTGATGTTTCTCCTTATTAAATATAAAGATACACCAAAAAAACTTTATTGGCTTGCTCCACTTTTTCTTGTTTGGGTGAATGCACATGCAGATTTTGTTTTTGGACTTATCATCTTTCTCATCTTTATTGTAACGAATTCTTTGAAGCATTATTTTAACAAAGGGGGAGACATCTATAAGATTTTCTTTGAGTATGTAAAACCATTTCTCCTATCTATCGTTGTAACATTTATAAATCCCTTTACCTATGCGATTTATTCTGAGTCTCCACGTCATCTTGCAAATTCCTATTTAACAAATATTCTTGAATGGGATCCACTTTTTGGTAATTGTGATAGTTGTCATCCCTACGTGTTTCTTATCTTCTCAGGTATTTTGCTCCTCCTTTTTATCCGTGCATTTAAGAAAAAAGATATTGAAGTTCTCCCATATGCGATTCTTGCTATCGGATTTTTCTTGCCGACATACTATACCAGGAGATACCTTCCCGTCTATGTAGTTATAACAATGCCGTCGCTCGCAATGTATTTGGAAGAAGTAAAATTTAATCTCGAAAAATATAAAATAACATTTCTTGTTTTTATCGTAGTTTCGACACTTTTGCTTGAATACAATCTGTATAACCGATTTACATCAAATCATATCTATCATTATACTGAAGAAGATTATTGTGTATTTTCTTCTTCATGTTCAATAAAAATGTCAGAACATCTTATTGATAATCCTCCAATTGGTCGAGGCTTTACTTTTTATGACTGGGGAGGGTATCTCATTGGCAAAGGGGTGCCGGCTCGGCTTTTTGTCGATGGCCGTATGCATGTATGGAGTAAGGACGGATATCAACCGTTCGGTGATTATATCGAGATGTATTACCATGGGAATTATAAGCTTTTCAGAAGCTATGATTTTGATTGGCTTCTTATCCCAAATGATAGTGACCTTTCTCAGAGACTTATGAAAAGCCAAGACCTTGGTGTCTGGAAATTAGAATTCCAGGATGGCATTGCGAATTACTTTGTGAAGCAACGCTAATATGAAGAAAGAATATAAATTCGCTATCGTAATAAGTTTCCTTGTTATTATTCTCGTTAATTTGCCGCTTATTTACTTTTCTCTCTTCCCAAAAGAGAACTTGGTTTTTTTAGGACGTCGTGTAATCAATTCTAAAGACCTGTATACATACTTAAGCTATATAGAACAGTCGAAAGAGGGGAGTTGGTTACTTCAAAATCTTTACACAACTGAACCTCAGAAAGCCGTATTACTACGGCCTTCGTATGTGATTATTGGGAAAATAGCACATGTTTTTGATCTTACATCTCTCGTTGCCTATCATAGTGCGAGGATTTTTCTGTCAATTGTCTTTTGTGCTGTTTTGTATGTTTTCGTCAAGAAGTTTTTCAATAAACCAACCGAACGGTTACTTGCATTCTTGATTGTCTTAACCTCTTCAGGATGGGGAGCATTCTTGTACCGGTTTTTTAACTCATCTGACCTGTGGATACCAGAGTCGAATACTTTTCTATCGCTTGCCGAAAGTCCACATTTCATCTTATCTCAAATACTCGTGATCTGTGGAATTCTTGCCTTCATGCAGTTTTTGAAAAATAAAAAGTGGCAGTATTTTCTTTATACACTTTTGTGCCTTTTCCCAATAGCCTTTGAGCATCCCTTTGATTTACTCGTTGTAGTACCGACTCTTTTTATCACTGCTTGGTGGATGAAGAAGAAATTTCCTGACAAAAAAATCATTGCGCTGTGTGTGTTTTGTACCGTCGGGCTTTTGTATGTCATTCTTCAAGAATATTTGAATCCGCTTTTTGCAACGGAACAAATTCAGGGAGCGTCATTCTCTCCATCTCCCATCAACTATCTTATAGGTTTTGGATTTCTTGTACCGTTTATGCTCATAGGTGCAGAGAAAGCACTTTCTTCGAAAAACAAATCCTTCCGATTCGTTATAGTGTGGACATGTACCGGTCTAATTCTTCTGTATGCCCCAGTTACATTTCAACGAAGATTAAGTGAGGGGATTCATATCCCGATAGCTATCCTGGCATCTCTCGGTATCTTTTCTTTATATCCATTGGTCAAGAAAAAAATGAAACAACTGACAAACCCTATTCTTTTATTTTTGCTCGCAATTTTATGCTCGAGTTCTCTCCACGCACTCTTTGTCGATTTTGTGACAATAGACAAAGATACTTTAGGTGGCTACTACTACTATGTCTCAAAACGGGATTATGACGGGTTACAATGGATACATGATAATACATCACAGAATGATGTGGTCCTTTCAAATTGGTTCTACGGAAATCTCATACCAGGAATAGCTGGGAAAAAAGTATTTCTCGGACATACAGCTCAAACAATATCATTTAGTGATAAAGTGGCTCATACAAACTCGTTTCTCGTCGATGGCGATACTCAAACAAGTCTTCAGTTTCTTCACCAAAATGCCATTACGTATATCTTTTTGGGGGTTAATGACAGCATGTTACAGTATGGATTTACACCAGATCAGAAAGAATTCTTAACCAAAGTGTATGATAAGGATGGCGTACTTATATATAAAGTAGAGTAGTTTGATTCCCTTTTCTCCTATTTAACATCTACGATCCACCAGTTAAAGGTAACATCCTGGATCGTTGGGGTATTGGTCCCAATGGTGAATGTTCCATCTTCTTTGCTCTTTACATAGAGTGGGGAATTGGTCCCTGATGTTGCAGTTACAAAGATGAGTGTCTCTGCTTTGACTTTATTATTATTAATAACAACTTCATTTGTTCCTGCACCTACGGATGCACTACCTGCAGTTGCATTATTGGTAAATACAGTTCCGGCAAGTGTTGCACTTTGTGTGGCCGTGGCATCAGCTGTTACTGCGAGAGTATTCGTCTTAACTGATGCAAATTCTGCAGCCCCTGTTGCGGTAACTTGGGCAACAGTGTTGCCTGATATATCTTGTACTGCAAGAATCTTTCCAAAGCCAGTGATCGCATCTGATGTTGTTTCTCGAAGAGTGAGACGGGAAGATTCAATATCTCCTGCGACCTTCAAGTCTCCTGCAATTGTTACATTCCCTTGTGTATCAATTTGAACGAGTCCCGCCATGATAAGGAGCGGCTGCGTTGCTGAGCTCTGAATTGAAAGGGGAGCATTGAGGGTATCGATTGAATTCATTGTTATTTGTTGATTGTTTACTGTTGATGAAATTACAAGATCATTTCCAAATGTTGCACTTCGTGCAATAGTTGCTGTATCAAATGCGGCGGTTCCCGTTACATACAGATTCTCAAGAGCAAGTTCTTTCATCGTTCCTGAAGATGTAGCTGTCGTATTCCAATTTTGAGAATCTTGAGATATTGTCCCCGCATTTCCGGTATTTGCGAGTAACGCTTCAATCTCGTCGCGAGTCATGAGATCTGGTGAGATAATGTGATCTGCTTTGATAGTATCTGCTGCGAGTTCGCCTGAGATTGATGCACTTTCAGTCTCAATACTTGTCGCAGAAAGTACGCCTTCAACTTGCTCGTCGCCTTTGACTAAGAGTTTCCCAAATCCTGATTGATTGTCGGTTGTTGGTGCAATTGTATTTACCGCAAGTGTCCCAGAGAACGTTGCGTTTCCCCCTTCATCAACTGATGCAACTGTATTGCCTTCTGCATTTTGAATCAGAAGTTTACCAAATCCGTTTGCACTTTCAGTTGAACCTACTTGAATTGCAATATTTTCAGTTCCTGCTTTTGGTCTCAAAATTGCTGTTCTGATTTCATCAAGGTTAAGTTCTCCTGATTGATTCAATGCGATATCAGTTTCGTGCCAAGTATTGACTATGAAAACCATTGCTTTATCTTTACCACTTTCTGGTGTCCAATCTTCAAGTGCTTTTCCAATCACCACACCTGAACGAGTTGCTTTTGTTGCTCTTCCTGGTTCATTTGAACTGGTGAGATAATCACCAGCATGAATTGCTTCTGATGTGGAGGCAATTTTGACAGGGACACGTCCGACAAGTGCGATAGGCTTTGGATTTTCTTCTTTTGGTACATCATAACCAGCAGATGCAAAGTCGCTGTAGTTGTCAGATACAACTCCGATGAGGGATGATTGATAGGCAGTTGTTGACTTAACTAATTGTCTGATTGATTTGCCACCTGTTGTATATACGACTTTTTCTCCTGGAATTACAACATCTCCAACTTCAAGGCCTTCAGCAACAGGATATTGTTCTGCAAAGTCAGCATCAACGGTACCGGCACAGGCAACAATTTGACGATCTGAAAAGGCTGCGTTGTCAACATCGGCTCCTGAATGACAAAGACCGTTTGCTGTTGAAGTAGTTGCTCCAGAATCAAGATAAACGCCATTTCCTGTTGCGCCAGTGCCTGTATTTAAATTGATTTGGCCATCAACATTGTTATCAATTGTCTCGGCGTTTTGCAAACTGATGTCGGTTGTAACACTGGTATTACTGATATTAATTGCAGTTGTAGGAGCTCCTTGGATAAGAGCTGCACCATCTTTATCAATCGTAAACTTACTGACTCCTGATGCCGAGGCTGTCAAAATATCCTGTGTTTCATCTTGATCAAAGATTGCAACTGCTTTCCCGATTACTCCAGTTCCTGTATTTGACACATGAAGCAGTCCGACAGGAGTGATACCTGCACCAATTGCTACTTTCCCTGCAGTTGCCCCAGTGTTAAGTAATATATTCCCAGAAAGGTAACTTGTGAGTGTTAAGTTATTTGATTCAAATGGTTCGCCAGCATCAATTTCCAATGAGGCATTACTTTTGATATAACTTGCAGTTTGATTGGTAAATGCCAAGTCGTATGCAATTGAGACATCACCTGCTGCTGTGAATTGATGGGGAAGAGCAGAGGTGATTTGAGTTTCGTTAACAGAGAAAAGTGAACTTCCGGTATCAGTTATATTAAATAAGTTTCCTGATGTAGATCCGTTTGTTCCAATATTAATAGCGAAAAGATCTCCAGTTGCGTTGGTTGCACTTCCTGGTGACCAATCGAATGTTCCGAGAGATCCGAGTCCGGCACCTGGGGTAGTGAGCGCTGTTGATGTTGATGAGACACTGAGAGCAACACCTGTTGTAAGAGCCGTGGTGCTAATTTTTTGAGCAATACCTGTTGCAGTTACATCGTCTAGTTCAAACGCGTTCCCTGTATGAGCACCTGTCATATTTAATCTAAATGCACCATTGGTAAGAGCTCCGGTTGTTGCATCAGTAATATTAAGTGCTTTCATAATTTGTCCTGTTCCTGCAATGTTAATATTAAGAGCATTGCCTGTTGCTCCTGAAGTGTTGGCTCCAGATGCATTAATACTTGCAAGTGATCCAGTCATGAGTGTCATTGCTCCTGATTCGGTAACGTCAAGCATTGAGCCTACGTTTGATCCGGCTGTTGTAATCCCCGAAGTTGCAGCAGAACTAATAGACATCATTTTGCCTGTAGTAAGACTGTCTGCAGTAATTGTCTGAAGTCCAGTTCCAGTATATGAACCACTCGTCACAAGTCTCAAACCATTCCCAGCAGTTGCAGCCCCCATATCCAAATCAGCGAGTTCACCATTTGTCGTCATTGATGTCCCACCTAAAATTCTGAGCCCTGTTCCTGATGATAATCCTGTGTTTGAAATACTTTCAGTAATTCCAGTAAATGATGCGGTGTTATTTGTGATTAACGCAACCGTTCCTGCAGTTGAGCCAGATGATGCAAGATCCAAAAGTGACCCTGATGTTGTTGTTGTATCAACCGAACTCGAACTGATATGGAGGAGTGATCCACCACTTGCAATGACTGAAGTTGTATGTGGAATGTTGATTCCATATCCAGAGGTAAGTCCGTTTGCTGTGACATTGATTAACCCGTCGGCTGCGCCAACGCCAGTATAGGTCCCCGTTGATGTTACGGTCAAACCAGCTCCAACGGTGTTCGCACCAAGAACTAAGTCAACGAGCTCTCCACCAGTTTGCATTGTTGTACCACTTCCGGTAACTCGGACGGCAGAACCTGTAGTAAGGGCAGTTGTTGAGATCGCATCCGCAATTCCTGAATCAACTGAGTTTGCCGTATAGGTATATCCTGTAGTACCTGTACCAGTAAACGTTTGAGTCCATGTATTGGAAGTCTGAGCAAGCGTCATACTTGCGTCAAGAGATGTTGAGTCGGCAATATCATCAAAATTGATACAATCGGTACAATCAAATGTTGAAACACCTGTTGCTGTCAAAGTTGCAGCATTCCCAATCGTGATTTGATTGTTTGCAAAGGTGAGTGTTGGATCAGTTGCTCCGGATGTATTAAATGTCCAGACAGGGTCAGTTGCACCTGCATTAAATGTTGTTGTTCCGATTTCCGTAGTATCAAGATTGAGAGTTATGGTATCTGTTGCACTGTCTACTGTATCAATCCCATTTGTTCCACCAAGGATAGAAAGAGTATTTCCATCTGTAATTGATTGACCACCACCTGAATCACCAGCTGCAGTAAAGCTTGTCATACCACTTGCAGCCGAGCCACAGGTCAAAACATTTGATACAGTTGTTAAAGTACAATTTGCGAAAGTGGAGTCAGCAAGTGTTATGCCCGTACCTGAAGTCCCTGCATTAATAGTTAGGGTGTCTGTATTTGCATTTCCAATTGTTGTATTCCCAGTAGAGGCAAGAGTAGTAAAGGTTCCAGCTAAAGCAGTAGATTGACCTATTGTTCCCGTTAATGCATTTGATGTGCTAGAAAGAGTTAGTGCGTTGCTGTATGTACCAGATAAACCAGCTGATTGAAGTACTCCCGTTGAATTCAATATTGGTGTTCCAGCAATAGTTAAAGCACTATCCCAGTTACTTCCAATATTGATTGCAGTCTCCGTAGCCCCCGTTGCAGTAAGAGTTCCAACCTTTATCGCATTAAGTGTTACTTCAGCGTCTCCTGTTACTGGAGCAATATTGACGATATTTGCTGTGTTTGTTCCTCCTGATGCGTTTCCTATTGTTGGCGTGATGTTCAAACCTTGATTGACATTTGTGCCAGTTGTGTCAGCAGGTGAGGCAAACGACAAAGATGCAGTGTTTTGAGTTGTGCCAGAGTCTGCTGCTAGCGCTCTCATTCTAAGAAGTTCATTCCCTGAATGATCAAAAAGATACAATGAAGCTGCATTCGCCCCAAGATCCATTTGAATGTCGCCTGCATCAACTTGACCTGCGACCCCGCTTCCAGAGATAACAATTGCAGCTCCGTCACAACAGTTACTGCCGCCGTAGAGTGCAAGTGTTCCAGTTCCATCGGTAGATATTGCATTGTAATTATCTCCAGAGATGCGTAATCCTTCTGAACCTGCAATTTCGAGCTTTAGTCGGTGCAATTGTACCG
>Ga0207670_10001504_pt1 | contig 12255 bp, 29 predicted proteins | sample KBSS23HmetaG_FD_184339 | JGI IMG/M metagenome (GOLD analysis project Ga0207670, IMG submission 184339) | Switchgrass rhizosphere microbial communities from Kellogg Biological Station, Michigan, USA - KBS S2-3H metaG (SPAdes) (version 2) | ecosystem: Host-associated > Plants > Roots >... | reverse complement strand
TCTCGTCCTCGATGCGCTGAGCGGCGATCGTCGCCGCGCGCCGCATCGCCGCCTGGTACGCCGGCCAGTCACCGCGGCCTGCGGCATCGCCCGCGACGCCGAGCGCGGCCGCCAGCGTGCGACGGCACTCGCGTTGTCGCACGATCATGCGCTTGATCACGCGACCAGCAATGTGCAGCACGAACGTCTGCCACAGCGCGATCGCGCCGAGCGCGAGCGTCGCGAGCAGGTACCCGACGTTCACCGGCGCGCCGCCTTCGCCGGCCAGCTGCCCGGGCACGGCCGCATGTCGGCGAGCGTCGGGTAGTGCACGCCGAGCTGGCCGCCCTCGGCGCGCGGCGCCTGCAGTGATCCGCAGGTCACGCACGGCACGAGGCCGGGGCGCACGTTCGCCGGCGTGACGTCGCGGTCGCCGAGCAGCCGCGCGACGTCGCCGCGATCGAGCACGAGCGGGCCGGGTAGGTTGAACTCCTCGAAGTCGGCGGACGTCACGCGAACACCCGCCGTTCCTTGCAGTCCGGGCACTCGCCGACCTGCAGGATGAGCGGCATGCCCGCGACCGACATCACCGAGCCGTCAGCGTCCACCGCGCGCATCGTGCTCGGCGCGCGCATGAAGTACTGGCGCCCCGCGTCGATCAGCGCGCGCACGTCGTCGTGCTCGATCTGTGATCCGTCCTCGAGCTTGAGGCTCGTCACGTGCTCGATCCCGGCGTTGGCCGCGCACGGTGCGCGCCGCGCCGCGATCACGTGGCGGTTCGACTCGATCGGCGCCGGCTCCATCACTCGTCCGCCTTCGACTTCTTGGGGTTGAGCTTGCTCTTGCGCTTCTTGACCACGGTCTCGAGCTGCACGTCTTGGAGAACGCCGTTCGCGTCCTCGAACGTGTAGACCTCGAGCTTGTGCTCGCGGAGCAGCTCCTGCCGCTTCTGGTTCTCGGTGGCGATCTTGTCGGAGATCGCGGTGCGCTTGCCGGCGAGCCTGTCGATGTCGAGGCACAGGCTCTCGATCGCGTCGATCACCTTGCGCCTGGCGGGGCCGGGGACGCCGGGGAGAACTTCCTGCTCTTGCTTCCTGGTCATGCTGGTATCCTTCGTCGTGTGGGTTGTGGCCGCGGCGTCCGGTGTGGCGCCGCGGCCGAAGTTGTTCAGGCGGGCTCGTACGTCGCGGCGAAGATGTCGGGCTTGCAGGGGTACAGCTCGCCCTGCACACCGCGGATGATCCAGTCGCCCCAGCCGACGAGCATCGCGCCCTCGAGCGTCACGATCTCGAGCTGGTCGTCGCCCACGCCGCCGAGCGCACCGCGCACCGCGCCGGGGTCGTTGCGGTCGAACTGCCACGCGTGGTTCAACCACCCTGGCCAGTCGCGATTGTCGGCGCGCCGCTCGCGCGTCATCTGGAATGCCTCGATGACGACAGGCTTCTTGCGGAACTTGTTGCTCATACGGATCCTCGTGGTCGTGTTGGTGGTCATGCCGCGCTGAGCGGCGGATCGCTGGGGGTGACGGTCGCGGGGTCGGTCGTGTGGTCGACGCGCCAGACGATGCACATCGCGCGCACCTCGTCGGTGACGTCGCGCTCGTCGGCGTAGAGCAGCGCGTGCGGGAACGGCGCGCCGCCGCTCGACTCGACGCCCGGTGGCGGCTCGAACGCGGTGCGCTCGCCGAGCGGGAACGCGACCACGGTGACGTGCGGCCACAGGCGCGCGAACCACTTCACGTCGGGCGACCAGCGGAGCAGCGCGCAGAACCGCGTGTGCTTGTAGTGGTCGACGACGTCGTCGACGATCTCGTACGGCGGCTGGATCCAGACGCGCGTGCTCGCGTCGGCGTACTCGGCGTCGCGGTTGGCCACGCGGTACGAGCCCGGGCCCGAGCCGTCGCCGAACCCGTCGCCGCTGTTCTCGAGCATGCAGCGCTTGGCCGCGAGGATGTGCGAGCGCGGGTTCGAGAACGGGTCGAGGTCCCAGGGACCGACCGCGATCGCGAGCGCCTTGGGTGTGCACCAGGTGCCGCGCTCCTTCTCGCCGCTGCCGCCCGCGACGTTGGCCTTGCCCTCGCGCAGCACGCGCTTGCGCTCCTCGGGCGGCAGGCGGCCGAGCGCCTGCACGATGTCGTCCGCGGTCAGCGCGCGGAACGGGGGCGGCTCGGCGTCCGGCGCGCGCGGCGGCGGGACCAGCTTCGGGCCGGTCTGGCCGTCGTCGCCGGCGAGCGGCCGGTGATCTTCGCCGGCCTCGCGTCGGGTCGGAAGTTTGTCAGGTACGTCCCCGCCAAACTCGCTCTCGATGAACCCGGCGTAGCGCATCGCCTCCTGCGCCGCGTCGAGCGTGATGCGACGGACGGCCAGGAAGTCCGACCAGCCCTTCGCGCGCGGGCCGCGGCCGGGCCAGCACTTCCGGGCCGCGGCGAGCGCGCGGCCGAGCTCCAGCCGCGCGCGCGCCAGTGCGTCACGGGCGGTCTGCGCGCGGGACTCGGCGCCCTCGAGGTGGCGCTGCGCCTCGGCGACGACCCCCATGGCCTGGTCGATCGCGGCCGCGTGCTTCGCGATGTCCCCGTCCTCGGCGATCTGCACGAGCGTGACGACGGCCTTCACGGACGGACCCTCACGCAGCGCGAGAACGCGCAGGTCCAATCGCCGTAGACCCGCGACGCATACCAGGCGTCGGCCGCGGTGCACAGCAGGATGATCACGAGGAGCGCGATCGCGCCCCATCCGGTCAGGTTGTCGTCAGGCTTGGTCAAATCGTCCTCCGCTTGGTGGTCGTGTTCTTCGCAGCGCGGCTCTCGGCGATCGCTCGGCGCAGGCCCTCGACATCGGGGTGCCCGAGGTCGCGCAGTCGCGCGAGCAGCGAGCGCTCGCGCAGGTCGTTGTCGACGAGCGTTTTCAGCTCGGCGATCAGCTTGGCGGTCTCGTCGACGCGGCGGCGCAGCGCATCGGCTCGATCCGGCGCCGCGGCGTGCTTGCAGCGCGGACAGAACACGATCTCGTGCTCGCCGAGCTCGGGCTCGCCGCGGCGGCGCAGCGTGGCGTTGTTGCTCGCGAGCGCGCTGACCGCGGCGTCGTCGACCGGCACGAACCGGCCGCAGCGCGCGCGGCACGCCCAGCCCGCGACGATCGCCGGCGGCCGCGCGACGGCGGGAGCGTAGGTCGCGCCCTCGTCGCGGTGCGCGCCGCCGTGGCGCGCGCGGATCCGGGCGTCGGCGAGGACCTCGGGGTCGTCGACGAAGCGCATCAGGCGCCCTCCGCTCGAGCGCCGAGCAGCTTCGCGCGGGCCTCAGCCAGCACGGCCGCGGCGTCGGCGCGGTCGGCGGCCGACACGACCACGACGGGCGGCGGCGGATCGGCGCGCCGCGGCGGCATGCGCGCGGGCTCGCCGGGCTTCGCGGGTCGCGGTCGCCGCGCGTCCTCGAGCGTCGTCGCGGCGAGCCGCCGGAAGTTGCGCTCGTCGAAGATCACGCCGGTCAGCCACTGCAGGCTGCGGTCGCGGCGCGCCTCGGCCGCGGCGATCGCGATCGCGTGCCGGACGTCGGCGGCGGTCGCGTCGAGCGCCTCGCCGGCGCCGACCAGGAGCATCGCGAGCGCGCGCTCGCCGGGATCCTGGACGCCGAGCGGCCGATGTTCGACCTTCAGCTCGGCGCCGACCGCCGAGCGCGCCGCGCCCAGCTCGCGCCACAGCTCCGCGCGGAGCGCCTGGCGACGCGCGCGCGCGGGGTCACCGGGCTGCACGGCCTGTGGCGCGCGCGCACGCGCGGGAGAGAGATCTTGATCCACGGGATCTGGGATCTGGGATCTGGGATCTGGGATCTCGCTGGATGCGGCTGGCTCCCGGCTGGTCGTGCATGGCTGGTCGTCTGTATCCGCGGCCACGAAACGGCCCTTGGCCCCGCGCTTGCCGTTGGCGGCTTGGGCCAGCCCACCCGCGCGGCTGCTGGTGCGGAGCGACCGGAGCCGGTCAACCGTGTCGCCCGTGCCGCGGAGGTAGATCAGGCCGTCAGGACGGCGCTGGCCCATCGCGAGCTCGTCACACCCATCGCCTAGGATCGCCTCCACGCCGCGCGGCCCCAGGAACCGGCGCACCACGGCATCCGGCACCGCGTAGCCCGGGCAGTCATCAGGCGCGTCCTCGAGTCCGCGATCGGTGCACCAGCACCACAGGCTCGTGAGCCGGCCGAGCGCCTCGTACTCGTTGTAGCCCGCGTGGTCGGCGATGAACGCGACGCGCTCCTCCTTGCGGATGTCCGTCCGGACGGCAACGAACGGAGCGCGCGACATCAGCCGACCTCGCGCGCGGGGCAGCGCTTGTTCTTCGCGTTGTGGCCGAGCGCGCCGCACCGCGAGCACCGGTGCCAGCCGCGGTCGATCGGCGTGCGCGCCGGCGTGGGCGGCTCGACCGGCGCGCCGTGGATCGTGACGCGACCGGCGTCGCCGCCGCGCACGGGCGGATCGATCGTCGCGGACAGGCGCGGCACGGGGAGCGGCATCAGCCGGCCTCGTCGATGTCGACCGGCGACGTGCGAGCCTCGACCACGGCGCGCGATAAGCGCGACGGCAGCACCACGCCCTCGCCGAGCATCTCGGCGCGCGCCGCCTCGCGGAGGTTCGCGGTCGCGAGGTCATCCGCGGCGAGCTGCTCGAGCACCGTGGCGATCAGCGGGTCGAGCTCGCTCGCGCTGTCGCGCCACGCCGCGCGCTGGCACGCGAGACAGCGCTCGGTGACGGGCGGGCTGTCGACGCAGGTGACGAGGTCGTGTTCGGCCCACCGACCATGGCAGCGCGTGACAATGGCTCCGTTCGCGACGCGTGCGGACAGGTGCCATCGGGTGTCGATGTCGTTAGGGCCGGTCGCCTCGCGGCGCAGCCACGTGAAGCGCAGCTGCTCGATCCGCAGCGCGATCCTGTCGAGGACGCGCACGGAGTCGAGGTCGAGGACGCTGAGCCGGCGCGTGAGGTCCGCGACGAGCCCGCGGCGTTGGTCGTCGCTCATCGCGCGCCGCCCTGGCCGAACAGGACCATCGCGCGCTCGTACATCTCGCGCGCGGTCGACGTGCTCGCGTCAACCGCCGTGCGCGTCGTCGGGCACTTGCGGCTGTCGTGACCGACCTGCTGACACGCGGAGCACCGCGGCCGGGCGCCGGGCGGACGACCCAGCCGCACCCACCTGCGCGGATGGTCCGCGTTGCGAGATCGTCTGAGGCGACCCACGTTGGCCCGCGGAGGGGATGTATGGGTCACGCGGCCTGTCCCGGCGCAGGGTTGGATTTCCAGATGAGAACGAACTCGTGGTCGAGCGCTTGGGCGACGCGCTCGGCCTCAGCCATCGCCATCGGCTGCTTGCCCCGAAGCTTGCGGCTCAGCGATTCGGCCGAGCACTTCAGCCCCGCGCGCTGTCGGAGGTCCTCGAGCTCGATGCCTTTTGCCCGGCGAACTTCGCCGAGCTGGGTTGCGAGGGGTGTCGATGCCATTCCGGATTAACTGCATAACTTGCAGTCAGAGGTCAAGCTGCCGCACTGTGCCGACTGCGCGGAGTGCAGTCGCTTGACGATGTACCGTCGCGTGATGCCAGGAGAAAAGGGGTGGCGATCCCCGCTGCCCGCGTGGTGGGTGGAACACGCGAACGATCGGCTCAAGCGGCGCAAGCTGGAGAAGAAGGAGCTGGCGCGAGCGCTGGTCGCCAGGGGGATTGGCGTGTCCGAGATGATGGTGCTGCGCGCCCTACACCCAGACCAGAGCAAGCGCGTCGCGACGCTTGAGACGATCGAAGCCATCTCCGATGCGCTAGGCCTTCCGAGGCCTGTTGTCGTTGCCGCTACCCCAGAGCTAGCCCTCGAGCTTCAGTCGGTGCTCGCGTTCAACGCTGTTGACGCAGAGCGCCTGCGCATCTCGGCAGAAGTTGATCGCGAGAAAGACTTGCAGTCGGCCGCCGGATCGGGTGCTGATGGTGGCGATGGGCGTAAGACGAGGCTCCCTAGGGACGTGGACGGCGACCGGGCGCGAGCTGCTGGGGTTGGACCCAAGACGGTTCGGCGAACTCCTCGCGCTCGCTAAGCGCGTGGTGCGGATCCACCGGGATCCGCTCGGCGCCACCTCGCGCAAGCCTGCGAGACCAAGGCGCAAGCGCACGGACTGAGCGCCCACGACTGCACATCGTGCAGTTTGAGACTTGACGAGCCCCATGCAACTGCATATCGTGCAGTTCATGGGGAACGCACTCATCAAGCAGATCAACGGCCGGCCCTGCGCCGTGCCGCTCAACATCCTCCGCATCGTCACGCACATGGGCGCCGGCGAGGTCCGCTACCTCACCAGCGACGGGTACGTCGGCGTCCACATCGACGGCGACCCGGAGCGCCGCGTTGACGAGATCCACTTCGACCACCTCTCGGAGCAGGCGCAGTTCATCACGCTCTGCTCGATGGCCGACCCGCGCGAGCCCACGCCGGCCCCGGCCCCGGCCGCTCCCGCGCGCAGTCGCCGCGTCACGCTCGCCGAGTACGGCAAGCTGATCAGCGCGATCGGCGTCACCGCTCGCGTGGCGGTGGCGTGATGGCGCGCGACGAGGTGCAGCTCGCGACCCGCCGCTACCGGATCATGGCGGACCACCCGCACGGCCGCCAGCTGCCGGCGCGCGCGTGGGACGCGATCGCCGACCGCCTGCGCCGGGCCGCGCAGCTCGTCACCGACGACTACGCCACGTTCTGCCTCGACCGGGCGAGCGACGCCCACCACCGCGCCGTCGAGGCCGCGTCGTGAGCGCGCCTGTGACCTCGCCGCGGAGCGCCGCGCTGCTTTGCGCGCTGCGCCGCGGTCCGCGCTCGAGCGACGACCTCTGCGACGCGATCGGCGACTCGCGGTGGAGCGACACAGCCGCGCTGATCGACGACATGACCCGGCTCCATCTGGTCGAGTCCCGCGGCAGCAACTGGCGACTCGCCGACGCCGGCCGTGACTGGCTCCTGGATCACGGCATCGAGGTCGCGTGATGGCGGCCCTGCCTCACGCGATCGGCGCCGCGCTGCTCGCGCCCGTCATGCCGGCTCGGCCCGTGCGCCCGGCGCTGGTCGTCCGCTGCGGCCGCGCGCCGACCAAGGTCACGCTGCCGATCCGCTACACCGAGGACCAGGGAACCGCGGCCTGGTACGCCGAGCTCCGCGCGGCGCAGGCGGTGCGCTGATGGCGACCGCCGTCGATGCGACGTGCATGACGCGCTCGCTGCTCGACCGCACGCCCTGCACGTGCGGCAATCCGGCCTGCGACGGGTCGATCGTGATCCGCCAGAAGTGCCACCGCGGCGCCGGCGCGCGCGTCGTCTACCAGCCCGCGACCGGCACCGTCGCGCTCATCTGCTCCGAGTGCAACACCGGGTTCGCCCGGATGCAACTCGCCGCTGAGGTCCCGTCGTGAAGATGACGCTCGATCAGCTGCGCGCGAGCGTGGGTGACAGCGAGACCGAGCAGCGCATGCTCGACGCCATCAACGCCGCCGCCGCCCGGTGCGGCGACAACTTGTACCAGATCGCAGCCGTGCTGTTCGGCGCGTACGTCGCCATCGCCGCCGCGACCGGACAGGGCGAGGCGATGATGCGAATCGCCGAAGCGAACGCCGTGACGGCGCGCCTCGACATGACGCGCGGGGTCCCGTCGTGAGCCGGCTCGACACCGACGCGGCCGATCGCGCCGCTGCCGAGGATCGCCGCTACGAGCGAGACCGCGAGCGCGAGCCGCACCAGCACCGTCACCCGCGCTGCGTCACGCCAGCCCGCGGCCAGTTCCAGGCCCGCGTGCAGGACAGCGTCAACCGGTCCAAGGCGATCCAACTGACCTGCCCGCACGCCGGCTGCCTCGGCGCCGTGTTCGTGCCGGGCGACTCGCACGCCGAGCGCGTCGTCTGCGCCGCGTGCACCACCACCCTCATCACGCGACGCGCCCTCGACGGCAGCGTCGAGCTTCGGGAGATCGACCATGAAGGATGACCACACCGCCGACGTCGCGCGAGCCGAGGCGGCAGCGCGAGCCGAGGCAAGCGAGCCCGAGGTCACGCGCGGCCTGCGCCTGCTCGGCAGCGAGCACGAGTCCCGGCCCGACTGGCAGGAGCGCGTCTTCGGCAGGATCAAGGCCGAGGCCAAGCAGGCCCGCCGCGACATGATCGAGGACTACATCAAGGGCGCGCTCACCGGCCTGGCGATCGCCGCCGTGTCCGCGCTGATCGTCGCGTACCTCGCGGGGTGGCTGTGATGTCGGCGCTGCTGCACGTCGACCCGCGCCGGTCCGAACTCGACCTCGCCGACGAGCGCGCCGAGATCGTCGTCAAGGAGATCCACCACTACGCGATGGTCGTGGTCAAGAACGACGCCTCGCAGGCGTTCGCTCTGCTCGCTGCCGCGCTGGGCGACTTCGCCGAGCGCACCGATGCCCCGGTCGATCTGCTGAACGTGGCGATCGAGCTGCTGCTCGAGCAGCGGGCCGAGCTGCTCACCGCCGCGGGGCTGGGGTCGACGAACGGCGCGCCCGCCGCGCCCGGAGCCTCGACGTGAGGAAGCACGCACGCCTCAGCATCAAGCTCGCCTGCCTGCTCGCGATCGGCGCGAGCGCGCACGACGTCGAGCCGGTCATGGTCGAGCTCACCACCGCGGTCACCCTGGCCGCGGTCGACGGCTCGCCGCTGAGCGGGAGCTGGTCGTGAGCGAGGATCCGAAGCCGCGCTGCACCGATCAGCAGCTCGACCAAATCACCAACACGGGAGCCGACGTCTGGGTCCGTGCGGCGGCCGCGGAGCTGATCGCGCGTCGGGCCCGCGACCGCCACGACAGCCGGATGGCGGAGCAGCTCAAGAAGATGCGGTGGAACGCCGAGTTGATCCTGGTGAAGCTCGAGGCACTCGAGGCTCGTTACCGCGCTGAGGGCCTGCCGCCGATGGAGCCCGGCTCGTGACGCTCCACGACGTGCAGGCGTACGTCGGCTGCCGGCTCGGTGGCGAGAGTTACCAGCGCTCGGTCGACGCGCTCATCACTTGGGGGTGGCGAAGCACCATGCAGGGCCGATCGGGCTGGTGGTGCGCCGTCACCCTGGGCGACGTCGTGCTCGAGGTCGCCTGGACGATCGGGGGCGCGAACCAGCGCAACGAGGAGCTGCGCGGCATGGTCGCGCGGCACCAGCAGCCGGCGCAGGTGAGCGCGTGATGCCGACGATCGTGTTTCTCTGCGGCATCGGCACGGGCGTCACCGGCACGCTCGCGGTGGTCGCGCTGTTGCTGCGCGAGCCGGTTCGGCCGCTGCCCGCCGCGACCCTGCGCGCCATCGCCCGCGATCGGCGAGCGAGCCGACTCGCGGTCTCGGTGCCGCTCACCTCGATCGAAGACTTCGACAACCAGGAGACCCGCTGATGCCACCAAGCGAAAGAGCACTCGCAACAATCCATGGCCAGGGCCAGGCGATCGCCGGGCTCGGGGAGATGTCCGTCCAAGCGGTCGTCGACCGCAAGCGCAAGATCGTGGAGGTCATGGAAGCCGTCATGAAGGACGGCGAGCACTACGGCCAGATCCCAGGCTGCGGCCCGAAGCCGACGCTCCTCAAGGCTGGGGCCGAGGTCCTCGCGATGACCTTCGGGCTCGCGCCGGCGTTCGACATCGAGCGCACGGATCTGCCGAACGGCCACCGCGAGTACCAGGTGGTGTGCACGCTGACCCACATCGCGACCGGCGCAGTGGTCGCGCAAGGCGTCGGATGCGGATCGACGATGGAGAGCAAGCACCGCTGGCGCGGCGGCGCGCGCGTCTGCCCGGAATGCGGCAAGACGACCATCATCAAGGGCAAGGCGGAGTACGGCGGCGGCTGGCTGTGCTTCGCAAAGAAGGGCGGGTGCGGCGCGAAATGGAAGGAGGGGGACGCGGCGATCGAGGACCAGTCCATCGATCGCGTCGAGAACCCCGACCCGGCCGATCAGTACAACACGGTCCTCAAGATGGCGAAGAAGCGCGCGCAGGTCGACTGCACGCTCACGGCGTGCGGCGCGTCCGATCTGCTCGCGCAGGACCTCGAGGATTTGCCGCCCGGCTCCGAGACCGTGCAGCGCCCGGCCGACCTCGTCGCGCGGTTCGACGCGTGCACGACGAGTGAGGCGTTCACCGCGCTTGACGCCGAGATGCGCGCGGCCTGGGATTCGATCCCGAAGGGCGATCCGCGCCACGCCGTGACCGACGCATACGAGCGCGCTCGGGTGCGCGTGCGGACGAAGCGCGAGGCGCCCGCCGCCGCCCCCGCCCGCCCGCGCGACAAGAGCGGCAAGTCCGGCGCCGTCGTCATCAGCCCCGAGGAGCAGGCCGAGATCGATCGCATCGAGCGCGAGGAGCGCCGCTAGCGTTTTCGGGTCGCGCTCGCGTTCCCTTAGATCGACTCGCGCGCGACGTGTTTGGAAGCACCGAGGTTGGTGGAAAGCCTCGCCGGGAGACCGAACCACCCACCGGCATACCGCCGGTGCCTGCCTCCCAAGCACATGGTGTGCGGCCGCGCTGACGAGCGCGGACGGTGCCGGGTCGGAACCGGCGGGAGGCTCGAATGCCATACTCGAATCCAGTCGATCTTCAGCAATACCAGCGCAACTGGGTTGCTGAGCGCCGGCGCTTGTACATGGCGGACGCGTCCTGCGCGCTCTGCGGTTCTCGCGTCGAGCTCGAGCTTGACCATATTGACCCGTCGCAGAAGGTCGATCACCGAGTGTGGTCGTGGTCGCGCGCCCGGATCGAGGGGGAGCTACGCAAGTGCCAGTGGCTTTGCCACTCGTGCCACCTCAGAAAAACGTCGCAGGCGCGGCTGGCCGCACACGGGTCTATATCCAGATACACGCACCGACGATACCCGTGTCGGTGCGCAGCGTGTCGACTCGCCAACACGGAGCACGCCCGTAAGCAGCGAGCAAAGAAGCGAACGACGAACCGGTAGCCGGCGCCGCCAGCACCGGGCAGTAGCAACAACAAGACAGAGGAACAGTGAAGATGATCAAGCTCAAGACTACGAAGTTGGCACTCGGCAAGGAGACAGTGCGCGTGCTCGCGGGCGACGGCCTCGCGATCGTTCGCGGCGGTGGTCGGAGGCCGATTCCCGGCGAGCCATCTGATGTGCCGTACGACTGCATCACCCATGGCACCGGCGGCACATGCGAAACCCTGGACTTCTGCGGCGGCTCATTCCACGACGGGACCAGCTGCCTCTGCCTGCCGCCGTGACCCACGCGCGCTAGCCGGTCGCGTGACACCGGCTGTTGTTCGGGGACCCAGCTCGATGGTCGAGCTCGCTGTGCAGTACGGCACGGCGGGTCGAGAGAGAAGCGGCGGACGCGCCGACCAAGCCTCGATCAAACGCGGAAGCGTGGTTGCCGGTTCAAGTCCGGCGGTCTCCACGGAGGTATTGAGATGTCGACTCGCTACTACGTGTACGCGGGCGCCCGCCGCGCCCTGGTCGATGGCACCGGGTTCGCCGGCATGGTCGGCGCGTGCCTCGACGCGCGCGATCGCGCGGCCCGTTCACCCGGCATCGAGCACGCCGCGGTGCGCGTCGACCAGCACGGGGACACGGACGAGGCGCGCTACCTGATGGTCGGCGGCAAGCTGACCGCGTGGGTGCGATGACCGCGCCGTTCGACCGCGCCGCCGCCGAGCGACTGCTCGGCTGGGCGAAGCCGTGGCACGAGTTCGGGGCGAAGCCAGCGGACCCCGCCGAGCCGAGTCTCGGCAGGCAGCACGAGCAACTCGCTGAAGTGCTAGAGGCTGCGCTCGCCGAGATCGACCGCCTGACCCGCCTGCACCAAGAGGCTCACGCGCAGAACGAGCGCATGTGCCGCGAGGTCGATCGCGCCGACAAGGAGATCGACCAGCTGCGCGCCGCGGTCGCGCGGGACGGCGGCGCCGGCGCGTTCTTCCTGGCCGCCTGGAAGTCGGCGAATCGGACGATCGCCGAGCTGCAGGTCGAGCTGGCCAGGGAGCGCGAGCGGACCGCGGGGCTGCTCGGCGCTGAGGCCCGTCCGTGAGCGACCCGATCTGGTCCCTCTGGGACAAGCCGCACCTCACCAAGTCGCGCGTCAGGAACCGGCGTCGCGCGGCGATCGCCCGCGCGGCCCGCCGGCTCAAGGAGCAGCAGGCGGCCGTCGAGCGCTTGGTCGCACCGCCCGGCGTGACCCGGCGGCGCAAGGGGTCGCCGTGATCGCCGGCTACTTCCTGCGCGCGTTCGACGAGCTCGCCGACCTCGACCTGGACGGCTGCTCGATCA